>OBEQ010210461.1_pt1 | contig 34340 bp, 32 predicted proteins | sample 1670901 | NCBI WGS metagenome assembly OBEQ01 (sample SAMEA104232315, study PRJEB22302) | groundwater metagenome | biome: forest; feature: aquifer; material: groundwater | place: USA | collected 2011-08-07 | depth 5.4 m | reverse complement strand
CGCGTGCCCGCTCGCCGGCCGCCCCCGCCTCCCCCGTCTCGTCGGTGGGCGCCCCCGCCACATGGGCGAAGCCGGGTACCGCCAGCTCCACGCCCCGCCGGGGCGCGTCCACCGCCTGCACCACGAAGCGCCGCGTCTCGCCCCGCTTCAGCACGGCCCGGGCGCTGTTCGGCGGCGGGTCGCCCATCGCGGCGAGAGGCACGTAGCAACGGACGCCGTCGGCGGTCACGAACGCGCCATGGCTCGAGAACTCCTCGACCAGGCCGGCCAGCTCACTGCCGAGCGGGTGGTCGATCACGAAGGTGAGGAACGGGTGCGGATCGTTGACCGCGCCCGGCGGCGGGCTCTTGGCGCGCGACCGTCCACCGCGCGAGCGTCGGCGCCGGGCCTTGGGCGACTGCGGCTCGAGCGCGTCGGCCGTCGCCTCGGCGATGGCCGCCTTCACCACCTTCGGCGTCTTGGGCTGCCTCTCGGGCTTCTCCTTCTCGCGGATCGCCTTGTGGCTACGCGCGCCACGCACGGGCGTGCGCAGGGAGAAGATCCAGCCGACACCCGGCACCGGCTTCGCGCCCACGAGCCGGCCGGTGTCGAAGAGCCACTCGTACTCACCGTGGAACTCCTGGAACGAGTCGTTGGAGAGCACGGTGGCGCCGGTGCGGTCGGAGATCTGGAGCAGGAACCCGTCGCCCCGCCCGATCGCTCCCGCCGGTGGCGACACCACCTCGCCCTCGGCCTCTGCCTTCGAGAACGCGCCGTGCTCCTCCGCGTCGATGCGATGCTCGAAGCTGGCGTCCACCACCACCGTGATCGTCACGCCCGGGTACTCCTTGCGCAACGCGGCCACCGACTCGCGCAGCTGGGCGAAGCTCGGCGCGGTGCGGCCCTCGGTGGCGAGATTGGACCCGTCGACGACGAAGTGCTGGCCTGCCATCGCGGGTCAGCGTAGGGGTCGCGTTCAGCCCTGCTCCACCTCGAGGAGATCGGCGGCCAGCGTGCGCAGGAGCTGGTAGTCGGGCTTCCCCGCGGCGGAGCGACGCAGCGAGTCCACGAAGAGGATGCGCTTCGGCACCTTGTAACCGGCGGTCCGGCCGTGGCAGAAGGCGCGCAGCCCGGCCTCGTCGGCGTCGTGGCCGTCGTGGGCCTGCACCAGCGCGACCACGATCTCGCCGAAGCGGGCGTCGGGCACGCCGACCACGATGCAGTCGAACACGCCCGGGTGCGAGAGAAGCGCCAGCTCCACCTCCTCCGGGTACACCTTCTCGCCGCCGGTGTTGATGCAGGCCGAGCCGCGCCCGAGGAGGCGGATGGAGCCGTCGGCATCGACGGTCGCGTAGTCCCCCGGGATCGAGTACCGCTGCCCGCCGACGGTCTTGAACGTCTCCGCCGTCTTCTCGGGGTCCTTGTAGTAGCCGAGCGGGATGGGGCCGCCCACCGCGAGCAGGCCGATCTCCTCCGAGCCGGGCTCCACGTCGCGGCCGTCGCTCTCGCGTAGCACCCGCACGCGCTCGTTGACCGCGAAGCGAGCCGGCGCGATCTCGGCGTCTTTCGCCCTCGACGCGCTGCGGGTCATGATTCCCTCCGACGCGCCGAGCGAGTCGAGCAGCGTCACGTGAGGCAGGTGCTTCAGGAGGTCCTGCTTGGTGTCGGGGCTCCAGGTGACGCCCGAGCTCGTGATGGCTCGCAGCGCGCCGAGGTCCCACCGGCTCGACCCAATGGTGGGCCCGGTGGTGGGCCCGGTGGTGGCCCCGGCGTCGAGCGCGGCGAGCAGGGGGCGGGCGAACACGTCGCCCACGATGGTGAGCACCTGCACCGCGTTGCGTTCCGCCTCGCTCCAGACCTCGGCCGGGTCGAGGCCCCGGTTGCTGATCAGCACGACGGTCCCGCCGCCGCTGAGCGTGCTCAGGGTGATGAACAGGCCGGTCCCGTGCATGAGCGGGCAGGCGGGGAGCGCGGTCGCGGCACGCTTGCCGGCGCGCGCGGCGATGATGGGGTCGGGCGGCTCGGTGCCGGGCCGGCCCATCTGCCAGAGGGCCACGTAGAGGTCGTCGTTGCGCCACATCACGCCCTTGGGCATGCCGGTCGTACCGCCGGTGTAGAGGAAGATCAGGTCGTCGCCGCTCGGCGCGCGCTCGCTCCACGCGTCGGTGAGTGACCCGCTCGCGAGCGCAGCGTCGTACTGCTCGCCGCGCTCGATGGCGAGGATCTCGAGGTCTCTCGTCGCCTGCGCGACGGTGTCCGCGTACTCGGGCTCGTGGACGATCGCCTTCGCGTCGGCATCCTCGAGCAGATAGCGCACCTCGCCCGGGCCGTAGCGGTAGTTCACATTGACGGGCACGCATCCGAGCTTCAGCGCGGCGTAGAAGGTCTCGAGGTACTCGGGCCGGTTGATCAGGTCGATCGCGACCTTGTCGTCGGGCCGCAGGCCGGCGGTGTGGAGGGGGGAGGCGAGCCGAGTCGCGCGGTCCTCGAGCTGGCCGAAGGTGAGCCGGGTCTCGCCACAGACGACCGCCTCGCGCTCCGGCACCTCACGCGCGATTCCGTCCCACACCCGGGCGAAGCTCCAGTCCGACACGAGCTGTGAGGTTAGGCGCTGGCAAATCTCGTGCGGGCGGCGCTCACGGGCGCGTGTCGTGCGTCCCATGCCCACGACCACGACTGGAGGGAGACGCGCCATGGAGCGATGACCCCTACCCGGGAGCGTTCCCATGAACCGTCTCTACATCCGTCGCTTCCTCAACCACCCTGGGCACTACGGCGGTGCGTACGTGCTCGGCACGGAGGCGCAACGGTGACTGAGCGCTCAGTCGCTCTTGGTCGTACCGGAGGACGAGCGGGTCCATCTCCACGCCGTTGGGCCAACAGATCGTGCCGAGCTCGGGGTCGACGCGCACCTGGGCGAAGAAGCCGGGGTCGCGCAGGCGAGATCGGCCCGCGGCAGACGCCCACGCAGCAGCGGCGGGCTCTCGAGGCGACGGCCGGGCGCGTCGGCGGCCTTCGAGCTGCTCCTCATCGACGCGATGACGAGGTACAAGCGCGTGAGCGCGCCGTTCAACCTCCTCGTCAAGACCTATCCGAGCCTGGTGAAGCGACTCCGGCTCCGCTACGTGTGGTGAGTCGCTTCAGGGCCGGCGCGCCGTAGCGATACGCGGCCCACTCCGCGAGCCCTGCCGGCGACCCCGCGAACGCGTGCAGCCGTGCGAACTCGTGGCAGGTGCCGGTCCAGCGCATCTTGTAGGGATCGGGGGTGCCGAGGAAGTCGAACCGCTCGAGGCCGATCGTGAACGCCCGCTCGATCATGGCCGCGAGCAGGACCTTTCCAGGTGAGAACCGCGCGAGCTCGGCGTCGTAGGCCACTTTCGCCGTGTAGAACACACGCTCGGTCTCGAAGCACAGGAAGAACGCGGCCGCCCGCCCGTCGACCCGGAGGAACGCGAGTCGCAGCAAGTCGCGTGGCGCGGCCCAGCGCGCGAGGTCGGTGTAGAAGTGCCGAAGCTGAGGACGCGAGAGGACGGCCGTGTGTTGCTCGCCCTTCCAGCCCGACGCTTCGACGCGGAACCCCTCGGCGAGCAGATCGTCGAGCCGCTCGATGCCGTCGTGTACCTCCACGGTCACCTCACCGTGCTCGGCGAGCCGGCGGCGCTGACGACCCAGGTCGCCGCGGACGTTCTTCGAGAGCCCGCGGACGCACTCCTCCCAGGTGCCCGAGAGGTCGAGGTACGGCGACCGCTCGTTGGTCGCGACGAGCGTGCGGTAGCCGGCGTCGCGGGCCGTCGCCGTCAGCTCGGTCAGGCCCGGGTGCGCGCTCCTGAGCCGCCGCAGCGTGACGCGGCGTAGCCCGCGGGCGAACAGCGCCCGCCCGAGGTCGTGGGCCGCGGCGGCGTCTTCCGCGACCAGTCCCGCCATCCAGGTCTCGTTGTTACACGGCCCGTCGCGCCGGCCGCCCCGACCCGTCAGCGGCAGCACCGCGACGAGCCGGCCGTCGCGACGGACGGCGAGGATCTCGAGCCGTCCCGCGCCGAACGCGCGCCACCACGCCTCGAACCAGCCCGGCCGCAGGCAGGGGCTCGCGTCGGCGCGGTCGACGAGCGCGGCCCACTCCACCGCGATCGAATCGACTGCGTCGAGGATCTCGACCCGAATGATGGCCTCCCGCCTCTACCGGCCGCCTCGAACCGCTACCAGCCGCCCCAGGCCTTCTCGGTGACGCCGGTCTCGTAGCAGTGGAGCAGGTGTTCGAGCCAGGCCGTGCTGTCGTCGAGCCCGCCGGGGCGGTTGCGGGCCAGCCACAGCTCGCGGTGCGTATGGACGAGCGGGCGCAGGTCGGCGGCGAGCTCGCGGCGTCGCTCCTCGGGTACCGACGACAGCCAGCCGTCGGCCGCGAGCCGCTCGCGCGCGTCGCGGCACAGCAGCGCGACGAGTGCGGCCGCGGCGCGCAGCTCGTCGAGCACGAGCGCGCCGTCGGACCGGCGCGGCCGGGCCCGGTCGAGCGTGTCGACGGCGGCCGCGAGCCGGTCCTCCACCGCGAGCAGCTCCTCGGTGGTGACGCCCTCGGTGAAGCTGCGGCCCACCTGGAGCTGCGGGTAGTAGAGGTGCAGCACCAGGGTGGACAGGTTGGGGAACTGCGGCGTGATCCCCAGGTGGACGTCGCCGAGCGTGACGAGCGCCCGGCCCAGCTCGCCGGTGGGGTCGCCGTACGCGTGCGCGCTCAGCGCCTCGGCGAGGTCGAGGTCGCGGTTGGCCTCCAGGCACCAGGAGACGGCGGCGCCGTACGCGAAGCCGGGCTCGCTCACCGGCAGGTACTGCAGGTGGCCGAGGTCGCCCCAGTCGGTGTTGAGGAAGCCCTCGCTGCCCAGGTGCGCGAGCGCGGCCGCAGCCGCGGCTGCGCAGTTGCCGCGCATGTTGGTGACCCGCCCCAGGATGGTGAGCCAGCTCGAGGTTCCCGGGCACACCCAGAACGGCTGACCGGCGGCCTCGAAGGTCGCGGCTCTCTGCTCGAAGGGGTACCAGTCGTCGTAGCCCCACTCGCACACGGTCACGCCGTCGGGCAGGCGGTCGATGCGGTCGCGACGGCCGTCGAGGATGTCGCCCCAGATCAGCATCTCCCGGCCGGCGAGCTCCGGGAGGCCACGCAGCGTGCGCACCCACGCGAGGTAGTCGTCGATACGCTCGGCCGGCATCTCCCACGGCTCGTCGAGGCCCACGTGCACACGCCTGCTCGTGAAGCATGGGAGCAGCTCGCCGAGCAGCTCCTGCACGAGCTCGAGCGACGCCGGCTTCGTGGGGTCGACGGTGGTGGGCGCGCGCCAGCGCCCCCGTTCCTCCCAGCCGTCGGGCGCGATGGCGAGCGGCCGATACCGGTCGTGCGCGAGCCAGCGGCCCATGTGACCGAGGCAGTTCTGGTTGGGTGCCAGCTCGACGTGATGATCGCGGCAGAACCGGTCGAGCTCGCGCACGTCGTCGGCGGTGAGGGGGCTGGCCTTGGCCCACACCTCGCCGTGGTGGCGGTAGGCGAAGGTGTGCTCCGTGTAGAGCTGCACGTGGTTGACCTTCCAGCTCGCCAGGCGCGCGACTTGGGCCTTCAGGGTCTCCATGGTGGGGACCTTGTCGCGCGAGATGTCGAGCATCACACCCCGCACGGGAAGGTCGGGCCAGTCGCGGATCGTGCACGCGGGGAGCCGGCCGCCGTGCTCGTCGGTGAGCTGGTCCAGGGTGGCGCGCGCGTAGAACTCGCCGGCGTCGTCGTCGGCGACGACGGCAACCTCGTCGGGGCCGATCGTGAGCGCGTATCCCTCGGCGGGGAGCGACGGGTCGACACGCACGACCGGCTCGCGCGCGGTGACGAGGCCCTCGCCCATCTCGACCGACCGCGGCTGGGGCAGCAGGTTCACGGGCGGAGAGACTGCCACATCGCCCGGCGCATCCCTCGGTGCGATACGTGCCGGCGGCCATCGGCCGCCCGACCCGACGCTCACCACGTGCCGAAGCGCTCCCGGTATGCCGACAGGCCCGCATCGGGCTCGTAGATCACGCCCTGCTCGACGAGCGTGTCGATGTGTGCGTCGTCGTGGTCGAGCCAGCGCATGATCTCGCGCGTGTGCTGGCCGACGAGCGGCGGCGGGCCGTCGATCCGGCCCGGCGTCTCCGAGAAGTCGATCAGGTTCCCGAACTGACGCATGAGGCCCATCAACGGGTGCTCGTACTCCGCGGTGAGACCGAGGCGCACGTTGTCGGCGTCGAACAGCATGAGGTCGCCCTGGTGTGGGTCGAGAGGGATCTCGTTGGGCACGCCGGCGTCGTCGAGCGCGTTCGACCACGCGGCCGAGGTCTTGGCGAGGAAGCGCGGCTCGAGCAGCCGCTCGAGGTCGGTCCGGTGCTCGGCTCGTGACGCGGCCGTCGCGAAGCGGTCGTCGTCGGCGACCTCGGGCACGCCCACCACTCCGCACAGCGCGACCCACTCCGGCTGCTTCACCGCCGCGATCTGGAGCCAGCCGTCCTGCGTCTCGTAGAGCCGGTAGCACGCGTCGATGCCGTGCTGCGCCCGGTCGAGCCGGGGCCGGGGCACGGGCTTCCCGCCCGCGAGCATGGCGTCGGCCGAGAAGAACGCGCCGCCGTCCATCAGCGATGTCCACACCTCTTGGCCCTCGCCGGTGCGGCGCTGGTGGTAGAGCGCGGTGAGCACCGCGACCACCGAGAGCATGGCGTTGGCCGCGTCGGTCATACCGAAGCGGTAGTAGAGCGGCGGGTTGCCTTCGTGGACCGCGCCCGCCTCGTACTCGAGCCCGGCGGCGGCCTGGTAGAGCGGGTCGAGGCCACCGAACCGGGCCAGCGGCCCCTCGAGCCCGTAGGCCCACGTGTTGCAGTAGATCACGTCGGGCTTGAGCCGCTTGCAATCGGCGTAGCCGATGCCGAGGCGGTCGGCGACGCCGGCCGTCATGTTGTGGTGCACGATGTCGGCCCGCTGCACCAGCTCGCGCGCGATCTCGAGGCCCTCGGGAGCCTTGAGGTCGATCGCGATGTCGCGCTTACCGCGCTGGCAGCCGAAGAACGGTTTGCCGGCCATGCGCATGCCGTCGCCGGTGACGGGCTCGACCTTGATGACGTTCGCGCCGAGGTCGCCGATGATCATGGGGCCGAACGGGCCCGCGAGGTACTGGCCGAAGTCGACCAGCGTCACGCCCTCGAGCGCGTGCACCTACGCACCCCCCGTGATCGCGGCGATCTCGGTGCTCGCCAGCCCGAGCGACCCCCACACCTCGTCGTTGTGCTCGCCGATGCGCGGCTGTGGGCCCCGGATCGCGCCGGGGGTGGCGAGCAGGTTGAGCGGCACGCCGATCTGCGTGGTCTCGCCCAGCTCGGGGTCGTTGACCGCGGCCACCATCCCGTTGGCGACGAGCTGCGGATGCGAGAACGCCTCCTCCATGGTGATGATCGCCTCCACCGCGTGATTGTTGGCCTGGAGCTCGGCCACGAGGGTGTCGCGGTCGTGCTCCTTGAACTTCTCCCGGCGCCGCTGCGTGAACGCCTCACGCTCCTCCGAGCCCATCGACATGAATGCGAAGCCATCGGGGGCGTCCTCGAGGCCGAGAACCTCGTCGAGCGTCTTCGTGGGGGTGAGGCCGCTCATCACCGACGTGTGCAGCCACTCGCCGTCGGCGCACTCGAAGATGAACTGCTGGTGCACCCCGGGCGGGTACGACTTGCCCATGAGGTCGTGGAACGGCGCCGTCGCGTGCTCGACGTGCTGCCAGATCTGGGTTGTGTAGAGGAACGCGCCCTGGAGCAACGAGGTGGACACGTGCTGGCCCCGGCCGGTCGCCTCGCGCGCGACGAGCGCGGCCATGATCCCGGTGGGCACGAGGAAGATCGCGCCCATGCTCGGCATCGGCATGTGCAGGAAGATCGGCCCCATGCGCCAGCCCGGCTGCTCCCACTGCTGACCCGAGCTGGCCTGCACCAGCGCGTCGTAGCCGGGGCGCCCGGCGCTGCGGTGGCCGGGCGGGTAGGCGGGCACCGAGCAGTAGACGAGGAGCGGCAGCTCCGCGGAGAGCGCGTCGTAGCCCACGCCGAGGCGCTCCATCACGCCGGGGCGGAAGCTCTCGACCAGCACGTCGGCAGTGGCGGCGAGCTTCACGAACGCGGCCCGGCCCTGCTCGCGCTTGAGGTCGACGGTGACGGACCGGCGGCTGCGGCTCCACACGTGCGAGCCGGAGTAGGCGCGGAAGGGATCACCGCCGGGGGGCTCGACCTTGATGACGTCGGCACCCTGCTCGGCGAGGAGCAGCACGCCGCCCGGCCCGGCGATGCCCCACGACAGGTCGAGGATCCGGAGCCCCTCGAGCGCGGCCGGCATCGGTCTCCTTCTCGGTCGGAAGCGCCGATCCTCGCGCAGCCCCGAGGGCGGTGTCATGCGACGTTCGTCGCCGCGAAGCTGACCGCTACGCGAGCGCCACTACGCGAGCGATTGAACGGCGCCGGCGAGCGCGTCCTCCCAGGCCCAGTTCTGCTCGAAGTGCTGGTTGAGCTCGGTCATCACGTTGTACTGCCACCAGAGCGCGTAGAGGCCGCAGGACGCGAGGGTCGCGATCACCCGACCGAGGTAGTTGTGCGGCTGGTGAAGCCGGGCGGGGTCGGGCGCGGGCACGGGCACGCCGAGCCGGCCGTAGATCGTGGCCAGCTCGTGCTCGATCGCGCCCTCGTTGTAGTCGTGCTTGACGAGGTCCTGGTCGAGGAAGACGTAGAGGATGATGTGCACGACCCCGCTGCCGAAGAGCGAGATCACCGTCCAGATGACGGGGTCGCGGAAGTCGGTCGTCATCTGGCGCAGCACTCCCAGGTTGGCGGCGATGCGCTCGAAGTTGGGACGGAGCTCTTCGGATATGCCTCGAGCCTCCGCCTTCTGCCACGCGAGAGTCGTCGCGGCGTCGAGGAGCTCGAGCCGGCGGGCAGTGTGGTCGCGCGAGCGCCGCACGAGCTGGTAGAGCACGTAGAGGCCGTAGATGCCGCACGTGAGGAGCGTCCAGCCGAGCGCGGTCCAGAAGCTGAAGAGGTAGTCGGTCTCGTTGCGGCGCTGGTAGGCGAGGCGCACGCGCTCCGCTGGCGCGAGCACCGGGGGCTGCCATGCCGCGCCGGCCGGAGGCTGCGGAGGCGGTGGGGGAGAACCAGGAGGCGGTGGCTGGGTCATGGCGGGAGGCTATCGAGGCCCGCTGGCGGCCGCGTCGATGCTCCGCAACCGATCAGTGGAAGGCTGTGACCGTGGGGCTGCCGCGTACGCTCGTCGTGCTCGGAGCGTCGCTCGCGGTGGCGGCCGCGTGCTCGAGCGACGATCACGGCCGGGCCCTGCCGAAGCCGAACCCGGTGACCTCGCGCACCGTGTCCCCACCCGCGTCCCCACCCGCGTCCCCGCCGGCGGGGGTGCCCGGGCAGACGGTGGCGCTCGCGCTCACCTGGGACGGCACCGGGCGATCGGCTCTCGTTCATGTGCCCGCGAAGCCCGCGACCTCGCCCGCGCTGGTGGTCGTGCTGCACGGCGCCCGCTCGACCGGTGCCCTCTCCGACGCGCGCTTCCACTTCGACCCGCTCAGCGACCGTGACGGCTTCGTGGTCGCGTATCCCGATGGGATCGACCGCGGCTGGAACTCCTCGCTCGCTGCCGGCGAGCCCGACGATCTCGGCTTCCTCTTCGCGCTCGTCGACCGGTTGCAGGCCCAATACCACACCGACTCGCGCGCGGTGTTCGTAGCCGGCATCTCCAATGGCGCCGCGATGGCGTACCGGCTCGCGTGCGAGCGCCCCGATCGGATCGCGGCCGTCGGCGGGGTCGCGGGCTCGCCGGCAACGTGCGAGCCCACGCAGCCGGTGTCGGTCGTCCACGTGCACGGGCTCGCCGACCGGGTGGTGCCGTTCGAGGCGTCCGACGTACCGGGCGGGCTGGCGGTATGGCGCCGTACGGACGCGTGCCCCACCGACGTCCTGACCTCGAAGCAGGGGGAGGTGACCCACCGCGTGTGGGGGCCATGTGCGGCGGGCACCGCGGTGGAGCTGTACACGATCGACAGCGGGCGCCACCAGTGGCCCGGCTCCGACCCGTCGCCGATCCCCGGTGCCGACCCGCCCAGCCCGCTGCTCGATGCCACCGGCGCGATCTGGGCATTCTTCGCCGCCCACCACCGATGAGTGCGGTTGCCGACCGGCGCGCGGCGGGGGATCATTGCCGACCATGAGCGACGACTACACGCCCACCACCGAGGACCACTTCACCTTCGGGCTGTGGACCGTCGGCAACCGCGGCCGCGACACGTTCGGGCACGAGACCCGCCCGCCGCTCGACCCGGTGGAGTCCGTGCACCGGCTCTCGGAGCTGGGCGCGTACGGCGTCAACTTCCACGACGACGACCTCGTGCCGCCGGGATCGTCGGCGGCCGAGCGCGAGGAGATCCTCAAGCGCTTCCGCACCGCCCTCGACGACACCGGCATGAAGGTGCCGATGGCCACCACCAACCTGTTCTCGCAGCCCGTCTTCAAAGATGGCGCGTTCACCGCCAACGACCCGAAGGTGCGCCGGTATGCGCTCCGCAAGACGGTGGACGCCATCGATCTCGGTGCCGAGCTCGGCGCGGAGGTGTATGTGATGTGGGGCGGTCGCGAGGGCGTGGAGTGCGACGCGGCGAAGGACGTGCCGGCCGCGCTCGACTGCTACGCGGAAGCGGTCAACGCGTGCTGCGAGTACATCCTCGACCGCGGCTACGACATGGAGATCGCGATCGAGCCGAAGCCGAACGAGCCCCGGGGCGATCTCTTCCTCCCCACCGTCGGCCATGCGCTCGCGTTCATCCACGAGCTCGAGCACCCCGACATGGTCGGCCTCAACCCCGAGTTCGCCCACGAGACCATGTCGGGCCTCTCGTTCCACCACGCGGTGGCGCAGGCGCTCTGGTCCGACAAGCTCTTCCACATCGACCTCAACGCGCAGCGGATCGGCAAGTACGACCAGGACTTCCGCTTCGGCTCGGAGGGCATCCGTGACGCCTTCTACCTCGTGAAGATCCTCGAGGAGGCAGAGTGGGACGGCATGCGCCACTTCGACGCGCACGCGTACCGCACCGAGAGCGTCGAGGGCGTGTGGGAGTTCGCCCGCGGCTGCGTGCGCACCTATTTGATCCTGAAGGAGAAGGCGGCTCGCTTCCGTGAGGATCCCGACATCGCCGACGCACTCGCGGCCGCCAAGGCCGACGGTCTGCTCGAGCTGACCCTGCCCGGCGGCCCCACGCCGGAGGCGTTCGCCGAGCTGCGGGCCGAGGACTTCGACGTCGAGTCGCTGGCCGCCTACGGCTACGGCCATGAGCGGCTCGACCAGCTCGTGACCGAGTTGCTCCTCGGGGTTCGCTGACCGCTCCGCATCGGAGCGGCCGTTTCGGGAGCGCGCCCGTGCCGCTGGTGATGGGGGTCGACTCGTCGACCCAGTCGACCAAGGTCGAGGTCCGCGACGCCGACACCGGCGCGCTCGTCGGCGCCGGTCAGGCCCCGCACCCGGCCACCCGACCGCCCCGCAGCGAGCAGGACCCGGTCGCCTGGTGGGACGCGTTCCTCGCCGCGAATGCGCAAGCCGCGCGCGCCGACGAGGTCGTCGCCGTCGCCGTCGCGGGCCAGCAGCACGGGCTCGTCGTGCTCGACGACCGCGACGCGGTGATCCGGCCGGCCAAGCTCTGGAACGACACGGAGTCGGCTCCCGACGCCGGCTGGCTCGTGCAGCAGCTCGACGGCGGCGCGTCGGCCTGGGCCACGGCCTGCGGCTCGGTGCCCGTCGCGTCGTTCACGGTCACGAAGCTGAGCTGGCTGCACCGATCGGAGCCCGAGCACTTCGCCCGCATCGCGCGCGTTCTGCTCCCGCACGACTGGCTGACGTTCCGGCTCATGGGCGACTTCGTCACCGATCGGGGCGACGCGTCGGGCACCGGCTACTGGTCGCCGATCGAGGGCCGCTGGCGCACGGACCTGCTCGCCGTCGTAGACGCTGGCACCGACTGGGTCGGGTGCCTGCCGCGCGTGCTCGGCCCGATCGAGGCGGCGGGAGAGCACGACGGCGCCGTGGTCGGCCCGGGCACGGGCGACAACATGGCCGCCGCGCTCGGCGTGGGCCTCCGGCCCGGCGACGTGGCCGTCTCGCTCGGCACTTCGGGCACCGTCTATTCCGTGAGCGCGCGGCCCACGGCCGATCCGACGGGCGCGGTGGCCGGCTTCGCCGACGCGAGCGGTCGTTTCCTCCCGCTCGTGTGCACGCTCAACGCGACGAAGGTGACCGACGCGATCGCCCGCCTGCTGGGTGTCGACCACGCCGGCCTCGACGCGCTCGCGTTGCGCGCCCCTCCCGGCGCCGGCGGCGTGACGCTGGTCCCCTACTTCGACGGCGAGCGCACGCCCAATCGGCCCGACGCCACCGGCAGCGTGGTGGGGCTGCGCACCGACGTGACCCGCGAGCAGCTGGCGCGCGCCGCGTACGAAGGCGTGGTGTGCGGCCTGCTCGACGGGCTCGACGCGCTGCGCACGGCGGGCGTCGCGGTCGACGACGGGCGGCTCGTGCTCATCGGGGGCGGGTCGCGATCCACCGCCTACCCGCGCGTCCTCGCCGGGCTCGCCGGGAGGCCGGTGCTCGTGCCCGACGAGCAGGAGCTGGTCGCGAGCGGAGCCTGCGTGCAGGCCGCGGCGACGCTCCACGACCGCGCACCGGAGGAGGTGGCCGCGGCCTGGGGGCTCGGTACGGGCCACGACGTGGAGCCCGGCGCCCATGGGGACGCGACCGCGATCCGGGCTGCGTACGCGGCCACCGCGAGTGCTGGCGGGGAGGCGGGGCCGGGGTCATGATGCGCGGGTGCTGAGCCGGGCCGCTCGCCGCGTCGCGCCCGCCGCGACCGCGGCCGCGCTCCTTGCGCTCCTACTCACGTCGTGCAGCGGCGCGGCTCCCGGTACCGCGAAGGGCGGCACCTCGCAGGGCCGCCAGGTCGACCACCTCTTCCGCGGCTTCCTCGCGGTCGGCGTCGTGGTGTTCGCGGTGATCTGGAGCCTCGTGCTCTGGTCGGTGGTCCGGTACCGGCGTCGCGGCCGGCCCGCGCCCGACGCGGTGCCGAGCCAGACGCGCGGCAACGGCCCCCTCGAGCTCGTCCTCACCGCGCTGCCACTCGGGATCGTGGCGGTGCTGTTCGCCTTCACCGTGCGCACGCAGGGCCAGGTCGACCGCCTCCGCCCGAACCCCGACGTCCGGATCGTCGTCACCGCCTTCCAGTGGCAGTGGCGGTTCCACTACGTGAAGGAGGGGATCACGGTCGTCGGCGCGCCCGACCGCTACCCGGAGATGGTGTTGCCGCTGCGCGCCAAGGTGAGGCTGAGGCTCGAGAGCGCCGACGTGATCCATTCCTTCTTCGTGCCCGGCTTCCTCTTCAAGCGTGACGTCATCCCCCGTGTCGACAATGAGATCGAGCTGGACACGGTGAAGAGGGGTCGCTTCGATGGGTTGTGCGCGGAGTTCTGCGGGCTCGACCACGCGCGCATGGGCTTCACGGTGCGCGTCGTCGACCGGAGCGACTATCGGGCCTGGGTCGATCGCGAGCAGGGGAAGGTGCCCGCGTGACGGTGCTGACGGAGCGGCCGACCGCGCCTCCGTCGCGGGAGCCACGCCGCCGCGCGACCGGCCTGCTCGACCTCGTCACCACCACCGACCACAAGAAGATCGGACTCCTTTACGTCTTCACCGCATTCGGCTTCTTCCTGCTCGCCGGCGCGCTCGCCGAGGTGATGCGCACGCAGCTGGCCCGGCCGAACCAACACCTCGTGAGCGCGGGCGTCTACAACGAGCTGTTCACGATGCACGGGAGCATCATGATGTTCCTGTTCATCGGGCCCATGGCCTTCGGGCTGGCTAACTACTTCGTGCCGCTCCAGATCGGCGCGCCGGACCTGAGCTTCCCGCGGCTCAACGCATTCGCCTACTGGCTCTACCTCGGCGGCGGCATCACGATGGTCTCGGGCTTCCTCACCGATCGCGGCGCGGCCGCGTTCGGCTGGTTCGCCTACGCGCCACTCTCCGACGCCATCCACTCGCCCGGCGCCGGCGCCGACCTGTGGATCGTGGGCGTGGCCCTCACCGGCGTCGCCGGCACGCTGTTCGGCGTCAACCTCGTCACGACGATCTTCACGCTGCGCGCACCGGGCATGACGATGCTGCGGATGCCGTTCTTCACCTGGGACATGCTCGTCGCCAGCCTGCTGGTGATCCTCACGTTCCCGGTGGTGGCGGCCGCGGTCGCGCTGCTGTTCGCCGACCGAAACCTCGGCACGCACTTCTTCGACGCGACCAACGGCGGCGAGCCGATCCTCTGGCAGCACCTCTTCTGGTTCTTCGGGCATCCCGAGGTGTACATCATCGTGCTGCCGTACTTCGGGATCGTCACGGACGTGATCCCGGTGTTCTCGCGCAAGCCCATCTTCGGCTACAGGGGCATGCTGATCGCCACCTTCGCGATCGCGGGGCTGTCGACGGGCGTGTGGGCGCACCACATGTTCGCCACCGGCGCGGTGCTCCTCCCGTTCTTCAGCGCGCTGTCGTTGCTGATCGCGGTGCCGACCGGGGTGAAGTTCGTGAACTGGATCGGCACCATGTGGCGAGGGAGACTCACCTTCGAGACACCCATGCTGTTCTGCATCGGGTTCCTGCTGACGTTCGTGATGGGTGGCATCACCGGCGTCATGCTGGCGTCGCCACCGATCGACTTCCGCGTCACCGACACGTATTTCGTGGTCGCGCACATGCACTACGTGATGTTCGGCGGCTCGGTCTTCGCGATGTTCGCCGGCCTCTACTACTGGTTCCCGAAGATGTCCGGGCGACGGCTGAGCGAGCGGTGGGGGAAGGTGCACTTCTGGCTCCTGCTGATCGGCTTCAACCTCACCTTCTTCCCACAGCATCAGCTCGGGCTGCGGGGCATGCCGCGCCGGGTCGACACGTACGGGGGCGGAAGGGGCTGGAGCTTCCTCAACCTGCTCTCCAGCGTCGGCGCGTGGCTGATGGGCGTGGCGATGCTCGTGTTCATCGCCAACGTGTGGGTGTCGATCCGGCGCGGCGCGCCGGCCGGTGACGATCCCTGGGAGGCCAACACGCTCGAGTGGGCCACCACGTCACCGCCACCCGAGCACAACTTCACGTCACTTCCGCCCATTCGCTCGGACCGCCCGCTGTTCGACGGACGGCATCCGGAGCTCCGGCCATGAGGATCGAGCCCCGCCTGTTCCTGTCGAGCGCGATCTTCTACGTGGTGATCGGCACGCTCTACTGGTTCACCAGCTACGAGCCGGCCGGGACCGCGATGCTCGGCCTGGCGGTGGGATCGTGGACGCTGTGCTGGCTCTACCTCCTCCGCCAGCGTCGCGAGCACGGGTTGCGACCGGAGGACCGTGACGACGTGGTCGCCTCCGCCGGGCCCGCGGACGTCGGCTGGTTCCCGAGCTCGAGCGCTTGGCCGTTCGGCATGGGCATGGGCGCGGTGGTGGCCGCGAACGGGCTCGTGTTCGGCACCTGGCTCACGGTCGCCGGCGGCGCGCTGTTCCTGTTCTCCGTCGTCGGCCTCGCCATCGAGAGCAACTCGAAGGCCTGACCCCCTTCCACCCTCGAGTGCACCGACGGGCCTGTGCGGGTAGGCGTCAAGGCGGGGGCTCGACGTCCTCGTACCGACCCGTCGCGGTGCGCCGCACGCGGTAGCCGACCGGGCCGCCCAGCGGCTTGACAGGGCCCCGCGAGAGCTCCTTGCAGAGTCGGTACGCGACGAAGCCGACCGACGGGGGGAGCACGACCAACGCGACCCGCAGCACGTTGGTCATCGCGTAGAGGCTGAGGCTGAACGTGTCGGCGAGCACGTCGTTCCCGCCGGCCAGGAACAGCACCATGAAGAACGTCAGCGCGCCGGCGCCGAACCCGGTGCGGAACGGCCGGTCCCGGGGCCGGTCGAGCAGATGGTGGACGTCGTGGTCGTGCGTGACGCGCGCCTCGAGGAACGGCCAGAGATAGAGCAGCGTGAAGGTGATCCCGGGCAGGACGATGCCGGGGAAGAACGGGTTGGGGACCGTGTGGCCGAAGGCGCGGATCTCCCAGGGCGGCATCAGCCGTAGCGCACCTTCGAGCCAGCCGATGTACCAGTCGGGCTGCGACGCGGCCGACACCGCCGCCGGCCGGAACGGGCCGTAGAGCCAGACCGCGTTGACCTGGGCAAGGCCGCCGAGCGCCGCGCACACCGCGAACACCAGGAAGAACAAGCCGACCGACCGGAGGGCGTAGGTGGGCCATAGTCGCGAGCCCTCGATGTTGTCCTCCGTGCGGCCCGGTGCCGCGAACTGCGTGTGCTTCTGGTGCCAGAGGATGGCGAGGTGCCCGCCGAGCACGGCGAAGAGCAGGCCCGGCACCAGCATCACGTGGAAGACGAAGAACCGCGAGATGATCTCGGTGCTGGGGAAGTTGCCGTCGAAGAGGAGGAACGCGATCCAGGTTCCCACCACGGGGACCGACTCCACGATCGAGAACGCGATGCGCAGCCCGGTGCCGGAGAGCTGGTCATCGGGGAGCGAGTAGCCCGTGAAGCCGTTGGCCATGGCGAGGACGAGCAGCGTGATGCCCACCATCCAGTTGAGCTCGCGGGGCCGGCGGAACGCGCCGGTGAAGAAGACCCGGCACAGGTGCACGATGATCGCGGCGACGAAGATCAGCGCGGCCCAGTGGTGGATCTGACGCATCACGAGCCCGGCCCGCACGTCGAAGCTGATGTCGAGCACCGACTTGTACGCCACCGACATGGTCTGGCCCTGCAGCGGTGCGTACGACCCGTGGTAGACGACCTTGCGGCCCGAGGCGGTGAAGAAGAACGCGAGATACGTGCCGGTGAGCACGAGGATCAGGAGACAGTAGAGCGCGATCTCGCCGATCATGAACGACCAGTGGTCCGGGAAGATCTTGCTCAACGCGGTCTGCGCGAAGCGCGAGGCGCGGAGCCGGTCGTCGACGAAGCGGGCCATTCGCTTCACGATCACGATGGCCGCCCGACGATCACGAGCGGTTCCAGAACGACGGGCCGATCGGCTCGGTGAAGTCGCTCTGCGCGACGAGATAGCCATCGCCGTCGACCGCGAGGGGGAGCTGGGGCAGCGACCGGGTGGCAGGCCCGAACACGGGCTTCGCGCCGTCGAGCACGTCGAACGTCGATTGGTGGCACGGGCACAGGAGCCGGTGGTCGTCGGCGCGGTACAGCCCGACCGGGCAGCCGGCGTGGGTGCAGATCTTCGAGTACGCCACGTAGCCGATCGGGGACCAGCGCTCGCGCCCGGCGCGGGGGCGAAGCCGGCCGGGCTCGACGCGGATGAGCAGCGTCTGGGCCGTCGCGGCGCTCGGGTGGCCTGCGGGGAAGACGGTGAGCACGCCTCCCACCTGCAGGTCGGCGATGTTGACCGGATCTCCGCTCTGGGTCGTGAGGCGGAGGCCCTTGCGCCACGCGGTGGTGGTGAGGGAGCGCCCCGGCGACGGGCCCAGCGACCGGATGGGGAAGAGCGCGGCGATGCCGAGCGCGCCCGCGGCTGCGCCGAGCATCCGCACGAGGAAGCGGCGGCGGGCGAGGAGCTCCTCTCCGTGCTCGAAGGCCTGCTCGAAGTCCTCGCGCTCCTGCGGGGTCGACTCGAGCGGCTCGCGCGGGCCGATCACGCTCCCGGCCGGCAGCAGGTGCGCCGCCCACATCACGAGGCCGGCGCCGAGGCCGGCCAGGCTCGACGCGAGGAGCGCGCCCTCGGCCTGCACCTGGCCACCCGCGACGTAGACCGCAGCGAGGCCGAGCGCGGACAGGATCGTGACCGTGAACGCGGCCGCGATCAGTCGGGTGGCGGCGCGCTGCCGGTTGTCGGGGCGGTCACGGGGGCCGCTCATTCGCGCGCTCCGATCCATCGACTGGCGAGCAGCAGGGCGCCGAGGCCCACGATCCAGGCGACGAAGCCCTCCGGGATCGGCCCGATCCGACCGAGGGGCAGGCCACCGGGGTCTTCGGGTTGTCGCAAGTACTGCACGTAGCGGGCGATGTCTCCTGCCTGCTGCTCGCCCATCGCGTCGGAGCCGAACACGGGCATGGGCCCGGGCCCCGTGCGCAGGGCCTCCACCACCTGCACGGGGGTGGCCCGGTGCAGCGACGGCGCGCTCGCTCCCCCTCCGAGCGCACCGCCCGCGCCGGACGCTGCGTGACAGCCGGCGCAGTTGTCGCTGTAGAGGCGCTGGCCCCGCGAGACGTCGGCAGTCGCGACGTCCACACGAGGGATCGGCGGACCGTCGCCGAGCGACGCGACGTACGCGGTGAGCGCGGCGATGGCGGCCCGATCGAAGGCCGGGCGCTTGCGCGACGACGTCTGGTCGGGCGCGTCGAGCGGCATGCGGCCGGTGGAGAGCTGGAAGTCGGCCGCGGCCGCGCCCACGCCCCGGAGCGACGGCCCCTGGTGCGTGCCGCGGCCGCCGAGCCCGTGACACGTCGAGCAGTGGAGCTGGAAGAGCCGCCGCCCCTGCTCGACCAACGGGTCGCTCGGACGGGGATCGAGCCGCAGCGCCCGTGACGCGTTCACCCCCACCAGCAGCACGCTCGCCCCGCCGATCACCGCGGCCACCGAAACCCACACCCAGACCCGGCGCGCCGCGACCGTCACTGGAGCAGGAAGATCGTGGCGAACAAGCCGAGCCACACGACGTCCACGAAGTGCCAGTAGTAGGACGTCACCTCCACGCTCGGCATCGGGTCGGTGTCGAAGCCAGGCCCGGCCGCCCGGCCGAGGAGCACGAGCATGATCACCAGCCCGCCGAGCACGTGCAACGCGTGGAAGCCGGTGGTCACGAAGAAGGCCGATCCGTACGCGTGCGACGACATGGAGAACGGGACTGTCGCGTACTCGTGGACCTGGTTGGCGAGGAAGATCGCGCCCAGCAGCAGGGTGAGCAGGATCCACCGCCGCATCGCCGGGTGGTCACCGGAGCGAGCCGCGCGTACACCGAGCTGCATCGTGCCGCTCGACAGCGCCAGCACGAGGGTGAACGCTGCCGACACGCCGACGTCGAGCTCGACTCCGCGTGGTGGCCAAGGATGGTCGACCGACCGGAGCGTGAAGTACATCGCGAACAGCGCGCCGAAGAACATGAGCTCCGACGCGAGCCACACCACCATGCCCACGGTCAGCATCGGGGTGCGACGGTCGGGTACCACGAGCGCCGCCCCGTCCGCCGTCGCCGGGCGCATGGGCGTCATTCTGTCGGCCCGTCGCTGCTCACGCCCGCCTTCTCCACCGTCTCGCCTTCTACCGTCTCGCGCCGGTCGAGGTGCCGATCGAGGTGCCGGTCGGCCCGCGCGGTGACCACCTCCTCGTGGCGCAGCCAGCGAGCCACGACGACGAGGAGCGCGACCACGCCGATGAGGTCGCCGCCGGCCCAGAGGATGCCTCCCGCGGCCCGTTGGTCGGCGAGCGGGCTCGGTCCCCAGGACCGGGCCACAGTGCCGTAAAAGCCGGCGCCGACCAGCGTGTCGGATGTGACGAGCGCCAGCCCGACGACGGCGTGGAACGGGATCGCGGTGAAGGCGAAGAGCGCGCGGGCGGGGTAGGAGAGGCGCCAGGGCAAGGGGTCGGTCCCGACGGCCACCCAGAAGAAGAGGACGCCGGCGGCGAGGAAGTGGAGGTGGACGGCCGCGTGCACCCACGCGTGCCGCAAGGACAGCTCGAAGAGAGGTGAGAAGTAGAGCGCGACGAGTGTGGACGAGAACAGCGCCCACACCACGAGCGGGTGGGTGAGCAGCTTCACCGGCGCGCTGTGCAGCAGATGGAGGAGCCGCGTCCGTGCGGGGCGCGGCGCGGCCTGGAGCGCGAGGGTGACGGGCGCGCCGAGCACCAGGATCAGCGGCGCCACCATCCCGAGGAGCAGGTGCTGGATCGCGTGGGCGGTGAAGAGCACGTCGTCGTAGCGCTCGAGCGCCGAGCCCGTTGCCACCGCCACCACGGTGAGCCCGGTGACGAAGGCGAACGTGCGCCCGCGTGGCCAACGGCGCCCGCGCCGGGCCAGCACTCCCACGCCCCGGAGGTAGGCCAGCGCGAGGCCCACGACCACGGCGATGACGACCGGGTCGAGCCGCCAGCCGAGCAGTGCCCGGCGCAGGGTGAGGGCAGGGACCGACCCGAGCGCGAGGCCTGTGCGGATGGCGGGAGCGACCACCGGGGACGCGATCAGGCCGGCTCGGGCTCGTCCGCGGCCTCGCGGGCGCGCCGCCGACGGTGCCAGCGCAGACCGCCCTCGAGCGCGGCGAGGATGGCGTCGTTGTCGCGCGAGATCCTCTTGTGCACGTAGCGCTCGAGCCCGATCGCGCGCATCAGGGGGTTGAAGGCCTCGTACCGCTCCTGGAAGTGGATGCGGGTGCGGCCGTCGCCCAGGTCCTCGAGGCGGGTGCGGCCCTCGGCGCGTGACCAGAGCGGCTTGCCGACGGCGTCGTACTTCCAGCTCACATAGGGCTTCACCTCGGTGAGCCACTCCCAGCTCTGGCCGACCCCGCCGGAGAGGAGGAGCCTCGGTACCGGAAACGTGCAGTGGCGGACGAGCCCCTCGCCTATCTCGTCACCCGGATGGAGGACCTCGATCGAGCCGATCCGCGACGACGGGCGGTCGGGTGCTCGGTACCAGAACACCTCCCAGACCTCCTCGGGCGGGGCGCTGACGACCACCGAGTAGGAGTGCTCCTGCACGGCGCGGAGTCTACGACCGGGCGCGCGCGGGTTGACGTGCTCGCCTCCGCGGGGCAGCCTCGCGGCGACACCGGAAGGCAACCAGGGGGTCCACGGCATGGGATTCGTCCAGATCGTCGAGTACATGAGCAGCAGGACCGATGAGATCGAGAAGCTCATCAACGACTGGCGGGTAGCCACCGAGGGGAAGCGCACGACCGCGCGGGTCCTCGTCTGCAAGGACCGCGACAAGGCGAACCACTGGTACACGATCGTCGAGTTCCCCTCCTACGAGGCGGCGATGAAGAACTCGAGCCTCCCCGAGACCGCGCAGATGTCCGAGCAGATGGCGAAGCTCTGCGACGGACCGCCGAGCTTCGTCAACCTCGACCTCGAGCGTGTCGAGGAGAGCTGAGGCGAGCGCCGCGGCTCAGCCCCGCTGGCTCTCGAGCCGGCGGTTCTTGAGCTGCGCCTTCACATAGTCGCGGTTCAGCAGCGCGATGAAGTCGACGCTGATCTCCTTCGGGCAGGCGGCCTCGCACTCGCCGTGGTTGGTGCACGACCCGAAGTACTGCTCCATCGTGTCGACCATGGCCTGCACGCGTGACCAGCGCTCGGCCTGACCCTGCGGCAACAGGTTCAGGTGGGCGAGCTTGGCCGCGGTGAACAGCTGCGCCGCGCCGTTGGGACAGGCGGCCACGCAGGCGCCGCAGCCGATGCAGGCGGCGGCGTCCATGGCCGCGTCGGCCACCGGCTTGGGGACAGGGATGAGGTTGGCGTCGGGGGCGCTCCCGGTGGCGACGGTGATGTAGCCCCCGGCCTCGATGATCCGGTCGAAGGCGCTGCGATCGACCGAGAGGTCCTTGATGATGGGGAACGCGGCCGCGCGCCAGGGCTCGATCGTGATCTCGTCGCCGTCGGTGAACTTCCGCAGGTGCAGCTGGCAGGTGGCGGTGCCGGGCTCGGGCCCGTGGGGCCGACCGTTGATCATCATGGCGCACGAGCCGCAGATCCCCTCGCGGCAATCATGGTCGAAGGTGACGGGCTCCTCACCGGCCGCGTCGAGGCGTTCGTTGATCACGTCGAGCATCTCGAGGAACGACATGTCGGGGCTCATCCCGGGAGCGTCGTAAGCCACAAACGCGCCGGCGGCCTCCGGCCCACGCTGTCGCCACACCCGCAGCTTCAGGTTCATCCGCTCCGGCTCCCTACTTGTAGCTCCGCTGGGACGGCTGCGCGTACTCGAACTCGAGCGGCTCCTCGCGTATCGGGGGCTCCTCGCCCACGCCGGCCCACTCCCACGCCGCGACGTAGGAGAAGTGGTGGTCGTCGCGGAGAGCCTCGCCGTCGTCGGTCTGGTGCTCGACGCGGAAGTGCCCGCCGCAGCTCTCCTCGCGGTGCAACGCGTCGCGGCACAGCAGCTCGGCGAACTCGAGGAAGTCGGCCACCCGGCCGGCCTTCTCGAGCGACTGGTTCATCGACTCGCCGTCGCCCAGCACGCGCACGTCGGCGTGGAACTCGTCGCGGAGCGGCGGGATCTCGGCCAGCGCCTTCTCGAGACCCTCGGCGCTGCGGACCATCCCGCAGTCGTCCCAGAGGATCTTGCCGAGCTCGCGGTGGAACCAGTCGACCGACCGGCCCCCCCCGACCGCGAGCAGCCGGTCGACGCGGTCGGCCACCTCGGCCTCGGCGACACGGAAGACGGGGTCGGCGGGGGGGACGGGCGCCGTGCCGAGCAGCGGTGCGAGGTAGTCGCCGATCGTGTACGGGAGGATGAAGTAGCCGTCGGCGAGGCCCTGCATGAGCGCGCTGGCGCCGAGGCGGTTCGCGCCTTGGTCCGAGAAGTTGGCCTCGCCGATCACGAAGAGCCCTGGGACGTCGCTCATCAGGTCGTAGTCGACCCAGAGCCCGCCCATCGTGTAGTGCACGGCCGGGTAGACGCGCATGGGCAGCTCGTAGGGGTCCTCGCCGGTGATGCGCTCGTACATCTGGAAGAGGTTGCCGTAGCGCTCCTCGATCGTGCTCCGCCCGAGACGCTTGATCGCGTCGGAGAAGTCGAGGTAGACGCCGTTCTCCAGTGGGCCCACGCCCCGGCCCGCGTCGACCTCACGCTTCGCGGCCCGTGACGCGACGTCGCGCGGGACCAGGTTGCCGAAGGCCGGATAGCGACGCTCGAGGTAGTAGTCGCGCGCGTCGGCGGGGATCTCGTTCGCCGGCCGCTCGTCGTCGAGCTCCTTCGGCACCCAGATGCGGCCGTCGTTGCGGAGCGACTCGCTCATGAGCGTGAGCTTCGACTGGAAGTCGTCGGAGGCGGGGATGCAGGTGGGGTGGATCTGCGTGAAGCAGGGGTTGGCGAAGAGGGCGCCCTTGCGATGGGCCCGCCACGCCGCGGTGACGTTGCAGCCCTTCGCGTTGGTGGAGAGGAAGAACGCGTTGCTGTAGCCCCCGGTGGCGAGCACGACCGCGTGCGCGGAGTGCGAGGAGACCTCACCGGTGACGAGGTCGCGGACCACGATGCCGACCGCGTGGCCGTCGTGGAGCACGACGTCGAGCATCTCGGTGCGCGGGAACATCTCCACGGCGCCGAGATGGATCTGGCGCGCGAGAGCCTGGTACGCGCCGAGCAGGAGTTGCTGACCGGTCTGGCCCCGCGCGTAGAACGTCCGCGACACCTGTGCGCCGCCGAAGGAGCGATTGTCGAGGAGGCCGCCGTAGTCGCGGGCGAACGGCACGCCTTGGGCCGCGCACTGGTCGATGATGTCGACGCTCACCTGGGCGAGCCGGTACACGTTGGCCTCGCGGGAGCGGTAGTCGCCGCCCTTCACCGTGTCGTAGAAGAGCCGCTGGATGCTGTCGCCGTCGTTGGGGTAGTTCTTTGCCGCGTTGATCCCGCCCTGCGCGGCGATGCTGTGGGCCCGGCGGGGCGTGTCCTGGAAGCAGAACACCTTCACCCGGTAGCCGAGCTCGCCCAGGCTCGCGGCGGCAGAGGCCCCCGCCAGACCCGTGCCGACGACGATGATCTCGAACTTCCGCTTGTTGGCCGGGCTGACCAGCTTCATCGAGAACTTGTGACCGTCCCACTTCTCCGCGATGGGCCCGCTCGGGACCCGGCCGTCGAGCATGGTCATCGGGCTTCCCACCTCATGGTCAGTGGATCACGCCGGCCAGCACCATGACCGGGAAGCTGACATTGCCCACCCCGATGACGATCGCGAACGCGGTGGCGGAGGAGCGGCGCCACGCGTTGTACCGCGGGTTGTTGAGCCCGAGGCTCTGGAACATGCTCCAGGCACCGTGGTAGATGTGCAGAGCGAGCGCGAGGTTCGCCGCGATGTACATGATCGCGACCGGCCAGCGTTCGAAGCTGTGCAGCATGTTCCGGTATGGATCCCCGCGCACGAACCGCCCCCCCCCGGCGCCCCACGTGAGATCCATGAGGTGGAAGATCACGAAGAGGCCCACGATTACGCCCGTCCACCGCATCGTGCGCGACGCGTAGTTGGCGGCGACGTAGTCGCGTGGGGCCTGGTAGCCCACGGGGCGGGCTCGCCGGTTCATGAGCGTGAGCGAGTAGGCGGCGTGGATGTGGAGCACGAACGCGAGCAGCAGCCCGACGCGGAGGGCCCACAGGATGCTCGTGCGCGGGGCGAGATGACCACCCAGGTCGCGCAGCGCCTCCCCGTACTCGTTGATCTCGCTCGGGCCCAGGTACACCTTGAGGTTGCCGATCATGTGCGCGAGGACATAGAGCAGGAGCACGATGCCCGTGACGGCCATCACCCACTTCTTGCCGACTCCCGACCGGTAGAAGGCGATCGGCCAGGGGCCGCGTTTACTGGTGGCGCGCACCACGGGAAGAGCGGGACGGGCGGCCCGCTGCTCTTCGGTCGTGACTCCCGCCATCGCGAGCTGGCCTCCGGCTGGTCGATTGGCTGGTGGATTGGCTGGTCGATCGGGTGGATCGATACCGGGCACGCAAGCGCCCGGGGCGGCGCAGCCACCGCGGCAGCGCGGTCGGTCCGACGCTAGCCGGGGCCCGCGGCCGGTCGCTATGCGGGGCGCGCCGCGCCGTGGGGCGAGTCGGTGACGATGGGGCCGCTGGTACGCTCGGCGTCGCACAGTGCACGCGACGCGCAGCCAGTTGACGCATTTCGGATGACGCATTCGGATAACGCAGCCAGTCGAGGAGACTCACGCATGAGCCGTCCTGCCACTCTCGGGGAGCTCCGAGCGAGCGGCTGGCAGTCGCGCCCGGTGAAGGAAGAGGTGCGGGCCAACGCCATCGCCCGTGTAGGCGAGGGCCGGCCACTGGTCGACGGCATCATCGGCTACGGCGACACCGTCCTGCCGCAGCTCGAGAACGCGCTGCTCGCCGGCCACGACATCATCTTCCTGGGCGAGCGGGGCCAGGCCAAGACGCGCATCATTCGCTCGCTCACCGAGCTGCTCGACGAATGGACGCCGGTGGTCGCCGGGAGCGAGGTGAACGACGACCCGTACCGCCCGATCTCGCAGCACGCGCGGGTGCTCATCGCCGAACGGGGCGACGAGACACCGCTCGAGTGGATCGGCCGCGACCGTCGCTACGGAGAGAAGCTGGCCACGCCCGACACCTCGATCGCCGACCTCATCGGCGAGGTCGACCCGATCAAGGTGGCCGAGGGCCGCTACCTCGCCGACGAGCTCACGATCCACTACGGGCTCGTGCCCCGGACCAACCGCGGGATCTTCTCCATCAACGAGCTTCCCGATCTCGCCGAGCGCATCCAGGTCGGCCTGCTCAACGTGCTCGAGGAACGCGACGTGCAGATCCGGGGCTACAAGATCCGGCTCCCGCTCGACCTCATGCTGGTCGCCTCGGCCAACCCCGAGGACTACACCAACCGGGGCCGCATCATCACACCGCTGAAGGATCGCTTCGGCGCGCAGATCCGTACGCACTACCCACTCGACGTCGAGACCGAGATGGAGGTGGTCGCGCAGGAGGTGAGGGCCCTCGACGCCCCCGATCTCACGGTGCACGTGCCCGAGTTCATGGCCGAGATCGTGGCCGAGATGAGCCAGCAGGCCCGGCACTCGCCGCATGTCAACCAGCGGTCGGGCGTGTCGGTGCGGCTGTCGATCTCGAATTACGAGACGCTGGTGGCGAACGCAATGCGTCGCGCGCTGCGCAACGGCGAGCACGAGGTGGTGCCGCGCGTGAGCGACCTCGAGGCGCTGGTCTCGTCGACCTCGGGGAAGGTCGAGATCGAGACCCTCGACGACGGTCGTGAAGAGCAGGTGCTCGACCGCATCGTGAAGGCGTCCGTGCTCGAGGTGTTCCGGGCGCGGTGCCGGCCCGAGCGGCTCGGCGAGCTCGTGGCCGGCTTCGACGAGGGCCTCGTTGTCCACACCGGCGACGACGTTGCCGCGTCCGAGTACGCCGCGCTCCTCCCGAACCTGGCGGGCCTGCGCGCGACCTTGGCCGACCTCCACGTGGGGGAGACGCCGGCCGGCGTGGCATCGGCGGTGGAGTTCGTGCTCGAGGGGCTCCACCTGTCGAAGCGGCTTAACAAGGACGCCGTCGGCGACCGGGCTACCTACCGGGCTCGCCGCTAGCCCGCCAGCTCACAGCGGCACGCCGCCGCGCTGCTGCTCGAGCAGGCCGCACCGGTCGATCGCGTAGCGCTCCAGCGCGCTGGCGGCGTCCTCGTACCTCCGGTCGCGCCTGACCGAGGGGTCGGCCTGCACCCGGCGGAGCCCGTCGAGGAAGGTCTGGGCCGCGCCCTTGACCTGGGCCGGCGCGACCTCGACCACCCGCTCGAGGAGCCGTACCTGCTCGGCCGCGCCGGCCTCGGCGAGCCGCTCGTCGAGCTTCGCGGCCGCCTCGCAGAAGGGCTTGGGGGCCGGCTTGGCCTTGGCGGCCTCCCCTCTGCAGGCCCCCAGCACGAGGGCGGCGGCGAACGTGGCGGCGCCGAGGGTGGCAGCGGTCTTGGGGCGGAGCCCGAGCACGCCGCATTCTGGCGCGGCGACAGCCGTTGCTCGAAGTCGTAGGTTGTTCGCGCTGGCCACGAGGGAGGAAGGTCGATGCAGGCAGAGGGCAAGATCCACGTAAACGCGGCGCCCGAGAAGATCTGGGCGATGATCAGCGACGTCACCCGCATGGGTGAGTGGAGCCCGGAGACGCACAAGGCGGAGTGGGTCGAGGGCGCGACCGGCCCGGTCGAGGGCGCGCGCTTCAAGGGCTCCAACAAGAAGGGCCTCATGAGGTGGTCGACGAAGGTGCGCGTGCTCGCGGCCGAACCGGGCAAGGAGTTCAGCTTCGTCACGATGGCCGGGCAGAAGGACCAGACCCGCTGGAGCTACAAGCTCGAGGCCACGGCCGACGGCGGCACCGACCTCACGGAGTCCTGCGAGACGTTCTACACGCCGGCCATCGGGAAGATCCTGTTCCCCGACAAGCGGCGCGGGCCGCAGATCGACGCGGGGATCCGCACCACGCTCGAGCGGCTGAAAGCCGCGGCCGAGGGCAGCGCCTGACGCGTCCACCGGCACGACTCGCTCCGACCATGGGCGGGTAGGCTCGAGGCGTGGCTCGTCGCGACCGCGTCCGGGGCTTTCGCTACTCCCGCTGGGACGGCACGCAGGTCGGCTTCGATCTCGATGCCGACGCGCTGCTGTCGGAGATGTCGGACGACCTCCTCTACCACGGCGATCTCAACGCGGCGCTGCGGCGCATGCTCCAGCAGGGCTTCCGCGACCGCAACGGCGACCGGCTGATGGGCCTGCGGGAGATGATCGAGCGCCTCCGACAGCGCCGCCGCGACGAGCTCGAGCGGCGCAACCTCGGTGGCGCCTACGACGACATCGCCGAGCGGCTCGAGGAGATCGTCGAGAAGGAGCGGGCCGGGATCGACCGCCGCGTCAACGAGGCCCATCAGACCGACGATCGCCGCCGTCAGGAGATCGTCGACGACCTCGCCTCCGAGCGTCGCATGGAGCTCGACCTGCTCCCCCCCGACCTCGCCGGCCGGGTCCAGGAGCTCCAGCACTACGACTTCATGGACGACGACGCCCGCCGGGAGTTCGAGACGCTGATGGACGAGCTCCGGCAGCAGCTCCTCCAGAGCTACTTCAACCAGCTCTCCGAGGGGATGAACAACGTCTCGCCCGAGCAGCTGGTGCGGATGAAGGACATGCTCGCCGAGCTCAACCACATGCTCGAGCAGCGCGAGCGGGGAGAGGAGCCCGACTTCAAGGGCTTCATGGAGCGCTACGGCGACTTCTTCCCCGGCAACCCGCAGACGCTCGACGAGCTGCTGGAGCAGATGGCCCGCTCGATGGCGCAGATGCAGTCGCTCCTCAACTCGATGACACCCGAGCAGCGCGCGCAGCTCCAAGGTCTGGCGCAGGCGCTTCTCGAGGACCTCGACCTGCGATGGCAGGTCGACGAGCTGGCCCGCAATCTCCAGGACGCCTTCCCGAACCTGCCGTGGAACCAGCGCATGCAGTTCTCCGGCGACGATCCGCTCCAGTTCGCGCAGATGTCGGGCCTGCTCGAGACCCTCGGAGACCTCGACCAGCTCGAGAACCTCCTGCGCTCGGCGACCCAGCCCGGGCAACTCGCCGAGGTCGACGTCGATCAGGCCCGCGACCTGCTCGGTGACGACGCGGCCCGCTCGCTCGAGCGGCTGGCGGAGCTGGCCCGCATGCTGGAGGAGGCCGGCCTCATCGAGCAGCGCGAAGGCCGATACGAGCTCACTCCGAAGGGTGTGCGCGCCATCGGTCAGCGAGCGTTGAGCGACCTCTTCCGCAAGCTCATGAAGGACCGCGCCGGTCGCCACGAGGCGGAGCGTTCGGGCGTGGGCAACGAGCGCGCCTTCGACCACAAGCCCTATGAGTTCGGCGATCCTTTCCACCTCAACGTCGAGCAGACGATCCGCAACGCGATCTACCGCGGCGGCACGGGCACGCCGGTCCGGTTGTCGCAGGCCGACTTCGAGGTCGAACGTACGGAGGTGCTCACGCAGTCCGCTACCGTCCTCATGCTCGACGTGTCGCTCTCGATGCCCATGCGCGACAACTTCCTTGCTGCCAAGAAGGTGGCGATGGCGCTGCACGCGCTGATCACCAGCCAGTTCCCGCGCGACTACTTCGGGCTCGTGAGCTTCGGCCGGGTGGCCCGTGAGGTGAAGCCCGAGCTGCTCCCCGAGATGAGCTGGGATTTCGAGTGGGGCACCAACATGCAGCACGCGCTGCTGCTCGCCCGGCGCCAGCTCGCCCGCGAGAGCGGCACCAAGCAGATCATCATGGTCACCGACGGAGAGCCCACCGCTCACATCGAGCACGGCGAGGCCGTGTTCCAATACCCACCGTCGCCGGTGACGATCGAGGAGACGCTGAAGGAGGTCGCGCGCTGCACCCGTGACGGCATCCGCATCAACACCTTCATGCTCGACGAGAGCTACTACCTGCGGAGCTTCGTCGAGCGGATGATGCGGATGAACCGGGGCCGGGCCTTCTTCACCACCCCCGACACCCTGGGTGACTACGTGCTGGTCGACTTCCTCGAGCAGCGCCGCGCCCAGCGCCGCGCGAGCTAGGCACGTCGACGCGGCCGCTCGCCTCGGCGCGGCCGCCGCCCGGGCCTCACCGCGGCCCTTCCTTTAGCCCTCGTGTCGGACTGGCCCTCCAGAGCGGCCCGGTGCCGGGTGGGCGCCCGTGGCCCCCTCCACCGGGCTCCCGGTACCGGTCCACCCCCGCCCATTCCCTGGCCCCGCTCATCCCCTGCCCCCGCTCAAGCCTGGGGCCGCCGCTCCCGATACCCACGGGGAAGAGGACGGGTATGGACGCACTCCCCACTGAGATTCGCGAGCGGATCCGGCACGAAGCCCGGGTCGCCGGTCTGCGCGGCCAGCAGGCCCTCTCGATCGAGGCGGTCGAGAGGCGTCGACTCCAGCTCTGGGTCGTCGCCGCGATCGTCGTCACCGGCCTGAGCCTCGCGACCGCCATCGGCTCCATGCGCGGGGGCTTCGGCGCGACGTGGCTCCACCCCGGTGTCCTCCAGATCGGGGTCGTCGCCCTCTCGCTCGGCTTCTGCACCTACGCGGTGGAGAAGGAGGTCCACCTGCACCGGCTGAGCCGCCTGCTCGTCGACGAGCGGGTGCTCAACTCCGCCCTCTCGAAGCGACTCCAGCAGCACTCTGCGCTCATGGCCGCGGGCAAGGCACTGAACTCGGTCCTCGACCTCGACGAGGTGCTCGACGTCATCCTCGCCAGCGCGCTCGACATGCTGAAGGCGGCGTCGGGCTCGGTGATGCTCCTCGAAGGGGAGGAGCACCTGCGCGTCGTCGCGGTGCGCGGAAGCGAGCTCGCGCGCAACGCCCGCGTCAAGATGGGGGAGTCGGTCGCGGGGCGCGTGGCGCGCGCACGAGAGCCGATCATCCTCTCGGGCGAGATCGACCAGGCGCAATACCCCGGTTACAAGGTGCGGTCGCGTAGGGTGAACAGCGCGATGAGCGTCCCGCTCGAGAACCGTGGCCACCTCCTCGGAGTCCTCAACATCAATGCCGGTCCCGACCGCGAGTTCGATGAGTACGACCTCCAGCTCCTGAGCCTGTTCGCCGAGCCGGTCGCGGCCGCGATCGCCAAGGCCGGCCTCTACGAGGCCGAGCGCGTGCACGTGGCCGAGCTGCTCGAAGCCGACCGGCTCAAGTCGCAGTTCGTCGCCTCGGTGAGCCACGAGTTGCGCACGCCCATTACCTCGATCCGGGGCGCCGTCGCGGCGTCGCGCATCGCGACCGACCACGAGCAGCGGGCCGAGCTGCTCGACGTGATGGAGCGACAGTCGCAACGGCTCGCGCACATGGTGGAGGAGATGCTCACGGCCGCGAAGCTCGAGCGCAGCGAGTCCATGCCCCTGTTGCGCCGGGTCGACCTGTCTGCGCTTGTGCGGCTCTCGGCCCTCGACTCTCAGGTAGCAGGCCGGCCGGTGGAGGTCGAGGTCCCCGACACCTGCGAGGTGCGGGCCGACCCCGAGGCCGTTCGCCGCATCATCGGCAACCTCGTGGAGAACGCGCACAAGTACGGTTCGATGCCGATCCGGATCGTGCTCGACCCCGACGGCGAGCAGGTCGTGCTGTCGGTCGTCGACTCGGGCACCGGCGTGCTCCCGTCGGAACGGGAGAAGATCTTCGACCGCTTCTATCGCTCCGACACGACCGGGACGAAGCCGGGAGTAGGGCTCGGGCTCCCGATCGTGCGCGGGCTCGTCGAGGCGTGCGGCGGGACGGTGTGGGTCGAGGACGCGCCCGGCGGCGGCGCGGCGTTCCGGGTCGCGCTGAGGGCGCGGGCCGTGGACGAGGAGGAGGTCGCAAATGTCGGGTAGGCCGAAGATCCTGATCGTCGACGACGAGCCCGACGTGCTCCTCACGCTGCGGGTGATCCTCGAGGCCGAGGGGTTCGACCCGGCCCTCGCCGCCGACGGCGAGACCGCCCTGCGCCGCATCGATGCCGAGCACCCCGACCTGGTGCTGCTCGACATCATGATGCCCGTGCTCGACGGCTGGTTCGTGCTGGCCGAGCTGGCCGGACGCCCGAAGAAGCCCTACGTGATCGTCTGCTCGGCGAAGTCTGCCGATGTCGACAGGGCCCGGGCGCGCGAGCTGGGTGCCGACGCGTACGTCACGAAGCCTTTCGACCCCGACGCCCTTGTGCAGCGCATGCGGGCCGTGCTCGCGGGCCGGACGGAGCCCGCCGAGCAGTCCGACCAGCTGCACGTATAGCGCTCAGCGCGTCCCGGGGCCCAGCTCCCGCAGGTACGCGTCGGCTGTGAGCTCGTCGAAGCAGACGAAGCGGACGGTCTCCACGCGCGTCTCCGCGTTGCACACCACCCGCACCGCGACCGCGGCAGCCTCGTCCACCGGGTAGCCGTAGGCACCGGTCGAGATGGCGGGGAACGCGATCGACGCCGCGCCCAGCTCGTCTGCCACCTCGAGCGAGCGTCGGTAGCACAACGCGAGCAGGCCGGCCTCACCGTGGGTACCGCCGTGCCAGACCGGGCCCACGGTGTGGATCACGAAGCGGCAGGGGAGCCGGAAGGAGCGTGTGGCCTTGGCGTCGCCGGTCGCGCAGCCCCCGAGCGCGCGGCACGCCTCGAGAAGGTCGGGGCCCGCGGCGCGGTGGATCGCGCCGTCGACGCCACCACCACCGAGGAGCGACGTGTTGGCCGCGTTGACGACGGCGTCGACCAGCTCGGCCGTGATGTCGCCGCGCGCGACGCCGATGTCCACTGTCAGCCCTCCGCCGCGAAGAGGCGCCACTCGTCGGGGACGCCCTTGAGCACGTGGATGCCTCGGTCGACGAAGCCGATCCCCGATCCCGCGACCAGGTCCTTGACGGTGCTCGACACGAGTACCTCGCCCGGCCCCGCTTCGGCCGACACCCGCTGCGCGATGTGCACCGCAATGCCGCCGATGTCGCCGGCCCGCAGCTCGATCTCACCGGTGTGGAGGCCGGCGCGCATCTCGAGCCCGAGGGCGGCGACCGAGTCACGCAGGGCCTCGGCGCAGCGGATGGCCCGAGCGGGGCCGTCGAACGTCGCGATGACGCCGTCGCCCATGGTACGAGACACCGGGCGGCCGCGGAACTGCTCGATCTGGCGCTCCGCAATCTGATCGTGCCGGTCGAGGAGCGATCGCCACTGCGCGTCGCTCACGCGGAACGCATGCTCGGTCGAGCTGACGATGTCGGTGAAGAGCACGGTGGCGAGTACCCGGTCGAGCTCGGGACCACGCCGGACGCCGGTGAGGAAGGCCTCAATCTCGTCGATCTCCTCGACCGCGTCTTCGTAGAAGCCGGAATGGAGGTTGCCCGGGAGCTCGACGAGCCGCGCGCCCGCGATGTGAGCCGCGAGGTAACGGCTGTACTCGACGCTCATGAACGGGTCTCCCGTGCGATGCAGGAGCAGCGTCGGCCCGCAGATCGAGGGAAGCACGTGGCGGACATCGATCTGCGCATTGAGTCGCATCAGCGCGACGATGTCTCCCGGGCTGGCAGAGAACCGCTCGTAGCGGGCGAACCACTCCCGCATCCGGTCGTCGCCGACGAGGTGGGGGTAGCCGCCGAAGCCGAAGGCCAGCCCCTGGCCCCAGACTTGTTCGACCCACTCGATGAGCCGTTCGTGCTCCTCCATCGTCGGCGCCCACGGGTGGTCGGCGGCGCGCAGGAACCGGGCGAACCCGCCGAGGAGGACCAGCGCCTGCGTCCGCTCCGGATAGGTGGCGGCGAAGAGGAGCGACATCGGCGCCCCCTCGCTCTCGCCCAAGAGCGTGGCCCGCTCGCACCCCACCGCGTCCATGACGGCCCGGAGGTCGTCCATGCGCTGTTCGAGCGGGGGCGTGCCGTCGAACCGGTCGCTGAGGCCCACACCCCGCTTGTCGAAGAGGATCAGGCGTGCGAAGGATGCGAACCGGCGCGCGAACCTTCCCCATGCCGGCTGCTCTCACCCCAGCTCGACGTTGGAGGCGAAGCCGAGGACGCTGACAACGTCGATCGGGCTGTCGCCGACGACCTGGTAGGCGATGTGGACGCCGCCGCTCTTGGCGTAGCGGGTCTCGGGAACGGTCGTCATCGCGGCTCCAACCTACGGCGTAGGCCGTCGGAGAGCGCGATGAACAAACACGTGCCCCGCGAGCCGGATTTTGAGGCCGGCACGGAATTGCCCCCTTGCGCGGCCTCGCCGAAACCAGCATAGTAACACCGTTGTAATTCCATCGGCGTCATTCGGGCCGGTGTGGACCGGAGCCCGGACCGGCCGGATGGCCGGGACGGGATGTTCCGGGTCGCGTGGAGAGGGGGGCGGCCGATGCGGGAGATGCTGGTCAAGGGGTTGCAGGGCGGGGCCAAGGCGGCCGAGGGCGCCGATGCCACCGACCGGCGCTGGCAGGAGCGAGCCAACTGCCTGGGCGTGGACCCCGACCTGTTCTTCCCCGAGCGGGGCGCGTCGACCCGGGAGGCGAAGGCGGTATGCGGGGGCTGCGAGGTGCGCCTCGACTGCCTCGAGTACGCCCTCACCCACGCCGAGAAGTTCGGCATCTGGGGCGGGCTCTCCGAGCGGGAGCGTCGCCGGCTCCGCCGCCAGCGGGCCCTGGCTCGCCGAAACGCTGCCTCGGCCTGACCTGGCCCCTCACACTGGGGCCCCGGCACCGCCGCCCGCGCCGCTGCTCCCCTCGCCCGCGGCGGCGCGGGCGAGCCGGGCCTCGATGGTGAGCTCGGGGCCGAGCCCGCTCCAGGCGAGGAACCCGGCCCCGCACCGGGCCAGCTCGACCGCCGGCACGAGCCCCACCAGCTCGACCCTCCGTACGTCGGCACCCTCGTCGCGCGCGAGCCGGCGAACCTCGGTGCAGGCGCGCTCCAAGCCCGTCTGCTCGAGCCGGACGAGGTTCATCGACACCTGCGCGGTGTGCTGCGACGGGAGCGCGAGGCCGAGCGCCCGCACGCCCGGGAGGCCGCCGTCGCGCTCCCGCACCGCCGCGGCGATGCGTCGGGCGGCCGCGACGTCGTCGCGGTCGAGCTCGCAGTTGACGGCCACGAGCGGCGGG
>OBEQ012274685.1_pt1 | contig 34357 bp, 40 predicted proteins | sample 1670901 | NCBI WGS metagenome assembly OBEQ01 (sample SAMEA104232315, study PRJEB22302) | groundwater metagenome | biome: forest; feature: aquifer; material: groundwater | place: USA | collected 2011-08-07 | depth 5.4 m | reverse complement strand
GGGTTTGTTTGAACAACAAAAATGATAAGGGTCCTCTGGAAGACAGTCTAGCATATACTGACATATCTGTCAAGCACTTTGGGGTGTGGCTAAAATACCGTTTTGCACCCACGCTATTTTCCCCGTACAATGCGGGTATGAAGGGCAACGGAAACGGGCAGGGCAACTCCATGCGGCAGTCGCAGTTGTTTACCAAAACGCGGCGCGAAGCGCCGCACGGGGAGGTTGCTAAGAACGCACAACTCTTAATCCGCGCCGGCTACATCCACAAAGAGATGGCCGGCGTGTATGCCTACTTGCCGCTGGGCTTGCGAGTGGTGGAGAAAATAAAACAGATTGTACGCGAGGAGATGGACAACATCGGCGGGCAGGAACTTATCATGACCGCACTGCAGCGCAAAGAACTGTGGGAAAAGACAAAGCGGTGGAGCGACGAGCTGGTGGACGTGTGGTTCAAATCAGAATTAAAGGCGGGTGGGGAAGTCGGATTTGGCTGGTCGCATGAGGAGCCCATCGCCGATATGATGAAAAATTATGTCTCGAGCTTCCGCGACTTGCCGATTGTCGTCTACCAATTCCAAACAAAATTGCGCAACGAGCTGCGCGCAAAAAGCGGTATTATGCGCGGGCGCGAGTTTGTGATGAAAGATGCCTACTCATTTTCTTTGGGTGAGGCAGATCACACGAAGTTTTATAATCAGTCGATAGAGGCATACAAGCGTGTGTTTGAGCGCGTTGGTGTAGGAAATGATACGTTTGTGACATTTGCCTCCGGTGGCGCATTTACGCAATTTAGCCACGAATTCCAAACTATTGTTGCGACAGGAGAAGACACCATTTACATAAATCGAGAAAAAAATATCGCAATTAACGAAGAGGTGTTGAATGATGAAACATTAAAAACTCTGGGGGTTACCCGCGCAGAGCTTGAAGAAGTAAAAACCGCGGAAGTGGGAAATATTTTTAATTTCGGTACCCAAAAATCCGAAGACCTTGGGTTGCACTACAAAAACGAAAATGGAGAGGATGTCCCGGTGTGGATGGGCTCGTACGGCCTCGGCATCACGCGGCTTATGGGTTTGCTGGTAGAAAAACTTGCGGATGAAAAAGGTTTAGTGTGGCCCGAGGCAGTGGCGCCGTTTGCCGTGCATTTGGTTGAAATCAGCGGAGATAATGACGAAGTACATAAAGAAGCAGCCGAGTTGTATCGCGAACTTACCGAGGCGGGGGTCGCTGTGTTGTGGGACGACCGTGATGCACGCGCGGGAGAAAAATTTGCCGACAGCGACTTGCTCGGCATCCCGCTGCGCGTTGTGGTGTCGGAAAAAACACTTGCTGCGGGCAAGTTCGAATGCGTGCATCGCGCATCCGGCCTGCCTGCCGGTAGGCAGGGCCGGACCGAGCACAAAAGCATATCAGAATTGTTGGGGCACCTGACGGCATGAAACTGTTTGATTTGAACCGGCTTTTCTCGCTCGTATCAAATGATGTCGGGATTGATTTGGGGACCGCCAACACGCTAGTGTACTTGCGTGGCAAGGGGATTGTATTGACCGAGCCCTCGGTCGTGGCGCTCAACCAAAAAACCGGCCAGGTGGTGGCCGTGGGCGCTGCTGCCAAAGATATGTTGGGCCGCACGCCCGGGCACCTTATTGCGGTGCGTCCACTTGTGGAGGGTGTCGTTTCCGACTTCGAGGCCACCGAGGAGATGCTTGCATATTTGATAAGCCGCGCGCAAGGCGTCTCGCGGCGCTTGCTGGGCCCGCGCGCGGTTATCGGCGTGCCGGCGGGCATCACCAACGTCGAGATGCGCGCGGTGCGCGATGCGGCGCAAAACGCCGGTGCGCGCGAGGTATATATAGTGGAAGAGCCAATTGCCGCCGCCCTTGGCATCCGCCTGCCGATACGCGAGGCAGTGGGGAGTATGATTGTCGACATCGGCGGGGGCACGGTGGATATTGCGGTGCTCTCGCTCGGCGGGATTGTGAGGGCAAAAAACCTCCGCATCGCCGGCGACAAACTCAACCAAGACATCATCTCCTACGTGCGCTCGGAGTTTAAAATACTGATAGGCGAAAAGACGGCCGAAGAGGTAAAAATGGCAATTGGTTCGGTTATCGAAGGGGGCAGCCACGCGGAGGCTTTGGTGCGCGGCCGCGATTTAATCACCGGCTTGCCGCGGGAAATTGTGTTGACCGACTCGGACATCCGCGAGGCTATCTCGCAGTCTGTCGACACGCTCGTCGAGTCGGTGCGTGAGGTGTTGGAAACGACGCCGCCCGAGATACTCTCGGATATTATGCGCTCCGGCATTGCGCTGGTGGGCGGGGGAGCGCTCTTAAAGGGCCTCGACCAGCTGCTCTCGCTCTGGCTTAAGGTGCCGGTGTTTGTCGCCGACGACCCTCTTACGGCAGTGGCGCGCGGCACCGGTGTTATTTTGGAGAACTTACCGTTGCACCAGGACTTGTTGCTTGAGAATGAAGATGATATCTCGTAAAAATAGCAACCATCTTAGGCGAGGTTCGCCCCGGGCACTCGGGGTATGGGTCTTGGCGCTGGGGTTGCTTGTGCTGTGTGCGGGGGTGGCACTGTGGCGCGTGCAATTGGCCGGGTTTTTTTGGGATATTGCCGCACCGCTCTTGAGCGTGCGCAACAGCGTTGGCAGCTCGGACATCGCGCGCCTGCAAGCGGCACTTGCTTCAACCACCGCAGCACTTGCCGACCGGAATCTTTTGTATAAAGAAAATCTGGAGCTCAAAGCGCGCCTCGGGCGCAACGGGAGTGTTGAGACAATCCTTGCCGGGGTGGTAGCGCGCCCACCCGCGATGCCGTACGACATACTTATGATAGACGCTGGCGTACAGCAAGGTGTTGTTGAAGGGGATTTGGTTTCGGCGGGCGGTACGGTGCTTGTTGGCCGCGTGGAGCAAGTATACAAAGCCACTGCCCGGGTGGTGCTTTTCTCTGCTCCTGGGCAGACCTACAAAGCACTGCTGGGCGGCACGATCCCCGTCGAAGTAGAGGGCCAGGGCGGCGGCTCATTAGTTGCTCAAGTACCTGCAAAAATTGCCGCCCGCGTTGGAGACGCAGTCGTATTTCCGGGTATAGCGGGCGGCTTCTCCAGCGTAGTCTCCTATGTCGAGGCGCGCGACGGGGAGTCGTTTGAGAAGTTGTATATGCGCCTGCCGGTCGACCCGCTTACCTTGCGCTGGGTCGAGGTGTGGAAACAAAAAAATGCTACGCAATAAACATATTTCTATCGTTGGCGCTTTTGTGCTGGCGGCGCTGGGTTTTTTGTTTGGTTTTTGGCCGTTGTCGATTGCCGGTGTGTTGCTGGCAGCATTTGCCGGGCGGTTTGTTGTGGCGATACTGCTTGGACTTTTGCTCGATGTTGCCTACGGCACGCCGCTCGGGCGTCTACATTTTCTACTCTTCCCCTTCACGTCCCTTGCACTTTTGGGCATTATTGCCCGCCACATAAAACTCCGCTACTTCCGCAAACCCCCCGTCGACCACTTGTAGTAAACGCAGTACACTGCTCCTATGTGGCGGATCAGTAGGAGACTGCGTGGAGGTGGAAAGATTAAAACCGAGATACACCCGGACGAAATTTTTGTTGACTCACACAACGCGCAGGATTTTAACCGCGACCAGTTTGAGGGCCGCATCGAGCGGCCTATTGGCCGCCGTGCGTTTTGGTTTGTCAGCGTATTACTTGTCCTCGTGTTTGTCGGGCTCCTTGCTCGCGCCGGGACCCTGCAGATTGCGCACGGGGCTGCCTATGCCAAACAAGCAAAAGACAACCAACTTTCGCAAAAAATTTTGTTTGCCGACCGCGGCATTCTTGCCGACCGCACCGGCGTGCCGCTTGCATACAACGAGCGCATCTCCACTCTCGATAATTTTGCCGTGCGCACCTACGCGGCTTTGCACGGCCTGGCACACGTAGTGGGCTACGCGCAGCCGCCGGCAAAAGATTCTTCGGGCGTCTACTTCCGCACCACGTTTGCCGGCATCGACGGCGCGGAGCGCGCGTTTGACGCGCAGCTTGGCGGGCAAAATGGTTTACAGCTTTCCGAAACTGATGTCCACGGCACTGTGGTGTCCGAGAGCGTCATACAACCGCAAACGCCAGGGCAAAAAATTACGCTCTCGATCGACGCCACGGTAACCCAAGGGCTTTGGGAAGCGATAGCCGCACGCGCAGACTCCTCGCGCTTCCAAGGTGGGGCGGGGGTTATTATCGATGTCAACACAGGCGAGTTACTCGCACTTACAAGTTACCCGGAGTACTCTCAAAACGCTTTGGAGAGCGGCGACCGTGCCGCGTTTAACGCGCTCAACACAGACAGTCGACGGCCGTTTCTTAACCGTGCAACAAACGGGCTCTATGCACCCGGCTCTATTGTCAAACCGGTGGTCGCAGCTGCTGCACTAACCGAGGGGGTAGTAAGCCCCGAGAAACAAATCTTGAGCACGGGCTCGATTAGCGTGCCAAACCCCTACGATGCGGCACACCCTTCTGTCTTTCGTGACTGGCGCGCACACGGTTGGGTTGATGTGCGGCGCGCTATTGCGGTATCCTCCGATGTTTATTTTTACGAAGTGGGGGGCGGCTTCCCCGGCCAGGTCGGTTTGGGTATAACCAACCTCGACAGCTATTTTAAATTGTTTGGCTTTGGGCAAGACGCCGGGCTCGCAGGCTTTTCTGAACAGGAGGGGAACATTCCAACTCCTGCGTGGAAGGCGTTGACTTTTCCCGCAGACCCAACCTGGCGCCTTGGCGATACCTACCACACAGCAATCGGCCAGTACGGTATGCAGGTGACGCCGCTGCAAGCCGCGCGCGCGGCTGCCGCGGTTGCAAACGGAGGCACACTGCTCACCCCAACCCTTCTTCTGGGGAAGTCCGACTTCCCCAACTCGGGAAGTAGGACTTCCTCGATTGCTAGCAGTACGCCGCACGGCACGCAAATTGCAGTTTCGCAAAGTGCTCTCCAGATAGTGCGCGAGGGGATGCGCTTGGGTGTTACGGAGGGTATCGCACAGGCGGTTAGGTTTGACTCCGTGCATATTGCTGCAAAAACGGGTACCGCGCAGGTTGGTATGCACAACGAGTACGTAAACTCGTGGATGATAGGGTTTTGGCCCTACGAACACCCGCGTTATGCGTACGCAGTGGTACTGGAGCGCGGGCCCACAGGCACCACAATGGGAGCTCCCGCCGTGATGGGCGCGTTCTTTTTGTGGATGCAACAAAACGCGCCGCAGTATCTTTATTAGCTTATAGGTACTAGGGACTAGCTTCTGATTGACTTCTACTCCAGTACGTATACACTGTCTCTCTAGTTCCTAGAAGCTAGCACCTAGAACCTAAATTTATGACTGAAGAACTTATCTCGCAGGAAAAATTTGAGGAGCTGACAAAAGAACTCGAAGAGTTGCACACGACTCGCCGCAAAGAGGTGGCCGAGCAACTCGAGTATGCGCGCTCTTTGGGCGACCTCTCGGAGAACGCCGAGTACCAAGAGGCGCGCGAGATGCAGGCGGCGGTGGAGGAGCGCGTACAAAAGCTCGAAGCAATCCTCAAAAATGCAAAAATCGTGCGCAGCTCAAAAAGCGACACGGTGGGAATGGGCTCAACAGTCACCGTGCAAAACCTCGCAGGCGACCCCTCGGCTCCGCTCGGGGCAGGTGACAAGCATTCCTATATTATTGTCGGGGCCGAAGAGGCTGATATGTTTGCGGGTAAAATTTCCTACCACTCGCCACTAGGTGCCGCACTCCTGGGTAAAAAGAAGGGGGATGAATTTTCCTTCCACACCCCCCGCGGCACCCAAAAATACAAAATCCTGAAGGTCGAGTAGCAAAAATCCGCCTGAGGCGGATTTTTTGATTTTGAGGTAAGCTAAGAGAATGTTTTGGGCAGATAGGGAAGCGGACGATATTAAAAAAGAACGTGGCAATGGCCCGCTGGTTATTCGTGATGAAAAGACTATGTCCGGGTACGCCCACATCGGTTCGATGCTAAGTGCTGCTATGCACGGCGTGATTTCGGAATCGCTCGCTGCCCACGGTGTAAAAAACATATATTATTTTGAGTTTAATGATATGGACGCTTTTGACGGCATCCCGGTATATCTTCAAGGTAAAGGACTTGAAGAGCATTTAGGTAAGTCATTGCGAGATGTGCCTTCGCCTGAGTCTGGTTATGACAATTATGCCGAGTTCTTCGCCCGTGATTATAGGGGCGTCATCGAGGGTGCGGGTTACACGCCGTCTTTTGATTTTAGCAGTGAGTGGTACTTCTCGGGCAAAATGGATGGTGTTGTCAAGGAGGCATTAGAAAACGCAGAGGCCATACGCAAGATTTACAGAGAAGTCTCGGGCGGGGTACGCGAGGGCGAATGGCTCCCGATATTAATGAAGTGCCCCACGTGTAGCAAAATAGTCGCCACCGAGGCAACAGATTTTGATGGAGAGACTGTGCATGTGCACTGCCGCACAACTAAACCCGACTACACCAAAGGATGCGGTTTTGAAGGCCGGCTCTCGCCCTTTGGAGGCAATGGCAAATTGCCATGGAAGGTTGAGTGGGCTGCGAAGTGGAAAGTGCGCGGCGTACAAGTCGAGGGGGCAGGTAAGGATCATTCCACCAAAGGTGGTTCACACAATGTTGCCGACCACATTAGTAAAGAAGTTTTTAACTACCCCACGCCCTTTTTTGTTCCGCATGAGTTCTTTTTGGTTGGGGGCAAAAAAATATCTTCTTCCAAAGGGTTGGGTAGTACGGCTCGTACCATATTTGAGCTTTTGCCGCCAAAAATGTTTAGACTTGCTCTTATTGGCAAGGATATAACACAACAAAGAAACTTTGACCCCGAAGGAGACTCCATTCCGGTCTTGTATGACCAATACGACAAACTTGCCGAAGGTTACAAAACCACACAGGACGATGATTATGCAGAGTTATTTAAATACATCCATGTGGGGCAGCGTGTGCCGGTGTTTAACGGGTCTCTACCGCGCTTTTCCCAAGTGGCATTTGTCGTGCAGATGCCTCATTTGGATATCAAAAAAGAATTTCCTGACGCAGACTCGGCAGAGCTTGCCGAGCGCGCGGCGTATGCCAAAAAATGGCTCGAGCAGTATGCACCCGAGAAGTTTGTTTTCAAACTGCAGGAAGTGTTTCCAGATGTCGCACACAACTTGTCGACTGTGCAAAAAAAAGCACTGGTTGAAGTACTACGATATATCGTAGCGTCGGATGCTATGCCAAGCGGGGAAGAGTTGCATCAGTTTTTGCACGGTCTTAAAGAGTCCGTACCTGTCACACCCGCAGAGCTTTTTAGTGCAATCTACCTGGCGTTTTTAGGCAAAGCCTACGGGCCCAAGGCAGGCTGGTTCCTCTCGGTCCTCGACCACGACTTTGTGCTCCAACGTCTAAAAGAAGCCAGTTCTTAAATACATAGGCCCGGCCTATGTGCTGATGACGCTGTGCAGCTTGACTTTTAGTAGGTTTCGTGTAGTATAGTTTTGGAGGCTTTTTCGAATCCAACAGCGCCAAAGGACGCTTAAAACATGGCACGCGAGTACAGGTACCCGGTATGGGGAACGCAGGGCGGCGGGCTCGTTCGCGAGGTGGGCGGCAAGTTCATCTTCGTCGAAAAGCCCGATTGTCCAGGTCTCGATGTCGGCGACGAGATGCCCGCTGAATGGGGCATCGCATCCGCCAATGAGCATGCGCGGCTCGAAATGCGCCGCGATGAGTTCGACTTCTAACGGGAGGGGAAAATGGTTGACAACCGCGAGAACATCGAACGGGAAGCGGTCGCGGCAGCGGCAATGTACCCGAACCAAAGGGTGCGATATTATCCGCGTCCGTGCTTCCGCTTCGACCTCAACGACATGGGCAGGATCTACACGCCGATCGACCCGGTCAGTGTCTTGAAGCTGGTCGAGATCATGCGCAAATATGACGACTCCGAGTATGGTCACCACTCGGCCATTCTCAACCAAATGGCCTGCCGTTCGGCATTTGGCGGCGATCTCATCGACTGGCAGCGGGTGCAGTACGCAGGTCGCGAGCCCGAATGGGTGAGCCTACGCGATTGGCTGCGCGAAAACGGCTGCCCCTACATGCCGCCGAACATCCGCAAGGCGTTCGACGAGTGGGAGCGAGGCAACCGGTATCTCGGCGACGAGGATGGTGGCAGTTCCGACCTGATGGACGTCTGTCACTCGGCGAGGAAGTTCCTCGATCTGGTCAAGGAAGGGAGCGAACCGCTGAGCGCGTTCGTCCCCGACGAGACCGTTCGGCAGTCGATCGAGGCACATGCGGCCGAGTACGACGAGGCCGAGGAGCTCGAGCAGCGGGCATATGCGGCAATGGACCCCGCTCCACGGGACTGAGCAGACCTACTGCTCGAAGGGCTGGCACAAAGACGATTCGTCGTCCGAGTGCCAGCTCTTTTTCTTTTATACATGGGTCCGTCCTATGGGTTGGCAGTGTGGATAACTAGTGCAGGCTGGTGGGGGAGAGTGGAGTATAATCCTACTTAGTGGGACAAAGTGGGATGTCCTCCGGAACCCTATGCTGATTGGCGAATATCTACACACTCTGGATAGCAAAAAACGGCTTAGTCTCCCGTCAAAGTTCCGCAAGGAGGTGGGGAAGAAGGTGGTGATTACGCGCGGCCTCGATGCCTGCCTCTTTATGTTCCCCGAGAAAACGTGGGCAAAGATTGCACAAAAATTGGTATCCCTACCTTTTGGTCAAGCCGACACGCGCGGGATGAGCCGCTTTTTGCTCTCGGGCGCGGTCGAGACCGAGGTCGACGGCGCAGGACGTATCTTGGTCCCTGATTTTTTAAAAGAGTTTGCCGACCTGCGCACCCGCGTGGTCTTGGCCGGAGTCTCCGACCGCATTGAGATTTGGAATGAAAAGACCTGGGAGGAGTATAAACACAGGATTGAAAAAGGTGCCGACCAAATGGCCGAAAAACTGGGCGAGTTGGGAGTTCTATAAAAATATGCCAACTATGACACATTCTTTTTCTTCTGTTCGTGGCAGCTCCCGTCTCACTCGAGAGGAGGGCGGCAGTGTCCGCGAGCAGAAGAAAGAGCATGTAAGCGTGATGACAAAAGAGGTGCTCGAGTATCTTGCGCCAAAAGACGGCGATGTGGTAGTTGACGCAACGTTTGGTGCGGGTGGCCACTCGAGGGCACTTGCTGCGGTTGCTGACATAGTACTCATTTCTATTGATGCTGATCCTTCGGCGGCCTCAGGACATACTGCCCACACAGTGGTCGAGGGTAATTTTGGGAATCTTGATGCGATTCTTAAAAAGAGCCTGCCTGCCGGCAGGCGGGTAGACAAAGTACTTTTTGATTTGGGGTGGAACAGCAGTCAATTGCAGTCTGGCCGAGGATTTTCTTTTTTGCACGATGAGCCGCTTTTGATGAGCTATGGCAAAAAACCGGCATCCGGTTTTTCGGCCAAAGAGATAATTAACGAATGGGGCGAGGCTACACTCGCCGACGTGTTTTTTGGCTACGGCGAAGAGCGCTACGCGCGGCGTATCGCGCGGGCGATTGTTGCACGCCGTGCGCGGCAGGCGATACACACCTCCGCCGAGCTAGTCGAAATTATTAAAAGTAGTGTCCCGGCGGCATACCGCAATGGCCGTATCCACCCGGCAACGCGCACCTTCCAAGCACTGCGTATTGCGGTTAACGACGAGTTGGGTGTACTCGAGCGTGGTCTTGCCGCCGCGTGGCAACATCTCTCCTGCGGAGGCCGTATTGCGGTTATCAGCTTCCACAGTATCGAAGACCGCGTGGTTAAAAAACGTTTTGCTGTCTATGCCAAACAAGGCGGGCGGCTTGTGTTCAAAAAGCCTCTGTTACCCAGCCGCGAAGAAATACAACACAACCCGCGTGCCCGTAGCGCCAAATTGCGCGTTATCGAAAAAGTATGCTAACCAATGCCACCCGTATTGCTGTCATGCAGATGTACCTTACGCGCACTGTTGCTGTCTTGGCGGGGGTGTGCGCAGTTGCGGTTTTTGTCTACGGGGTTTGTTTGTTGCTTGCAGTCTCTCACACGGCGGCGCGTAGTGCGGCACAAAAACAGGTCGCCACCGTGGTAGCCCGCCTGGGCGGCCTCGAGATGCAGTACCTCTCTCTTACAAAAGGTCTTACCCCCGAGCGGGCACAAGTACTCGGCTTTATTCCCGCGGGCTCGCACACAACCGTTTTTGCTGCCGGAGGCTCGCACGCACTCTCGTTTAAACAGTAAAGAATGGTGTAAAATTCTAGTGCGATGAACAAACGTTTTCTTGGCAGAGTACGGGTTATCGCGGCGTTATGCGTCCTTGTCGCACTCGTGGCGGTCGGCAGGCTGTATGTGCTGCAGATTATGCACGGCCATACCTACGCCGCCCGCGCGGAGGCCCAGTCTACCCAACCCAAAACAGTACTCCTCGACCGCGGGACGATCTACTTTACCGACAAAAACGGCGTACAGATTACCGCGGCGACTATGCGGGATAGTGCTTCTTCGACCGCTAAAATCCGCTTTTACCCCGGAGGTTCGCTTGCCGCCCAAGAAATCGGCTTTGTTGCATACAATAACGACAATCTACAAAAAGGCCGCTACGGTCTCGAGCGCACATACGACGCCACGCTGGAGCGCAGCGGTAGCGACCTCTACACCAATTTTTTTGTTGAGCTCTTCGGCGGCGTGCAATCGCTCGTGCAAGGTGGCGCACAACAGGGAGACCTTATCACTACCTTGGAGCCCTCGGTCCAGGCTGAGCTCGAGCGCCAGCTTAGCGTCTACAACCAAACCTGGCGCCCCACACTGGCTGGCGGGATTATTATGAACCCGCAGACAGGGGAGATATACGCGATGGCTGTCTCTCCAAACTTTGACCTCAACTCGTTTAACACGCAGAGCGACCCGCTGATTTACGCAAACCCGATGGTACAAAACGTCTACGAAATGGGCTCGATTATCAAACCACTCACGATGGCCGCCGGTATCGACTCGGGCGCCGTTGGCGAAAAGACAACCTACAACGACACCGGGTGCATCACGGTTGATACAAAAAAAATCTGCAACTTCGACCTCAAAGCGCGCGGCACGATACCGATGCAGCAAGTGTTAAGCCAGTCACTCAACCTCGGCGCCTCGTTTGTAGCGACACAGATGGGGCCTGCGGTGATGCGTGACTACTTTTTAAACCATTATAAAATTGGCAGCAAAACCGGCATCGACTTGCCAAGCGAGCAAAGCGGCCTCACCTCAAACCTCCACGCCGCCCAGCAGGTCGGCTACGACACCGCCTCGTTTGGGCAAGGTATCGCGATGACGCCTATCGAGACAGCGCGCGCGCTGTCGGTCTTGGCAAACGGCGGCTACCTTGTTGTACCCCATTTGGTAAAAGCGCTCCGCTACACCAGCGGTGTTACCAACGAGCTCGACTGGGGCGCAAGAGAACAAGTGCTTAAGCCCGAGACTGCGGTGGCGGTGAGCCGTATGCTCACCGCGGTGGTTGATACGGCCCTTGCCGGGGGCCAAGACAAACTCGAGCACTACAGTGTCGCGGCCAAAACCGGCACGGCACAGATTGCCAACCCCGCGGGCGGGGGCTACTATACCGACAGGTTCTTGCACAGTTTTTTTGGCTACTTTCCCTCGTACGATGCCAGGTTTGTAGTGTTTTTGTTTGCAGTCGAACCCTCGGGCGCCAAGTATGCATCGCAAACGCTTGCACCGCCCTGGCACTCGCTCACCCAGTTTTTAATCAATTATTATGATGTCCCTCCTGACCGATGATTCGTAGACTTTTTAAAAAAATAATCCTTGGCGTGCTCACGTGGGAAGCGCGTGTGGTGGTGCGCAAATATCAGCCGCACATTGTCGCGGTAACTGGCTCCGTCGGCAAAACCTCGACCAAAGACGCCATCTACGCGGTGCTTGCGCAGAGCTATCACGTCCGTAAAAGCGAAAAAAGTTTTAACACCGAGGTTGGGCTACCGCTCACTATCTTGGGCTGCCCCAACGCATGGAACAACCCTTTTCGTTGGCTGCAAAACATATTTGACGGACTGTTTTTGATCATCTTCCGCGCCCGCTACCCGCAGTGGCTGGTGTTGGAAGTCGGCGCCGATCGCCCGGGAGACATCCGCTCGGTGGCGGCGTGGTTGCCAGTTGACATTGCAGTTATCACTCGCCTGCCCGAGGTGCCGGTGCACGTAGAGTTTTTTGACTCGCCGCAAGCAGTTGTCGAGGAAAAAGCGGCCTTGATTGATGCGCTCAAGCCGGGCGGTGTGCTGGTGTTGTTTGCCGACGACGAGCGCGCGCGCCTCCTGGCTGCGCGCGCTTCGGCGCGCGGCGCAAAAATTGTCACTTTTGGGCTTTCGGCCGCAGCCGATGTGCGCGGTGTTGACATCGCTCCGCTGCCTGGGGAGGGAGAGAGTCCTTCGACTGGTGGCTGGCCAATCGGCATAACCGCATACATCGAGATAAATGGGGCTTCTGCCCCGGTTTCGTTGGTGGGTGTGCTCGGCGGGCATATGCTGCTTTCGGCCTTGGCTGCCGCTGCTGTTGGCGGAGTTTTGGGCAAAGACCTCGCAAGTATTGTTGATGCATTGCGCCACTACGACCCACCAAGCGGACGGATGCGCCTCCTGCGAGGGGTCAAAGATACATTGTTAATTGACGATACCTACAACGCTTCCCCGGCTGCGGTTATGGCCGCGCTCGATACGCTTTTTTCGGTACCGAAAAAAATTTCCACTGGACGGCGAATCGCGGTGTTGAGCGATATGCTGGAGCTTGGCCGCCACTCGGTCGAAGAACACCGCAAAATCGGCGCGTACCTTGCAGGCAAAGTCGACCTGCTTGCGACGGTTGGCTTCCGCGCCCGCGACATTGCCGAAGCGGCACTCGACAATGGTCTGCCTGACCAAAACATTTTGCAATATGAAGATGCTTCCAAAGCGGGCGACGAGTTGGAGCGGATACTCCAAGCGGGGGACTGCATATTGGTAAAAGGCTCGCAGAGTATGCGGATGGAGCGCGTGGTCGAGGAGCTTATGGCCGAGCCCGAGCGTGCTCCCGAGCTCTTGGTCCGGCAAGATACAGAGTGGAAAAGAAAAAGATAATTACCAGTGTTTTTCCAGGTACGTTTAATTCTAACGGTCGCTAGAATTAAATGTATGTGATCTAGGGCTGGAGACTTTCTTTTTTCTTATTTCTGTTGTAGTTTGTGTATTGTAAATCGTTGATTTATAAAACGGCTCCATCGTCTAACGGTTAGGACGAAAGCTTCTCAAGCTTTAAATCGGGGTTCGATTCCCCGTGGAGTCATGGCAAAAATTCGGTTTATTATCAAAGTCGTTTGGAGTACCCAAATGGTATGTCTGAACCACATAAAGAAAAATCCGCCACATCTTTTGATATGACGGACGAGGTTCTGAGCGATTGTGACTTATATTTCACCGAACTGCGTCTTGAGGTGCTCGAGCATCTGCGTGTTGGCGATAGTGTCGATTAGATCTTCTATCCCCTCACTTCCGTGGAGGTCGAGGCGCTCGCCGAGACAAAGGATGAGTTGCGCGTGCATATGTAGCGTTCTCAAAATGGCCTGTTCCTGATTCCACACAATGAAATTTGTCCCCCACTGGTTTAGGAGTCGCAACTTTCTCCAACGCCAGCTCTTCTTAAAGGGTTCGTTCAAGATCAGTTGCAGAAGCTCGGTCATCGCACTGAACAGAAAGTGGATGGTGCGGACGTTGTATGTTCCGCCTCTGCCCGTGGCGTGGCTTTCGGTTTTATAGTGCTGCTCACGCAGCATTTTTTCCATAGTCGATAAGGCCTTGCCTATTGGTGAAGCGTTCCAGCGGCTCGAGTCGAGATTGAAGAATACTCCGAGCTCATGGCGGGTCTGTTGGAGATGCGTCAGCAAAGTTTCTGTCGCCTCCTCAAGGCGGAACAGCCGAGGAGGATTGCCGAACCATACTTCCTTCGACTGGCGTGGTTTAATAGCAATTATACCGTTCTCGAGGAGATAGAACTCAACACCGGAGAAGATCAGACCAGCCCGGTCGAGCTTTCTACAGTGCTCGACGATCTCCTGGAACCTTTGTGATTCCTGGGTTAAGTTGAGCGTTTGATGCGGTTGCATTTTTCACCCCTTGGTTCATTTCACAGGGCTTTAGTGAAATAAGTCCAAGGGTACTATAATACAAAGAATAAACTATGACAATGCCAAGCAATATGCCAGAACCCGGGTTTTATTACCACTATAAACACGACCCGGTAGGGACGGTCAACAACTATGCGTACGAGATATTCGGCGTTGGGCACCATACCGAGGACGACTGCGACGAACGCGACCAGTTTATGCAGGTGTACCGGCCCTTGTACAAAGACGCGTATGTCTACCAAAATGGCAAGATGTTTGACCTGCGGCCTTTGGGGATGGCGATGGAAGAGGTCGAAGTTGCCGGTGTAAAAATGGCGCGCTTCCGCAAAATTACCGACTCGGCTGTCATCGCAGAGCTCGAGCAAATAAAAAAAGAGATGTACGAATAAAAAATCCCCACGGTGCGTGGGGTGTGATACGGAGTGGCTTTTACTGAAGTGCTGGAGGACAGATGGCTTGGCCCAGATAGCTCCCATCCTGTGCCCAGACATCGCAGATTTTCGGTTGCGGCATCTGCATCTGTTGTTCCAACGCCATCCCCAGACTGAAACTCAGAATACCGAGACCAATCGCGGCGCCGGGGTTGAATCCACCGCCGTGATGGTGCCCTCCGTTGCTGTGTTGCCAGTGGCGTTGCGGTGCCGGGTGGTGGAACTGCTGGAAGCCACCCCCGCCGTGGTGACTGTCCCACCCGTTGTGTCGGTTGTGTTGGGCCCACGCCGATGGCGAAATCACCACCATGACAAGCGCCGCCACAGAAGCGAGCGCCAATTGGAAAAGAACTCTCCTTGTGCAAAACATCGCCTTCTCCTTCCGCGCTGCGCGGTTGCGATGTTCTTATAGTACGAGAAAAATATAAAAAAGCAAACTCTACAAAAATAAGTTGTCAACAACTTCTTTGACCACCGTACCGTCGGCTTTGCCTTTTAGATCCTTCATTAAGGCGCCCATCAACTGATTCTTTTTTGATGCATCGGTGATGCCGAGCTCTGCGGCTTTTGCTTTGGCAGCTAGTTCGATTTCCTCTTTTGTCATCTGGGCGGGGAGCATCGCCTCAAGTATTGAGAGCTCCGCTTTTTCTTTTTCGGCCAAATCATTGCGGCCGCCTTTGAAAAACTGCTCTATAGAGTCTTTGCGCTGTTTGGCCGCGCGCCGCACCAATGTCAAGATGTCATCTTGAGACAGCTCGTCGGTAGGCTTTTTGCCTTTTGCGACAAGCTCGTTGGTGCACATTGTCAACAGCCCCCGCAGCACCAAAAGCCTCACTTCTTCGTGTGCCCTCATCGCATTTTTAATCTCCTCCCGCAGTTCGTTTTGGGTCATACGGCCATTCTACCAAAAAATAGGCTTATGTTAAACTATGGTGATGGAATGGCTTGTTATTATTTTGCTTGTCGCGATACTCGGGTTTTTGGTATATGTGGCGCGGAAGCAGTCACAGCCGAGTGAAACGCCACAGGATTCGCAGGGGATGTTGCTCTTGCAACAGCAATTGCAGGATTTGACCCGCTCGATGGAGAGTAAACTTGGCGAGGGGACGACGCGCATGTTTGAGGGAATGAAGACGCAGTTTGATCAGTCACAAAGCTTAATGAGCAACATCACCGACCGCGTTTCGCAACAGTTGCTCGAGGTGATGAAGGGGGTTTCGGAAACAAAAGAGTCGACCAAACAAGTGTTTACGTTGGCCGAACAATTGCAAAATTTGGAGAAGGTGTTGAAACACCAAAAACAGCGCGGCAACCTCGGTGAGCGCTCGCTCGAGCTTATTTTGAGCAACGTCTTGCCGCCCGGCACCTACAAAATGCAGTACGAGTTCCCGGGCGGCGAGACGGTCGATGCGGCGATTGTTACCAAAGAGGGGATTATCCCGATTGACGCAAAGTTCTCGCTCGACAACTACAACCGGGTGCTCAACGAGAGCGACGAGGTGCGTCGCGCAGAGTTGGAAAATGCATTTAAAAACGACTTAAAGCTGCGCATTGACGAAACAGCAAAATATGTCCGCCCAAAAGACGGCACGCTGCCGTTTGCGTTTATGTACATCCCGGCCGAGGGTATTTACTACGACTTGCTGGTCAACGAAATTGGCTCGGTCAAAGTCAACACCCGCAATTTAATCGACTACGCCTACAACGAAAAAAAGGTGATTATCGTTTCGCCGACAACGTTTGCAGCATACCTGCAGTCGGTACTCTACGGGTTTAAAGCGTTTAAAATCGAGGAGCAGGCAAAAGATATCGCAAAAAATGTTGAGGCGCTCGGGCGGCATATCAACGCCTACCAGGACTACTACAAAAAATTAGGTAACTCGCTCTCAACTACTATCAACCACTACAACGCGGGGACTAAAGAATTTGGCAAGATTGAGAAGGATGTCTTGCGGATAGACGCTTCGACAGAGATATCTATAGATTTACCAGTTCTCGACAGGCCTCTTTTGGAGGGCAAAGAGTAGCAAGGCGTCGCCTTGCTAGAGGGTTGCGTTTCTGAGACTTTTTCTGTATATTGCTGTGGCAATGGCAGCCACAAAAACACCTACAAAAAAGGCTACAAGAGACCTCACGGAGTTTGCTATTATCGAGACTGGCGGTAAGCAATACCTGGTGTCCGAGGGCGACACGCTCAAAATCGAGAAGATGGCCGGTACTCACGCCGTGGGCGACTCGGTAGCATTTGATAAAGTGCTGTTGCACGAAAAGGGTGCAGATACGACTATCGGCGCTCCGTACATCAAAGGCGCCAAAGTCTCTGCCGAAATCAAAAAAATCTCCCGTGCCAAAAAGGTGGTGGTTATTAAATACAAAGCAAAAAGCAACTATTTTAAAAAGCGCGGCCACCGCCAACCTTTTTTTGAAGTGACTATAACTTCACTAAAATAAACTTTCAGAAACGCGGAGAATTTTTTGCTAAAAATTCTCCTACCTACGGCGCCGTCGCGCCTCCGTACATTTCTTCAAATTTATTTTAGTTACGTACGTGACGAAAGGGCGCTGGCAATAGTGTCCGGGTCGGCGTATTCAAGCTCGCTGCCTGTGGAGAGGCCGCGGCCCAGTGAGGAAATTTTAAAATTCAAACCTTCTGCAATTGGGAGGATTTTTTCTTGCAAGATTTTACGGGTGTGGTCGCCCTCGCTGGTAGCCGAGAGGCCGAGTATTACCTCGTTTAACTTGAGTGCCGAGGCATCTTGCTCGATACGGCGCAGGAGTTCCCGCAGGCGTATATATTTTTCAGGCTCCTCGGCGGCCAAGGCAATCGTGCCGCCGAGCACAAAGTAGAGCCCGCGGTAGCCGCTGCGTTCGACATTCTCGATGTCGGCATCTTTCTCCAACACAAAAAGTACTCCTTTTTCTCGGTGCACATTGTTGCAAATTGAGCAGAGGTTTTTTGCGCCGTCTCCGTTGGAGTACCAACGCCAGCATTGTTTGCATTGGCTGGTTTGGGCCCCAAGGTGGCGGATGTGCTCTGCCAAGTCGGCGCGGTATCCTGGTTGTTCGACGAGTAAAAACTGTACAAACCGCCGCGCCTGACGCGGCCCGATACCGGGGAACTTCTCAAACAAGCTGGTGAGTCGGTCGAGCGGATTCATAGTCTAGCGAGCGAGAGAAATAAAGTTTACTTTAATTTCCGAGCAAGCGACGACTATATGAGACGAAGTGCTCATATTAAAAGTCTTGCGCCGAGGTTTGCTCAAACGCGCTGAAGTCGGCTTTCTCGACCGTAACAAAGGTGGTGCGCTTATCGTCGAAAAAGAGCTCGACTGAGCCAGTGGGGCCGTTGCGGTGCTTCTCGACCAGAATCTCGGCGATGTTTGGGCGGTCGGAGTTCTCGTTCATCTTGTCGTCGCGGTGGATAAACATCACCACGTCGGCGTCTTGCTCGATAGAGCCCGAGTCGCGCAAGTCGCTTAAGCGCGGCTTGCCGCGGCGAGTTTCGACCGCGCGGGAGAGCTGCGAGAGCGCCAACACCGGCACATCGAGCTCGCGCGCCAAGATTTTGAGCGAGCGGGAAATCTCGGTTACTTGCTGCACTAAGCTGTCGCTGGCGCGCGCGCCCGTGGGCACCATCAACTGGAGGTAGTCGACGATCAAAAGCCCAAGACCGTTCTCGCGTTTGAGGCGGCGCGCGGTTGCGCGCATCTTGAGTATGTTGGTGCTTGGCTGGTCGTCGATAAAAATAGGCGCCTGGCTAAGACGGTCGTACGCGTCACGGATGCGCGCAAAGTCCTCGGCCCCGCTGATGCGGCCGGTGCGCAGGCTCCACGAGTTGACGCGGGCCTCGGCGGCCACCATACGATCAACCAGCTGCTGGGCCGACATCTCGAGCGAGAATATCCCGACCGTTGTTTTGTGCTCGACTGCGGCTTGGCGGGCGATGTCGAGTGCCAGCGCGGTTTTACCCATACTTGGCCGTGCGGCCAAAATCACCAAGTCGGATTTTTGCAGCCCGGCAAGCAGATTGTCGAGGTCGCGGAAGCCGGTGCGGATGCCGCGCAGCTCGTCTTTGTGTTCTTGCAAATGTTCGAGCCTCGCCCAGGCGTCGTGCAGGGTCTCTCGCAGGGCAACAAATTTGGATAGGGTCGGAGTAGAGGTTACTTCGTAGATTTTTTTCTCCGCGCGGTCAAGTGTCTCCTCAATTTCCTCCGCCTCGTTGTAGCCGAGTTCGGCGACATACTCGCCAGCATCAATCAGCGAGCGGAGCATAAACTTTTTTTGTACCTGCCCAGCGTAGTGTTTGGCGCTCGAGGCTGCGGGCACCTCGCTTACCAGGTCGGCCAAGTAGGAAACACCGCCAACACTTTCGAGCGAACCTAGGTCGGCGAGCTTTGCGCGGACACTCTCGATGTCGGCCGGCTCATTTTTAGTGTAGAGCGCCATCATCGCACGGTAGATGATGCGGTGCTTCTCACTGTAAAAGGCGTCAGGCGATAGTATGTCGGATGCTTCGAGCATCCCCTCAGGGCGGATCATCAACGCACCAAGTAGAGCCTTTTCCGACTCGTTTGTTTGCGGCGGCAAACGCAACCCTTTTTCTTTTTTTGTCTGCATACTCCAAGAATACCACTCCCTCCTTTTTCGCCAACTTCTCCACTATGGGATTTTGGGTGGACAAAAAGGGGATAGCCGGAGGTTATTGTTTGGATGTCAGTTGGGGGCCTCCCGGCGTGTCTTTAATATCCCAACCCATTGACTCAATTTGTTTGCGTAGCTCGTCGGAGAGGGTAAAGTCTTTTGCGGCGCGTGCCGCCTCGCGCTCGGCGAGTGTTTTTTTGACTTCTGCAGGGAACTCTGTTTCCGTCACCACAGCAAGCCGTGCCTGTGGGCCGCTTTCTCCCAGTCCGAGCCCGAGTATTGCGTCGGCTGCCAAAAGAGAGGCACGTTTTGCGGCGGACAGGACACCCGGGTCTTTAACTAACTGCCACACCCGCGCCAGCGCTTGGGCCGTATTGAGGTCGTCTGCGATCGCGCTGTAGAACTCGTCTAAAAATTTTTTGTCGGGTGCGGATTTTGTCTCGGGCAGCTCCAAAAAAAACCGCTGTAGTCTCCCCAGCGCAGTGTTGGCGCCCTCTATCGCGCTCCACGTAAAGTTGGTTGGAGTGCGATAGTGTGCGGTTAAAAACCAGTACCGCAAACTCCTCGGCGAGAGGCCGCGGTCTGCCAAGTTATGCAAGTACACGGTATTGCCGAGCGACTTGCTGACCTTTTTGCCCTCGATAGTGATGTGGGCGTTGTGTATCCAATAGCGGACAAACTGCTTGCCGGTTATGCTTTCGGCTTGCGCGATTTCGTTGTTGTGGTGGGTGGGTATCAAGTCGACGCCTCCCATATGGATATCAATTTGCTTGCCGAGCAGGGTAAAAATCATAGCGACACACTCGGTGTGCCAACCGGGGAATCCAAGCCCCCATGGCGACCCCCACCCAAGTTTTTGGTCGAGCTTCCACAGCGCAAAGTCAAACGGCGTCCGTTTTTCGCTATGCTCCACAACCCGGGCTCCAACCTTGAGCCCTTCAAGATTAACCTGCCCCAGCTTGCCGTAGGCGGGGAAGCGAGAGGTGTCAAAGTAGACCCCGTCGTGCGTGCGGTACGCGTACTCCTTTTGCTCAAGCGCGGCGATAACAGCGATTTGCTCATTGATGTAGTCGCTCGCGCGGGGGTAGCGCACCGCTTTGGGGTTGACCCCGAGCGCAGGCAAGTCGGCAAAAAAAAGTTCCGCATATTTCTCGGCGAGCCAGCGCATATTGGCGAGTGTCAGTGTTTTGCCCTCGCGCTTGAGACCCTGTGTCATTTTGTCTTCGCTCGCTTCGTCTTCCGACAAATGGCCAAAGTCGGTGATGTTGTTTACTTCGTCTACCTTATACCCCCACGCCTCGAGTGCGCGGCGGAGCACATTTGCAACGACCGGCGGGAAGAGGTTCCCGATATGCTGCTCGTCGTAGGCGGTAGGACCGCAGTTATATACTTTGACACTGCGGCTCATCGGCTTAAACGCCTCGAGTGTTCCCGAGAGCGTGTTGTGCAAATAGAGCGGGGGCTTATCTCCCTGTTGTGGACGCTTCAAAAATCCAAAGACGCCCTTCATTATAGCCAATCCTTGCGTTTGAAGTAGAGGAAACAGGTAAGTGCCACGACGGTCATCACACCGATGACAATCCAAAAATCGTTTGGAGCACCGACTATCGGTATATACTGCGTGTTCATCCCAAAAAGACCGGCTATAAACGACAATGGCAGAAAGAGGAACGCGAGCACCGTAAAGGTCTTCATAATCTCGTTTTGTTTGGTCGAGAGTAGCGAGTTGTTGGTCTCGCGCAGCTCGTCTAGGGAGTCGTGCAAATTACCCAGCGTGCGCTCCACCCTCCCGTAGGCGCCGATGAGGTTGCGCAAGTGGTAGGAAAATTCTTGTCCAAAAAAGCGCGCGCCAACCGGCTCGAGCGAGGCAAGCATCTCGTCGTGGGGCACGAGTGTCTGGCGAAAGTCGTGTATCGTGCGCCCCACGCGCGAGAGCTCTGCAACCATCCGTTTCTCGTCGCCGCTAAATATGTGCTCCTCGATGTCGCGCAAGCGCTGATGCAGAGTGTCACAGCTGTTTGCCAGTGCGCGGTAGAGGTTGGCGGCCATCGCGATAAACAAGTGGCCTCCGTTGGTTGTCCCCGCATCGCGGCCCAACACCGCATCGACCTCGAACGCTTTTGCAAACAAGTGGAGCGGGTCTATCGTTTCGTAGCGCGTTGTAATCAAAAATTGTTTGCCGATAACAAAGTCGATTTCCTGCTCGGGCGGCTGGTGTACGCCGCGCAAGAGCGGGAAATGGAGTATCACGTAGATAAGGTCTCCGCGGCGCTCCACTTTGGGTTTGTAGGAGGGGAGTAAGAGTTCTTCCGCCACCAGCGGGTCTATGGTAAACTCCCGCATAAGCGCGCGCACCTCGTCGGCTGTCGGCGAGACGCAGTCTACCCACGTAAGGTTGCGTTGCACGTATCGCGTAACCATAGCAGAAGTATACCATTCGTTTTTTGCGTTTGTGGTATACTGGCCGCTATGAGTAGAGTCCAAAAACAGGCAGCGGGTGTCTTGTTGGCACTTCTGGTTGCCTTTGGCGGCGGCATCTGGGCGGGCCTCGCGCAGCGCGGGCAAGATGTCGTCTCCGCGGCAAATGTTATCGTGCTCGACAGCGCGGGCCAACCAAAGGACGTTGATATGTCTCAGTTTTGGCAAGCGTATCGGGTGCTCAATCAACAGTTTGTCGTTACCCACGCGTCAAGCACTTTCCCCACAAAAGAAAAGCAACTCTACGGCGCAATCAAGGGGCTTACCGACAGCTTTGGCGACCCGTACACAGTTTTTTTTCCGCCGGCGGATGCACAAGTTTTCCAAGACGATGTTAATGGCTCGTTTGGCGGGGTGGGTATGCAAATCGACAATAACTCAAAAGGCCAGCTGGTGGTTGTCTCGCCGCTCAAAGACACACCGGCCGAGCGGGCCGGTGTGCGCAGTGGCGACTTGATTTTGCAAATCGGTACCACAACGACCGAGGGTATCTCTACCCAAGATGCAGTCAAACTCATCCGCGGGCCCAAAGGCACCCCGGTCAGCCTGGTGCTCTTGCGCCCGGGGGAGGCAAAGCCGCTCACTATCTCTGTGGTGCGTGACACTATCAACATCCCTACTATTAACTCGTACAAGCGTGACGACGGCATCTTTGTGATAGAGCTATACAGCTTTTCGGAAAACTCGGCAAACCTTTTCCGCGATGCACTGCGGCGGTTTGTAGAGTCCGGCGACACTAAACTCTTGCTCAACTTGCGCGGCAACCCGGGCGGCTATCTTGACGCCGCGGTTGGGGTGGCAAGTTACTTTTTGCCGGTGGGCAGCAGTGTTGTGACCGAAGACTACAAGGGCAAACAAAACAATGTTGTGCATCGCAGTGCCGGGTATGATATCTTTGCCGGAAATAAAAACTTTAAAATGGCGATTTTGGTCGACCAGGGTTCTGCTTCGGCCTCGGAGATCTTGGCGGGCGCTTTGCAGCAACACAACGTCGCCAAGTTGGTGGGCGCCCGCACGTTCGGTAAAGGCTCGGTGCAAGAGTTGATAGACATCGGGGGCGGCGCCGAACTCAAAGTAACCATCGCCCGTTGGCTCACTCCAAACGGCACCTCGATATCCGACGGCGGCCTCCAGCCCGACATCTCGGTTGCCCGCACAGGCGAGGACGTCACGGCCGGTAAGGACCCGCAGCTCGACGCCGCGGTAGTCTACCTACTTAACCCATAGGCCTGGCCTAGATCAGTTATGAAAGTCATTTTACTCAAAGACGTGCGGGGGTTGGGGATGCGCCACGAGATAAAACAAGTTGCCGATGGCTATGCCACCAATTTCCTCTTCCCCCGCAAGCTGGCCGAGGCTGCAGCCGAGGAAAAGATAGAACAGCTGGAAGCGCAGCGTAAAGCCCAGGAAGAGTTAGTCCACCAAGCGGAAGAGGCGCTCGACAAAAAGGTGCAAGCGCTCAAAGGCAAACAAATCTCGATTACTGCGCGTGCCACCGAGAAGGGGGGCTTGTTTAAAGTTATTGCCGCGCGTGACATTGCCAAGGCAGTTATGGCCGGGCACACAGTCGAAATTCCTGAAGACTCCATCTCGTTCCCCGAACCAGTCAAAACCGTGGGGGAACATAAAATCCTCCTCTCGAGCAAAAACCTCAAAACAGAAGTGACCCTTGTAGTGCTTGCAGCGTAGCAAGGCGTCGCCTTGCTACGCTTGACGTATATGATACGAAAGCTTTTTTATATTTTTTTACTCTCGTTGGGGTTGAATTTCGTGTGGGAAAATCTGCATTCGTTTTTGTACACCAACTACCAAGGCGGGCCGATAGGTGAGTTTATTTTGTTGCGCGCGGCATTGGGCGACGCCGTACTGTTGGGTATGCTCGCGCTGCCATTTTTCTATTTCAAGTTTTTTAAAAAAAGAACGTGGCTGATTATCCCGCTCGGCATCGCAGTTGCAGTCGTAATCGAACTCTACGCGCTCCACACGGGCCGCTGGGCCTACAACTCCCATATGCCTCTCATTCCGTTCCTCGATGTAGGCCTCACCGCAACTTTGCAGTTGGGGTTGTTGGGATATGTAACCTATCTTTTAGCTCTTTAAAAAAAATTATTGCACTACCACATCAACCGCGGAGCGGACGACTTTGTGGCCGTCGAAGTTGGTTTTGCGTACGTTGCGGAAGGCGACTGTGCCGTCTTGGAGTGCAAAAAGCGTGTGGTCGCGGCCGACACCAACGTTTTTGCCCGGCATCATCGCGGTGCCCCTCTGGCGCACTATAATGCTCCCTTTTTGAGCTTTTTCGCCCGCATAGAGTTTAACCCCAAGGTATTTTGGGTTCGAGTCATTGAGGTTTTTTGCCGAGCCGCCTGCCTTTTTATGTGCCATACGCTAGTGAAGTGAGTGAAATAAAACTTGTTTTAATCTCCGAACGAACGACGCTTATATGGTCCTAAGCTAGGACCCTATATACTATGTTTACTGTGCTCAAGATACTATCAAATACGTACCTTTTAGGCAAGCTTGCGAAGGAGGCAGCAGTACCCACGATTTTAGTCGTTGTGGGTATCGGCTCTTTTGCCCTAGGCCGACTTTCAGCTCTGGATGAAAAAAAAGTGGGTACGACTACGCAACCGCCCAGTACGCAAAGCGCATTTCTGCGGCAAGGCGCAGCACAGCCGGGGCAGAAAAGTTTTGTTGCCTCAAAGAGCGGGACCAAGTACTATGCAAAGGGTTGCGTCGGTGCCTCGCGCATCAAACCCGAGAACGAGGTGTGGTTTGCTACAGTAGCAGATGCACAAGCGGCCGGGTTTACCGAGGCGGCCAATTGCAGCAGATAAAAACTATATGCTAGTTGTTGATGTAGAGGCCAGCGGTGTTGATTACGCAAAAAACTCCATCATTAGTGTTGGGGCAATTGATTTTGAGCACCCGGGGAGGCAGTTGTACGAAGAGTGTCGCATCTGGGAGGGCGCGCACATCGAGCCGGAGGCAACCGCGATACACGGCCAGAGCGACGCGGAGATAACCTCGGCGCGCCGGCAAACCGAGGCCGACTTGGTGCACAAGTTTATAGCGTTTGCTTTGGGGGCCGATGAGCGCACGTTTGCCGGGCAAAATGTTTCCTTTGACCGCGATTTTTTAAAAGCCGCCGCGGCGCGCGCGGGCCACACGCAGTGGCCTTTTGCGCACCGCACTCTGGACACCCACACCCTGTGTTATATGCATATGGTGAAGAGGGGTTTAACTCCTCCGGTTGACCCGGAGAAAAAGCATTCTAGCCTCAACCTCGACGCAGTTTTAAACTACTGCGGTATCCCCAACGAGCCCGAGCCGCACAACGCGCTCACGGGTGCCAAGAGCCATTGCGAGGTTATCTCGCGGCTTTTGTACAGCAAAAAACTCTTGCCCGAGTTTGAGCAGTTCGAGATTCCGTGGCAAAGTTAGCGCACAACGGGCTGTAGTATACCGGTAGTACGCGTCCATGGGGTGGATGTAGACCGGGTTCAATTCCCGGCAGCCCGACAGTAAAAAAGTTGTTTTTATATTTGTTTTTGTTAGTGTGGCTATAGAAGGACTTCTTTTGAGAGGTGTGTCGTGGCAGATTTGTACGCACAAGACGGGGTCAACTTCGAGCTCGGTGATGACTTTAGTACCACCGCAGCGAATCTTTTTCGCGATACATGGACGGCCTGCCCGCTTATCGAGGTAAAGGACTTTAGCGACGGATACTTCCGCGGGCCGCGGGGCTTCCGGCCGAAGCTTTTTCCCGACCACTGGTACCTCGATAGTCCAATGGACGGCATTGGTACCAAAGTTGGCTTCCACGCCGAAGGCCTCTCTCCCCAGCAAGGCGCAAACGACCTGTTGGCGATGTGTTGTGGCGACATCGATCGTTTTGGAGGTGTGCCGGTTGTCTTTAACGACTTGCTCGACGTTTCGACTCTTGGAGAAAAAGATGGCTTGGTCTACCTGGGTTACATTGCCGCCCTGAAGCAGCTTCGGCAAAGAGCTATTGAGCAGAAAATCGTCGTCTTCCGCGGCGAGACCGCCGAGCTCGGGCCCTATGTTGGGTCGGAGAATCCGGACGCGCAGTTCAAATTTAACTGGGCAGGTTGTGCCGTCGGGCTCTACGACCAAACAAGGATGATCGTTGGCCGTGACGTACGACCGGGCGACGCTGTAGTGGCGCTTCGGCAACGCAAAGGCTTCCGCAGCAACGGTTTGAGCACTGTACGCAAAGCCTTCCGGTTGCGGTTTGGCGAGCGGTGGTGGGAGCACGCGGATGCCTACGAGGCTATCAAAGATGCTGCGGCACCCTCGACCTTATACAGCCGCTTTCTCTCCACCGCTAACGGCTGGTACAACGGGATGTACGAAGCGGTGATACCGGTTAAGCAGATCTCGCACTTGAGCGGGGGTGGAATACCTGCCAAGTTTGGCAAAGATTTTTTGTTCAAACACGGCTTCTCGGCCGTCTTACCCGACCTTTGGGAGCTGCCGGATATTATTCAGGCCGTAGTCGACTGGGGCGTGCTCACAACCACAGAAGGCCTTTGGACCGACCGGGACTCCTACAATGTGTGGGGGTGCGGCCAAGGCGTCTTGGTGGTTCTCGACAAGAGTTACGTCGATGAATTTATCCGCCTAGCACGGCGGGCCGACCACAACATAGAGGCCAAAGTTTGCGGAAAAATCACCCGGCCGGGCAAGGAAGGGCCCAAACTCTCCCTGCGTTCTAAGTTTAGTGGCAAGTGGGTTCATTATGTCCCTCAACCCAAGTAGTACTTGGGTTTTTTCTTTGTAAATAAAGGGTATTTTGGCGTCAAGTGGTTATCCACAGGAGGCTATGGGGTAGGGGGTTTTTGTGTCAAGCTCCCCGCTTGACCCCCTTGACAAAATTATGCTAGCATATTGTATCTCTGGCGGTCGAGCCGGAGCTTTTTTGTGCCTGCTTACCGCAGGCAGGCCCGTTACCTTAATCATCACCACTGCAACTTAATCTATGCCTCTTACTATTAGCTTGGCTCTGGCACTTAGTGCCGCGCTCAACGCAAGTCCTCCTGCGACGCCAGCGCTACAGCCAATGCCACAAGCCCAGACGGTTAAAGAGTATGTACAGGAATATTTTTCCGACATACCGCTTATGGTGGACATATCGCAGTGTGAGTCGCATTTCCGCCAGTACAACTCCAAAGGTGCCGTGTATCGCGGTGCGGAAAATAATCAGGATGTTGGCGTGATGCAGATCAACGAGCATTATCATCTCGAAAAAGCACAAAAGCTTGGATACGATGTCTACACAATACAAGGTAACGTAGCCTACGCACGCTACTTGTTTGAGAAGGAAGGCGCCACGCCGTGGGCCTCTTCCCAGCCCTGTTGGGGCAAGACCCAGAGTGCAAAGTTGTTTGCGCTCGCCACTAAGTAAATAACACTACACAAAGCCGCCCCGCTTAGCGGGGCGGCTTTGTTACGTCCACCGCTCACCGCTGTACCGGCCCGAGCCGTATGCGCAGATGTACAAAAGGCCGCCGATAATCGCCATATGCTCGAGTAGAGTTTGTGTTTGCACCGAGTCCAGCGTCTTTATCAGCAGGGTAGAAATTAGCACCAGATATATCGCCAGCAAAATAGCACTCAAACGAGTTTTAAACCCAACTACCAAGGCGATGCCGCCAACTACCTCAAGCGCGGCGGCCAAAACGGCCAAGCCGGCCGGCTGTGGCAGGCCACTTTGTATAAACAGGCCAACCGTAGCATCAAGGTTGAGCACGGCCTGGATACCATTCCACAAAAAAAATCCACCTACTAAAATCCTGCCAAACAGTGGGGCATACGCCAGGGTCCAATCTTGCATTGCCCCCATTGTACCCCAAATAAAAAATCCCCACGGGAGGGGATTTGGCTCAGACGACTTCCCATTTGGGGCAGTATTTTTCGATGAACCGCTGGAATGCTGGTCCTCGGTGCTCTGGAATGATCAACAGCCACAGCAGTAAAAAGATGACTACTAGGATTCTAACACGAGAGAAGTTTTTATTTCTAGCTACTAGAGACTAATCGGGTCGCAAAAGATATATTGTGCGACGTTAGGATACTCCAGGAAGTGCTACGATAAGGCTATGCAGCAAAATAAATACCAAAACAACATACGGAGCCTTCTCTCCCCCGCCGAGCGGCGGGTTTTTAGGCAACTGTCTTCCCCACAAAAGATACAGGACTATTTAGACCACCTCCCTATCAATTTTGAGCTAAAAGGGGAGACCCTGATGTCGCCGCGGCGAGTGTTGAGAGAAAAGAAAGTACACTGCATCGAGGCCGCCCTGTTTGCGGCTGCTGCCCTTGCCTATCATAACGCTCCCCCACTCTTGCTCGACCTGCAAACAAAGGCGGAGGACGAAGACCATGTGGTGACGCTTTTTTCCATCCAAGAGAGGTCCGCTCCCGGCGGAAAACTCTGGGGCGCGATTAGCAAGACCAACCATATGATTTTGCGCTGGCGCGACCCGGTGTACCGGAGCATGCGCGAGCTCGCGATGTCCTACTGCAACGAGTACTATATGGCAGACGGCAAAAAAACACTTCTTGCGTACTCACGCCCGTTTGACTTGCGCCGCTACGCGCCAAAGCAGTGGCTCACCGCAGAAGCAAACCTCGAGTTTATCGCTGAGGACCTTGATGTATCCCCGCATTTCCCCATTGCGCCAAAAAATATTCTTAAACAACTGCGGCGCGCCTCAAAGATAGAGCGCGCCGCCAGCGAGCTTGTCGAGTGGAAGCGACACAAGCGCTTGTACTAGTGTTTGAGCCCTACTCCTTTTTTAAATAACCAGAGGATAACCAAAAGTAAAAGAACGGTGATTGAAGAGAGCACTCCAAATGCTACCCCTACGTTGACGTCCGAGATTCCCAGGAACCCCCAGCGGAACGCGTTGACCATATACAATATCGGGTTTACCAAAGAGACCGTTTGCCAAAAGTGCGGGAAGCGCTCTATCGAGTAAAATACGCCACCAAGGAAGGTGAGCGGCGTCAGCACGAATGTCGGCACGATTGATATAGAGTCAAAGGTGTCGGCAAACATTGCGTTAAGGAACCCTCCGAGCGAAAACAGCACGCAGGTGAGTATAAATGCCGCCAACACTGCCAACAGGTTGTGTATCAGCAGATGGGTAAAAAAGAGTGCGGTCAACAACACCAGCACGCCTATCACGCAGCCGCGGATAATGCCGGCAGTAACGTACCCCGCCACGATAATCCAGTCGGGCATCGGCGAGACCAACATCTCGTCGAGGTTGCGTTGGAACTTGGCCATAAAAAGCGCGGTCGAGGTGTTGCTGTATGCGTTCATAATGATTTGCATCATCACCAGGCCCGGCACGATAAACATAATGTAGGAGACGCCGTGTACCGGCGCCAACTGTGAGCCGATAAAGGTTCCAAACACAAGGAAGTAAAGCCCGGTCGTGATGATCGAAGGCAGGAAGGTCTGCTTCCACAGGCGGAACATCCGCATTGTATCTTTGCGGACGACCGTGTAGTAAGCAATAGCGATGCGTGTAGTATCCATAATCTAGCGAGTATTGGTAAGTTCTAAAAATATGTCTTCGAGGCGTTTGTCGCCGTGGCGCTTGATAAGCGACTCCATCGTCTCGGCCGCGACTATTTCTCCGCGGTTGATAACGGCCACGTTGCGGCACAACTGCTCGGCTTCCTCGAGGTAGTGGGTAGTCAATATGATAGTGGTGCCGTCTGCATTTAGCTTTCGCAAAAAGTCCCACATACTCCGCCGGAGCTCGACGTCGACACCAGCGGTCGGCTCGTCGAGTATCAAGAGGCGCGGGCGGTGTACTAATGCGCGGGCTATCATCAGGCGGCGCTTCATCCCGCCAGAGAGCTTTTGTGCCATCTCGGCGCGTTTTTCCCACAGACCTAGCTCGGTAAGTACCTCCTGTGCGCGCTTCAGCGCCTCACGGCGCGGCACACCGTAGTAGCCCGCTTGGTTAACCACAATGTCGAGCACCTTCTCAAAAATGTTGAAGTTAAACTCCTGGGGAACGACGCCGATGTACGACTTTACGCGGCTCGCGTCCTGCTCGAGCGACGCATCAAACACTCGCACCTCCCCACTTGTCTTGACTACCAAACCCGTAAGGACACTGATGATGGTGGTCTTCCCTGCCCCATTGGGTCCGAGGAGCGCAAAAAAATCGCCTTCGACTATATCAAGGCTGACTCCTTTGAGCGCTTCCATTTTTTGATCGTAGGTTTTGCGGAGTTGTTGTATCGAAACGGCTAACGACATTACCCGCCAGTATATCACCAAAACACAAAACCTCCCTAGTGGGAGGTTTTGTGTTTTATCCCAAAAAACGCGACTACATTTTGCACATACGGCAATCCTTGCCGTGGCCGAGCCCAAGCCACACCGCCGAGAGACCAACGAGCACATAAACCAAAGCCTCCAATTGCATCGAGGAGCCGAGGATCATATGCACGAGGTTCCAGTTTGCGCCACCACCAACCAGCCAGCCAAGACCAACCAAGCCCCAGTTGATACCGCCGACGGTAAGAAGGATAAAGCCGATAACGTGAATGAGTTTCATAGATAATTGTGTAGGAAAATTGCGTCTGCGGCTCGACCCCTCCGCGCCCTTAAGTATGAAGCTTTTAAAACACATTAAAAGCCGCAGGTGTTGATATCTTTTACTCCTAGAGCACTGGCAAATAGGACAGCGGGTTGAGATACGCACTGGTGTTGTACACCAAAGGCATCGTGTAAAGCTTGCCTTTACAACTCGAGCTGGGGAACGAGCTTATTCCGGAAGCCGCGGTTGCATAGACACCAAAGTGCACGTGGGGGCCTGTTGCGTAGCCGGTTGAGCCAGAGTAGCCTATCACTTGGCCTTGCGCGACCTCCTGGCCTTGGCTTGCAGAGATAACCGAAAGGTGCGCGTAGAGTGTCGAGAGGCCGTTGTCGTGCTTGATAAAGACCCATTTGCCGTAGGAAGCGTTGGGGCACGTGAGGTCGGTGTTGCCCGTGCCAAGTACTGCTCCCCCGCGGGCGGCCTTTATAGGTGTCCCGGGGCTCGCAGCCAAGTCGATGGCATTGTGCCCTTTGGCGCCGTAGACTTGCGGGTTTTGCGTGGCAAACTGAGTGTTGCCAAAGTACTGCGTGACACGGACCGAGTCCACCGGCCAGTGTAAAATACCGGGGCGGGCGGAGGGCAGAGTGTTTGAATTAAAGCTTTTGTTTTGTTGGGCGGCAAACTGTTCGAGGTCTTGTTCGAACTTTGCTTCCTGTGCTTGTTTTTGCGCGATGAGCGCTTGGTAGTTTGACTCTTTGTTTTTTGTTTCGGTAAGCAGTTGGTTTTGGGTGTCGCGGGCAATCGCCAGACTTTTGTTTTGTTGAGCCAGGTCTTGTTGCAAACCCGCCAAGTCGGCGCGCTTTTGTTGCGCCGCAGTTTTGTGTACTACCAGTGTCTGCTTCAGCGACGAGAGCTCCCGTATCCTCGCTTCCAGACCGATGCGCAGAGCGGAGAGCTTTTCGGCTTCGTCAAAAAACGTCGAAAGTGAGTTGCCGGCGAGTAATAAAAATGCCGCCGGCTCGGCGTCGAGTACTTGCAGCTGTTGCAGCGAGCCGCCGACCTCGAGGCGTACCTGCCCGATTTCCGAGGTGGTGGTCGAAATACTGCCGGAAATGCTTTTTATCTGTTTATCTTTTTGCGCAATTTGTGCGGTAGTGAGTGCTACGCTCTTGGTGATTTTTTGAATGTTGAGGTTGAGTCCGGCGATAGCACTCTGGAGTGTTTGCTTTTGCTTGCTGGTGGTTGTGAGCTGTGTCTGGAGTTGGGCAATTTCTTCTTTAAGCTTTGCGATTTGCGCATTACTTGCATCGATTTGCGCTTGTAGCGGGTCGGGCGCAGTGGAGGTTGCCGTTTGCGCGTATGCTATAGGCGAGAGCATCAACAGCAAAGAAATCAGGAGGCTGAGCATCGACCTATTTTAAAGCATTCCGGCTGCCTTCTCAATGCGCTCAAGCGTTTTTGCTTTACCCAAAAGGCCTGCAAGCGTGAATGGGTCGGGTGATTTTTCCTTGCCCGAGAGGGCCACACGCAGCGGCCACAACACTACCCCCCTGCCCTCTTGTGTTGCGTACGGGTACAATAATTCTTTTATTTTTTCTTGGATGAAATCTTCATCTGCCAGCGTTTTGAGTATATCTACGGCTGTTGCGAGGTGTTTTTTTGTTGGCTGTGCCTCCAGCGTATCTTGCTGCAATAGAAGGTCCGCAGTATACGAGACAGGGTTAAAGAAGTCGTATTCTCCCAGCAGCTCGGTGGCCTCGGCAAGCGTCTGCGCACGCTCTTTAACAAGCGGCACAAGCCGGGAGTCAAACTCTTTTTTGGAAAATGTCGCGAGCCGTTTTAAATATTCATCGTCGGGCAAGTGCTTGAGATGCTGATGATTAAACCAGAGTAGTTTTTCCTCGTTGAGAACGGCGGGACTTTTTTGGACCCGGTCTAAAGAGAATTGTTCAATCAGTTCTGCTTTGGAAAGCACTTCCACATCGCTGGCCGGGTGCCAGCCAAGGAACGCATCAAAATTTAATACCGCTTCAGGAATAAAACCCAATGCGCGATACTCGGTCAGCGCTTTTGCACCCTTGCGTTTGGATAGTTTGCTTTTGTCCTTGCCCAAGATAAGCGGCAGGTGGGCGTAGGCCATCCTGGGCGCACCAAGCGCTTCCCCGATAAGTATTTGTCGGGGAGTGTTTGATATATGGTCGTCTCCGCGCACTACGTGGGTTACACTCTCGTCCCAGTCGTCCACGACATTGGTAAAGTGGAACACCGGCTCGGTAAAACTTTTTGCAAGAACAAAATCGTTGAGCTCGGTTGTATCAACACTGATTGTTCCGTGGACAAGGTCGTCAAAACTAACAGTCGTGTTGGGATTTTTAAAGCGGATAACTTCTGCCCTGCCGCCTCCTTCCCCGGGAGCTTCTGCAGACACATAGGCTTTGCCTTCTGCCACTAGTTTGTGTAGTAGCTCCGTGTAGCGCGCGGTGTGCTCGCTCTGGCGGTAGAGGGCATCGTACTCGAGCCCCAACCACTCTAAGGATTCGAGTATATTTTCTTCATATTCTTTTTTCGAACGCTCAAGGTCGGTATCCTCGATACGCAACAAAAATTTCCCGCCGTCGTGTCGGGCAAATAGGTAGGCAAAAATAGCGGCTCGTACTCCGCCAATGTTGAGGTTGCCGGTTGGGCTTGGGGCAAAGCGAGTGGTGACATTAGGACTCATGAGAGAGAGCGATATCGAGTAAGGCTTCGGCCACGGCACGCGCCGCATCGACGCGCGCAAATGCACGCGCAGCGGTCGACATTGCGCGCACAATCTCGCGGTCGCCCAAGATGCGATTGATCTCCGAGACCAACAACCCGGGAGTAAGGTTGTTTTGCTCGATAACAACAGCCGCGCCCGAGCGCGCGTAGGCAAAGGCGTTGGCGGTTTGGTCGTGCGAGACAGACTCGGGTATCGGGACCAGTATAGAAGGTACTCCCCACGCGGCAGTCTCAAAAATGTTGCCAGCCCCGGCGCGCGAGACAACCAACTGTGCCGCGCCAGCGGCCATCCGTGTGGCAAGGTCACCCAAGTAGCCAAACGACTTGTAGCGCCCTTTGTAGGCCGACTGTGCCAACACTATCTTTGCGCGACCCTCGACTTCGGTGGCGTTTGCCTCGCCGGTTTGGTGTATCACTTGGTACTTCTCCACCAGCTCGGGCAAGGCACCAAGCACCGTGTCGTTGAGTGCTACCGCACCTTGCGAGCCGCCAGTCACCAAGATAATCGGGATGTCGGGGTTTAATTTGAGGAACTCGTACACCCCCTCGCGTGCGGGCAGGAGCGCCGCTTTGCGTATGGGGTTGCCGGTGTGGGCAACTTTTTCTTTTTGGAAAAAGTGAGAGGCTTCTGCAAACGCAACTGCAACTTTGACCGCAAACTTCCCCGCCCACTGGTTGACCCGGCCAGGACTCGCGTCGCATTGCAAAATGATCACAGGAATGCGGAAGAGTCGCGCCGCGAGCAAGGTTGGGAAGCTTGCATAGCCTCCGGTTGCAAAAACGACATCGGGGTAGAGAAAAAAAATGCGTGTAACCGAGCGCAGCACCCCCCACCCGGTTTTGATAAAGTCGATGATGTTGAGCGGTGAGAAGTATCGCCGCATCTTGCCCGCCGCGGTGGGGATAAACGTGAGGTTGTTTGCAACCAAAAGCTCGCGGTCATACGGGGTCGGAGCCGCGTAGTAGAGGTTGGGCTCGAGCAATTTTTTTTCCCGCACCAAGTCGTCCAAGGCTTCAGCCACCGCGATAACAGGGTAAAAATGCCCCCCGCTCCCCCCGCCAGTAAACAAAATCTTCACTCAACCAGTGTATCAAAAAACCCTGTATCCTAAAGCCACTTTTGCACCGTTTTCTAATCAAGAGCTTGGAACCGCTTTGAGCATTTGAGCGGGCGTTTTGAAGTCGATGCCCATGTGCATACGTTCGGCGTTGTAATACGGTAGCCAGGTCTTGAGTGCTTTCC
>OBEQ010592940.1_pt1 | contig 34364 bp, 41 predicted proteins | sample 1670901 | NCBI WGS metagenome assembly OBEQ01 (sample SAMEA104232315, study PRJEB22302) | groundwater metagenome | biome: forest; feature: aquifer; material: groundwater | place: USA | collected 2011-08-07 | depth 5.4 m | reverse complement strand
GTTTCTTTGCAAGGTTTGATTCGCATAGGATAACTGCAGCTGCTCCATCTGTAAGCGGGGAACAGTCAAATAATTTCAATGGAGAAGCAATGTACTGGGATTTCATTACATCTTGAATAGTAATTTCTTTTTGATACTGAGCATATTTGTTCTTCGCGGCATTAGCGTGATTTTTCACTGCAACAGCTGCAAGCTGTTCTTCAGTTGTTCCATACTCTAACATGTGGCGCTTTGCCATTAATGCATATAACGCCGGAAACGTTGCTCCTTGAAATAATTCCCACTCTTCATCCCCGGCTCCGCCTAGCGCGGTTGCAGCTGCTTCTGTTGAAACGTCTGTCATCTTTTCCACGCCGCCAACTGCAACGACGTCGTAAAATCCGCTTGCAATGGCCATTATTCCAGCGCGGAGGGCAACTCCACCTGAAGCGCAAGCCGCTTCTAAGCGCGTTGATGGAAGTGGATTAACGCCTAGATAATCTGCAATTAATGCTCCTACATGTTCTTGGTTGCTGAATTGGCCTGAAGCCATGCAGCCGCCGTAAATGGCTTGTAGTTGTTTTCCTTCTATTTTTGCATCTGCAATTGCCTTTACAGCTGCATCTACTATCAACTCGCGGAGGGACGAATCCCAATGCTCTCCGAAAGTAGACATCCCTGCACCGATAATTGAAACACCACGACCTTTCATTTTAATTTCAACCTTTTACCTTTCATCTTTTGTTTTTCGTTTATCTCTCTTTTATCTTTTCAAACTATTCAACTGACTTGATTTTCTTTCTGTGTTTAATGTAACCAGCGTAGTCCGTGTATTGTTTGTTTGTTTGAATATAATCTAACAGCGCAACAGTTGGCCTTCGGTTTTTTGCTTCGATTTCTTTTGTTACAGTTATTGTAAAGGCGTCGCTTCCCGCTCCGCTGCCGTACGAAGTTACAAGTATTTTTTGCCCCGGCTTTGCTACGTCCAACACGCTGGCTAGGCCAATCATCGACGCTGCGCTGTAAGTGTTGCCAATGTACGGCGTTATGAGGCCCTGTTTTACTTTTTCTTCACTGAAACCAAGCGTCTTTGCTACACGCACTGGAAATTTGCCATTCGGCTGGTGAAATACAACGTAATCGTAATCCGCAGGTGTTGAACCTGTTTTTTCCAATATTCCTTTAACCGCACCTTCAACGTGCTTGAAATAAGCTGGTTCGCCGGTAAATCGTCCAGCGTGGCTTGGAAATTCAGCATGTTGCCGCCGCCAGAAATCCGGCGTGTCAGTTGTAAATGAATATGTTGAATCGATTGTTGCAATTACGTTTCTACACCCAATTATAAACGCAGCTGCTCCTCCACCAGCTGTAAATTCCAAAGCATCAGCAGGCCGCGCTTGCGCAGTGTCGCTGCCAATTGCCACACCATATTTAATCATTCCAGATGCAGCCATACCTAGGCACGCTTGCATTCCAGCTGTGCCTGCTTTGCATGCGAATTCCAAGTCAGCTGCAGTTAAAGAAGGCGTAGCGCTAATTGCCTCTGCAACAATAGTAGCCGACGGCTTAACGGCATATGGCTTGCTTTCGCTTCCAACAAAAACAGCTTCTATGTCAACTGGATCAATGTTTGCACATTTAACAGCCATTCTAGCTGCTTCAACTGCAAAAGTAGCCGAATCTTCATCCCACGCGCCAACGGCTTTTTCCTTTACACCTAAACCTTTGGCCATTGCATCGCCATCTTTACCCCATGTTTTGGCGATTTCTTGGCTGGTTACACGTAACCGCGGAATGTAATATCCATAAGAAACAATGCCGCAAACTGGCGGCTTTTTTGTGCTAATTGTGCTAGCCATGAAAGATAACAGTAAAGCGTGGCAAACCAACCTTAAAAAAACAGACGGTTGACGATGGAAAATTCGTCAGGAAACGATGAGGGGTTGTTTTGGCAAATAGGTTAAAAGCCAGAAAACAGTTCAATGTCTAGTTCAGGTATCAAGCTTATGAAAAAATCAACTGCAACCGTACAGCCTTCGCCAGTTGCAAGCGGCTCAAGCGTGTCAAACTTATACAAGTTATCGCTAGAGGAGCGGCTTGAACTGCTCATAAAGGAAGAAGTGATTACAAAAGAAGAGGCAAAACTTCTGAAAAAAGAAAGCGGGCTAGAATTGGCAACGGCTAATAGAATGGTGGAAAGCGCTATAGGTAGCTTTGCGCTGCCTCTTGGTTTGGCAACGAATTTCCGCGTAAATGGCCGCGATATCCTAGTGCCAATGGCAATTGAAGAACCTTCAGTAATTGCTGGCGCGACTTACGCCGCTAAACTTGCACTACCAACTGGGTTCAAAACTTCTTCAACCAAGCCAATTATGACTGGCCAAATTCAACTCATAAACATAAAAGACCCAACAGCTGCGATCGAAGAAATCCTACACTCTAAAAAAGAATTGCTTGAAAAGGCAAATGATACAAACAAAACAATGGTTGAGCTAGGAGGAGGCGCACTTGATTTGACTTGCAAAGTGTTAACCGATTCTATGATAGTTGTAAATTTTGACGTTGACGTTAGGGACGCAATGGGCGCAAATACAATTAACACAATGGCAGAAGCAATTGCGCCTGACCTTGAGCAGTTAACAAGCGGAAAAGTACGGCTGCGCATTTTAACTAATCTTGCCGACAAGCGGCTTGCAAGGGCAGAAGTTGAATATGAAAAGAAAATAATTGGGTCAGAAGTAGTGGAAGGAGTTGTTGACGCGTATCAATTTGCCAGCCATGATGTTTACCGCGCTTGCACGCACAATAAAGGAATAATGAACGGAATAGACGCAGTCGTAATTGCAACAGGCAACGACTGGCGCGCAATTGAAGCTGGAGCGCACGCATATGCCAGCCGAAGTGGAACGTATTCGCCATTGACAAAGTGGTCAAAAACAAAAAACGGAAACCTACGCGGAGAAATTGAACTCCCGCTTGCACTTGGGCTAGTAGGCGGAGCAACTAAAACGCACCCCATTGCGCAAATCAATTTAAAAATTCTTGGAGTTAAAACAGCACAAGAATTGGCAGAAATAGTTGCCGCAGTAGGTTTAGCGCAAAATTTTGCAGCGCTGCGCGCGCTAAGCACCGAAGGAATTCAACGTGGCCACATGAAACTACATGCAAAGAACATCGCAGTAATTGCAGGCGCGGGGGAAAAAGAAATTGACAAAGTCGCGGAGAAAATGGCAGAAGAGAAAAAAGTAAACGTTCAACGCGCTAAAGAAATTTTGGAAGAGATGAGGGAGAAAAAGTAAATGGAATTAAAAGAAGTTGCGCGGCGGGCTTGGCAAGAAGCAAAACCAGGTGTAAATGAGAATTTTCTCAACACTAGCTGCACTGTGGTTAAACATAGTAAAATAATACTGGTTATAAGTAACTTGAAAAAGAAGGAATCTAGACAAGGGGGCACTCAAATAGTTGCATTTCCAAAACCACAACATACCGTAGATTTTGAAAAAGCTAATCGTTTGGTTAGAGGTAAAGGTCCAGCACAACGCCTGCGTGGCACGATTGGTTCAGTTGTTATGCACCGAACGTACTACCACCCTAATCAACATTTCACAATAAGATATGTCCAGTCACATTTCACAACAGGAAAAGAAAATCTACCAAGAGGGCTTGCTACTTACTACGGGGGTTGGAGAAAACGCGCACTACGTGAAGTTTTTAGAATGGCAAAAAATGAAAACGCCATAATCTTAGTAGGCTTTGACACCATACGCCGCGGTAACTATAAAGTACACGGACAGCTTATAAAAGAACTGACAGATCTGGCAGCAGAGCAGGGCGTAGTTGTGCGGGAGAGCAAAGTATAGCAATAAGCCAACTGGGCAAACCAGCGAGCAAGCCAACTTCGTTGATTTAGAGAGTATTACCCATAGAGGAAGACAAAAGAAATGAAAACCATCACCGCGTCATCGCCTTGCAAACTCATAATCACAGGCGAACATGCAGTTGTTTATGGAAATCCAGCGCTGGCTGTTGCTATTGAACCGCGTTGCACTGCCAGCTTACGCGAAGTAAAGGGTTTGACAGGCTTCACTGTGCGCACTTTCGAAATAACCGCAACTGGTAAAAAAGTAAAATCTGAACTTCGCGCAATCAACGCATTAAATGCGCTTCTTGACCATTTCAAAACAAAATACCATCTACAGCCACGAACTAGATTAGAACTGACTCTAACAATCCCTCAAATCAAAGGAATTGGCTCAAGCGCTTCAATTGCCGCGGCAATTAGTAAAGCCTTATTCACTTATCTAAAAATCAAACCAACTCCAACACAACTTTTCAACGCAACACAAACATTGGAAAATGTTGCCCACGGCGGCAAAGCAAGTGGAATAGACGCAGCGGCCGTACTATACGGCGCGGTGCGCGCGGAAAAAAGAAAGGGGAGAAAAGAAAATGGAAGAATGGAATTCAGCAAGCTAAAAAGAATTTCACTGCCAACTGGCTGTGCGCTCGTAGTAGTTGATACAAAACGCGCTAAACCGCGAAGGGGAACTGGAGAAATGGTTAAGCTAGTGGCTCCGCGGCTTGCTGGAAATAAGAAAATGCTGGAGCAATTCCAGATGGTTTACAAAGAAATTTCTAAACAGTTGAACAAAAAAGGAGACCCGCACAGACTTGGCACACTGTTTAATGCCAACCACACTCTTTTGGCAATACTCGGCACAAGCACGGATGGGATTGAACTTGCCAGAAGCATTGCACTGGAAAACGGAGCGTACGGTGCAAAAATTACAGGCGCCGGGGGAGAAGGCGGGGCAATTGTTGCACTAGTACCCGCCAATAGGCTAGCAAAGGTAATAAGCGCGTTGAGGAAAAATAAATTCAAGGCATTTAGAGCGCAAGTAGCATAGCTACCTGGCTGCAAACGATAAAAAAGTGATGCAAAAGGTGACGTAAAAATGATGCACATTTCAACTTTCGAAGCAACTCCAAACATCGCGGTTGTTAAATATTGGGGTAAACGCGATGAAAAGCTAGTGTTGCCAACTAATTCAAGCATCAGCATGACTTTAGCAGCGCCAACAACTGTAACCAGCGTAATGTTTTCCCCGCATTTCGAAGACTATGAATTTTGGCTTAACGGAAAGAAACAAAATGTCAACGATAAAGAGTTGCGCGAGCGGCTAGTTGTGCTGGACGATATCCGCGGCATGGCAGGAATGCATTACGGCGCAAAAATAGTTTCAGTTAATAATTTCCCAACCGCTGCAGGGTTTGCTTCAAGCGCATCAGGATTAGCAGCATTAGTATGCGCGGCAAGCAAAGCTGCAATGTTAGATTTGTCAGCAAAAGAATTGTCCATGTTAGCTAGGTTGGGCAGCGGCTCGGCCTGTCGTTCAGTTTATGGCGGCTTCGTTGAATGGCAAAAAGGAAAGAAAAAAGATGGAAGCGATTCATTTGCAGAACAAATAGCGCCGCCAACACACTGGCCAGAAATTAGATTAGTAAGCGCGGTTGTAGACGCAGGAAAGAAGTCAATTTCTTCACGCGCCGGAATGAAACAAACCGTTGAAACTGCTCCAACTTTCAAAAAAAGGTTAAAATGGGTTGAAACTGCATTTGAAAAAATGCGAAATGCCATAATAAAAAAAGATTTTCAAACATTTGCCGACATTACTATGAAGGAAAGTGACTCAATGCACGGCGTAATGGCAGACACTAAGCCAACTATAGTTTATCTCAATGAAACGTCAAGGGAAGTTATGGAAAAAGTGCGCCAGCTTAACTCCAGGCATAGTAAATTTGTCGCCGCTTATACTTTCGACGCGGGGCCAAACCCACACATCTACACAACTGCGCCGCACGTTGCTAAAGTGAAAGGGATGCTGTTAGATATGAAAAAGGTTAAGGAAGTTTTTGTAACAACTGCAGGCAATGGGCCGCGCGAGTTGAAAGAACATCTCCTTGACGAAAACGGAGATTTAGTTTAGATGCCAATAACCGCTTCAGCGCCTGGAAAAATAATTTGGATAGGCGGCTACGCCGTATTGGAAAGGCCTAATGTTTCTTTTGTTACAAGCATTGACAAACGAGTAGTTGCAAAGGCGGAAAAAATTGATAAAAACAATTACGAAATAAACGCGCCACAATTGCTCGCAAGTGCGCGCGGAAAAATCACAGCTGGAAAACTAAATTTAAACGACCCTAAATTAAAATTCGTCGCAACTGCAATTGAAACCGCTTTTTCTTATTTAAAGATTAAACAGATCCAAACCAGTGGAATAAAAGTTGAAACTAGCAGCGATGCAGCTTTTGCAAGCGGTGCAGGGAAGAGCGGATTAGGCGCAAGCGCCGCTGTAACCGTGGCAACAACCGCAGCTGTGTTGGGTTGCTTTGAGCCAAAATTGTCAAAAGATAAGGAAATTGTGCATAAATTATCACAAATCTCCCACTCAACTGCACAGGGAAAAGTTGGAAGTGGGTTCGACGTAGCTGCTGCAACTTACGGGAGCGGTAAATATGTGAGATTCTCGCCGCAAATAGTAGAAAAGGGAGCTGCTGCAGCTGATGAGAAGTGGGATTATCAAGTTAAGAAGGCAGCGCTTCCAGAATTTTTCAACATCGTAGTTGCAAACATACGTGGAAAGAGCACAAGCACAATTGAATTGGTGAAAAAAGTTAATCAATTTAAGGAAAAAAATCCAAGCAAATATATTGGATTGATAACGCAACTGAACGAAGCTAATATCCATGCCATAAATGACTTAGTTGAGCTAAAAAAAACAAATGGAGAAAAAGTTGATGAAAAACTTCTAGATAAATTCCGTGCTGCTTTTGAAGAGGGAAGAAAAATAACCAAACAGCTTGGCGAACTAAGCGGCGCAGAAATAGAAACTAATGAAATGAGCGAATTAATAGAAGAATCTAAACTCCATGGCGCATTTGTTGCCAAACTTCCTGGCGCAGGCGGCGGAGATTCAATTGCTGCGCTTTGCATAAGCAGCGAAGATGCGGATAATTTAAGAAAATTCTGGAGCAAAAATTCAAATTTACAAGTGCTAGATATTAATGCAGACAACCGCGGCTACAGCGTTGACATTATCTGATCTGCGTGGTTAGCAGTATCGACCTTTCCAATCACTTTTTCTATTGCCCCACTTTTGCCAATGATGAAAGTGGTGCGGAAAATTCCCTGCATTATTTTTCCATAAAGGTTTTTCTCTCCCCAGGCACCGTAGGCTTGAATTGTTTTTCTTTCTACGTCGGCAAGCAGTGGAAATGGCAGGTTATATTTTGCCGCAAATTTTGAATGGCTTTCCACACTATCAGCGCTTACTCCTAAAATTACCAAGCCAGCTTTTTGCAATTTTTTCCACCCATCACGAATGCTGCATGCTTCCTTAGTGCAGCCAGGAGTATCGTCCTTGGGATAGAAATACAGCACAACTGTTTTTCCCCTGTAATCGCCTAGCTTGTGCAACTTTCCATTTTGGTCTTTTAACTCAAAGTCTGGTGCTTTATCTCCTTCTTTTAGCATTTACAATTTTTCACCTTAGCTTTTCTCATAAGATTTTTTCAAAATCAACGCATCTGTTTCCAAGTTAGGCGATTCGCAAACCACTACGCCGGCGCACTTGAAGTCTTTCAGCGCTTTCATTAGCTCAGCGTATTTCCAGTTAGGGTCTTCTTTTATTGTCAAGTGGCTGCGCTCGCCTGTTCCGCCATATTTTATCCCCTGCACGTGCAAGTGCATATTTTGCAACGCGGTTTTGCCCAAATGTTTCTCAACCTTTTCCAACACTTTGGCATATTCAGCGTAATTGTTTATCTTACCAAGTGAATAAGCGCGCACGTGTGAAAAGTCAATGCAAGGCAACGTTTGATCAACCTCGCTGCACAATGCAACCAGTTCATCAATGTTCCCAAACTGCGAGTGCTTCCCAGCTGTTTCTGGTCTAATCCACACTTTGTTTTTTTCCTTTTTTAACTCCTCAACTATTTCTTCAAGCGCTTTTCTCACTTTTTTGTAAGTGTCTTCTTTGCTGCTTTTAAGGTAAAACGCCGAATGGAAGCATTGGCTCCACCCCCCACACGCGTTTAATATTCTGGCTGCGTGGAGAATCCTTTTTTTGCTTGCCTCTATTTTTTCTCGGTCAACTGCGTTTAGGTTAATGAAATAGGAACCGTGGCAGGTGAGTAGAACTTTTTCCTTTTCCGCTATTTGTTTTATTGCAGGGGCTTTTTCTTCTGAAATATTTACATTTTGTACGAATTCCAGTTCCATGGAAGTTAAGCCAAGCTTGGCTATTTGTGCTATGCCATTTTCAGTATTGCGCGGCTCTGTGCTTATAGGTATACCGCCAGTGCCGAAACATAATTTGTCCATTTTAGTTTCTCCTGGGTCGCTTTCTGCGCTCATGCCGATATGCCTCTATTGAAGCTTCAACGGCGCGGTTGCGCATAACTTTTGCTCGATCAAGAAGAGGCCGAAGATAAGTTAGCAAATGCGCAGTGTTCTGGTGAACTGGCAGGCCACGGAACTTGTCTTTTTCTGCATCTTGCTTCATTTCTTCAATGTGAATGCGCAAAGAGTTAGCTATACCTGCAGCTTCTGCAGCGTGATCCAAAAACAAATGAAGAGGCTGGCCGGCTTTAATCACAGGCATTGATTTTCTATTCAAGCCGTATAAACTATTAGAACTTACACCCATTCTACTTAGGGTTTTTTTATAGGCTTCAACTATATCAAGTATAACTTTATCAGGCTGTTCAACTGGCATGAAATTATAAAGGCAGCGAAGTTATTTAGAGGTTTGCTCCGATTGCAGCTTCACCTCTTGGGCGCCAAACTTTTCAATTAATGCCATCTTTGCCACTTTGAACCCAAGCAACGCGCATTTGCTTCGCATGCCAGAAACTTCCACACCTAAAAGGCCAAGCATTTCTTCTCTGCTCATAGCAATAACTTCTTCCAAACTTTTGCCTTCAATATTTTCGCACAACATTGAAACCGCGGCTTGGCTAATAGCGCAGCCTTTTCCATTAAATTTAGCTTCAGTTATCTTTCCATCCGCAATGCGCATTTGAATTTCAATTACATCACCGCACGAAGGGTTTACATCGCGGCTAGACGCATCTGCGCCCTCTATTGTTCCGTAGTTCCGCGGGTTACGGTAATAATCCAAAATGATTTCAGAGTACATTGACTCGGCATTTACATTATTTGTCTCTGTAGCATATGCATTTACTTCAGTATTCGTCATAGCTTGAACACCTTGGCAACTTTTTCTAAACCGCTTACAAGAGCGTCAACATCGCTTTGGGAATTATAAATTTGAAAAGAAACGCGGCAAACTGAATCAACCCCGATTTTTTGCAACAAAGGTTGAGCGCACATGTGGCCGCTGCGGATTTCAATCCCTTCTGAATCTAGAATTGAAGCAACGTCATGCGGGTGGGCATCGCCGACATTAAACGATATAACGCCGTTTCTCTTTTGTGCGTCTGGACCGTAGATGTTTACGTAGGGCAATTTGCTCAACTTGCCATGAGCGTACCTCGTTAATTCATAATTATGTGCTTGAATTTTTTTCATTCCAATGTTTTCCAGGTAATCAACAGCCGCACCGAGGCCCACTGCTCCTGAAATGTTCGGAGTGCCTGCTTCGAATTTCCATGGCAAATCATTCCACGTTGCTTCAGTCAAGGAAACTTCTTTTATCATGTCGCCGCCTGCAATAAAGGGCGGCATTTTTTCCAAAAGATTTTTTCTGCCATAAACCACTCCAGTTCCACTTGGGCCAAACAGCTTATGGCCAGACATAACTAGAAAATCAACATCCAAATCTTTGACATTGATTCCAATATGCGGTGCTGATTGTGCGGCATCTAGAACAACTTTAACTCCTTGCTTATGTGCCAGTTGCACTAATTCCTTTACAGGATTAATTGTTCCAAGCACATTGGACATGTGCGTAAATGAAAACAAAGCCGGCTTCTGCCCTAGCAGCCGTTGAGCTTCATCTAAGTCCAATTCGCCTTGGTCGGTTACTGGAATGAATTCCAATTTTACATTTTTTTCTTTGGCAAGAAGCTGCCACGGCACCAGATTAGAGTGGTGTTCCATTTCCGTAAGCAGAATAGTGCTTCCCTCTTTTACGTTTTCAATTCCAAAAGTGCGCGCTATTAAGTTCAAGCCTTCAGTTGCATTGCGCACAAAAATAATTTCCTCTAAGCCAGCGTTTACAAACCGCGCAACTTTTTTCCGCGCACCTTCATAGCAATCCGTTGCCCTTTCGCTAAGCGTATTCATCCCACGGTGGACATTAGAATAATCTTCTTGGTAAAAACGCGAAATTTCACTTATTACTTGCAAGGGTTTTTGGCTGGTTGCCGCGCTATCCAGGTAAACGAGTGGTTTGCCATTTATACGCTGCGCTAGAATCGGAAAATCAACTTTCCATTCGCTTTCATTAACTTGCATTTCTACGTTCATTGCTGTGTTCACGGTTTCCATTTATAGATTCACTCCCTCAATTCCATTCCTTCTATTTCACTCCGTTCATTTCACTCCTTCCATTTTTCTTCAACTAATTCCATAATGCTCCCAGCATCTACTTTTGCAAAAGCTCTAGCAAGGAAGCCACTTGCAATTATCTTTATAGCTTCGAGCTCGTTTAAACCGCGCGACGTGCAGTAAAATAATTGCTCGGGGGATAAACGCGTAGTAGATGCAGAGTGGCCTGCCCGTACATCATTGGCTAAAATCTCCAACGCAGGAATAGATTCCGCTCTGGCTTTTTTGTCCAAAAGCAGCGAATGGTCAGCTAGAAAAGCATTGCTTCCCTGGCCAGCTTTTTCAATTTTTATATTTCCATGAGAAACACACTGCGCTGCATCGCGCAAAATTCCATAAGTACGCAAATCACTCTTTGAATTTCTTCCAGAGTGGTTTACAGTTGTGTTAAATATAAATTTCTGTTCACGGTTTCCAAAAAACGCATTTGCAAAATTAACTTCTGCACCTTCGTGCAAATCAAAATTACGCTTAATAGAAATTTCCTTTCCAAAAGCGCAAAGCGCTGCATGGCTAAGTGAAGAGTTTCTTGCAAGCGATATTCTCAAATCTAAACTTGCTTTTTCATCGCCAGGAATGTTCTGAACTTCGCTTAACATCAGAGAAGAATTTTCTCCCAAATTTATCGCTACGGCATGCGCACCAGCAACAACTTCCAACTCTGCGGCAACTGCAGCGCCAGCTGGGATTGAAATTTCTTTATCCCTTGCTGTTGAAAACTTTTTAATTTGTAATTGTTGCATTTGAAGTTTCACACCTTTTTATAGCAAGTCGCTAAAGTTTTCTGCTTATCCCTACGCAACTTGCAACTAGCAATCCTTGTTATTATTCGGATTGAGCGCAAACCAAAGGTTTGCGACTCAGACACAATTGCTCTAGCAATTGTGCTGATACTTTCAAGGATTGCTATAGCATCATTATTAATTTATTCAACTATAGCAATACGCTAAAGTTTTCCGGCAATTATTACGCGTATTGCAATTTGCAAAATGCTTAGCATTTTGGCTTTGCATTTTGCAAAGTCATTTTGCGTTAGCAAAATGCAAACTAGCAATCTTGCGGCTTATTCTGGTTACTTTTCAAGATTGCTATAAGCTATCCAACTGAACCTTCCATTTCTAGTTCTATTAATTTGTTCAACTCAATTGCATATTCCATTGGAAACTCTTTAGTAAGCTCAGCGATGAATCCAAGCACGATCATGGCAGTTGCTTCACTTTCCGTAAAGCCGCGCGAGCGCAAATAGAATAATTGTTCTTCTCCGATTTTTCCAACGTAAGCTTCGTGGGAGATGGTCGAATCCTCTTCGTCTATTTTCATCGTTGGATAAGTATCTGACCGTGAAGCTTCGTCTAATAGCAGCGCATCGCACCTTACGCTAGAAGTTGAATTTGTTGCGCCCTTCGCAATTTGCACTAATCCACGGTAGCTTACCCTCCCGCCATCTTTGCTTACTGATTTGGAAATAATGCGCGACGTGGTATTCGGTGCAAAATGCAACACTTTTCCGCCGGCGTCTTGATGCTGCCCTTTTCCAGCAAATGCAACTGACAAAATATCCGCTTTTGCCCTTTCACCTAAAAGAAAAACACTAGGATATTTCATAGTGGCTTTGCTGTTATGAACAATGAACCCGTCTGCAACAAAATTGTGTGTTCCTTCAACCTCTATATCATAGGTATCGGCATAGCCAGCTGGGGAAATTGTAGCAATAGGCGCAAACTGTACTGGACTTTGCATCTCTTGGTTTCCAAAATACAAGAAATAACTAGTGTACTCCTTGATTTCTTTTCCAAGGGGCTTCTTTTCCACTCTTGACCACTTACTTATCTTTAGCGGGTTTAAACCACACGAAATAGCTAGTGTTTTTACTTGCTCCAGCAGTTCTTTGCTGCAGCTCGTTATAGAAATATTGGTATGCCCTTTGCGCATGTGCCCATCTGCGGCTATGTATCCGTTAATAAATTCTCTTTTTTGACCCTCTGGCAAAGTAAAAACCCATTCAGGAACCCTTTTTGTGCGTGCATTGCCAGAAAAACCAAGTTGTTTTACTAGCTGCACCAAGGAAACTGAACTTGCCCTGAGGATTTGCTTGTAGGGGATCACCTTTACTCCAAAAATTTCTACAAGCAAATTTTTTACCCGCTCATAAGACTTGTCTGCAGATGGAACTGCAAAGCAAACTCTGGTTTTATCCAGATACCCATCCCCAATGTAGAAGCCCAGTAACCACGCTAGTTTTTCACCTGTTTCTAGTGGAATTTGAATTTCCCTTCGGCCGTTTCCTTTCTTTTGAGTGAAGCTTATTTTATATGGCCGGCCGTAGTCAGGCACTTTTCCACTTATCGCTACTAAGTCACCTGGCCTAAGAGTTTCCAGAGGAGCCCAACCCACAATATTTTGGGTGCCTACTTTTCTTAGCATCAAAAATGGGTGATTAGATGTGGCGGTTATCTCCCGATGGTTCAACGCCCTAAGTTTGAAAACTTCCTTCTTTCCAGTAAACGTCTTTCCTAAAACCCTATTTCTAACTAGCTCAAAATTTTCATTCATTGAAAATACCGTGTCGTTCTGCTTGACATCTTTGATATTTTTTACCTCGTTGTTTAGCAACACCTTTGAATCTCCTATAAGGCAGCCAATATTGCAGTCAATCCACTCAACAACTGCATTTTCATACGCATAAGCGCGCTTTGTGACTAAGTTGTAAACATTGCTTGACCAATTTTGAATTGTTGTATAGCGCACTTTTGAATTTTTCAGCGCAATAATTTCCACAACTGCAGCGTGCAGCGAATCTGTGGAGTAGATTGGGGCTGAGCAGTTGTGAACCGCTGCTCCATTTGCTACATAGCTTTCATCATCTTGGACGCTGAAATTATAGACAGGCATATTTTTTACAAACTTTTTCTTCACTTTCCTAATCGGGGCATATAAATAATTCGCATCAACATAAAACATAGTTGCTCTTTTCTTTTTGTTAAGTTTTTCTCTTATTTTTATTCCCACAATTTTACCGAATAAATTCAGATATTCGCCAGTTATCCCCACAGTATACGTAGTTTTTCTTCCTTCATGCTTTCTGTCTCTTGCATTTACAAATGCAGCTATTCCAATACGAAGTAAAACATCTTTTGTTTGTTTTGCCAGCTTTTGTGAAGTCGTACTTATCCTGAAAACCTCTTTTAGCCAACCTCGTGTCTTTGTTTTTTTGTTGTAGTAATTGCCATCCCCCCGAAATAGGCCTAAAATTAGTTGTTTTTGTTTTTCATGGTCCTCTAACATCATCCAATGTGGAATTTGTTTGTTTGAACTTCCCTTGCCAAACAATTGCTCAAAAATTCTAGCTAATTTTGTCGAGCTCACCACTATAGAAATGCCGTGGTTTTTCTTATGCCAACTTTCGTATGTTTTTTCTATTCCAAACAGTTTTTTTAAGAGCTGCTTTACATCAGCTATATAGTTTTTTTCATGTTCTCCAAAACTAAAAGACAAATAGTGCTCTCTATCCGTACTTCCTTCTGCTAAATAGTAGCCAACTAACCTGAAGAACTCTTTGGTTGAAGGTATTTTAACGGCAATTTTTTCTTTCCTAAAGGTTGTTTTTACTTCAATAAATTTTTTGATTTGGGTTACTTTGATTCTTGGCGTAGCCAAATAGTCAAAATGTTGCAGATCTTTTGCCGCTACCCATTCTATTTTCCATTTATTATTTCGTTCATTTTCTCTTTGCCTCCTTGCACATAAGAAGGGATGCTCTTCAGTTACTTCTACTGGTTCGTTTGGGTTACCATAGGTAAATATCTTATAAACGTTGCCCGCATATGGCCGCACTTGCGTGTGATAAACTCGCTTATACTTTCCATTATGGGTTAGTACATTATCATCAACTTGAATTTCTTCAATTGGTTTGAACTCAGACATTGCATGTATCATTGTCCCTTTTGTAAAGCAACCTTCAACATATGTAACTTCCGCCCCTTCATCTGCAATTATAAGTGTACGTTCAAACTGACCGAAGTTAGCAGCATTGATGCGAAAATAAGCCTGCAATGGAACGGTTACCTTTACTCCTTTGGGAACATAGACAAAACTCCCCCCGCTCCACGTTGCCGTATTTAGTGCAGCAAATTTGTTATCCGCTGCTGGCACCACCGTGCCAAAATATTTTTTAACACGGTCAGGATACAACTGCAAAGCTTCATCCATGCCTAGAAAAACAACCCCCCGGCTAGCAAGGTCCTCACGAACCTTGTGATACACGCTGTCGCTATCATACTGCGCGCCTACTCCGCCGAGAAACTTTCGCTCTGCTTCTGGAATTCCCAGCCTGTCAAAAGTTTTTTTTATATTATCAGGCAAATCTTCCCAACTTTTTTCCACCTTATCAGTAGGTTTTAAATAATAAGTCATTTCGCTAAAGTTTATGCTGCTTAAATCCGCGCCCCACGATGGAAGCGGCTTTTTGAAAAACCACTCTAACCCTTTTAGCCTTTTTTCCAACATCCATTGCGGCTCTGTTTTTATTTTGGAAATTTCCTCAACTATTTGAGCCGTTAATCCTTTTGCAGTTTTGTGGATATATGTTTCAGGATAGTGGAAGCCATACTTTTCCGCATAATTGGCATTTAACTGCAAAATTTCTTGTTTTTTTGTCATTTCACTTCACTTTTTATTTATAGGGGGGACAAACCGCGATTAGGCAACTGCTGAAACTTGCGCCGGCTCTTCAACGCCAACAATTGTATATCCCTTTTTCTCAATTTCATGTGCTAGTTCAGCTGAAGCTGTTTTTACTATTTTGCCATCAACCATCACGTGGACCATATCTGGAACAATATACTGAAGCAATCTAGGGTAGTGCGTTATAATCAACGCGGAAAAATTGCTTGAGCGCATTTTCTTTAGATTTTCTCCAACTAGTTTCAAAGAATCTACATCTAATCCGGAATCAGTTTCGTCCAAAATCGCAAGGGAAGGCGACGTTAGGCTGGTTGCTAGTTTAAGCTGTAACATTTCTCCACGTTTCTTTTCACCGCCAGAAAACCCAACATTCAGCTCGCGGCTAAGCAAACTTTTGTTAAACCCCAACTCTGCACAAGCTGCTTCAGCTTGTTTTCTAAACTGAATTGGCGACAACGGTTTGCCATTTGCCTTTGACCGCGCCATTGAAAACAAGAAGTGGAATAAATTTACTCCTGGGATTTCAACTGGATATTGAAACGCTAAAAAAATCCCTTCTTTTGCGCGATCTTCTGGCTTCATTGCAAGCAAATCTTTACCGTTATAGATAACTTGGCCAGCGGTGATTTTGTACTTGGGATGGCCCGCCAATGCATAGCACAGGGTACTTTTTCCAGATCCATTTGGCCCCATAAGCGCGTGGATTTTTCCATCTGGCACAGTAAGCGTTAAACCGCGGACTATTTCCTTGCCTTCAACTTCAATGAACAAATCTTTAATTTCTAACATTTATCTAATCACCGAAACACTTTCGGCCACTGGCCTTACGATTCCGCAATTCAACATGCACTTTGCTTCTTCATTTAGCGAATATTCAACTTGCAAGGGTTTTTTGTTCACAACCTTGCGCGAAACAATCCCTGCGCTTTCCAACTCACCCAAACGCTGCGATAGAACACCTTGCGTTATGCCGTGAACATTTACTTTTAACGCGTTGAACCCGCGTGGCTTGGCGTAAAGCTGCCGCACGATGCGTATGCTCCACTTTTTCTCAAATAAATCCAGCCACTTAACAATAGGGCACACGCTAACTTCAGAACAATTATCCATAAACTCTACCCACCAAACAAAAACAAGAAACAACGGGGTATTAAAAGTATACCTGATGGCACTTGTTTTAAACCTCGTTAACGAAAAACTACTATGAACACTAGTTCAAACGATTATGAGAATAATCCTTTTTTCGAGGCTATGAATCGCGCCGCATCTGTACTGCCAATTGACGTTGCATCAGGCGCATGGAAAGATCTCAAGCCAGGCGAAACGCGCGAAAAATATATGGGGCACATAGTAGCGCATATAGGTAAAATGATTATAGTTATGCCTCCTCGCGAATCTTGGATCTTCGGCTCAGGAACACTTAAAGTACACGTATTCCCCCAGCCACAACATACTGCATTTGTCCAGGCTGCAGCCACAGCATGGGATAAAGGGGCAATTGGAATCCTAGAATTCAAGAGTAGAATTACTCCAGGCGTAAATTTATCTGTTGCACGGTCACAATGCCAGAGTGGGAAAAAACTTCCGTCAGATTACCGCAGATGGCGCCGACATGCTCTAAGGGCAGCTTTCAGAGTGGCTAAGGAACAACGGCTTAAAATTTTTATTAAAAAGGAACTTTTAACCAAAACAATTGGTAATTCAGAAAAACCTACTAGTTTACATAGAGAACTACAAGATATGTGTAAAGAAACAGGCTCCCGCGCAAAAATTAGAAAAAATTCGCTAGAAATAACCCCTTACAAAAGATTGAAAATACCTAAACCACGGAGTATTCAAACTCTTCGTAACCCGCAGCGCTGAACTCGAATAATGATCTCGTGTATTTTTTGCCGTTTATTTCATACGCCGCTAGCAAGCCTTGTTGGTTTGTAGCTTTGATGAACTGCGAAGGCGGCATTGCATCGAATAAATAGTGGTTTTCCGCGATTTTTGCAATTACCACTGGGTGGCGTAAACCCCCTTCAACTTCTAACACATGAATTTTTGAATTCGCGCAACCCAGGGCATTGAGGAGGGAGCACAAAAATATAGCGCGATCAAATGCATCTGCGGCTCCGATTTCCAGCACTTGCGACGGAGAAAACCAGTAAGAAACTGGCAACTCTGCTCCAATTACGCGGAGAGAAGAAATGAAGTGAAAAGCTGCAAGCCCCACACGCGGCAAGTCACTTTCAGCATATTCTCTTCCACTTTTCTTTTGAAATTCAACCAGTAGATTCTCCTTTACTTTTTTCACCGCTGCTTCGCTGGGGTTAATTAAATTCTTTAACTCAGGCACGCTTTTGACTTCAAAACTGTTAATCTGGTCAGCGTATTTTTCGATTATTTTTCTATAAGCTGCCAACTGCACTATAGATTTTTGCAGCTTCTCTTCTGCACCGTTTACTGCACCTTGCCCTTGCTCTTGCATAGACTATTTATAGTATGGCGCATGACATAAATAGACATAACTATGGATTCCATTACTTTTTACGGCGCAGCTAGCGAAGTAGGCCGCAGTTGCTTTCTCGTAGAATCAAACGAAAACACAATGCTGGATTGCGGCATTAAACTAGAAGAACGCAAAGCTATACCGCCTGCTTTTGACGTTAAACGCTCCCCTGAAGTAGATCAATTGCTCATAAGCCACGCGCACATCGACCACTGCGGCTATGCACCAGCGTTATATCAACATGGATTTACAGGAAAAACCCTCTTGACAAAAGCAACGCGCGACATGGCGCAAGTTTTACTCGCAGATGCACTTCGCTTGCAAGGCGAATCCCTATTTTCTAAAAAAAGCGTTGACAAATTTTTCGCTCATACTAAACTAGTTGAATATCGTAAACCAGGGCAAGGAGTAGAATTCCGCGACGCTGGCCACGTACTTGGCAGTGCAATGATTCTTTTAGATACAGGCGAACACCGCATCCTTTACACTGGCGACGTTTGCACGCGGGCAACTAGGTTACTTGACGGCGCAGATTTGGAGGAGCTGGAAGCAGACATACTTATCACTGAAGGTACGTACGGCGGCCACCAGCAAGTTCACCCTGCAACTAAAACAACTGTTAACAATTTTATCCGGCACGTCAAAACAACACTCGACCATAATGGCAAAGTCCTAGTCCCTACTTTTGCAACTGGCCGCGGGCAAGAAGTCCTTTTAACTTTGGAAAGTTTCATGCGCTCCGGCGCTTTGCCTAAGTGCCCCATTTTTCTCGATGGAATGGTGAGAAAAATGATGCGCATACACCGGCACAACTCACATTTGTTGAGAAGAGAAATTCAACTCCGCATACTTACAAGTAACGACGACCCGTTCAAGAGCAAATTCTTCCGCGAACCGAAGAAAAAAGATAAAAGTGATGTTTTGCTCGAAGACCAAGCAATAATAGTCGCGCCTAGCGGCATGCTCGTAGGCGGGCCGTCTGTGCGCTATTTCCAAGCTCTTGCCCCGTATCGTAGAAACAAAGTTATTCTATCCGGCTACCAAGCTGAAGATACGCCTGGCCGCAAATTGCAAGAAGGTGTGAGGAAGTTGGAAGTTGGAAAAGAAATGGTAGACGTTAAATGCGACATTGAAAAAGCCCCATTTTCCGGCCACGCTGACAGCCAAGAACTCCTCCATTTAGCGCGGAGAGTAAAAGGATTAAAGCAAGTCTTCGTTGTCCACGGAGAAAGGCAGAAAAGCTTGGAACTGGCGAAGAACATGCAACGCCACCTACGCGTAAAAGCGCATGTGCCGGAGTTAGGGGAGAAAGTGCAGCTCTAACCTATTTGACAACTCTCAAATGCGAGCCTGCTAGGCTTATTCACAGTATAACTAACACTGGGCTACCTAACAACGGCATTAGGGAAAAAGTTACGCTCTAGCAGCTTCTTTTGGTTTTTGAAATCTTCTCAAGTGTCTAACTGCCGTTTGCATTGCTTCCCTAAAGGGGCGTTGAAGTAAAAGATCCTCGTTTATTATTGGCACTCCCAAAATTTCTGCATGTTTATCTCTCACCTTACCAGAATCAAATTCGCCGCCGGAAAGGTAAAGAGTTGAAAGAAGTTTACGATAGTCAACCTTACCACCACGCGCAAAGGCCCTAACTTCTCTTCTATGAGCTGCAAGATAAGAAAGGCGCTTTGAAGCGGATAACGGAGTAAGGCCTCCAGAAGGTAGAACTCCGGCTTCAAGCATACCTAAGCCTGCGGCATAAGCAGTTAGGTTTACTTTCCCTTTTGACTGCGAGGCTGCTACAACTGGAAATAACCTAACGCGCCTACCTAAAGCTCTTGTTACATTATCGGGAGCATTGCCAACGCCATACGTTTCAACTACCAAACCAGTTGCGAACCACGGCATTCGCTGTGATTGTCGTTCTAAAGTTCTACGCTTGCTCCATTTGCTAAAACCAAAATGCGCGTAAGCATCATCTTTTGCATGTGGCACACCCGCTTTTACATTTACTCCTCCTCTTATTGAAACAGTACCAAGCAATTTTGATTCTTCATGCAGAAAGGCATCTTGCCTATCAATGCTAGACTTCTCTGCATTTCTAGAGTCCAGTATAAAATTGGGAGACAACTGAGGATTAGCCTTTAACTCTCCAGCTAGTAATGGAGGAGTTTTGACAAATTTTCTTTTGTATCCAAAACAAATCACTACTTTTGTCAAGTGGGGAGCGTGAGCAGCTAAATATATTGACCTAAAAAGATTTCTTAGACCATCTGAATGCTTTTCTTCAACAGGAATCTGCGCGCCTGTAAGCACAACTGGTTTTTTCAAGTTTTTCAACGCGTATGATAGTTCAAGAGCAGTCTCCGCCATAGTATCTGTGCCATGCGTTACAACTATGCCATCAACCGTCGAATCATTCTGCAACTCCACTATTTTCTCAGCTAATTTTTTAGAGTGTGCCAAAGTCATTTTTGAAGAATCTATGCCGCCCTTACCAAACAAATCAATAACAGGAAAATCTATGTGATTAGAAATATCGTTATTTTTATCCTTGGGAATAATCAACTCGCCAACATCAAGGCCGCGCTCTGTTTTGCGCATGAAAATAGTGCCGCCAGTATGGATGATTACAACCTTCTTGCGGCGTTCAGGTTCAGCGGCTCTTTCTTCAGACATACTTACAAATCTACGTTCAAAAGCATAAAAACCCTTCTCGTGGCAATTAATGCTGTATGGAAGTTGAGAAAGGGGAAAGAAAAGAACGCAGAGAAGAGGAATTCCTAGCAGCTGCAATTGAAGTTGGCAAAAAGATCCTCACGTTTGAAGACGCGGTTATCGTCCACCACTTTGACTCCGACGGAGTGCCAGGTGGAGCTATTGTTTTTTCTGCCATGGCTAGAAATGGAATTACTCCGGCAATGCAGTGTTGGAAAAAAGTAACTGTTGAAAATTTAGACCAACTTGCCAAAACCAGCTACAAGCAAATTATTTTCGACGACATTGGAACTGGACAACTCAAGTTATTGGAGCAGAAGTTACCTAACCGCGAAATTGTCATAATTGACCACCACGAACCGGAATTGAAAATTGGGGAGCGTAAGCCCAACTTTACAGTTATCAACCCGCATGACTTTGGGCTGCAGGGAGCTACAGAAGCTTGCAGCGCCGTTACTTCGTATTTCTGCTTCCGCAACTACAAAGATCTCGCGCAGCCTGCCATAGTTGGAGCAGTTGGAGATGTGCAAGCTGAAAACGGAATGCAAGGCATAAACAAAGTTTTGTTGCAAGATGCAGTTGAAGCTGGAATTTGTGAAGTAAAACAAGATCTAAAATTGTTTGGTAGAAGTTCACGCTCGCTGGTAAGTTTTCTATCTTATTGCAGCGACCCTTTTCTACCAGGGCTAAGCGGCAATGACAAGAATTGCGCGCGTTTCCTCATGGAAAACGGCATTCCAACCCGCGAAGGCGATAAAACTCTTTCTTATTTTGACCTTAGTGAAGAAAATAGAAAGAAGTTGGCCAGCGCGTTGATTGAATATGCATTTGCAAATGGAGTTGAAGAAGAAGCAGTTAAAGGAATGGTTGGAGAAATTTACTTATTCCCACACGAAACTAGGGGATCGCCTTTTTTCGACAGCCATGAATTTGCAGTTGTAATGAACGCATGCGGCAGAAACAATGCAGCTGAAATTGGGGTGCGCGCAGCGCTTGGAGAAAAAGAAGCCCGGCAACAAGCTGAACAAATTTTATTACAACACCGCCAAAACTTGCGGCAAGGAATTCTCTTAGGAAGAACAAAAGTGGCAGACATCGGTCCCTATTATTTAATTGATTTACGCGGCCAAGTTAAAGATTCCATAATTGGAACAGTGTGCAACGGCGTGCTACATTCAACTGAACAAGCCAAGCCATTGCTTGGAATTGCAAACGACGAAGATGATGGCGAAATGGTGAAAATTTCAACACGCGGCACAAAGAAATTGCTGGATAAGGGGCTTAACCTTAACCTGGCACTGCGTGCGGCATGCGCTGATTTAGGCAAGAGCATCGGCGGCGGGCACAACATAGCCGCAGGCGCTAGCGTGGAGAAAAGGTTTTTATCGGAATTTCTAGAAAAATTTGCAGAAGTAATAAAAAAACAAACCGCTAAAATAGCTTAAATTATCGTTGCAGAGTCTTAAATCGCCTAACAACCTTTTACCGGATTGGCTTTTTTTGCCCATTCCCTCAGCAAACCACGCAAAATAGAAAATTAATTACTCTTTCCTTGCTTCGTACAACAGCTTCACTAAATCTCTGAAATTATTCTTTCGAGTTATAACGCCCGCTACTTTTATCTCGTTGCCCTCGACCCAATAAATAAGCCGGCTGTAAACTCCGCCAAGCGTAAGTTTAATTTCAAATACCTTTAAACCAGGAGAATATAATGATTTGTAGCGAAACGGGTTCAGCTTTGCCAGATCTAGCTTTTCTAGTATCAAATGCCGCTCTTGCTCACTAAATTCCCGTAGCTGATCCAGAAAAACTTTGCTTGGGCAAAGAATATAGCTCATTTCAATGCCTTCCGGAGATCTGCTTCAGTACCGAAATCGCTAGGTTTAGAACTTTTTATAAATTCAGCCAATAATTTCAGCTCTTTCTCAGTAGGTTCACCTTCGGCCAAATGATACTTATTTTTTAACTCGAACAAACCGAGCCGAAGCACTTCGGTTTTAGTCTTTGCCAAGCCTTGCCGAATAGCATCTTCAATAATATCATCCACTATGCCCGTAAACCTAATATTAACATTCATTATCCATCACGCTAAATATGGTGGATTTCATCATATAAATAGGTTTCGTGCAATGTTGCAGATAGAGGCGGCTAACTTAGCATCTGCTGCGCTGCTAGGATAATGTCTTCTTTTGCCACGTGCTTACGGCCAGCGTGCCTTGCATAGATTTTGGCCTTGAAAGCAATGTCTTTGGCTGAATCTTCCAAAAACTCCCTTAACTTGCGGCTAGCATGTTCGTCAATTCTTTCAGCTCCCACGCTTCGCAAAATCTTATCCATGTCAAACAAGGAAAACCTAGAGCTAGAGTAACCCACCATTCTATTATTCACCCACTTAAATTTACCAATTATTTTTCAAACTTGGCAGTAAATTAAAAAAACTAACTGCCCACTACTATTCCCACTGTTGTTCAATGGAATGCACCCCTGCATTCAATCAAACTGGGCAGTCATTATAACCAACAGGGTATAAAAAGATTACTTGAATAAGTGGAAGCGAGGGGTTCGAAGCTTGTAAAAATCCTTCTACCCTAACTTCTTTCATGCACCCTTCATCGAATTTACCGTTATACAAGCAAATTGAAGCGCGGTTTAAACCTATTTTTGCAAAGCGGATTCCAAAAACTGTTTTTGGCCCAACGCCTTCTTCAGTTTTTGTAGGTAAGTACGGCTATCCAAACGTATTTACAGGCCCAATGGTCGCGGTAACTGATACTAATTTATCGCTTTCAGGCCAGCCTGGCAAATGGTACGGTTTAACAACGGATAGGATAATTGAATTAAATTTATCGCTTGCGCGGGGAGAAAAAACCACAAACATCAAAGACACTGAAAGCCGGCTAGCTAGAGACGTGAGAGACGCTGCGCTTTCTGTTAAACCTACAGATGTTGAAGTGCAGTTTGAAAAAGAGTTAATTCCAAGAGTTCAGTTTTCTTCTTATTTACAGCCAATGGGCGCAAGCGGCAAAATGGAAAAGTTCACAATGGCAGGCAACCCGCGAATTCCGCGCAAAGTTGAAAGCTTAACACAAGAAAAAATCACCGTACGCACTGCACTAGAAGAAGGTTACTCGCATGGATTGGGAGACGTTTACTACTTGCAAAAATTGCTCAGTGTCGGAGCATTGGGAATAGAGAAGAAAATGGTGCCAACACGCTGGAGCATCACTGCCAGCGACAAAATTCTTGCCGACTATTATCTTGAAACTGTGCGTGAGTGCCGCCAACTTGATGAAATACGTATTTACTCAAACACTTACCTTGGAAACCATTTTGAAATTTTAATGTTGCCAGGCGCGTGGGAGTTTGAACAATTCGAAAGTTGGGAGCCGAATAGTAATTGGCAACAAGCAGGTGGAGCGGATTTGGAATATGAATACGAACCTTACGGCGGGAGAAGCGATTACGCTGAACGTGAAGGGGGAGGATATTACAGCTCGCGGCTAGCAATAGCACACCACCTATACTTGTTGAGAAGGCAAGCTAGAGTAGTTGTTTTCCGCGAAATAAGTGATGAATACGCAGTGCCAGTCGGATGTTGGCAAGTTCGCGAAAACGTAAGAGAAGCATTAAAGAAACCACCGTTGAAATTTGAAAACCTGCAAGCAGCGTTAACACATCTTACAACCGGCCTAAAAAGGCCAATGGCACAATATTTACACAAGAGCATGATTTTGCAACAGAAAAAATTAATTGATTTTTAAGTTGATTTACAAATGATAACTGACATTGACAAAGATAAATTTGACCGCCAAAAAAGGATTAGTGGCTGGAGGCAGGGCAAACTCGAAACAAGCAAGCCAATCGTAATAGGAGCCGGCGCACTTGGAAATGAAGTTGTAAAATTACTGCTGCAGCTCGGCGTGAAAAATATAACCATTGTTGATTACGACAAGGTCGTCAAAGCGAATTTGAACCGCTGCGTTTTTTTCACTGAAGAAGATGCTGAAAAAGGAGAGTTGAAAGTCCACGCAGTTGCAAGAGAAGCTAAAAGAATTAATTCTGAAGCCGTAATTACTGGAGTTGAAAAAAACGTTGAAGAGTTGGATGACAAGTTTTTTGCACAGTTTGACGCGGCATTTGGCTGTTTAGATAATATCGGGGCGCGGTTGCAGGTAAATGCCAATTGCTATGCGTCTACGCCAGTTATTGACGGCGGAACAACTGGCTTTCTTGGCAAAGTACAAGTTGTGAAAACACCTTCGCCGTGCATTGAATGCGTATTGAGCAAAAACGATTACGCAATTTTATGGAGAAAATATTCCTGCGTTGGCGAAGAATTAGATGTAATTGACCCAAAAACACCAGCGCTGCCTACAACTACTAGCTTCGTTGCCTCTGTTCAAGTAAATGAATTTTTGAAATTGCTCCACGAACAAAGCGAATGGGGAATTGGCGCGCCTCACCGCAACTTGGTTGGAAAATTTCTCTTCTACAACGGCTTGACCAACGTTAGCCGCATATTCAGCATAGAAAAAAGAGCCGGGTGTCCTGTGCACTGAGGAGGATAATTTTATGATAGTTAAATTTGTAGCTGCGTTGCACGAAGTTGCACCAGTAAAACAAGCAACAGTGCAAGTACCAGAGGGCTGGGAATTCACTAAAACTGGTGCCAGCGCACCAAGAGGCACAGAAATACATTTATGGTTAAAGAAGCCTCAACGCGATACTGAGGCGTTGCTACGAAGGGTTGCAACACACGCCGTAAAACGTGGGTTGCCTGCGCGATGGAAAAAAACATACCCTCTCGATATTCCAAACGCAGTTAACATTCAGGGAGAGTTGCGCTTAGGCAGAAAAACAATTAAAACCAATAGCTACACACATGGAAAAAACACTTGGATAATTCTACGCATGAATGAAGATTTGCGGGGCAATAAAAATAGAAGCGCCACGCCTAGGCAAATTAGAGCATTTATAAGAAAAACTGGACGCCTAGTTCCGTTAAGTAGTAAATAACTATTTATGTTGGCTGTAAAACAACCTTTCAATTTCCCTCACATCTTTATCCGGGTAGTGGGGGTAGGCTATTTCGGTTTCCTTGTTTTCAAGTGGGTCTTCGAATATTACAACCCATTTGCTGCCGTAGTGGTTGAACTTACAATGAGGCAAAAGAAGATGGTGGTGCCACGTAACTTTTTTCTTTTTCAGCTGTTTTATACGCGAAACTATTTTCCTAACTTTTCCCTGGCCGTGGCCCGGAGCAAAGGTAAAGCGGTTGTTTTCTAAAAATAATTTCAGCAAATGCGCGCCAACGGAAAAAAGCTTGTGATGAGTTGAAGTGTAAAAAGTTCCAGCGCTGGACTCGATTATTAGAACGTTGGAATTCGTTGAATTGAACAGGCACCGCGGCGACAGCAAGTGAAAATGCCAAGCTAGTCCAGCTTTACTCCATCTGCGCGCCTTGCGCAGCGCGGACAGTTGGGAAATTTGGCGTGGTTTAGTTGTCATTCAAACACATCCCTCAACCCTTTAATTGTTTCTCGGCTTTGCTTGTTAATTATGAGCAGTAGCTTTTTGCCGCATCGGATGCAGTAGGAGCTATCTGTTAGTAGTGAATCGTAACATTCTTTGTGGTAAGCTGCGCCGCAGAAACAGTGGCCGTATTTTGAAAGTGAAGGATTGGAAATCGACATGGCAAAGTTGCTTTTGCACAAGTCGCACGACTCATCGCTGTTCATTGCGGGGGGAATTTGTTGCCGTGAGGGTTGAAGCTGTTGAGGTTGGGCTTGCTGTGCTGAGCTTTTCATTTTTGGCTGCGGCTGCAATTCCTGCGCTTGCTTAGGTTGGACTGCCTCCATTGCTTTGCGCTGTAAAAATCTCTCTTTTTGTTCTGCAGATGGACCGTAACGTGCAACTATTTCCTGTAAGTCCATCTTGCCCAGTTTTCCGCCAAGATCTACAACTTCAGTCCCAGTAAGCCAGTCGTTTACGTGTTTTTGCCCAGCTGCATCGCTCGGTGTTTCTTTTGGCTTAACGAATTTGTGCTTTTGTAATTTAACTTCGCCAGTAATTGCCTTTTTCAAGCTGACTTTTTTAACTCCTTTTAACGAATAGAAATTATAGCCATTAACAGTCAGTTTAATTTCGCCGTTTTCTTCCTTGACGAGGTTTTCATTTTTTAACAAATCCACGCGCAAAAATAACTCAGATTTAGCAATTCCCAATTGTTCAAGAATCAAATCAGCACTGTTAACGCCTTCTCTAAGGAGGTGCATTAAGTCAAAGTCAAACTGCGTTGGCTTAAACGAAGGCGGCCGACCGCGTTTTCTCTTGGGTTTTTGTTCAGAAGAAGCTACCGCAAGCGGTTTGCCAACTATGGTCGGTGATTCAATCTTTATTGGAATTTCATCAATTGTCGTCATTTTATCACTGCAAAGGAAATTTCTTCATACTCGTTTCCAAATCTATTGTTGTTTATTCCGTATCCATTACCGTTCAGCCGATAAAAGCGTTTTGCCATTGCTTGAACATTGCCAAACTTTTCACTGCGAAGCGGATCAAAAACTGCAGCTACGTGGTGCAATTCGTTGAAAAACCTACGCTGGGTTGAAACGTCGGTTGACGACAAAAAACAACCATAGCTTGGATGAGAGTGGCACCAGCCAACTATATGTTGATCTTTCATTTGCTTTAACTCTTGGGCAATAGAAGCAAAGGCGCTTTGCGAAAACCTAACCGAAACCGCAGTTGAGTTAGTGTTAGCCGTTGTAAAACCTTCAACTATAACGAAGCTTTCGCCACGATGCTCGCAGACTTCGCCCAACAGCAACCCCATGCCTTCCAGATGCTTTTTTGCAAGCGCGGAAAAGTAATTCTCAGCCTCCTTCACCACCTTCTCCTTTACATAAACGTCAAACATATTGAGTTTTTTCAACCCCGAACTAAATTATAAACTTACGAGCCAAACCTTACAACCCAAACCTTTCAAGCAAGCCACCTTTTCGCTTTTTCCTATCTTCTTCAATTCTATTTTGCAGTTCTTCGCCACTCAACACTTCTTTTCTAAGCCCTTCATCCGCTCCGCCATTTCTTTGGCCAACTTCGCCCGCAGTAAGCCTACCACCAGGCTTAGGCAAGCGCGGCTTCATGTCGCTGTACTGCTCTTCCCTCATTTCCGCAGCAGGCTTATCGCTGAACAGCGAAAAATCCTCTTCTTTTACAACTCTGGGCTTTTTCACCTTCGGCGGATGCTTAATACTGACAACTTTAGGCTTCGGCATAATAAGCTCTAACATCCGAACCAATAATAAATCTACCTGAATAAACCATACCAGTGGAAATATGGCAAAAAAAGGAGGCGATGAAAAGTGGCCGAATTTAACATCGTTGTTTCGCACACAACAACAGGAAAAGAAATTACACTCGCAGTTGAACCTGAATTTACAGTGCAATCTGTTCTAGACGCGCTTGTAGAATCACTACAACTAAAAGATAGATTTGTACTTGCAAAAGGCTCAGACAATAAAATCTTATCGCCAGAAATAACGCTAAACGACGCAGGCGTAAAAGAAGGCGAAACGCTACTACTGATGCCAGACCCAACCGGCGGTTAGGTGAGGAGGAAAAAATCCGATGCCAAAACTTCCTGAAACTATCTGGCGCCGCAGGCTAGAAAACGAATACTCTACACTTGCCAAAAACCAAAAACTTTCCAACTTGCAAGTAAACGGAGAAAAAACCGAGTACCACTTTCAACTAACCGGCGTAGGCTACAAGAAAAACGGAGACGCAGTTGTTCCAGTTGACAACCACGACATTTCAATCTACTTATCACGCGACTATCCGTACGCAGGCGGAATTGAAGTAATCTGGGACTCGCCACTATTCCACCCAAACGTGCGGGAGAAGGACGGCCGCGTGTGCATCCAACTGCTCAACGAGTGGAGCGAATCGCAAACGTTATCTAGCGTGGTAGACGCGCTTGTCCAACTACTAGAAAACCCAAACCCCGCCTCACCATTGAACAAGGAAGCGGCTAAATACTTTAGTCAGAAGCCGATGAAACCTCAAGCCGCACCACAACGGCCAATAGTTAAACTAACAAAGCCGAGGGTGGTAATGTGAACAAACCTAAAATTATCAAGTTAACCGAAAAACTACCGCGCAAACGAAAGCCGCCGGAAGAAGGAGAGATTGTTTACAGTTATGAGCCAGAGCGGCGCTAATAGCCTATAGTTAACTATCGCCTTTTCAATGGCATTATCTCGCCGCACTTCTTGCAAGTTTTTTCGCGTCGTTTCCAGTCTAATTCAAACTCTTTTTCGCCACAGCCAGGACACGCTTGCACGTCGCCAGAAGCATTGTGAAACTTCATCCAACTTTCCTTCGTGTCATTTAACTGAGCGCCGTACACAAATCTACGCGGCTGGGCTGGTTGGGCGGCTGAAACAGGCACTTGACTACTACTACTACTACTGCCACTACCTGTAAGGCCACTGCTGGCTGGCGCGGTTTCTGCGCTTTGAGTTTTGTGCTTTGGCAGTTGCTTTTCTACAACTTCGCGTACAGAGCACCGCGGGCATGGAATAGCAGTAGAGTCTCCTTCGAATTCAATTGAACAGCGTTTACAAACTAGGTGCATTAGTTTTACCTCTAGATGTTGAGAACGTTAAAGCGCTTAATTTAAATTTTTATCTAATTTTTGCTTTAACTTCTGCGATACCTGTAAGAATAAGGCATATGTTGAGACTGGAACGCTGCCTTTTCAGGCTCTGGTTCAGGCTCTGCAATTGGCGAGGAGGATACAATGACAATTTTTTCAACTGCCTTTACGCTCTTGTATAGAACCGTTTTGTCCTTGAAAACGCGCTTGGCGTCTTCCCTGCTTGCAGCGCGTATAGGCTCCAGTGTAAGGCGGACAACTTCTCCTTTTTCTAAATCTAATATAATGTCGTGTACTTTGCCAATAAACACGGCATTGTCCGTGTAAATGTCTAGCCCAATTAGTTGAGATAATCTCAATGTCATTAAAATCTCCTCACTTTAGAAACGTAAAAACGTTCGATGTAAATACTAATGCAGAAGCATTTTTAAAATGAACGGCACGCCTGCTGGCTGCAATTCAGAATAAAACTACCTTACACTGCCCTTAACGTAAAGCTTTTCTTAATTTCATTCAACACGTAACCGTAGTTCCGGTAATGTGAAATGGCAAACAAGCCAACTGGATAATCGCCTGGCCTTGTCCTCTGCGAAGAGTAAATTTGCACTCTAAACTTCTTTTCTTCGCCTGGCTTCATGTAACCAAAACGAAGTTCCTTCTCGGTTGTTAAAGTGCTTTGTTCAAAACCTAAACCCTTTGGAACCTTGATAACAAGGGAAGTTAACAGCTCCTGGTCAGAAGTGTTGCGCATTGAAATAGTAACGTCAACGTAGTCAACTTTGTTTGCGCTTAACCGCAACGGGTGAAAGGAAAACTCTAACTCAAAAGGCGCAGCCATTTGCATAGTAGTCTGCTTTCCAAACAATTCAAAAATTCCCATGTAAAAAATCAACCACTATCTATTTCACAGCAAACAATTTTAAAAGGAAGGGTTGAAAGAATATTATGATTCATGAAATTGTTGAAGCTATTCACCAAGAGAGGCCAATTGCTGCTGGGCGAATAAACAACCATACACATATATTTCATGACCGCGGAACAGCAGTAAAAATGGCAGAAACCGAAGTGACTCTTAAGTTTAAGTCCCGTTTTTTAGCTGGCGACAAAACTACGCGCTCTGCAAAATTAGGACAGCTCCTCGAAAGGGTTGGGCATAGATTAAGACAGAGGGGATTTGTAACCAATAGTGGAATAGCCTATGGTGGAAAAGGCCGTTTAGTAGCAGAAAAAGGCACAAACACGTATTATATTTTGGCCTTAGATAGAAAAAAACAAAGGGGCTATGACCACCACGAAATAAGAATAACTGGTAATTGGGGAAGTGAAATGCCAGCCATTGAGAGAATTGCTCTTGAAAGAAAGCTGCAAAAATTATTAGTTCAAACCTCAACTTAGTGCTTAACCCAATTCTCCCACCAGTTTGCGTAAGCGCGGAGCATTTCTGCAAAATTCTGGTCTAAGCTATATGGTTCACCTTTTCCATCTCTTTTTATCATTCCAGCTCTTTCCAGTGAAAGGCAAACGAGGAAAAGCGTGCTTTTCTTGGCGTTAAGCGCCGTTACCAAGTCTGAAAATGTTGTTGGCCGCACTTTAACTGCATTTAACACGCCTATTGCCAACTCTTTTTTTGGCTGCGAAAATGAAAAACTCGCGGAGATAAAGTCGTAGATGTTAAACTGCATTGACTGTAGTTTAGTTTGATCTTCTTTGTTTATCCTGAAATAGGAAAAACTCTGGTTTTTCTGCTGTAAGTAGTGCTCGCGCGTTGCTCCAGTGCGCTTTTTTACATTATTTAAGTTATTTTGTACGTTTTCGCTACTTTCCACAGGGACTCTCCTCTCTTCCACTATTGGACTGTTAGGTTGTGCTTTGTCGGCTGGTTTTAAATTTAGTTTGGCTTTTAGTTTGTTTATGGTTTTGTTTGAAACTTAAACTTGCCCATATATTCGGTTGGACTGCTTGTTCTTGTAAAGTAAATTTGACAAATGCGGCTGCCGGGCGTTAAAACTAAAGTATTCGGTGAAAGATTAACCAATTCTAAAACTTGAACGTTATCTACTCCGGATTTAACTAAATTTGAACTAACATAAACAAGCAAACCCGCCCTTGCAAAAGCACTATAACCTTCTAAAATTCCACAAATAGAATTAGATAATTTTATTTTTTCTAAGGTTATTCCGAGTAATATTTCACCTGGCTTCATTTCAGCTGTTTTGCCGGTCTCAACTTTAAATGGAGTAGAATAGCTGTTTTCATCTATTCTTTCACCTATCTTTATTTTTTTGCCTTTCTTGAACTTGCGGAAGTAATGGCCTAACCTTAACTCAATAGAACAAGAACCAATCGAATTTAGTTTAAATGGTTTAATTTTGACGTTTCCTTTCTTAATTTCTTCCAGGATTTCCCTTTTAGATAAAATCATATTAGTTTCAACCAACAAACCCCTTCTTTCCAAAAGAAAGGCTTTACCAAAAGAAATAAACATACTGTTGGCGCCTTAAAACCTTTGGCTGGCCGAAGTTCTAAATATATGGAATTACGCAAGGCGCTGCCTTGCGACTTGGCGGCCGTGCCACCAAAAGGGGAACCAAGGGGGGAGGGTGTTTTAAGCAGCAAAAATCTATTTGTTGTATGTTTAAGTTTAAATTGGGAAAAAAGGATCACAGGGGCGTTAGATATTCTTGTCGCTTTGGCAACCAAAAATGGCTTTTAATTACAATTAAGCAAGGCAAATACCGCGGCGGCCACGCGCACAATTTTGAACAAGTTCACTTGCTTCTAAGCGGTAAATTAGCTATTTTTACACAAAAAGGTAAAACTAAACGAAAAATAGTTTTACTGCCTGGTGGAGTTTACCGAGCTAAAAAAGGCGAATTTCATCTTTTCAAGGCATTGCAGGGTTGTATTTTTATTGAACCGGCTTATAGGGAAAAAGCCACGCTGCACCCAACTTGGCGCAAGCGGGTTGAAAAAGATAAATAGCGGGGGGAGGATTTTCTCCCAGTTTCTTTTGGGGTTAGGGCAGACCTTTTCTTTATAAAAGAAAAGGGATGACCTTTTGAACCTCCGGTCTCCGGGTTATGAGCTTCGCCTAGACCAGCAGAGGTATAAAATATGCAACGCGCAACGTTCCTCAGCCGCTTCCAACCAGCGGGCACTCCTGGCTACCCTAAAGGCAAAATTAACCAGCATTAAAACTAAACGGATTAATTTTGTTACCCCGCTATGAGGCCAAGAGTAGAAAAAATAGAACAAAGGTGGCTTTTTAACCTCTCGTTGAAAGAAAAAGCTTAGCGTCTAGATAATGTCGGAAGTTTAGCGAGTTCAACTGAAGTTGTTCTGGTTTTTTCAGCCACTTGTGGCGAAATGGATGCTGGCCGTGAGGCTACTGGCGTGTGATTTTTTATTTCTGTTAAAAGTTTAATTTTTTCTTCGAGCCGCTTTAATTCTACGTCGTAATTTGCAACTGCGAGTTTAGTGTTGCAGCCTGGGCACTTGAAAGTAACTTCGAGTGCTTTGTCAAAATCTATTTTTTCTCCACTGCAACCTTTTCCGCATTCGTAAACCTGCGCACCATCGCCTACAGCTAGTTTTGTGTGTAGTCTTTCATATTCGCGTTTCGTCATCGAAATGAAATTCTGCAAAGCGCGGTCCATATTTAATTTCCAGGTATAAGTGAACCAGCCAGTTTGCAGATTTTTCTCGCGGGCGTATTCGACTAAGCCATAGCTGTGCAAGTGGTTAAGGACTGATCTAATTTCGGCTATTTTCATTGAAGTTGTTTTTTCAATCTGGTCGTCAGTAGTGCCATTGCAATCAATGCAAGTAATTATTTTCAAACCTTCTTCACCTGCTATTTCGCGGGCAAAGCGGTTAATTTCATCTCGCTTTATTTTTTCAGAGTGGTTAACTTCTGGTGGATTCAGATTTTTCAAGCTGTTAACTCTAGCGTGTAGTTTAGAGCCAATAGTAGTTTTAGTGGAAATTTGTTGCTTGTTTGTTCTAGATGGGGTTTTTCTATTCATCTACACACCAGCGCCCTGTATTTAATATAATGAAGCAAGGAATTTAAATATTGCTAGCAAAATTCAGAATTTTGCGACGTTTTTACCCCCTTTACTGGGCGAAATTGCTATTTTGGCGTTTTTTTCCTTTTTGTAAAGGTCTTTTTCAACAAGCTTGTACAAAAACAACGCAAGCGCAGCAACTTCCGAGTGTGGTTGATTGCCTATACTTATGTTGAAGTCAGCCAATCTATATACTTCAGAAGGAACTTTTTCAGCACCAATAACAACTGCCAAGTTTTTAGGCTTTAATTTTTTCAATTTTCTAACTGCGGTTTCAAAGTTCTCCCCGTAAAAGGTCAAGTGAACTACTAGCCCGCGCTTTTTTTCCCTCTTAATTGCACTTTTCCAGCTCGCGGAACTCTCAATTTTGAAATTGCCACCCCACTTTGCAACAACTTTTCTAACACTTTCAACTACTGTTGGGTCTTCTTCGCCACAAATGATAATTTTATCCGCGCCCAACGCCCTGGCAGCCAAAGCGCAATGAGTAGTTACTCTCTTATCCCTTTCGCCACGGTGGCCTAAACGAATAACTGTAATCATCAATTTCACTCAAGTTGAAGTTTTATAACCTTGAATACGCCCAAGTTTATCTAATGGTGGGCTCGTAGCTCAGCTTGAAGCAAAGCTGCGCTTTGCAACTTTCAGTAAGCTTCGCTTCCTGAAATGGCCAGAGCAATCGGCTCTTAGAACCCCCCGCATTAAGAGGAAGGGTTTACGGATAGGGAAACCGAGGTTTCCCACCGAGGAGAAACCGATGGGTCGAGGGTTCCGACTTCTTTTCTTTAAAAAAGAAAAGACCTCGACTAGAAAAGAAAACTAGTCAATAAGTCGCCTAAAAATCCCTCCGAGCCCGCTGTTTAGACAATTGCTTAGCTTTAGCTTTACCGAGGGGAAGGCTTATATCTTGCAAATATTCTAGCAATAATGCATCGGATTCTAAAAATAGGTGGGTTGAACGAAGGTGCGCCAAGAGCTGTCCATACGCTTCTCTATTATAACTGCGTTTTGGAAACCTTGGCCGCCACGTTCTTTGAGCCTTTTTTCTTTTATAAAGAAAAATCACAAATGCCTTTTGGCATTTGACTTCACATTTGCAAAATGCTGAACGCATTTTGGCTTGCATTTTGCAAGTCATTTTGCGCAGCAAAATGCAATTGTGATGTCATTTGCCCTTGGCAAATGTGAAAGCCT
>OBEQ010084392.1_pt1 | contig 34367 bp, 33 predicted proteins | sample 1670901 | NCBI WGS metagenome assembly OBEQ01 (sample SAMEA104232315, study PRJEB22302) | groundwater metagenome | biome: forest; feature: aquifer; material: groundwater | place: USA | collected 2011-08-07 | depth 5.4 m | reverse complement strand
CATTCCACGACATGAACGCGATGCGGATATTTTGTCCAAGCGCGAGCTGTCCGTTATCCGTAGTGGACATATCTGCGAGCACGTCGCCCTTCGCCACTTTTTGCCCGAGAGAAACGGACGGCCGCTGATGAAGCATGACGAAACTGTTGGTTCGCGAAAAATTAACAAGATTATGAGTGTGCTCTTTGCCTTTGGCATCTTTCACGACAACTTTTTTGCTGTCAACATATGAAATGGTGCCGGATTCGGAAGAGAGAACCATTCGCCCCGCATCATGAGCCGCTTTTTCTTCAATGCCGGTCGCCACAAGCGGCGCTTCCGGAATGATGCATGGGGTCGCCTGCCGCTGCATGTTGGAACCCATGAGAGCGCGGTTGGCGTCGTTGTGTTCGAGGAAAGGAATCATCGAGGTTGCGACGGAAAACGCCTGATTCGGAGCCACGTCAATGAAGTCCACTTCCGTTTTCTTCACCAAAACCGGATGTGCGCCGATTCTCACCTCCACTTTGTCCTCGGTAATATCGCCCTCTTCATTGTGCGCCGTCGCTCCGTGCGCGATTTTGAACCCCTCTTCTTCAAGGGCGTTAAAATAAACGATTTCTTTCGTAATTTTCCCGTTCTTCACTTTGGCGTACGGTGTTTCGATAACGCCGAATTCGTTGATGCGCGCATAAACCGCCAAGCGAAGAATGAGTCCGATGTTCGGACCTTCCGGCGTGTGGATCGGACAGAGCCTGCCATAATGGGAAGGATGCACATCGCGCACTTCAAAGCCGGCGCGCTCGCGAGTCAAACCCCCGGGACCGAGCGCGGAGAGCGTTCGCAGGTGCTCAATTTCATTCAAAGCGTTTTCTTGACCCATGAATTGAGACAGCTGGTTCGTCGCGAAGAATTCTTTGATGCGCGCCTGAAGCGGGCGCGGACTGATAAACTGAATAGGCACCATAATATCCGACTCGGCGGTGGACATGCGGTCTTGGATATTTCTTTTCATCTGCGACATGCCGATGCGAAGCTTCTGCTGGAACATTTCGCCGACATACCGCACGCGGCGAAGCCCGAGGTGGTCGATGTCGTCATGCACGGCATTCGGAGTATTGTTGAGCTCGATGATGTTTATGACAATGGAAACAATATCGTCGAAAGAAATCGTCCGGCGTTCCATCTCTTCTTTACCCATGTCTTTTTTGAAACGGCGGTTGAAGCGAAGGCGTCCGACGGGTGAAAGGTCATATTTCTCCGGACTGAATATCGCATTGATGAATTCTTTGGCATTATCCGGTGTCGCGAGATCGCCGTCCCGAAGCCGTTTATATATTTCGATGTATGCGTCTTCTCTTGTTGCGGCGGTATCTTTCGCAAAAGATGCGTTGATGGCGTCAAGCGCGAGCGGCTCTCCTTCAAACGCTTTCAAGATGGATTCTTTGCTGCTTTGTGTTTTTGCGTCTCCGAACGCTTTCAGAAGATACGTTACGGGAAATTTTCGTTTTCGGTCAATGCGGACATACACCCCTTTGTCCGGGTCGGACTCAAGCTCCACCCACGCTCCGCGCGCGGGAATGATTTTTGCTCCGAAATACTTTCTTCCTCGATACTCGGACGCGGTGAAAAACACGCCAAAAGAGCGTGCAAGCTGGGGAACGATAACTCGCTCAACGCCGTTGATAATAAATGTGCCATGCTCGGTCATGAGCGGCAAATCCGCCATGAAAAGCTCCTGCTCTTTGCTTTTGGAGAGACTTTTGTTGTTCAAACGAACTTTCACCCGAAGAGGGGCTTCGTAAGAGAGTTTGTTTTGCTTTGCATAAAATTCGTCAAATTTCGGAGCGAGCAACTCGAGAGAAACGAATTCAAGGTCGAATTTCTTTTCGGAATAGTCGGAAATGGGAGAAAATTCCTTAAAGGTCTCCTTCATACCCTTCTCCAGAAGCCATTTATAGGACTCCATTTGAGCCTCGACGAGATTCGGGGCGTCGATGAGGGGTTTTTGGTACGCGGCGAAATATTTTTTCTCTCTTTTCATAGGCGATGAATTTATGAAATTTTAATAATTACAAAAGAAAACACTGCCTTGTCCTCAAATAAGGCTGTAAATATCTCCGTATTCTTTTATTCCAAGTGACTTTGCATTAAAAGCAAGTTGCGCTTGACTTTTAAAAAAACGAGCGTTTTTCACCCAAAAACTCATCCTAAAACGTTACTGCCAAGTATAAACCAATGCGCTTTTTTTGTCAAATTTTGAAAAGTCAATATGGGGATAACTTGTGGCATGGGCAGGAAACGCGCGTATATCCGCAAATCAAGTTTTGTAAAAATTAGCTTCCTCATCTCAAATATAATTTCCAATTTTCAATTTCTAATTTTTAAACCGACGGCGATTAACACAAAAAAACGAGCGCACCGCGCTCATTTTTTTCTTGATTTTTCGTGCGCATCTTATTTGCCAAATACTTCCTTTTTTATGAGTGTCAAAATCTCTGAAATATTCGTGTTTGACTTAATCATGAAATTATGGACCCCTTTTGCCACCCCTTCGGCTAATTTTTCGGAATCGGCAAGATTAGAGAGAAACATCACCTTGGCATTTTTCCCCCACTCGTCCTCACGAAGACGCGAGAGCATTTCCATTCCACCCATTATCGGCATAACAAGGTCAAGAAGAATAAAGTCAGGATGCTCGCGAAGTGCCGCCTCAAGACCCTCCTTGCCATTTTTGGCAGACATAATTACAAGCCCTTTTTCTTCCGCTATTTGTTCCACCAGAGCGCGGCGGACCATCGGCTCATCTTCCACAACCAAAATTTTTTTTGTTTCCATATAAGTGATGCGCGGGTTATTTTTACTTGTATTTTTATTATACCATAGGGGATAAATCAAGCGCAAATCACCTACAAACTCGCTTTCTTCCACTCCTCTATCTTCTTATGATCCCCTGTGAGCAAAACTTTCGGCACGCGGTATTTTTTGCCTTTGTATTCCAAAATCTCCGGTCGCGTATAGACTTCGTGAGTTGAAAGACGATTTTCTTCAAGGGATTCAAACTTCCCGAGCACGCCTTTTATCTGGCGGGAAACGGCATCCATGAAAACCATCGCAGGAAGCTCTCCGCCGGTCAAAACATATTCCCCGATTGAAACTTCTTCCGCTTTCAATATTTTTTTCACCCGCGCATCTATTCCCTCGTAACGCCCGCAGATGAGGATAATGTCCGTATATTTTTTCTCAACCAAGCCTTTCGCAAAAGTGTTGGTAAAATTTTTTCCGCCGGGAGAAAAAATGACAGTCTTCCATTTCTTTTTTGTATTTACCCTCCCTCGCGCTTTGCCTTTTGCTTTCTCTGCAGCTTTCAAAAGTGGCGCGGCGAGCAGAACCATTCCGGGACCGCCACTATAAGGGCGACCATCGACTTTCTTCCACTTTCCTTCTCCGAATGCGTGCGGGTCGTAAAACTTTACCTCGATTTGCTTCTTTTCTTGCGCCCGCTTCAAAATAGACTCGTTTATGTACGAATCGAAACTTTTAGGAAAAAGAGAGATGATGTGAAAAGTGATTTTTGACATTTTATTAAAAAATTTCTAATTTCTAATATCCAATTTCCAACAAAATGTTTAATGCCGTAATTTTTAACATTGGAAATTTCATTGGGAATTAGAAATTAGGTATTGGAAATTTAATTGTATTTTCTGTAAACAAAAAATCGCACCACTATGGCGCGATTTTTTGTTTACAAATAAAAATTAAAGTTTAAGATCTTCCATCGCGTCATCAACGGCTCTTGTTGCGGCGCTTCCCACTCCACCTCCCATGCCCATTCCTCTTGTGCTTCCTGCCGGCTCGTTTACTTTGAGTGTAACGCGCGCATGGTTCTTCATTCCAACAACGCGGAGAAGGCTTCGAATCGCCTGTGCGGTCTTTCCGCTACGACCGATAATTTTGCCCATATCTTCCGGGGCGACATCAAGGAGTAAAAGAACCCCCATTTCGTCAACGGTTCGGTTGACCTTTACTGCAGACGGATTGTCTACCAAGCTTTTAACGACAAACTCCAGAAACTCTTGATCTGAGTGCATTTCCATATGTCCTGATTTACTTTTCTTTTAATGTGCGGGGGTTGCCGACCAAAACAACCCCTTGACTATATTTTAATCATATTTTACTCATTGTCAACCGAAAACTGTGGATTACTCTATTTGACTGACCGCTCGCACGGCTCGCTGTGGTATAGAAGTCAGTCTTAATGACTGACGACGAAAACCAAGGTTTTCGGACTTTCCTTATGCTTCCACAGGAGCGGCTACTGCTTCAGCCTTTTTTTCTTCTTCTTTCTTCGGAACTGTTTTCTTTGGGAGAACATTTACCTTCTTTCCTGTAATGATTTTTTCTTTGATAAGAAGATTGTGCACCGTGTCGGACGGCTTCGCGCCGACAGACATCCAGTATTTTACCCGATCTCCCTTAATAGTCGGCTCTCCTTGGCGTGCGCTATATGCCCCGAGAATCTCGAGGAATTTCCCGCTTCGAGTCGCATTTTTGGAGTCGGTCAAAACCAACCGAAACGATGGGTCATTCTTTCTGCCCACTCTTTGTAATCGTATTTTTAACATGTTTTTTATACTAGCACAAAGGGTTTCAAAGTCAAATTTATACTGTCATTAATTTAAGTTCACACATAAACCTCATTCAAATATCAAGACGGATACACAAAAACCCACATCCGGCGACGAAGTTGGCGGCATCGCCGAGACCGAGCTGACCTTCACCATTATACCCCTACTGCAACGGATCAATCATGTTTTCCTGTATGTTCGTCGCTTTCGCGATAACCGAATTGCCGTAGCCTGCGACGAATGAGGAGCGGCTGCATTTGCTTCCCGAGAAATACCGGCATGCCGCGTCGCGCTCGTTCGAGTACCCGCCGCCGCTTGCGCCGAGGTCACGGAGATAGATCGCCGCCGCCATGAAGGCATCCTGCGGGTTCCAAGGGTTCGTTTGACTCTTGCCGAGGGCGGAAGCGACAGATGATTGCATCCCCGCCCACGTGGACGGAATGAATTGCGCAGGGCCCATGGCACCGCCCCACCCGACCTCCTGCGGACAAGACACTCGCGTGTTGAGGGGGTCGCCTCCGAGCGCACGGACAATTTCAAGGAAAGGCGGGACATCGCGCGTCGGGTGCATCACCTTGGCAAAGGATCTTCCCGTGTTGGCGCCAACGCCCGCGCCAGTTGCGGTATCTTTGACAAAACACGACCCTTGGTCTTTTCCAAAGCTCGACTCTTGGCTGAAAATGGCAAGAATGAACGCGGGGCGCACGCCGGTTTTTTGGGACGCGGCTTGCGCGTACTCTAGCGCGCGTCCGAACGGTATCTCGCCGCTGTCGCGAAGGGCAAAGAGTGCGGCTCGTATTTCCGCGGCTCGCGCTTTTCTTTCGTTGAGTATTTTCTGGTATTCTCGTTCTTTATTTTTCGTAATAGAGAGGAGCTGGTTTTTTTCCGTTTCGTTTTTTTGAACAACGCGCTTGCCGGCTTCAAGCTCTGCGCGGGCATCAGCTTCTTTCCTCTGGCTCTCTTCCAGCGCCGTTTTTTCTTCTTCCGTCTGCCATTTGGCTTCTGCAATGACCGTAAGGGAGTCGCCGAGCGCCCCCTTTATGGAAGCGAAAGAATCGAGGTCGAGGAAAAAATCCGAGAGATTTTTCTTTGACAACACGAGCTCGGCGACGGAGGCTTGGTCAACCTCGTCCGTCTTTCGCAAAAGCTGGGAGAGCGATTCTTTTTCCCGGTCTATTTTCTGCGAGAGATTGCCGATGACGGTTGTTTTTTCAACAATGTCTCCGCCAAGTCTTCCGATGGCAATATCCCGCGCCCTGATTAAGAGTTTCGCTTTTTTAATCTGCGCCTCCAAAATTGAGACATCGCGCTCAATGGAAACGCGTTCTTTTTTCTTGCCTTGCAAAAGCACATTTTGCGCGGTGATTTCTTTTTCAAGTTCGTCAAGATTTGCCTGAAGCTCCGCCCGGCGAGCGTCCGTTTGCGTCGGCGCCGACGAATTTTGCGCAAAAAGCGGCGCGCTCGTCCATGCCAAAAACGCGCCCGTAAAAGCCAAAACAAAAAAATGAGAGCGTGTTTTTCTCATAAAAAGATTGTAGCACAAAAAGCGTACATAAAAAAACTCCTTCGTTTCCCCCGCTAGCAAATTCTAGCATATGCTAGAATTTGCTAGCGGGGGGAGTAACATATAAAAAACCCGACTCTCATGGTCGGGTTTTTTATGATATCTTATTCTTTTCCGTCTTCCTCTTTCTTGCCTTTCTTCTCAACTTCAATGGAGGAAAGGTCGACGGGGGCGGTTTCTTCGTTCTCTTCTTCGGCGACCGAGATGGCGGCAACCACTTCTTCCGGTTCCGTTATCAGAGTTACCCCGGCAGGAAGCGAAATGCTTTCCGCCAAAATCTGCGAATCCAAATCGACGAGTGCATTGATGTCAATTTTGATGTCGTGAGGCAAATCTTTCGGCAGCGCTTCAACTTCGATTTCATGGAGCACTTTGACGAGCGTGCCGCCGAGGTCTTTGATGGCAAACGATGTTCCGACAAATACGAGCGGAACGTAGACCGCAACGGTCTTGCCTTTTTCAGGAATATAAAAATCAACATGAATTGGCTCGCCTCTCACGGGTTCGTAGGAAACTTCGCGGACAAGTGCTTCAATTTCACCCTTCGGCGTTTGAAGTCCTATGACGGTTGACTCGCCCGCCTCGCGCAAGGTCTTCACAAAATCGATTTTATTCAAAACGATTGCGGTCGTTTTCTCTTTTGGACCGTAAAAAACGGCCGGCAAAAGCCCTTTCTTGCGCAAGGATTCTGGACTCGCCTTTGTGCCTTTTTTGGTGTCTCTCTCTTGTACGGTAAGTTGTAACATACGCTTCATTATACATAAAGCGTTATGAAAGTCAAAAAAAACGAAATGAAGCAAAAGGGGGATAAAAACTTGCTTTAATTTTTGGTATTCATGGTATACTGTCGTTACACGACAATGACATTCATATCCCACAAAAGAAACTTTATCAATTAAAAAAAACACCACGATGGAAAACAACAAAAAAGTATTGATAGTGGAAGACGATAATTTTTTGGGCGATTTGCTCGCGGATCACCTGAATAAAAACGGCGTGGAGGCGTACCTCGCGCGGGATGCGGAAACCGCATTCAAAAAAATAAGCCAAGAAGTCCCCGGGCTGGTGCTTCTTGATATTCTTCTTCCGGGAATGGGCGGTCTTGAGCTCTTACAGAAACTGAAAAGCGCGAATATCGTGCCCACTCTTCCCGTCATCATTCTTTCCAATCTGGCGCAAAAAGAAAAAATAGAACAAGGAATGCGGCTCGGCGCGAGAGACTTCTTGGTAAAGGCGAATTTCGATTTGGATGAAATCACCCGAAAAGTGAAAGAGGTGCTCAAAGCCGACAAAAAAGCATAAAAAAGCATAAAAAAAAATGTACTCCATTATTTTTTCCCCGCGGTTTGCCATCGCGAGATATTGAGAATTATCCCCGCTTCCGCCAGTGCGAAGAGAAGCGCGGTTCCTCCGTGGCTCACAAACAAAAGCGGGACTCCCGTAAGGGGGAAGAGGCCAAGCATGGAAGCGATGTTTATGAATGATTGCGAAACGATTAAAAGCACGATTCCAAAAACAACCAAACGGCTCCATGTATCAGGGCTCCGCCCAGCGATATGAAAACCCCGCAGTCCGAAAAGTAAAAAGAGGAGGATGATGCTCACGCTCCCCGCAAAGCCAAACTCTTCGGACGCGACGGCATAAATGGCGTCATTGGTCGGCTCGGGAAGAAAATTGAATTTTTGAATGCTCTGCCCGAAGCCGCGCCCGAACGCTCCGCCGGACCCCACCGCAATCAGGGATTGGTTCAGCTGGTAACCGGAACCGTACGGGTCGCGGCTCGGTTCAAAAAAAGTCAAAACGCGCTCCTTGGCGTAAGGCTTAAAATGCAAGAGCGTCCCGAAACCAATCGTGGCGATAACGGCGAGTAAAAGCATGTGCGTTATTCTCCCGCCCGCAACGAAGAACATGCCCGCGCCCGCGATGGCGAGAATGCCGAATGTTCCGGCATCGGGTTGAAGAAAAAGCAATGCGGCGGCAATACCTATCATTGCGAGGAACGGTCCGGTTCCGTATCGAAAGGTGCGAACTCTGTCTTTGGCGGCGGAAAGCCATGTGGCGAAGTAGAGTACGAATCCGAGCTTCAAAAATTCGGACGGCTGGAACGAAATGATTTTCAAATCAATCCATCTCTTCGCTCCCCCGTGCTCCATGCCTATTCCGGGGACAAAAACGCCGAGTGAAAGAATTATGGCGAAGAGGAAGAAATAAAAAGAAAATTTTCGGATATGCTTGTAATGGAAATGTGACACGAAGAAGAGCGCCAAGAGTCCCAAAAAAAGTCCGAGAAATACCTGATTAAAAAAGACGCGGCCGAAATCCGCGCCGCTTTGGCGCGCCAGAAGCCCGAGAGACGCCGAGGTGAACAAAAAAAATCCGCCGAGCGTGAGCAGGAGAGTTATCCAGAGAAAAATTTTATCAAGCGGTTTTTGTTTCATATGACAGGTTAAGAAAGCGCGATAATCACCCCCACGATGGCGAAGATAACGGAAATGACCCAGTAGCGCATGGTAACTTTGTACGGCGGCCAGCCGAGCGCTTCAAAATGATGGTGCAGTGGCGCGACGAGAAACACTTTTTTGCCGTTGCGAAATCTCTTTGAAACGACTTGTATGATATTGGAGAGAACGGTGATAAGGAGCGGGAACGCAATGACGGGAAGCACGGCGATGCCTTTTCCTCCGGCGTGCGCGTCAGTGAGAAACGCGACCACCGCAAGCGTGATTGTCAGCCCCATCGTCCCAGTTTCCGACATATAAAAGCGCGCGGGCGGGATGTTGAACCACAAGAACGCGAGAATGGCTCCAACGATGACCGTGCAAAATGCCGCGAGGTCAATTTGCTGCTGATAAAAAGCTATCATGGCGTAAGCGGAGAAAATGGAGGCGAACACTCCCCCAGCCAAGCCATCAATCCCATCAATAACGCCGCCCGCGTACACGGCGAGCACGACGAGAATAAAGAACGGAACAAACCACACGCCCAAATTTATTACGCCGTCAAAAGGAATCGAGACGGATGAAACGCCGAGCTTCACAAAAAACCACCACGCGCCGACAAGCGAGATAAGCGAAACGACGACGAGGCGTTTTTTGAGAGAAAGTCCGCCCGCAACGTGCCCGCCACCGCCCATAATTTCAAAAAAATCGTCCAGGAGCCCGATGAGTGACCCGGCGATGAGCGTAAAGAGCGGCAACCACGTTTGACTGCGATGCAAGAAATTCAGTTTTTCCGTTGTACTGTTTGGAAAAAATCTCGCGAGAAACCAAATAATGGCAATAGTAATGAGCACGCTTCCCCAAATGATGACACCGCCCATGCGCGGAGTCCCGACTTCTTTTTCTTTGTGAAGCGCGTTGAAGATGGGCGTGTCTTTCCCGTCGAGCGACACCTTCCCCGATTTCTTTTTCCACATTTTATGCCGGTACAGATAGTGGGTCAAAAGCGGCGTAAGCGCGATGCCGACAAAAAAGGCGATTGCGGTCGGCACGAAAATTTTAACGGCATCGATGATTATCATATTTACAGTATAGACGAAAAACGACAAAATGAAAATCGGGGTGTGAAAAGGTGCGCAAAGCATTATACCGGTTTTCAAAAGTTCGTGTTAGAATAGAATCAATTAAAAAAATAATCCTCATCATATCATGTCCGAAAATTTTGACTTCATCGCTATCGGCGATACGACGACTGATGCCTTTATCCGCATCAAACAAGCGAGCGTGTATTACGATGACCGCGACCGCGAGCAAAAGCTTTGCCTCACAAACGGCGCAAAAATTCCTTACGAGTCTGTGACTGTCGTTCCTGCCGTCGGCAACAGTGCGAATGCGGCGGTGTCGGCGGCGCGGCTTGGCTTGAAATCGGCTCTTGTTTGCGATGTGGGAAATGACGAGCACGGAAAAGAGGACATTGAAACCTTCAAAGAGAACGGCGTGGCAACAGACTTCGTTAAAACTCACGAAGGAAAAGCCACCAACTATCATTACGTCCTTTGGTACAAGGCGGAGCGCACGATACTTATCAAACACGAAACATTCCCCTATAAGCTCCCCGATGTCGGCACACCCAAATGGATTTATTTTAGCTCCGTGGGAGAAAACTCGCTCGCGTATCACGAGGAGATTGCGGAATACTTAAAAACTCATCCCGAAGTGAAGCTCGCTTTCCAGCCCGGGACATTTCAGATTAAGCTCGGCGCTGAAAAATTAAAGAGTCTTTACGAACACACGGAGGCGTTTTTTTGCAATGTGGAAGAAGCGCACATCATCCTGGGGGTACAAGAAGCCGATGTGCCGACTCTCGCGAGAAAAATGTCCGAGCTCGGTCCGAAAATTGCGATTATAACCGACGGTCCAAAAGGCGCGTATGTTCATCATGAAAGGCAAGTGTGGTTCATGCCTCCGTACCCTGACCCGGCGCCGCCGTTCGAACGCACCGGCGCAGGCGACGCATTCTCTTCCACCTTCACCGCCGCACTGGCACTGGGAAAATCCATTGAGGAAGCTTTGCTTTGGGCGCCGATAAACTCCATGTCCGTGGTGCAAAAAATCGGCGCGCGGGCGGGGCTTCTCACGGCAGATGGAATTCAAGAATGGCTGGCGAAGGCACCCGAGGATTATAAGCCGCAAAAAATCTAAAAGAAGTTTTATGAACAAACTGCAAAAAATATATCTTTCCCTCGCCACCATTTCGCTTCTCGTGATATTTTTCCTCCCCGCGGCGGTTGTGCTTCCGCAGGTACTGCCATATCTTTCGGAACCGTCCAATCCTGAGCTCTCGCTCTTTTATTTGGCGGAAGGATTCATATTCTTTGCACTCGCATTTTTTGCACTCGCTTTGATGCAAAATAAAAAGGCCGGATGGAAGCCCGTCTCTCCGATTATCGTTTTTGTGGCAGGGCTCGCCGTCGTCTACGCCGGGTATGCCAAACTGCTCTGCGACTTGAGCGAAACAAACTTTTTTGTCTATCTGTCGGGCATCCTGCTCATACTCGTAGCAATTTCCCAAAAACTCTTAAAGAAATAGTGGATTTTTTCTATTTCTTTACGTCAACTGCCGGAAAGAAAAGAATGAAATCTGTGCCTTTGCCTTTGATGGACTCTACGGAAATCTCGCCTTTCATATTCAACACCATTTCTCGAGTAATCCAAAGCCCCAAGCCTGTGCCTTGAATTTTTGCCGTCTCGTCGCTTTTGATGCGAAAGAATTTCTCGAACAATCGCTTTTGATCTTCGGCGGAAATTCCCAAGCCGGTATCGCTCACACGGAGAGATACTTTCTTTTTCAGCGCGTCGAAAGAGAGCCTGACGCTTACGCTGCCCGATGGAGTATATTTGACAGCGTTGCCGATGATGTTCGTGAGAACTTGGCGCAATCTTTCCGCATCCGCCGAAATTTTTGGCATATTGCCTGTTTGGTTCTCTGTGCCCGAATAGGAAAGAGTCAATCCTTTCTCTTTCGCTATCGTCTGAAACGATTCCGTGAGGACGGAGGCTTCCGTGCCAAAGTCAATATTGGAAAAATCAAACTTCATTCTTCCCTGCTCAAGCCGCGAAACGTCCAAAATATCGCCGATGAGGGCATTCAATCCTTGCGCGGAAACATCAATGCGCCGCAAGTTTTCGCGGTCTTTTTCTTCCAGATTTTTCATGCTTTTCAGCAAGTCAACGTATCCGCGAATGATGGTGAGCGGCGTGCGAAGTTCATGCGCCGCCATCGAGACAAAGTCGTCTTTCATTTGGTCAACTTCTTTCAAGCGGCGATACAGAACAGTGTAATCAACGATGCGCGCTTGGCGAACAAGAAGCAGGAGAATGGCGAGAACGATGAACGCGAGGAAAAGGTAAGCGTTTGAAACGCTTCGCGCCGCAATATCGTCAATACGCTTCATGGAAATGTCTGTCAAAATAAAACCAAGCGTAATCCCCGAATTATCCATGATGGCACGATACGCCCGCCAGTGGCGCTCGCCATTTTGCGATGCGGGAAATATCGCCGAGCCTTCTTTCATGAGGCTCTCGAATTTTTTATAGAGCGGGTCGTTTGCAGTATCAATACCGCCAATCGCGCTTTTGTCAAGCGACGCAATCACCACCGCCTCATCGCCTTCTTTCTTCGTAACAATAAATTCTTCAATGGAATTGTTTTCTTTTTTCAGCTCTGATATAAGCCGATTCAAGAATTCCGAATCGTTCATTTTTTCGGGGGCGATGGCGACAAACGTATCCTGCATACGCCCGACGCTTTCTTTTTCAAGACGTTCTTGGTTCTCGTTTGAGGCATCAAGAAACTGCTGCCCGCTTGCAAAAAATGCGAGCGGAATCGCTACCATGAGAAAAATGGTATAGATGATTTGCGGATTGTTTCGCGCAAGCGCGATACCGCGAGAAAAATGATTTGAAAGCCAGATAAACATCTTGATTAAATGGTATTAGTCCGATGACTCTCTCTTTTTTGAAACAAATGAAATCATCATAAAGGAAAGTCCGAGGATAATAAAAAGTACCACAAGAGAGAGTGTCAGCGTTCCTCCGCGGAAGAAACCGGTCGGGGTCTCCACAGCCGTATTTGCCAGCGCAAAATTTGGTTGGAGCGTTACCGCTTCTGCGGTCTTTATGAACGGAATGGGGTCGCTTTTCACGATAATTTTTCCGGATGATTCCGTCATCGCCACATAGACTTCGTGTTTCCCGTTCTCAAGCTCTTTATCCATGGTGTATTTCCATTTCCCGTCGCTGTCAGTTTTGACCGTTACGATTGTCGGAGTACTAAAAATATAGAGCGTTACGAAACTGTTCGGAAGGGCGGTTCCGGAAAACGCGATGCGCGACGATGGTACCGCTTTTGTACCGCTTGCGTCTTCGGGGCTTTCTACCGTTACCGTCTCAACTTTTTGGACGGAAAATATTTTTGAATCCGTTTTTGCCGCCAAAACAACTTCTCTGGGGTCTTCATATGGCACTGGAACAATCTCTTTTCGCAGCGGATCAATGCCGGCGAGAATTTTATCCCCGTCTTTTATGCCGTCGCCGTTGGTGTCGGCTTTATTCGGGTTGGTGCCGTAAATATGTATTTCGTCATAATCTGAAATGCCGTCGCCGTCCGTATCGATGAAAACGGGCGTTTCGATTCGCGCGGCTATCACGCGCGAGACTTCCGCCACAACGCGTTCCGGCTCGGCGGCGCGAGAAAGGGGCGTCGTGCCAAGAGAAACGGACTCGGCCGCGGGTGCCAATACGGGAATTTGCTCGCGTATTTTTTCGACTATCTTTATTTTTTCTTCTTCCTCCACCATGCGCGCGGGCGGCACTTTATTTTCTTTGCGGAACAATTTTTCCGCTTCTTGATATTTTCGGCGCATCAAATCCTCCGCTTCTTTGTAATTTGCAAATTGCGGGATTTCGGCAATAAATGTCTCATTCGTCTTGCCTGAATAAATTGGTGTTTCTTCTCTTAAAATGATCCGGGTACTCGGAATAACCGGCTGACTTTCGACTTCACCCTGCATATTCTTTGTGTGCGAAGAAACAACAGTCTTTTTATCAAAGACTGGGTGAATTTCGAATGATTTTTCTTTTTCTTCTTCTTTGGCGGCTATTATTGCCGAAATCTTTTGGATCGTCCCGGTGGCGGTTGTTGTCAATGGCAAAAGAGTGCTCGGTACGATTGTTACGGTGGTGGTTGGTGTGGTTGCAACCGTCCCGATAGTGGTTGTTGCGACCTCGGAAACAAAACCGTATTCCAAAGACTTTGTCTCGTACCCAGAAGAATTTTTTGAAATTACTCGATAATAATACTTGGTACCGGATGTAAGATTGGTGAGATTGATACAGTGTGCCGTAACTTCTCCCCCTGCATCACAGCGCCAAGAAGAATTTGAAACAAACGTATTTGTGGCAGTGTCGAATTGTATCAACGAATCCGACAGGTCGTCTGTTGTCCATTTAATTTGCGCTCCGGAACCGATACTGTTTTCTACTCGTACACTTGTAATAATAGGTGGGGTTGTATCGATAGTACTTGTTACCGTTGACACTGTTGCAGCGACGCTTGAAAGAGTCGTGGCGGCAACCGCGGCGCTTTGTGGAGAAACATTACCCGCTGCGTCATAGGCGGACACGGTATATGAATACAAAATTCCGGGACCTGCGCTTTCATCGAAATAAGAGATACCGGATAAGGTTGTCAATAAAAAGCCATTTCTGTAAATTTTATAACCGGTAACGCCTATGTTATCCGTCGAAACCGCCCACGAGAGCTTGACTTGCGAAGAAGAAACAGCTGTCGCGACAAGTCCGGACGGAACTGAGGGCGGTATGGTATCAATATAATAAGTCGGCATTGTCGTACTCATACCCGAGCCGGAAGTAAACTGAAATCCATCAAGAAAACTGACAACCCCGCTTGTTCCTGCAGACTCGACCCTGTAGTAATATTGGGTGTTCACTGAAAGATCGGTTAAGTTCACGCAGTGCGCCATAACATATCCGCCGCCATCGCAACGAAAATTTGAAAAAGAGGCAAAATTCGCCAGGCTTGTTCCGGTTCCGTACGCCACTCGCGAATCCGATGGTATATCCGTCTCCCACATCACTTGAGCGCCGGGACCCATAATATTTGCCACCCGTACTTTGGTAATAACGGCGGAAGCTTGTGTGCCGTGCAAGAGAGGAAAATAACCCGCTCCCGCCAAAAGAAAAAGAGCTCCAACGAATGATGCAAAAAAAATGATTCGTTTCATAATTATAGTAAATGAGATTAGGATTAGGACGACTGTAAATCTAAAATCGTAATTCGTCGTATCACCTTTGAAGCACCCGAAGAACGGCAGCCTTAATTGCCCCGATTCCCATTCCGTAATGTTCAATAAGCTCATCGGGGGTTCCGGATTGTCCGAACCTGTCATCGACTCCGATAAACTCTATCGGGGTCGGGCGTTTTTTTGCCAAAACTTCCGCGATGGCACTTCCCATTCCTCCGCGAATTTGATGCTCTTCAGCTGTTACGATTTTCCCGCCGGACTCTTCAACGAAACGAACAATTCCTTCTTCATCGAGGGGCTTTATGGTGGGCAAATTCAAAACGGAAACACCGACACCCGTCGCTTCAAGCTCTTTTGCGGCTTTAAGCGCATTGTATACCAACGCACCGCACGCAATAATCCCCGCTCTCGCTTCCAGCCCCTCCGGTTTGAAAAATACTTGCGCCTTCCCTATTTCAAACGGCGTTTCTTCGGATGTTATAATCGGTGTTTTTTCGCGCGCGAGACGAATATACGCGGGACCAGTCATGCGCGACAGAGCGATGGTGGCCTTTTTTGCTTCAATGCTGTCGCAGGGTACGATGACCGTCATTTTTGGGATAACGCGCGTGATGGCGATGTCTTCAATCGCTTGGTGCGTGCCGCCGTCCGGCCCAACGGAAATACCCGCGTGCGAGCCGCCGATTTTTACATTGCGATCATTATAGCAAATGGTGGTGCGAATTTGTTCCCAGTTTCTCCCGGGAGAAAACATCGCGTACGAAGTAAGGAACGGGACTTTCCCCATCGCCGCCATTCCCGATGCGACACTCGCCATCGATTGCTCGGCAACGCCCATCTCTACGAAACGATGCGGGTATTTTTTCGCGAAAGCGTCCATCTTTGTGGACTCGGTGAGGTCGGCGCAGAGCCCGACGATATTTTCATTTTCGTCCGCGGCAATCACAAGCCCCTCGCCGAAGCCGTTTCGGATAGGCGCTTGTTCCACGTCTTTGTCGAAAAGTTTTGGATTGAGTTGCATGTTTTGTTTTAAGTTTAAACTAAAACTATTCCCGGTATTCTTCATTCTCCCGCGTGCACACACCTCTCAATTCACGTTTAATATCAGCAAGCTCTACGTCTATTTCCTCATAAAATTGTGGGTACAGTTCTTCCATATGAATTTTATGCAAATAATTTTACTCGCTCCTCAACCCGATATAGCCGCGTTTCAAGCAATTCCACTCTTTCAATATCCGCTTTGTTTTTCAAGACGTTTTTTAGTTCTTTTATCTCGTCTTTCATTTCTTTGATGGTCTGTTCGATATGGCTAAGTCTTTCGTTTATGGTTTTAATATCACCTTTCATTACCTTAATATCACCTTTCACTTCTTTCATATCTTTTTGAAGCACTTTTACATCGCTTTTCACTTCTTTCATATCCTCTTTCAAAACCGTAACATCTTCAAGAATTTGACCCGTCATTTCAGTGTTCATATCCACTTTTTTATTCAACCCCAAAAACTGCTCCGCAATCGCGGAAACTTGCACTTGAAAATTCTCAGATAATGCCCCAAGATAACGCTTTACTTCATTTTCGCCGTATCGCTTTTTTGGCGTTGCGCTTTTTGTTTTTTGGATTTTGGCTTTCATGTCTTTATTGTACAGTAATCAAAAAAAAGGACAAATCATTTTAATATCTTTATTTTCTCCGCACCCTCGCGGATAATCAGAATTTTGTGCCCGATAATTTGAATAATGGTGGACGGTTCGGATTGAATAAGCCCTTCGTCAACATAAAAATCCACCTTGCCGCCGAAATATCTTTTCGCTTCCGGAATGGTGAGCGATGGCATTTCTCCCTCAAGGTTTGCGGACGGCGCGACGAGCGGACCGGTTTCCTTCAAAAACTCAATGAGTTCTTTTTTCTCGGGCAGGCGAAACGCCAGTGTTTTCGTCCCGCGATGCAGGTATTCAAATTCCGGTTTGTCGCACGGCATAATCACACTCACCCGTCCCGGCCAAAATCTTTGCGCCACGCGCCCCGGTCCTTTGTCAATTGGTATGCCGAAAAGCTCCAAGTCTTCCGGAGAGCTTATGAGAATGATGAGTGGCTTGTCGGGGCTTCGCTTGCGCACTTTGTAAATGCGCTCCACCGCTTCGCGAGAAAGTGCTTGCCCCACGATACCGTAGAGCGTGTCGGTCGGAATGACTCCGATACCGCCGTTTTTCAAAACTGCTATGACTTGTTTCTTGTCCATAGAGAAAGCATACAAAACAAAAGGGCGCCTCGCAATGAGGCGCCCCGGCTTGACCCGCAAACCAACTTAAGCCGCTACGGACACTTTTGCGTATTTTTTCATCTCCGCAGTGTTTGCTTCCGCTCGTTCCTTGGCAATATGATAGGCGGTTCTTCCTGTGCAAAGAGACTCATTGACGACCTGCAAAGCGGTTTCTACCATGCGGCAGTATAATTGTTCCAAGACTATCGGTTTCGAAATGAACGGGTTGATGAGGGAACCGGCACCGCCGACATTTGTTCCGAAACCGGGAAGAAACTTGATATTTTTCTTCTGGAACAGGCGACTGTCGCGTTCGGGATCTTCCATCTCGATATTCGCCGAGCCAAAAGAATGCCGGGCTTTCAAGAGCGGAATGGTGCGATCGTTCAATCCGAAACTGCCAGCACACCCGGAGAATACATCAACATCTTGTTCCAAGATATTCGGGGTGATAATAACGCCGAATTTTTCTGCCATTTCGTTCTGACAATTTCTGTAATCATGTCCGAAGATCTTATACCCGCCGAAATCATGTAACAGTTTTGCAAGCGCCATACCAACATCGCCAAGCCCCTCAATAGCCACCGAACCGGATGGAACAAAAGCGCGAATGATGCGAAAGACGCCCTCTGCGGTGGGACGGGACGGGGAACCGACAGCCACAAGACCGGGCGCAGCTTCCGCTACCAGTGCGATGTCTGCATCTGTTCGTCCCATATCTTTGCCGGTAATATACCGGACGCCCTCTCTGTCCCGAAGCAACGTTATTACTTCGGCAAAACCAAAACACAACGCTCTGTTTTGTTCTGTTGTGAGCGAAGAGGTGTCAATGGTTGTTGGGGATTTGGCGCCCCCCATGGGGATATTTGCCAAACCGAACTTCCTGTCCATGTCTCGCGCAAGACATGTGCCATCAATAAGGCTATCGTTAAAAGTTTTATACGGGAAACATCTCCAACCGCCCAAAGCGCTATCATCAATCAAATTGTCGATTGCAATAATACCCCCCACATCACCAATGCCGAAAACCGGTATTTTGTAGGAATAAAGAGCAAGCAATCCCCCTGCTGGACGTTCATTTTTTAAAGAAATTTTACTCATGGCGACCTCCTTAATTTAGGTCTGTTTATGCTGCTATTAAAATACACCCGATCTTTTATTTCGTCAAATCTTACCGAGACTCAATACTTGTGAACTTCCAAGCGGGTGATTTTTGGATTTAATCTACCATATTTTCGCGCGTTGGCTCGGCTCGCGATACAATTTATCGCCCGGCTTCGCGCCGAACGCTTTCGCAAATTCCGGCATGTTGGAAACCGTGCCGTTTATCCGAAAAATTGCGGGAGAATGCACATCAGTAACAACAAGTTTTTTGAGAAGTTCCGGGCGAATAATTTCTTGCTCAAACAAAGCATAACCGAGGAAAAATCTCTGCTCGGGAGTGAAGCCATCTAAAATCTCCGGTTCCTTTCCTTCTTGGGAGCGCTTAAATGCGGCGAAGGCGATAGTGGCTCCGCCAAGATCGGCAATATTTTCTCCGGCCGTGAGCTTGCCGTTCACTTTCATGTCATCTATGGCAACGTAGCCATCAAACTGATTTTCAATCACTTTCGCCTTTGCTTCAAATTTCTTTTTATCTTCCTCCGTCCACCAATTTTTAAAATTTCCCGTAGCATCAAACTGCCGTCCTTGATCGTCAAAGCCGTGAGTAATCTCGTGCCCGATAACCATGCCTATGGCGCCGTAATTTATCGCATCATCAGCACTCGGGTCAAAGAACGGCGATTGCATGATACCGGCGGGAAAAACGATCTCATTCATGCACGGATTAAAATATGCGTTCACGGTCGGCGGCGTCATGTGCCATTCTTTCACATCCGGCTTCTTCCTGAGTTTTCGCATCATGCGCTTCCACTCAAATTCATGCGCCCGCCAATAATTTTCAATGTAAGAATCGGGGGTGATTTTGAGCCCCTTGTATCCTTTCCATTTGTCGGGGTAGCCGAGCTTGCGCGTCATGCCGTCAAGTTTTTTGAGGGCGAGTTTTTTTGTGCGCGGAGTCATCCAATCGAGATTTTGAATTCGCTCGCGGTAGGCGGCGAAAAGATTGTCCACGAGCTCATTTATTTTCTTCTTCGCGTCATGGTCGAAGTAACGCTCCACATAGAGCTTGCCAAGCGCTTCGCCGATGGTGCCATCGATAAAACCGACAACGCGTTCCCACAATGGACGCTCTTTTTTAATGCCCGCAAGTGTCGCGCTGTAAAATCTAAAATTCTCCCGCACGAATTTTTTACTCAAGAATCCGGCGGACTCATTCAGCACATGCCATTTGAAATACACCTTCCATTCATCAAGGGACAAAGAATCTTTCTGGTCGCGCAAAAGTTCTCCCGCCCGCTTCATGAAAAGCGGCTGCGACACAATGATTTCTTTCGGATTGCCCGCGCCGACGAGAGATAAATATTTCACCCAATCAACGCCCTGTGCTTCTTTTGCAAGTTTCGGAAGCGTGCGTTTGTTGTACTGCTTCTCAATATCTCGACACTCCACGCGAGTCATGCAAGCTTTCGCAAGTTCGGTTTCAATCTTCATGACGCTCTCAACCATACTTGTCGCCGTCTTCGCATTTTCCCCCAAAAGCCGAAACATGTTCACCGCATATTTAACATAGGCCTCGCGCACATGCTTCGATTCTGCATCGTCCTTCAAGTAATAGTCACGGTCGGGAAGAGAAAGCCCGCCCTGCCCAATATAGAGAATGTTGGTATCGTTTTTTCGCTCATCTTGATCAACGCAAATACCCCACAAAGAATTAAATCCGGTGCGATGAAGAAAAGCGGCAAGCGGCACGATGTCGTCCGCGCTTTTCATTCGCTCAATTTTTTTAAAAATTTCTTCAAGCGGCTTCACTCCGTCTTTTTCGCGCTTCATTTCATTCATGCCGGAGAGATACATATCTCGTACCATTTGCTCTTCACTTCCCTGCACGGCTCCGCCAGCTGGCGGATTCTTTTTTGAAATTTCTTCAACTATCGCCTTCAATTTCTTTTTATTTTCATGCCGCAGAATATCAAAGTTTCCCCATCGCGCTTCCGTATGAGGAATGGAATTTTTCTTTATCCACATTCCGCTCGCATAATGAAAAAAATCGTCCGTCGGCCGGACGCTCGTGTCAATGTCGCGAAGGTCAAAACCCCAGTTCTTTGTCTTTGTATTCTTTTGATTTTTAGTTTTCATTCGTGTATGGTAACAAAAAATGAGGCTCGCGGAAATGTTGACATTACTGTTCATTTATACTATAAACAACTTGGCTCTTTCGCCGCCTCCCTACCCCGTAACGAAGGGTCGGCAGATTAATTTCTAAAGCATATAATTCCATCGCTCGGAGAAGAGGTAGATAGCTCTTGTAAGGAGTAGAAAATTGGAAGTACTCTTGTGGTGGGAATCCAGTGTTTGAGGGATATTTTCTGCCACCGTTTTCACGGGGGTGACGCAAATATATATCAAAAAGCTACAGGTTTGCGAAAGTTTTTTGGTATATATCCACGGCACTCGAAGAAAATGAAGGCAAGCCTTCGCACCACACGGGCGCCCCTAAAGGCACTTCCATTTTCTAATCGCTTTGCACCACACGGGCACTTCCAATTTTATACTCCCTGCGGTCGTTAAAATTTAGGTCGCTTTCTTCTCGCTTGTTGGTATAAACGCGAGGAAGACGATGGACGGTTAAATAATACCATTTCTAATAAAATGCTGCTCTCTAAATTCAAAAATTCGTGGCGAACCAAAGAGAAAAATCAGAGGTTTATCGGCCATTAAGACTTTTGGGCTGATGATTTTTCTCAAAGGTGCAGACCGAATTTTTGGATTTAGAGAGCTATGATTTTTTAGAAATGGTATAAGTACTAAAAAAATGATTTTTTAGGGGTGTGGTGGGGTACATTTGAACCGCCGCTTGATATTTATACTGATTACTGTTACCATAAAAACATAATTTTATGGAAGAAAAAAAAGAAAATCTACATGATCAAAGGCACGACCGATTAAGAAAAGTCAGGTTACTGAAAGAACTTGGGATGGTTCCTTATTCTGACAAATATGACAAGACGCATACCACCGCCGAAGCAAGACTTGTACCGGTGGGAGGAGAAGTTAACATAGCGGGAAGAATAATCCTCCTTCGCAATATGGGCAAAGTAACTTTTATTCAATTGCAGGACGGTGCGGGAAAGATACAAATAATATTCAGGGTCGGAGAAATAGAAGATGGACACTATAAACGATTCATCAGCACTCTTGATCGAGGGGATTTTATAGGCGTTCAGGGCGTAATATTCATTACGCGAAAAGGAGAACTTTCGGTTCTCGTTAAATCCTATACTTTTTTAAGCAAAGCTCTGCTGCCTTTGCCGGAAAAATGGCATGGAATACAAGACACGGAACTGAAATACAGGAAACGGTATCTTGATTTAATAATAAACAAGGAAACCAAAGACAGGTTCGATTTTAAAAGCAAATTTCTGTGGGAATTAAGAAATTATTATCACCAAAACGGCTTCATTGAAATAGACACCCCGGTGCTGTGCAATGTTGCGTCTGGTGCTTTGGCAAAACCTTTTGTAACGCACCATAATGCGCTTAACATTGATGTGTACTTGAGAATAGCGCCGGAAATCTATTTAAAAGAAGCGATAATTGGCGGATATGAAAAAGTGTTTGAGGTGGCGAGAGTGTTTAGAAACGAAGGCATTGATCCAAGCCATTTACAGGATTTTACCATGGTTGAACATTATTGCGCTTATTGGGACTACAAGAAGAACATGGAGTTTACAGAAAGCCTGTTAACGACCATTATACAAAAACTCAAAGGTACTCTTGTATTAAAAATTCCAAACCGAGATAACGAACTTATTGAAGCCGACTTTTCCCTCCCGTGGAGAAAAGCTTCTTTTAAAGAATTACTGCTTGCTGACTGTGGAATAAATATTGACGAATTCCCCGATGGGGAAGATCTGAAAAAAGAAATTACACAAAAGGGCATACAAATTGAAAATATAAAAACACTGGGGCGTGGGAATTTAATTGACGCCCTCTACAAAAAAGTTTCGAGACCGAAATTAATCAACCCCACTTTCCTTGTTAATCATCCGCTTGATATTTCTCCGCTCGCACGAAAAAATGATGAAAATAATCTTGTGACAGACCGCTTTCAGCTCATTGTTAACGGCTGGGAAATTTTAAATGCATACAGCGAGTTAATCGACCCGGTAGACCAAAAAGAGCGATTTGAGCAGCAGTCGGGTTTCAGGGAAAAAGGAGACGTTGAGGCAATGCTTAAAGATGACGATTTCATAGAAGCAATGGAATACGGAATGCCCCCCGTGTCGGGCTTTGGAATGGGAATAGAAAGAATCGTTGCATTGCTTACGGAGCAATCAAATTTAAGAGATGTGGTAATGTTTCCTTTATTAAAACCGGAATCGGTATTTTGAAATATGGAACGAAAAAAAGAAAAACGAACCGAGCTTGTTGGAACAAGCGTTAAAAAAAATAGTCGGCGAAATACGCATTCGGAATAATCGAAAAGAAAAAACAAGCATGATCATCGCTGACGCACAAAGCGTAAAAAACACTGATACCGCAAGAGAAAAAGGGTATGACGGCGGAAAGAAAGTTTGAGGAATCAAACGTCATATATGTGTCCTATTGTTTAAGGTATGGTATTAGTCTAGTGTTGGCGAGATGTCCATTATTTATACGCGATTAGTGGCTCTGCGCGGAGCGAGTGTGCTGACGGCGGCTGTCCGCGGCCGACTCGGAATGTCATGAATATTTTATTTTCATCAACCCCGAAAACGCGGTGAATATTTTCGTATGCTTCCGTAAACATTTGTGCTTCCTCTTTGGAAAATTCCCCTGACTCGCCGGTCAATATCTTTTTTGCCACATAAAGAGTCCCCGCGAGCGGCTGAAGATCAAGCCCAAGTTTCGCTACCGTAAGCCATACGCGTTGAAAGAGTCTGCCGGTATAAATATAATTTTCCAAAGTATCATCTTCAAAAACAAGCGCTCCTATCGCGGAAGAATTAGTATACATTGAGGCGTTTTGCATCGCCGCCATTTTCCCCATGCCGAGTTTTCCTAAAAATTTTGCAGTCGGCCAATGCTTAAAAAAACGAAACGCCTTTTGTATCGGAGGAGGAAGCTCAAGGGTCTTGAGATACAAACCGCGCCGTTTTTTCTCTTCTTCTTGTTTCGTCCAGTTGATATGCGGAAAGACCGCCTCATGCATGGCATGGTTTTCAAAAAGCATCCTGTCGTTTACACTGAAAGCTTTGGCGAGTTTTTTCTTGTCTTCTTTTTTTTCTGCAAGCAAAACCTTGCCTCTTCCAACCTTCTGCACAACATCAAGTAAGGCCAAGCGTTCTTTTTCGGTCAAAGGAGAGCCATCGTATGGAGTGCGATTTGTTAATCGCTTTTCAGTAAAAGAAAAGAGCGAGTCTTTCTGGATCTCTCTTTTTTCAAGCCTCACTGACACTGCCGATTGTCCATCGTCTATGTGGTTGGAAATCATCGGTACCGCATCATACCCGAATTCCGCGGCGGCAATGATGATATTTTCAAGCACAGCACCATGTCCGAGAAACGAGCCCATTTGTCTAAAGTTAAAAATAGTGGTATCCGCTTCCGGTATATTTTCAATGCGAATAACATTCCCGGACACGACAAACCTCCACGGCTGAGCATTGTGCCCCGACGGCGCATGGTTGGCAAAATGGATGATTTTCTTAATGTCTTCTTTCATAAAGAAATTATACCCGATATTCTAGCCTTGCACCACCCGATACCCACTTATCCCAACCCGAACATTTTTTTGAATCCTTCCGCAATTTGCGCGCGTTTCTCTTTTTGTTCCGGAGAATTGTACTCGGGGATGAAGAGCGCGTCGAGCGAGATAAGGGCGCGGTTGTTTTCGAGCGGTTGCCCATTTAATATTTTCCGGACGCAATACGCGACGGCGGGACCGTTTAATATCGCGGCGCCACCAAGCTGCGGCCATGACACGATGGTCTTCCCCATTTCCATAAGCGACTCTTGCATGCGCTCGGTGACATTTTCGGCGCCGACAATTCTTGTCGCCATTTTCCCTATCCCGAATTTGTCCAGTTTTGTCAGCTCTTCATACGTTACTTCTCCGGCTCTTCCGTGGAAAAACGGGGTCTCGGAATCAAGGTCGTAGCGCTCAATATCAACAACGCCGTTATCGCCGTTGTCCGTTGCCATCAAAAGCGGGAGTTTGAGTTTTTTTGCATATTCCCGCATGCGATATTTCATGGCGATGTTGTCCACCTCGTCTAGCACAATATCAAGTCCGTTAAAAAATCGGTCAATGTTTTCATTCGTGAGTCCGTCTTCAAAAATTTCAATCTTTGCGTAGGGGTTTATGGAATAAATCTGGCGCGCCGTTGCATCGGTTTTCCGAATCCCCAAATTTTCAATACTCGTTCGCACGCGGTTGGTATTTGAAAGCGCCAGCACATCATTATCCGCCATCTTGATGCGCCCCGCCCCGCCCTGCAAAACAATCGCGAGCAGAACGCTGTTTCCTACTGAAAGCCCCGCGATACCCACCGTGGAATTATAAAATTTTTCTTGCTCTTCTTTGTTGATGAGATTTTTGTTCCGCGCAGTGCGGACTTCTTGAAACGCCGCATCTTCCAATATGTGGATAAGCGACCCGTTCCATGGGAAATATACCCACACACCATACTGGTGAAGCGGGGCTTTTGCTTTTTCTTCCCGCAAGTGAGTTTCCCACGCTTCATTAAACCCGGGCGCATACACGAGCGTCGGATTTTGTATCTGAAAAAGCTCTTTCATCTGCTCTTCGTAATCGTCAGAAACGGAAACTATCATTTTGCCTTCGAAGAGTTCACTCACTTTTTTTACGTCTTCTTCTTTTTTTAGATCAAAAAATTGCGGTGTTGAAGATTGTATTTCTGACACCTTGCGAGATAAAAGTTCTTGTATATTCATAAAATCAGTATTATGTATTAAACCCATTTATGTTTTCCCGTGCCGCCAAAATAAGGTTTCGCGCCGTATTCTGACAATAGAATATTTATCGCAACTTTTTCCGGCGATGTGGCATAGAGGTGATTAAATTCCGTGCTTTCTTTTTTAAGCGTGTCGGCAACCACGCTTCCCACTTTTTCAGCAATATCGCCGTTCGGCTCCGTGTCTTTCTTTAACTCAACGCATATTTCTACAAAAGCGTTGAATTTTTTATCTTCTTTTTTTATGATATGGAATTTCCCCGTTACAAAAGATTCAAGCTCTTTCGCGTACAAGGCGTCTTTAATCCACTGCGCGTAAATATCAATCCCCACCAAACTCACCGCCCCATCGCTTCGCTCGTACACATACGCGAAAGGAAGTTTTAAGATATAATCTGCAATTCCGGCATCTTTCGCTTCTTTCAAAATATCGACACCCGCGCTTTCAAACCTTTTTATCATTTCATTAAAAGGAACGACGCCTCCTTTGTCAGGAAAACGGTAACGAAGAAGCGGAATTGAGGAACCGTACGCGGACGCGACAAGTTCGCCGTTCACTTCTTCAAAGTACACAATGTCGGGATGATACTGCACGAGCGTCGGCATGGTGGCGGCATCGGGAAAAATGGTTTTGAAAACCTTCTTGTTTTTTTGCGCCGCTTTTCTGATGAGCGTGGTCAGCGCCGTTTCGTTCCCCATTCCGCCAAGCTCCACCGTTCCGTAGATATTTATAATGTCAGTAAGAGGATTTTTTATATGCGCTTTTTTCACGAGATAATCGCGGAATTTCTCGGAAAACCCCTCCGCCGCAGTGAGAATTTTTATATTATAATCTTTCCACGAAATATCGTAGTCCTTCCCTCGGTCTATGATATCTTTTATAAGCGGAGGATACCCGATAAGCAAAAGCTGGTCATAATGTTTGCCGAACTTTTTTACGGTATTGAGGAATATCTCCACATGCGTTCCGACCGGAACGACGGCAAGCTTGCTCCCCTTCTTCGCTATTTGGTTCAAATATTTATAATTCAAAATTCCGCCGATCCAAACGCCCATGCCGAAACTAATGATGGCAAGCGTGCTTTTCGTATCAAGTTCAAACTGATTTTTCAGAAAAATTGCGCCGGTATATTCGTTTTGCTCATCATGCGCTTCTTCGCGCGGAAAGAAAAAAGGCTCGCCGGTTGAACCCGAGGTCGCGGAAAAGGTGGTAGCTTTTGAAAGGTCGCGGTTGGGGAAAAGATCCAAGTAATCGTATTTCCTGAGATAAGAATCTTTGTCAATGACCGGCAATCGCTTGAAAGATTCTGTATCTTGTATTTCTTCGGGACGAATGCCACGCTCTTTCATGAGCTTCCGGTACGCGGGCACGTTTTCGGAAACAAATGTATACAGCTCCATGACGCGTTTCTTTCCCGCCTTTTCCCACTTTGAAGCATCCTCCGTTTTAAGGTCTTTGAGGCAATCGTCGATTGATTTCGGCAGTGTAAAAATTTTGAATGGTTTCATGTTTTTATGATTTTTGGAAAAAGTTTTCAGCTATCTTGTTTGCGACCGTTACCGATGAAATGTTTTTCTTTTTGCTTTGAGTAAATATTTTTTTGAGGGTGTATTTAATATTCTCCAATCTCTTTAAAATCCGCTCGTTATTGTAATCTTCACTCTCGTATTCATCAATGACGCTTATGAGCCCGCCTGCGTTCACGACATAATCGGGAGCATAAAGGATTTTTTTCTCATGAAGTTTTGTTGCTATCTCGTCGCTCTCGAGTTGGTTGTTCGCCCCGCCACAGATGATTTTACATTTCAGCGAGGAAAGCGTTTTTTTATTCAAAACGCCGGAGAGTGCGCATGGAACGAATACATCAACTTTTTGCGAAATTATTTCTTTCGGTTCCACTACGCGGACTTTTGGGAATTTCTTTTTCGCCTGCGCGATTTTCTTTGGATCAATGTCGGCGATAATAATCTCCTTTGCGTAAGGGTAGAGTCGAGCAAGGACATCGGCGCCAATTTTCCCAACACCTTGGATGGCAAAAGTTCTTTCTTCTAATTTTATAGAACCAAAAACTTCCTGTAAGTTTGCTTCGAGCGCGAACATGATTCCCACACCGGTTTCTTTCGTGATATCGCGGCTGAATCCTCCTACGTATGGAGTATGCTTTTTCATCAGTTGAGAATCTTCCCACGTAATGCCAACATCCGCTCCTGAAATATACCGCCCGCCCAAATAATCCACGGCTCGCGCGTAGTCAACAATAACATCCTTTTTGGAAGAAAGTTTTGGATTATCGATAATAACCCCCTTTGCTCCGCCATAGTTGATACCTGCAAGTGCGCATTTATATGACATCATCTTCGAAAGACGAAGTGCATCACGAAGCGCATCAGTGGTGGTGTCATACTTCAAAAACCGCGTTCCTCCGAATGAAAGATTTTTCGCACCAGAACGATGAACCGCGACGAAGCCGCGCAAACGCCCTTTTTTATCGTGAACAAAAACTATCAATTTGTGCTTATCAAACTCTGGCAGTGATTCCATCTGTATATATTCTTTCGTCATAAGAAAATGGTTATTTTTTAAAAACAATTATCCCTTCTCAGCACCCGAAATCCTATTTATCATAAACAAAAAAAACGCATATAATATCGTTTTTAACAACACAGTTACGTCTGCGTTTTACTCATAATACTATTCGTAATATGCGACCTGTATTTCATATGGTTACACTGTAGCACATATATAAAAAAATGCAAGTGTGTATTTTGTATCTCCTCACACCACTAAAAATACCGCCATAAATGGCGGTATTTTTAGTGGTGTGAGGAGATACGGGGTGTGGATAATGTTGTTTGGGGTGTGAGGAGATACTGTATTTTAACTGTCGTACCTGATGGCGCTACGGACCAAAAACCGCAGGTTTAGGACTTTCCCTTGCGCCCGTTGGCGCACAACGCTAAATTCCCTCTTCCCGCAAATCTTCGATGGCTTTTCGGGCTTTCTTTGAAAGCTTTTTCGGGGTTTTTATATTGAGCTTTATGAGGATGTCTCCGCGCCGCGTTTTGTCGAGAGGGACACCTTAAAACTATTTTGGGCGCTTTATAACCACAATTGAAAATTATACAAAGAATCGTCTCGCTCCGGAATATCAAATGTGAGAAGTTTCCCGCCGCGCATTTTAAACCGCCACGGTTGAACATTGTCGCCAGAAGGAGCAAGCACGGCGAATGCGAGTATTTTTTTGAGGGTTTCGTTGTCCATGAAAGTATGTTTCCATGATACCATTCTTTCTTTTTTTTGAAATTGGGAATGGAAAATGAAGGTGCGTCTCTGTTGTTCGGACCCCACTTATTTTTGGTATTCTAAGTTTTGAATAAGAGCCTTGCAATGTCTCCGGAAGTATGGAGGGATGTGTCAAATTCATCCACGACGTATCCACTTTCAATCAATAGCTTTTTTAAAATAATTTCCATCTCGGAAAATTTTTCTTCCCTCATAAATCGGTCTTGCGATCTGTCACGATTTTGTCCTAAAGCCGTCTGTGCGCTATGTCTCTGTAAACGAATATCGTACGGAACAGTAAGGTAACAAACTTTATCGTAAAGAGCGATGTGTTTTCGTATGTGTTTTATCAAGAAAACACGGAAGCGGTTATTGTTCGCGTAGGCGTAAGCCCAGTTTCTGTAAGGCGAAGAAATCTGTATGACCACGTGAGATTGAATATGCTTATGCCAATCTTTTTCTCCGATGCCCTCGAAAGAGTAAACTATGGATCTCAAAAAGTTCGGGAATCGGTACACGCTCACAAGGCGAGATACAAATCGATAGATTTTTGAGTTCAACGGTCCTGCGTTAATACTGCAAGGAATTCCCGCTTGGATAAACATATTCTGTAAGGACTTTGCGACGGTCTTTTTTCCCGAACAGTCCAACCCCTCTATCAAAATAAGGAGTGGTTTTTCTCCTGTCTTTTTACTTGAACAGATAAGTCACTTCACGGACACTCTTTCGGTTTAACATTACCATAAAAAAACGAAATATAAGAATATTTTATGCTCAAAATAGCTTTTTCTCGCGAGCGGTTTTGAAGAGAATATGGTCTCGGGCGATATTGAATGCGGTGTTATAAAATTCTACCTTTCCGGCTTTTAAGAGGGTTTCTTGGCTTGCAAGCTTTTCTTCCACTTCTTCGGGTGAAAGCCAGACAACGGTCAGATTATTTTTCTTCTCGTCTTCGGTTCGGGTATCGGTAGTATCAGGGACTCCTTCATGAGCGAAAACACCAGTCGTTTCGTAGCGTTTCTGATCGCGTGCCCTGAATTCTTCCGTTATTCCAAATATGATGGGGTCAATGATTGAACAGAGAGCTTCCTCGCGACTTTCTCGGTCAGCCGCCACGAGTACATTTTCCTCTCCTTCGATTCCACCGCCAGGCAAAAGAAAAAAATTGTGTACCGGATTAGTTACCATGGCGATTTTGCCTTCCTTGTTTTGGATGATGATTTTAACCGTCTTCCGCAAGCTCCATTCGGAAACAGTAATAATTTCTTTATTTGGAAAAATATCCTTATCGGTGAGTGATAGCAAGTAATTCATAAAGTGATAGTAACACAAAAAAACGCCTCCGGAAAGGGAGGCGGTTATTACTCGATAGGTTGGATTCGCAACAACGGAGCAGTTGTAAAAAAATGGTCTTGGGAGACATTGTATTGAAGTTCCAGACAATACCCGTTCGGAGGATTCCTGAGCCACCTGAAATCGGTATCTGATATGTGGAGCAAGAAACGCGCGATGATTCGCAACGCAAATCCGTGAGTTACTATGACAACAAAGTCCGGTGATTCAATCGTCTTCCGATTTCCTACTGCCTGTGCTGTGAATTCATCAATATTGAACACATACTCCGGAGTGTTCTCGCCGTATGGGAAATGATAATTGAGTACCCCTGCCTTGTACCTTTCCTGTTCGATCTGCGCGCGTGTTTCGAGTGTGACATTTCCCCAATTGAGATTTCTGATTCGTGCCTCCGTATAAACTGACAACGCAACCGAAAGATGATGAGACATTATATTCCACGTTGCGACAGCTCGGTACGACGGAGAAATATATGCAACAAGTTTGTCTGTAGCGCAAAATCTACCCGACAGTTTTTTCCAGAGATTGTCAGCTTGGGTAATTCCACAATCAGTCAGTGTGATTATTCGGTCATCTGAAACATTATGCAAGGTCGGGTCTACATCTTCGAGCGATTCGGCATGACGAATCAAAAAAATACTTTTAAGCGCCATACGATACCTCCTTTATTTTTTGAATGTGATAATGCGCAGACTTTGCGAGCTCTTTTTCTGCAACGCTTCTGCCATCAACACGAATCCAAGAGGATTCGGTTTGTTCATAATGCCATTCCGACTGTTCAATTGCGTATTGTCCGAAAAGTACAAATTGGAATTCGAACAAATAACAGACTGAGTCGTCATACCCGACATCAATTGAGATGAATGGAGCACTGAAGTTCTCATAGACTTGTTTGGCGAAGTGCAGTATCTCTGCCGAAACCACTTTCGGAAAAGAGAGCCGTCCACCGCCACTCGCACGAAAATCGTTTGGTCGGTTCTCTCTGAACAGAACAAAGTATTTCTCGCCGTACACCAAAATCTTATAATCTCCAGCAAGGTTTGGAATGTACGGCTGTACAATGAATTTTTGACGATGGTTTGAAATCGGCAAGAATCCTTTTCGGTCAAAACGGTTTTTCCATAGCAACGCCAGATTGAAGAGCGATGGTGTCGCGGACAATTTGCGTGCGCATACATCCGCTTCTTTTTGGTTGCGAGCGATAAGTACCTCATGACTCCTTGCTCCGGCACTTGGCTTGAATACAATGGGAAACGTTTTGTGTACACAAAATTTTTCATATTCTTCGTATGTGCCAAAACACTGCGATGTCAGCGTTTTTACTGAATCGTTCCCGAGTACGGCGCGAAGTATTTCCATGTAGACTTTGTTATGATGCGCTCGAAAATAATCAAGACGTGGGACAAGGATAGCGCCCTGCAAGGTCAAGCCGAGCAAAACATCCTCAATGTAATCTTTGTACTTCAGTGCCGTATCTTCCGAGGATTGGTACAAAACAAAGACGCCTTTATAATTGGCATTTTGAAAATCAATCTCGCCGAATTGTTTGACTGAAACCGTATATCTCAATCTTTCAAGTTCAGTACAAATCCGTAAAATATCTAGACCGTAACCGCGCTGGAGAGAGGAAGAAAAGAATTGGAAACGATAATCCAGTAAGAGTAATATATGCATTTCAAGGTACCTCTGTTTGTTGATGTATTCTCACAAGAGAATAGCATGAAACATGCTATTCTGTCAAACGGAGCGCTTTAACGTTCTCTAAGAATTTTTTATACGCACCAAACTCTTGGAGCAGTCCTTTCGTCCCCTCCAGTTGTTCAATTTCGCTTAAGGTCGCCCATTTATACGTGCTATGCTCCTTATTATCCAACAGCACTTCCCCACTTATGTATTCTGCCAGATAAACAACGCCGCCAAGCGAGTTTTCTTTCCCGGGATAAAATAAAAAGCTGTGTATCGGACATAAAATCTTTATGTCGCTTAAGCCGGTTTCTTCTTTTAGTTCCCTAAAAAGGGCTTGTTCCAAATCTTCATTTTCCTCAAGATGCCCCCCGGGAGACTCCCAGCCTGTTTTCAAATCATTAAGGTCTTTTTTATTATTTTTTAATATCAAAAAAGAGTTCCCTTTTTTAAGAAGTATCTTAACCAAAAAATGCGTAGTGACCGAATAGTAATTATTTTCCATGTGTTTTTATCTTAATTCATTTTTTAGTTCAAGCGCCCGAGCAATGATTCTCTCTCCTATTTCCCCCCAATCAAAAAATTCTTTGTAGAAAAGAGGATCAATGAGTTTAATTTCCGTCACGTCCCCATCGGGGTCAGAGATAAATTCGCCATAGGGTTCTATTAGGCAAGCATAACGTAATTGATAAATCATATTGTCCGCAAGCTGTACTTCTTGATAACCTATGGGGGCAAAAGAAACAACCTTCATATTCGATTCTTCTTCAATCTCCCTTTTTAAACATTCCTCATAGGTTTCTCCAACTTCAAGACCTCCGCCAACCAAACCCCAAGAATTTTTATTATGAACAACCAACATTTTACCTTCAATAAAACACGCGCCATAAACTTGGGTCACTTTTTTTGACAAGAGATTTTCAAAAGAGTCAGTGTCGTTATAAATAACTCGCACCACACTCCCATCGGAGTTGCTAATTTGTGATTTTATTTCCATGCTGTGTTTTTTGAAGATGAAAATTCTTTTTTGTGTTTATACCATTTCTAAAAAACCAGTTAGCATTTGAGCCAGAAAATTTTACTCATGTATGCCTCACCCGCTTATCCAAACTAATTTTTTCTATATCCCCTCCTCCCGCAAATCTTCGATTGCTTTTCGGGCTTTTTTGGAAAGTTTTTTCGGAGTTTTTATATTGAGCTTTATGAGGATGTCTCCGCGCCGCGTTTTGTCGAGAGGGACACCTTTTCCGCGGACGCGGAGAATTTCACCGTACGAAACTCCTTCGGGTACGCGCAGAGTTATTTTACCATCAAGTGTCTCGATTGCATACTCCCCGCCCAAAATCGCATCGGAGATTTTGATGTCCAAATCCATCACGAGATTTGCGCCTTCTCGTTTGAAAAGTTTGTGCGGCAAGACATAAACTTTCGCGTAGAGGTCGCCCGCGACTCCGCCGGGAATCATTTCTCCTTTTCCGGAGAGCCGAATAACTTCGCCACTCGCCATTCCGGCAGGAATGACGATGCGAATTTCTTCTTGCCCGCGCATGGCTCCCGCGCCGCGGCAGGTCGGACATTTTTCTTCCGGCACCTCGCCTTTGCCATTGCAGATACCACATTCTTTCACTGAGTTGAATGTTCCAAACATCGTTCTTTTGGCATCATGCACTTTCCCTTTGCCGTTGCAGGTGTCGCATTTTTTCATTTTCGTTCCCGGCTTCCCGCCCGTGCCGCGGCATTCCTTGCACGCCATCGTTTTGGTGATGAGCACCTTGCGTTCTGTGCCGAAAATAGCTTCTGCAAAGGGAATTTCCAAATCCATGGAAATGTCCCGCCCGCGTTTTACCTGCCCGCTGTGTCCGCCGCCGAAGAAATCACCGAAGATATCGCCGAGGTCAAACTCTACGCCTTCAAAATTCTGCGCGCCCCCGGCAAAACCATTGAAATCAAAGCCGCCAAAACCTTGCCCCTGCTGTGGACCCGCGCCATTGAAGGTGTTGCCGTAGGTATCATATTCCGCGCGCTTGCGGTCGTCGGAGAGTATCTGATACGCCTCGTTGATTTCTTTGAATTTCTGTTCATTTCCCCCTTGTTTGTCGGGGTGGAACTGGTGCGCGAGTTTGCGAAACGCTTTTTTGACGTCATCTTTTGTGGCTTCCTTTTGTATGCCTAAAACATTGTAGTAGTCTTTTGATGTTGCCATAATTTTGTGGTATAATTAAGTGCTTCTTTTTGATATGTTTATACTACCATAAATCGCCTTTTCGAGCAATTTGACTTTATTCTAAAAAATTGCACAAAAAAACAACAACGGGAACGCATTTTTATGCAGTCAAACTTTGCATATGCAAGAAAATAGCTACACTGGCACAATAAAAAATACCGACACATTGCTGTCGGTATTTTTCTTGAATACTTTGTCCTGGCGGCTACCTACTCTCCCCCTTTCGGAGTACCATCGGTACTACAGGGCTTAACTGCTGAGTTCGGAATGGGATCAGGTGTGACCCCTGCGTCAAGCCACCAAGACAAAATATTCAAGGATTTTTTGAATATTGTTTTGTTGTAAATTTCATCAAAAGCAAGCAAATTTTGTAAGTAACTGTGATTTTCAACTTTCCTAATAGGAATCGACATATTAGTACTTCTCGGCTCAACGCCTCGCGACGCTTACACCTAAAGCCTATCACCTAGTCATCTCCTAGGGGTCTCAACGATTCCTCATCTTGAAGTTGGCTTCCCTCTTAGATGCTTTCAGAGGTTATCCATTCCCGACATAGCTACTCGGCAGT
>OBEQ012686115.1_pt1 | contig 34368 bp, 43 predicted proteins | sample 1670901 | NCBI WGS metagenome assembly OBEQ01 (sample SAMEA104232315, study PRJEB22302) | groundwater metagenome | biome: forest; feature: aquifer; material: groundwater | place: USA | collected 2011-08-07 | depth 5.4 m | reverse complement strand
TTGAGTTGATCACGCCGATCGCGATGGACAAGGAGTTGAGATTCGCGATCCGTGAGGGCGGACATACGGTCGGAGCGGGAGTGGTGGCTGAGGTGATTGAGTAACATGAGATCGATTATTCAAATGGAGTGCAGTGATTGTAAGAGGCGGAACTATTCGACGACGAAGAATAAGACCAAGATGTCGAAGAAGTTTGAGATCAAGAAGTTTTGTCGCTTCTGTCGCAAACACACGGTTCATAAGGAGACGAAGTAAAACCCTGATCCCTGTAGGGGAGTAGCTCAGTTGGTAGAGCACCGGTCTCCAAAACCGGGGGTCGTGGGTTCGAATCCCTCCTCCCCTGCAGGGGGCAGGAGAAATATATGCAAACGCAAAAGTGGGTCAATCTGGGGTTGCTCATCGCATCGACGGCGATCTTCCTCTTTTTGAATCAACTGTTTTCATCGCTGTGGGATCTGGCTCGCCTTCCCAGGCCTGCTGAATGGCCGATCGAGCCGTCCCAGTGGATCAGTTTTACGGCGGCCGTTGCCGCCGGATTTTCCGCCCGTCGGAGTGAGCGGGCCAACCGGTTTTTGAACGAAGTGGCTTTAGAGCTCGGCAAAGTCACTTGGCCTCAGCGGAAAGAAACCGTCGCCTCCGCGGGGGTGGTGATTGTTCTTGTCGGGATCGCCGCCTTGATTTTGTTTTTGATGGATATTTTGTGGGGGACGGCGATTCGGGGATTGTTGGCGTTATAAGAGGGAAATATGTCGTTACAGTGGTACGTCGTACATACTTATTCCGGTTTTGAGCAGAAGGCCAAGAAGGCCCTCGATGAAAAGATCAAGTCGCTCAGCCAGCAGGATTTGATTTCGGAGGTCCTGATCCCTTCGGAGAGTGTCGTTGAGATGAAAAAAGGGGTCAAAAAGACCTCCAGCCGCAAAATCTTTCCCGGCTATATCCTGGTGAAGATGGAGCTGAACGACACGACCTGGCACATTATCAAGTCGGTTCCGAAGGTGACCGGCTTTGTCGGAGGGACAAAGAACCCCCCCTCGGTACCGGATGAGGAGGTTCAGAGGATCACCCAACAGATCAGTGAAGGGACCCTCCGACCGAAACCGAAGGTGACCTTTGAAAAAGGGGAGAGTATTCGGGTTGTCGACGGGCCGTTCACCAGTTTTAACGGGATTGTGGATGAGGTCAAACCGGAGAAGGGGAAGGTCAAGGTGCTGGTCAGCATCTTCGGTCGCTCCACGCCGGTTGAGCTGGATTTCATACAGGTAGAGAAAAACTAAGGAAAATCGAAAGAATTAGTTGCAACCCTGAGGGGTTGTGTTTAGAAGCGGGACCCTTTTCATTTTATGCCACCTAAAAAGGTACAGACACAGATTAAATTGCAAGTGCCCGCCGGTCAGGCGAATCCGGCACCGCCGATCGGTCCGGCGCTCGGACAACATGGTGTGAACATCATGGAGTTCTGCAAACAGTTTAATGCTAAGACCCAGAAGGTGGAGCCGGGTCTGGTGACTCCGGTGGTGATCACGGTTTATACCGACCGATCGTTCACCTTTATTATGAAGACCCCGCCGGTCTCGGTGTTGATCAAGAAGCTGCTCGGACTTGCCAAAGGTTCCGCCACTCCTAATAAGGAGAAGGTGGGGGCCCTGACGAAGGCCCAAGTGACGGAGATCGCCAAGCAGAAAATGCCGGATCTGAATGCCTTTGACCTCGAGGCCGCGATGCGGACGGTGGAAGGGACGGCACGAAGCATGGGGGTTGATATCAAAGGATAAGGTTGAGTGATGAGTAAAGATTATGTCGGGCAAAAAATATAAATCGGCGTTGGAAAAAGTCGATCGGACGAAGCGCTACCCTCTTGGAGAGGCGCTCGCCCTTTTGGAACAGGTCAAATTCGCCCAATGGGACGAGACGGTCGATCTCGCCGTCCGCTTGGGGGTTGATCCCAAACAGGGGGATCAGATGGTCCGAGGGGTGGCCCCTCTGCCTCACGGTCTCGGTAAGAAGGTGAGGATCGTCGTTTTTGCCAAGGGGGAAAAACAGAAAGAGGCCAAGGAGGCGGGTGCCGATGAGGTGGGGGCGGAAGATCTGATTGAAAAAATTGAAAAGGGATGGCTCGAATTCGATAAAGCGGTCGCCACTCCCGATATGATGGGGCTGGTGAGCCGCTTGGGGAAGGTGTTGGGGCCGAGGGGATTGATGCCGAATCCGAAGTTGGGAACGGTCACCTTTGAAGTGAAGAAGGCGGTGAATGACCTCAAGGCGGGTCAGGTGGAATACAAAACCGACAAGGGGGCCAATATCCACACGCCGGTCGGAAAGGCCTCCTTCGGCAAAGAGAAATTGAAAGAAAATATTGCCGTCCTCCTCGACTCGATTGTTCGTGCGAAGCCGGCGACCTCGAAGGGGACCTATCTCCGGAGCGCCACTCTTTCGACGACGATGAGTCCGGGGATCAAGCTCGATCTCTCCGAACTTCAGTTGCTTGGGGGAGGAGCGGCATGAAAAGGGGCGCCAAAGAGGCGGTCGTGACCCAATTTTCGGAGCGACTCCAAAAGGCCAAGGCGGTGATCTTGGCGGAGTACCGGGGGCTCAAGGTTTCCGAGATCACGACGATTCGTCGTGAGATCAGGAAGAATTCGGGTGATTTTCGGGTCGTCAAGAATCGTCTCGTCAAGCGGGCGGTGATCGGATCGGTGTGGGAGTCGCTTCAGAATCACTTCAAGGGACCGATCGCGATGGCGCTGACGAACGCCGATCCGGTTACCCTTTCGAAGATGTTGGCGAAATATGGGGAGGACTTCCCCGCCCTGAAGTTGAAGGTCGGCGTCATGGGGGGGAGATTCCTCGACGCGAAAGGGATTGATGCCCTTGCCAAACTGCCGTCGAAAGAAGCGCTCTATGCGAAGCTCTTGGGGACCTTGATGGCACCGGCTCAAGGATTGGTTCGTGTGATCAACGGAGTTCCACAAAAATTAGTGATGGCATTAAAAGCAATCAGCGAAAAAAAACCTGAGTAAGGAGGATCGTATGGCAACCGTCAGTCGAACAGACATCGTAGAGACACTCAAAGGCATGCCTCTCTTGGAGGTAGCCGATCTCGTCAAGGAACTCGAAACGGTCTTTGGCGTATCCGCAGCGGCACCGGTGATGATGGCCGGTGGTGCACCGGGCGCGGCTTCCGCTCCCGCCGAAGAGAAGACGGAGTTTACCGTGGTGCTCGTTTCTGCGGGGACCAACAAGATCAATGTCATCAAAGAAGTCCGGGCCTTGACCGGTCTTGGCCTCAAAGAGGCAAAGGATCTTGTCGAAGGGGCGCCCAAGACCGTCAAAGAAGGGGTCAATAAGGAAGAGTCCGAGAAGATGAAGACCACGCTGGAAAAAGCGGGCGCTAAAGTCGAGGTTAAGTAAGAAGTTAAGCAACAAGGAGCGTGACCGTGACCACGACGATTCAAGACCGGATCTTTCGAAAGAGTTTCTCCAAGATTGAGGAGATCAGTCCGATCCCCAATCTGATCGAGATGCAGAAGAAGTCTTATCGTGATTTTCTCCAGGCCGGGATCAGTCCGGATAAGCGAACCCTCGCCGGTCTGCAGGCAGTTTTTAAAGGGATCTTCCCGATCCGTGATTTTAATAACACCGCCTCCCTCGAGTTCGTCCAGTTTGCCTTGGACAAACCCAAGTATGACGTCGGCGAATGTCGGCAACGCGGCATGACCTATGCGGCGCCGATGCGGGTGATCGTGAGGCTCGTCGTCTGGGATGTCAATGCCGAGACGGGGGGCCAGTCGATCCGGGACGTCAAAGAGCAGGAGGTCTACTTCGGCGAAATTCCGTTGATGACCGAAACCGGGACCTTCATCATCAATGGGACGGAACGGGTGATCGTCGCCCAGCTTCATCGTTCCCCCGGCGTCTTTTTTGAGCATGACAAGGGGAAGACGCACGCCTCCGGAAAACTTCTCTATTCCGCCCGAATCATTCCGTATCGCGGCTCCTGGCTCGATTTTGAATTCGACCCGAAGGACATCCTCCATGTTCGCATCGATCGACGCCGAAAGATTCCGGCGACGGTGCTGATGAAGGCGCTCGGGTATTCGGTCGAAGACCTTCTCAATTACTTTTATCAAAGCGAACATGTGACCCTTGAAGGGGGAAAGCTCTTTAAAAATGTCGTCCCGGAACTTCTTCGTTTCCAAAAGGCTTATAAGGATATCCGCCATCCCAAGACCGGGGAGTCCCTGATCAAGGCGGGGAAGAAGTTCAATCGGGTGATTGTCGATCGGATCGTCCAGGCGAAGATCAAAAAAATCCCGATCGACGCCGAAGAGGTGATCGGTCGTGTCTCGACCCACGATCTTGTCGACAAACAGACGGGCGAGGTTGTCCTGGCCTGCGGAGATGTCCTGACGGAAGAAAATCTGGGGGAGTTGAAGAAACGTAAAATCGACGAGTTTGATCTTCTCTTTATCGACAATCTCAACATCGGCCCGTACATCCGCAACACCCTCCTCGTCGACAAAGTGGCGACCCACGAAGAGGCCTTGATGGAAATTTATCGAAGGCTTCGTCCCGGAGATCCGCCGACGCCGGACTCGGCCCGGAAGTTTTTTGACAATCTCTTTTTTAATGCTGAAAAATACGATCTTTCCCGGGTCGGGCGTCTGAAAGCCAATCACAAATTTAATTTTGACGTTCCGGTCACCGTGACGACCTTGAGAAAAGAAGACATCCTCGAGACGGTTCGTTACCTCTGCAATCTGAAGGACGGCAAGGGGCAGGTGGATGACATCGATCACTTGGGGAACCGGCGTGTCCGGTCGGTCGGCGAGCTTTTAGAAAATCAATACCGGATCGGTCTCGTTCGGATGGAACGGGCGGTGAAAGAAAGGATGAGTCTCCAGGATGTCGAGACCCTCATGCCTCATGACCTCATCAACCCGAAGCCGGTCTCGGCGGTGATCAAGGAGTTTTTCGGATCGAGCCAGCTTTCTCAGTTCATGGATCAGACAAATCCCCTTTCGGAAATTACGCACAAGCGCCGACTTTCGGCCTTGGGTCCCGGGGGATTGACGCGCGAGCGAGCCGGGTTCGAAGTGCGCGATGTCCACGCCACCCATTACGGACGGATTTGTCCGATTGAGACGCCGGAAGGACCGAATATCGGTCTCATCGCCTCTCTATCGACCTACGCCTGTGTCAATGAATATGGATTTATCGAAACCCCGTATCGAAAGGTGGTGGACGGACGCGCCACGCACGAAGTTCTCTATCTCTCGGCCCTGGAGGAAGAGAAGTATGTAATCGCCCAGGCGAATGCCCCGACCGACAAGAAGGGAAACTTTACCGCCGAGTTGATTTCCTGCCGGAAGGCCGGAGAATTTATCATCGTGCCTCCTGCAGACGCTCAGTACATGGACGTCTCTCCGAATCAACTGGTCAGCGTGGCCGCCGGGCTTGTCCCTTTCTTGGAACATGACGATGCCAACCGGGCGCTCATGGGGGCCAATATGCAGCGCCAGGCCGTTCCTCTGATCCGAACATCGGCCCCTCTCATCGGAACCGGTCTGGAAAAGATCGTCGCCCGTGATTCGGGGGTCACCGTGGTGGTCCGTCGGGACGGGACGGTCCTTTCCGTCGATGCGGTTCGTATGGTGATCAAACCGGACCGAGTGAATCGGAAGGCGGGAGAATCCGAACTCGATACCTACGATTTGTTGAAATATCAGCGGTCCAACCAAAACACCTGCGTCAATCAAAAACCGATTGTCCAAAAGGGAGACAAGGTCAAGGCGGGGGACGTCATTGCGGACGGACCGGCGACCTACCTGGGCGAACTCGCCTTGGGGCAAAATGTGCTCGTCGCCTTTATGCCGTGGGGCGGTTATAACTTTGAAGACTCGATCCTCGTCAGCGAACGGCTGGTCAAGGACGATGTCTTTACCTCCATTCATATCGAAGAGTTTGAAAGCGTCGCCCGCGACACGAAGTTGGGCAAAGAAGAAATGACCCGCGATATTCCGAATTTGGGAGACGAGGCGCTTGCCAACCTCGATGAGACCGGCGTGGTTCGGATCGGGGCCGAGGTCAAGCCGGGAGATATTCTCGTCGGTAAGATCACCCCTCAAGGGGAGACGCAGCTCTCTCCGGAAGAGAAACTCCTCCGGGCGATTTTTGGCGAAAAGGCGGGGAACGTGAAGGATACCTCTCTCCGCGTTCCTCCCGGCGTTTTTGGAACCGTCATCACGACCCAGGTCTTTTCCCGCGAGGGGATCGGTCTGGATGAGCGGGCCAAAGAGAATCAGACCAAGGAGACCCAGAAATTTCTCAAGGATCGTGAAGTGGAGATCAAGACGATCGCCGACGGTACGCGGAAGAAGTTGAAGGGGTTGCTCGTCGGGAAGACGGCGACCTGCAAGATTGTCGATGAAGAAACGGAGAAGGTCCTTCTCGCGAAAGGCAAATCGATCACCGATGACGTTCTCGAGAAGATCCCTTACGCACGATGGTCCGAGATCGGCGTCGGGGATGAAGAGGTGGAAGAGCAGGTCCAGGAGATCATCGAAGGGCTCGAAGAACAGGTCGATATGGTTAAGATGGTCTATGACCAGAAGGTCTCCAAACTCCATAAGGGGGATGAACTTCCTCCCGGGGTCATCAAGATCGTCAAGGTCTATGTGGCGATCAAGCGGAAACTGGCGGTCGGCGACAAGATGGCGGGGCGTCACGGAAACAAGGGGGTCATCTCCCGGATCCTTCCGGCGGAAGATATGCCCTACCTTGCGGATGGGTCGCCGGTCGACATCGTTCTCAATCCCCTGGGGGTTCCTTCCCGGATGAACGTGGGCCAGATTTTAGAGACCCACCTGGGATGGGCGGCACAGGGATTGGGAGAGAGGATCGGAGAGCTGGTGAACGGTCATTATACTAAGGATGCGCTTAAGCAACTTTTGAAAAAGATTTACACCTCCCGAAAATTTGACGCGCTTCTCGATGATTTTTCGGAAAAAGATCTCAAGAGGTTTGCCCAGGGACTTCGGGAAGGGATCCATGTCTCTTCCCCCGTTTTCGACGGGGCCAATGAGGATGAGGTGAGGGGGATGTTGGAGCTTTCTCAACTTCCCATCCAAGGTCAGACGGTCCTTTTCGACGGCCGGACCGGAGATGCCTTCGATCACAACGTCACGATCGGCATCATGTACATGATGAAACTCCATCACTTGGTGGACGACAAGATCCATGCGCGTTCGATCGGACCTTACTCGCTCGTCACCCAGCAACCGCTCGGCGGAAAGGCCCAGTTCGGCGGTCAGCGATTGGGAGAGATGGAAGTCTGGGCGATGGAGGCCTACGGGGCGGCCCATGCGCTGCAGGAGTTTCTCACCGTGAAGTCGGACGACGTGATCGGCCGAACACGGATGTACGAAATGATCGTCAAGGGAGAACGGGGATTCGAGCCGGGTATTCCGGAATCATTTCAAGTTCTCATCAAGGAGCTCCAGTCTCTGGGGCTCAACATCGAACTCTTGGAAGAATTGTCGGAGTAAAAACACATGACAGATCACTTCAACTTCTTCGAAAAACCCAAGGATCCCTTTTTCATCAAGGGGGTCCGTATCACGATCGCTTCGACGGAAAAGATCCGGGAGTGGAGTCACGGCGAGGTCAAAAAGCCGGAGACGATCAACTACCGGGCCTTCAAGCCGGAGAGAGACGGTCTCTTCTGCGCGAAGATCTTCGGCCCGGTCAAAGATTTCGAATGCAATTGCGGCAAGTACAAGCGGATGAAGCACCGCGGAATCGTCTGCGAAAAGTGCGGCGTCGAGGTCATCTCCTCCCGTGTCCGGAGAGAGCGGATGGGGCACATCACCTTGGCGACCCCGGTCGCCCACATCTGGTTTTTGAAAAGCCTTCCGTCGCGGATTGGGACCATTCTCGATATGAGCCTCAAGGATCTGGAGAAGGTTCTTTACTGTGAAGCGTATGTCGTCGTCGATCCCGGCAGCACCGATCTCATCTTCGGAGAGCTTTTGACCGAGAGCCGGTATCAGAAGATGAGGCAGGAACATGGCAGCAAATTTCGGGCGGGAATCGGGGGAGATGTTGTCCAGGAGCTTTTGAAGAGTATCGATCTTGCCGATTTGGGGAAAAAGGTCCGCAAAGGGCTTGCCGCCAGTAATTCCGAGGCGACAAAGAAGAAGCTCGCCCGGCGTTTGAAGCTGATTGAAGCCCTCGTCGCCTCCGGAAACCGGCCCGATTGGATGATGCTCGAGGTCATTCCGGTCCTCCCTCCCGATTTGAGACCGTTGGTCCCTCTGGACGGCGGCCGATTCGCCACCTCGGACCTCAATGATCTCTACCGACGCGTGATCAATCGGAACAATCGTTTGAAGAGATTGATGGAACTCAACGCCCCGGACATCATCATCCGCAATGAAAAGAGGATGCTGCAGGAAGCGGTCGACGCCCTCTTTGACAACGGTCGTCGCGGAAAGGTCTTTACGGGGCCCAACAAGAGGCCGCTTCGTTCATTGTCAGATATGCTCAAGGGCAAACAGGGGCGTTTCCGTCAAAACCTTTTGGGAAAACGGGTCGACTATTCCGGCCGTTCCGTCATTGTCGTCGGTCCGGAGCTTCGGCTCCATCAAGTGGGTCTCCCCAAGATCATGGCGCTCGAGCTCTTCAAGCCTTTCATCTACCAGAAGCTGGAGGAGAGGGGATTCGTTTCCACCATTAAAGGGGCGAAAAAGATGGTCGAGAAGGAACGGCCCGAGGTCTGGGACGTGTTGGAAGAAGTGATCCAGGAACATCCGATTATGATCAACCGGGCGCCGACACTGCATCGATTGGGAATCCAGGCATTCGAACCGATCTTGATTGAAGGAAAGGCGATCCAGCTCCATCCGCTCGTTTGCACCGCCTTCAATGCCGACTTCGACGGCGATCAGATGGCGGTCCATGTGCCGTTGTCGGTCGAGGCCCAGATCGAGGCACGCGTCTTGATGATGAGCACGAATAATATTTTATCCCCTGCGAGCGGGAAGCCGATCATTGTTCCGTCCCAGGATATGGTTTTGGGGATCTATTACATGACGCGCGAGGTTCCTTTTGCCCGCGGAGAGGGAAAACTCTTTTCCTCTCCGGACGAAGTGCGGATGGCCTACGACGCCAATGAGGTCGATCTCCATGCCCGCATCAAGGTTCGGATCCACAAACAGCGATTTGACACGACGGTTGGACGAATCCTGCTCTATGAAATCATCCCCGCCGAGCTTCCTTTTGAAATTGTTAATAAGGTGATGGACAAGAAGTCGATCGCGGATCTGGTCGGCGAATGTTACCGCGTCGCAGGCAATAAGGCGACCGTCCTTTTGGCGGATCACTTGAAGAATACCGGATTTCATCATGCGACCAAGGCGGGAATCTCGATCGCCATCGACGCGATGAAGATTCCGACGGGAAAACAGAAGTTCTTGGACGGGGCCTACAAAGAAGTTCGTGAGATCGAGCATCAGTATCAAGACGGCCTCATCACTTCGGGTGAAAAATATAACAAAGTCATCGATATCTGGGCGGAGACGACCGAGGAGATCGCCAAAGAAATGATGAAAGAGATGTCGCATGAAGTGATCGAGGGAGAAAAGGGAGAGAAGAAGGAGATCATGAGCTTCAATCCGATCTTCATCATGGCCGATTCCGGCGCGAGAGGTTCCGCGCAGCAGATGCGCCAGCTCGCGGGAATGCGGGGATTGATGGCCAAGCCGTCGGGGGAAATTATTGAAACTCCGATTACGGCGAATTTCAGGGAAGGATTGACGGTCCTCCAATATTTCATTTCGACCCACGGCGCCCGAAAGGGGCTTGCCGATACGGCGCTCAAGACGGCGAACTCCGGATACCTCACCCGGCGTTTGGTCGACGTCGCGCAGGATATGTCGGTGAGTTCTCACGATTGCGGGAGTCTGGACGGCATCGAGGTCGGGTCCCTTCTTGAAGGGGGCGAAATTATCGAGCCGATGGGGGGGCGTATCTTGGGACGCGTTGCCCTCGAAGACATCCTTGATCCCTTTACCAATGAGCTTCTGGTTTCGGCCGGTGAGGAGATTACGGAAGAAAATATTTCCAAGGTTGAAAACTCCGGATTGGAGAAGGTGGCGATCCGTTCGGTGTTGACCTGTCAAAGTCGGCAGGGAGTTTGCGGCAAGTGTTACGGCCGCGACCTTTCCCGCGGACACATGGTCAATATCGGCGAGGCGGTCGGTGTCATCGCCGCCCAGTCGATCGGCGAACCGGGGACTCAGTTGACCATGAGAACCTTCCACATCGGAGGGACCGCTTCCCGACGGGTCGAGCAGAGTTTCCTCGAGGCCCGGAGCGACGGAGTCGTCAAATTCCACAATCTCAAAACAACGGAGAACCGTGAAAGAGGTCTGACGGTGATGAACCGTAACGGCGAGATCGCCGTCATGGATGAGGAGGGGCGTGAGCGGGAAAAATACCCCATCATCTATGGAGCGAAGGTTCTCATCAAAGAGGGGCAGAAGGTCAAGAAGGGGGCGATGATCGCCGAGTGGGATCCTTATACCACACCGATGCTGACGGAGGTTTCCGGGGTCGTGAAGTTCGGCGATATCGTCGAAGGGGTCTCGATGCAAGAGCAGGTCGATGAGGTGACCGGTCTTTCGCGCAAGGTGGTGACCTCTTCAAAAGACCCCGACCTGAGACCTCGCGTTTCGATCAAAGATCCGAAAAGCGGAAAGACAAAGAAAATTCCCGGAACCGAGCGGGAGGCCCGCTACCTGATGCCGGTGAGCGCCAACATTATTGTGACCGAAGGTCAGGAGATGGACGCGGGTGACATTATCGCCAAGATTCCGCGGGAAACGACCAAGACGAAGGATATTACGGGAGGTCTTCCCCGGGTCGCCGAACTCTTCGAGGCACGGAAGCCGAAGGAGTGCGCGATCATCAGCGAGATCGACGGAAATATTATTTTTGGAAAAGATACGAAGGGAAAGAGAAAGGTCCTGGTCAAGCCGGAAGTCGGCGAGCCGATGGAATATCTGATCCCTCGAGGAAAGCATATTGCGGTCCACGAAGGGGATTTCATCCGGGCGGGTGAGCCTCTGATGGACGGCGCCGCCAATCCTCATGATATCTTGAAGGTCCTTGGGGTGAAGGCGCTGGCCAAATACCTCGTCGATGAAGTCCAAGAGGTCTACCGTCTGCAAGGGGTCAAGATCAACGACAAGCACATCGAGGTGATTGTCCGTCAGATGCTTCGGAAGGTGAGGATCACCGATGCGGGAGACACCTGTTTCTTGGCGGACGAACAGGTCGATAAGCTTCTCTTTGAGGAGGAGAATGAGCGGATGAAGAAGAAGGGAGAGAAGCCGGCGATCGCCGAACCTCTTCTTTTGGGAATCACGAAGGCCTCGCTCTCCACGGAGAGTTTCATTTCGGCCGCCTCTTTCCAGGAGACGACGCGGGTCCTCACGGAGGCCGCCGTCGCCGGAAAGACCGATCATTTAAGAGGGCTGAAGGAAAACGTCATTATGGGGCGGCTCGTTCCGTCGGGAACGGGGTTGGCTCGTTATAAGAATATCAAGGTCGAGGTCAAAGAAGAGATCGCATTGACGGGATAGTTGACGGTGATGGGAGGATTTTGCTAGAAAGGCCGGCTTTTTGATGAGGACTGATTTATATGCCGACGATTAACCAGTTGATTCGTACCGGACGAGAGAGGGCGTTGAGAAAGACAACGGCCCCCGCCTTGATGAATTGTCCGCAGAGGCGAGGGGTTTGTGTCCGCGTCTATACGACGACCCCCAAGAAGCCGAATTCGGCCCTTCGGAAGGTCGCCCGCGTCCGTCTGACCAATACGATGGAGGTGAGCGCCTATATCCCGGGGGAGGGGCATAACCTTCAGGAGCACAGTGTGGTCCTGGTCCGCGGGGGGCGCGTGAAAGATCTCCCGGGTGTTCGGTATCATATTGTTCGAGGGGCCCTCGATACGTCAGGGGTCGAGAAGAGAAGAAAAAGCCGATCAAAGTACGGAGCCAAAAGGCCCAAATAGGGATTTTTATTATGTCACGAAAAGGAGCTCAACCCCATCGCACCATCCTTCCCGACCCGAAATTCGGCGATAAGCTGGTCGCCAAGCTGGTCAATAAAGTGATGTTGGACGGAAAAAAATCGATCGCCGAGTCGATCGTTTACGGAGCGTTTGAGATCTTGGCGGAAAAGACCAAGGAGGCCCCCTTAAAAATATTTAAAGAGGCGCTCGAACAGATCAAGCCGATTCTGGAGGTCCGCTCCCGCCGCGTCGGCGGGGCCACCTATCAGGTTCCGATGGAGGTCCGCTCCGATCGAAGGGTCTCTCTGGGTCTTCGGTGGCTTGTCTCCTATGCGCGCACCCGAGGAGAGAAGTCGATGGCGGAGAGGCTGGCCGGAGAACTGCTCGATGCCCGCGAACGGCGCGGCGGATCGATGAAAAAGAAAGAGGACGTTCACCGAATGGCGGAGGCGAACCGAGCCTTTGCGCATTACCGGTGGTAGAAAGTTATGGCCCTTGAAACTGACACATTAGAAAAGACCCGCAACATCGGAATCATCGCCCACATCGATGCGGGTAAGACGACGATGACCGAACGGGTCCTGTTTTATACCGGAATCACCCATAAACTGGGGGAGGTTCACGACGGGACGGCGACGATGGATTGGATGCCTCAGGAGCAGGAGCGGGGAATCACGATCACCTCCGCCGCGACCACCTGTTTTTGGAACGACTGTTGCATCAATATCATCGATACGCCCGGTCACGTCGATTTTACGATCGAGGTGGAGCGGTCGTTGAGAGTCCTGGATGGGGCGATTGGTGTCTTTTGCGGCGTCGCCGGCGTTCAGCCGCAGTCGGAAACGGTTTGGCGGCAGGCGAATCGCTACAAAGTTCCGCGGATCGCCTTTGTCAACAAAATGGATCGTGTCGGGGCCGATTTTTTTCGATGTGTTCGTTCCATGAGAGAGAAACTGAACGCCAATCCCGTCCCCTTCACCCTTCCGATTGGGGAGGCGGATCGGTTTTGCGGCGTGGTCGACCTGGTCAAGATGCAGGGGTATCAATTCGATGAAGAGTCTCAAGGGATCAAGATGACCCCGATCGAAATTCCCGCCGATCTCCAAGTGACGGCCCGAGAGTGGCGCGAGAAACTGGTCGAAGAGATCGCCTCGCAGGACGAATTGTTGATGAGTCGGTATTTGGAAAGTCAGGAAAGTCAGATGATCAGCGAGCAGGAACTGATGGGTGCGGCCCGTCGTGCCACGATTGCGATGAAGATCACGCCGGTCTTCTGCGGTTCCGCCTTCAAGAATAAAGGGATTCAGCTTGTTCTTGATGCGGTGGTGAATCTTCTCCCGGCTCCGGTCGATGTCCCTCCGATCCAGGGGTGGGTTCCGGGCGACAAAACCAAAACGATGATTCGAAAGGCCGACCCGAAGGGGCCGTTTTCAGCCTTGGCCTTCAAGATCATGTCGGATCCCTTTGTCGGGACCCTGACTTATCTTCGCGTTTATTCCGGAGAACTCACGGCCGGAAGCAGCATTTATAACTCGATCAGGGACAAGAAAGAGCGCGCAAGCCGCCTTCTCCGAATGCATGCGAACAAGAGAGAAGAGGTAAAAAAAATCAGCGCCGGGGATATCGCCGCCGTGGTCGGTTTCAAAGTGACGACGACCGGGGATACCCTCTGTCCGGAGTCCCATCCGATTGCCTTAGAGGCGATGGAATTTCCCAACCCGGTCATCTCGGTCGCGATCGAGCCGAAGACGAAGGCCGATGAGGAGAAGCTGTCCGCCTCTTTGGGCAAGCTGGCGACCGAAGATCCCTCTTTTCGCGTCAAGGTCGATCATGAAACCGGTCAGACGATTATCTCCGGGATGGGAGAACTTCATCTTGAAATCATCGTCGATCGACTGATGCGGGAGTTCAAGGTCGGGGCGAATGTGGGACGGCCGCAGGTCGCTTACCGGGAAACGATCACCGGAGTGGCCGAGGCGGAGGGAAAATATATCCGTCAGACCGGCGGACGCGGCCAATACGGCCATGCCTGGCTCAAGGTGGAGCCGATGGAGAGGGGCAAAGGTTTTGAATTTGTCGATAAGATCGTGGGAGGCGTGATCCCGAGGGAATTCATTCCGGCGATCCGGAAGGGAATCGAGGAATCGCTCGATACGGGGGTTTTGGCCAGCTATCCAATGGTCGATGTGCGAGTGACCCTGTTTGACGGATCTTTTCACGATGTCGACTCCTCGGAGATCGCCTTTCGATTGGCGGGGGCGATCGGATTCAAGGAGGCGGTCCAAAAGGCGGGGATCGCCCTCTTGGAGCCGATGATGAAACTGGAAGTGACGGTTCCGGAGGATTATCTCGGTTCGGTCACCGGGGATCTCAACGGACGGCGTGGAAAAATCATGAACTCGGAGACCCGGGCCGGCTCTCAGGTGATCGATGCCCAAGTTCCGCTGGCCCGGATGTTCGGTTACGCGACCGATCTTCGGTCGATGACCCAGGGGCGTGCCGTTTTTACGATGGAATTTTCTCACTACGAGCAGATTCCCAAAAATATTGCGGAAGAGATTGTCGCCAAGGCGCAGGGAAGATAAGAGGAGAAAATTATGTCCAAAGAAAAATTCGATCGAAAGAAACCGCACCTGAACGTGGGAACGATCGGGCACGTGGATCATGGGAAGACGACATTGACGGCATCGATCACAAAGGTGTTGTCGTCGAGGAAGCTGGCGACCTTCGTGGCCTTCGACCAGATCGATAAGGCGCCCGAGGAGCGGGAGCGAGGGATCACGATCGCGACGGCGCACGTGGAGTACGAGTCGGAAAAGAGACACTACGCCCACGTCGATTGTCCGGGACACGCCGACTATGTGAAGAACATGATCACGGGAGCGGCCCAGATGGACGGGGCGATACTCGTTGTTTCAGCCGCCGATGGTCCGATGCCTCAGACGCGCGAGCATGTTTTGTTGGCAAGACAGGTGAATGTCCCTTACATCGTTGTCTTCTTGAACAAGTGCGACATGGTGGATGACAAAGAGCTGATGGACTTGGTGGAATTGGAAGTGCGCGAGCTTTTGACGAAGTACGAGTTTCCCGGGGACAAGATCCCGATCGTGAAGGGGAGCGCGTTGAAGGCGTTGGAGTGCGGATGCGGGAAGGACGATTGTGGGAACTGCAAACCGATCTGGGATTTGATCAAGGCGGTGGATGAGAGCATCCCGATACCGCAGAGAGACATTGAGAAACCGTTCTTGATGCCTGTGGAGGATGTGTTCTCGATCTCCGGGCGTGGGACGGTAGCGACGGGAAGAGTGGAGAGAGGAAAAGTGAAGGTGGGAGAAGAGATTGAGCTGGTCGGGATCAAGCCGACGTCGAAGACGGTGGTGACCGGGGTCGAGATGTTCAGAAAACTTCTTGATGAAGGGATGGCGGGAGACAATGTCGGGATCTTACTGAGAGGATTGAAGAGGGAAGATGTGGAGCGGGGACAAGTATTAGCGAAGCCGGGCAGCATTACCCCCCACAAGAAGTTCAAGGCGGAGACGTATATTTTGACGAAGGAAGAGGGGGGACGGCACACGCCGTTTTTCAACGGGTATCGGCCTCAGTTTTATTTTCGAACGACCGATGTGACGGGAGTCTGCACGCTCCCGGCGGGGATCGAGATGGTGATGCCGGGGGATCGGGTGAGCATGGAGGTTGAGTTGATCACGCCGATCGCGATGGACAAGGAGTTGAGATTCGCGATCCGTGAGGGCGGACATACGGTCGGAGCGGGAGTGGTGGCTGAGGTGATTGAGTAGATTTTTATGGCGACGGAATACGACAAAGGGCAAAAGATTCGGATTCGATTGAAAGGGTTTGATCACAGACTCTTGGATCAATCGACCGGTGAGATTGTTGAAACGGTCCGAAGGACTGGTGGAAGAATTGCCGGTCCGATTCCGCTTCCGACAAAGATCGAGCGATACTGCGTGCTTCGTTCTCCCCACGTCGACAAAAAGTCGCGCGAGGCGTTTGAGATTCGGACCCACAAACGGCTGTTGGATATTTTGGAGCCGACCCAGCAAACGATCGACGCCTTGATGAAATTGGAATTGTCGGCCGGAGTCGAAGTCGAAATTAAGATGTTATAAAATTATGTCAGGATTACTGGGCAAAAAATTGGGAATGACTCAACTCTTCGACGAATCGGGCGATGTCGTCCCGACGACCGTCTTGCAGGCGGGTCCTTGCGTCGTCGTCCAAAGGAAGAAGAAGGAAACGGACGGCTATGAGGCGATCCAGGTCGGGTTTGAAGAACTCCCTGAGAAGAAGGTCAGTCGCCCCGCTCTGGGACACACCCAGAAGAAAGGTCTCAAGCCTTTCCGTTTTTTTCGCGAGTTTCGAGTCCCTGCGGAGGATGCGTATGAAATCGGGCAGATTTTGACTGCGGAGACCTTTAAGGTCGGGGATCGGGTCAAGATAACCGGTTTTTCCAAAGGGAAGGGATTTCAAGGGGTCATCAAGCGCCACGGAAAAGCGGGGGGGCCGGCCTCTCACGGATCACGATTTCACCGAACGACAGGGTCGATCGGCCAGAGAACCTCGCCCGGCGAGGTCTTTAAAAATATGAAACTGCCGGGCCACTTGGGGGACGAGCGGGTGACGGTTCGAGGCCTCAAGGTGGTTCAGATTCGCCTGGAAGATAACGTGATCTTGGTGCGTGGAGCGGTGCCCGGGGCGCGAAATAATTTGCTCATGATTCGAAAGGACCGCGTATGACCGAAATTCCGGTTTATAACATGAAAAAGGAAAAGGTCGGCTCGGTCGAATTCCCGGCCTTTGAGGGGAAGAAGGTGAATACCGCGCTCCTTCACCAGGTGGTGGTCGCCCAGCAGACCAACCGACGCCAAGGGAACGCGAAGGTCAAGACCCGGCATGAGGTCGCCGGAAGCACACGGAAGATTTATCGGCAGAAGGGGACGGGGGGTGCCCGGCATGGAGATATCAAGGCGCCGCTCTTTGTGGGAGGCGGTCAGACCTTCGGCCCGAAGCCCAAAAATTATGACGTGCGGCTTCCGCAGAAGATTCGAAGGGCCGCGTTACGCGAGGCGGTTCGGGTGCGCCAGGAGGAGGGACGACTTTGGATCCTCGATCAGCTCCAATTTGACGCGCCAAAAACCAAAAAGGCGGCCGAGCTTTTTTCCATCTTTGAAATCGAAAAGGGATTGGTGGTTTTGGACCAGTCTCTTCCACATGTGGAAAAATCGACCCGAAACCTTTCCGGCTTTAAGGTCTGCCGCGTTGAGGGGGTGAGTGTCCGTGATATCCTGGCCTACCAGCACCTGGTCCTGACCCGCGGGCCTTATGAAAGGTTAAGAAACCAGGGCCAAAGGCCCGTTGAGGGGGAGGCTCCATCCGGCTTTGCCGGTGGAGGGGGCGACGCGAGCCCCTCTAACGAAAGGTTGCTGGCATCATGAAGGCTGATCAGATCATTAAAAAACCGCTCATTACGGAGAAGGCGGTCGCGATGAAGGAGACGCTGGGGCGGTATTATTTTGAGGTCAATACGGCCGCCAATAAAGTGACGATCCGAAAGGCGGTCGAGGAGCTTTTCAAGGTGAAGGTCACGGATGTGAGGACATTGATTGTTCACGGAAAAAAGCGACGGGTGGGGCGTTATTTCGGCTCACGACCGAATTGGAAAAAGGCGATCGTGACGCTGGAAAAAGGACAAAAGATCGAGGCCTTTGAGCCCAAATAGGATTTTATTATGCCGGTAAAAACTTTTAGACCGATCACATCGACGCTGCGCTTCAAGACCTCGCTCGATTTCTCGCAGCTCTCCAAGGAGAGACCGGTCAGGAACCTTGTCACTCCGATCAAGAGGACCGGGGGACGGGGAAATACCGGTCGAATCACCGCCCGTTTTATCGGAGGGGGGCATAAGCGTCTTTATCGGATCATCGATTTTAAGAGGAATAAATTTGAGGTTCCTGGACGTGTGGAGGCGCTGGAGTACGATCCGAATCGTTCCGCCTTCATCGCCCGGGTCGTTTATCAGGACGGGGAACGACGGTACATTCTGGCCGCCGTCGGATTGCGTGTCGGAGATACGGTCGTCTCATCGGCCGAAGAAGCCGAAATCCGCCCGGGAAATAATCTCCCGTTGCGTAATATTCCTCTCGGGACCGAACTTCATAATATCGAACTGAACGTCGGACAAGGGGGGCGATTGGTGCGGAGCGCCGGAGGTATGGCTCAGTTGATCGCGAAGGAGGGGGGTCACGCCCATATCCGGCTTCCTTCGGGAGAGGTGCGACTGGTCGATCTGATGTGCCGATCGAGCATCGGTCAGGTTTCCAACCTCGATCATGAGAATGTGGTGATCGGCAAGGCGGGACGGAATCGTTGGTTGGGAAGGCTTTCTCACTCGCGCGGTATGGCGATGAATCCTGTCGATCATCCCCACGGCGGAGGAGAGGGGAGATCGAAGGGGGGAAATCATCCGAGTTCTCCGTGGGGAACACCGGCCAAGGGATACAAGACGCGCCATAACAAACGAACTGATCGATTTATTCTTAAGGATAGGAGAGCGAAGCTATAACTTATGCCGCGTTCCATTAAAAAAGGGCCGTTTATCGATCTGCCTCTGCAGGCCAAGGTGACGGCGGCGGTCGAGACCAAGAGCCGAAAGGTGATCAAGACCTGGTCGCGCCGTTCCACCGTGACCCCGGAATTCGTGGGGCTGACGATTGCGGTCCACAACGGACGCAAGTTTATTCTGGTCTTCGTGACGGAAAACATGGTCGGTCACAAGCTGGGTGAGTTTTCCCCGACCCGATTGTTCCGGGGACATTCGGGGATGAGAAAAGAAGAGAAGCCGGCCTCCTCGTCGGCTCCGGCCCCGGCGGCGGCAGCAGGTGGGGAGAAAAAGGGAGCTTAATGGCAGCCGTCACCGCAAAACTGAGATATTTAAGGGTGGCGCCTCGGAAGGTGCGCCTCGTGGTGGATGCCGTCCGCGGACTTCCTGTCCAGGAGGCGCTCGACCTGCTCACCTTTGGAAAGAAGTCGGCGAGTTTGGACATTTCAAAATTGATCCGATCGGCGGTTTCAAATGCCGATCAAAAGGGGGGGATCGATGTCGATCAACTCCTGGTCAAGACGATCTGGGTCGATCAAGGGCCGACACTGAGGAGATCTCTGGCGCGAGCGAGAGGGTCGGCCTCCCGGATCAATAAGAAGACGAGTCACATTACGGTGGTTTTGGAGGAGAAATAGGCATGGGACAAAAGGTACATCCATACGGCTTTCGACTGGGAATCACAAAACCGTGGCTCTCTCGTTGGTATTCCCGGAAAGACTACGCCAAATTTATTCTGGAGGATTCCAAGATTCGAAAAATGGTGAAGGTGAAGCTCTATCATGCGGGCGTTTCCAAGACCGAGATCGAGAGGCGGGGGGAGATGGTCACGGTGAATATCCATACCGCCCGACCCGGCTTGGTGATCGGGAAAAAAGGGACCGGCATCGATGCCTTGAAGATCGATCTTAATCAGATGGTCGGCCGGGAAGTGACCGTGAATATTCATGAGGTTCGCAAGCCGGAGCTGGATGCCCAGCTGGTTGCGGAAAACATCGCCCTTCAGCTTGAGCGACGGATCGCCTTTCGTCGAGCGATGAAAAAGGCGGTGACGTCCGCGATGAAGTTTGGGGCCAAAGGGATCAAGGTCCGATGCGGCGGTCGGTTGGCCGGATCGGAGATCGCTCGGAGCGAGTGGTATCGCGAAGGACAAGTTCCCTTGCATACCCTTCGGGCCGATATCGACTTTGGACAGGCGGAGTCGCTGACCACCTACGGCAAGATCGGGGTGCAGTGTTGGGTGTATAAAGGTGAAATTTTAAAGGGGAAGATGGAAAAAAATGAGGCCGTCTAGAAAAAACCAGCGCCAGAGGCGCGTTGAGGGGGCGACGCGAGCCCCTATAAAAGACCAGTGTTGGGTGTATAAAGGTGAAATTTTTAAGGAAAAGCCGAAAGAAATGGAGATCGCATAAATGCTGCAGCCGGCGCGGACAAAATATCGGAAGCAGCAAAAAGGGCGGATTCGCGGCATTGCGAACCGCGGCTGCGAGTTGAGCTTCGGCAAGTACGGTCTCCAGGCCCTCGAGGCGGGGAAGATCAGCTCTCGGCAGATTGAGGCGGGTCGTTTGGCGATGGCGCGTCTCATTAAAAAAGGGGGGAAGATCTGGATTCGGATCTTTCCGGACCTGCCGGTCACCAAGAAGCCGGCCGAGACTCGGATGGGAAAAGGAAAAGGACCTGTGGAAGGGTATGCGGCGGTGGTCAAAAGAGGCCGCGTCCTTTTTGAGTTGGACGGGCTTCCTTTCGATATCGCGAAAGAAGCATTGCAATTGGCGGCGCATAAACTCTGTGTGAGGACTCAACTTTTGTCCCGATAAAGGAAAACTATGAGCGTAAAAGTTCGGACAGCGAAGGTTCTTTCCCGGAAGATGCAAAAGACGGCCGTGGTCGTGGTCGAGCGTCGAGCGATCGATCCGATCTTTCATAAGTTTATGAAAAAGGTTCAAAAATTTAAGGTCCATGATGAGCGTAACGAATGTCAACCGGGGGATCTCGTTCAGATCATCGAGACGAGTCCCATTTCCAAAGAGAAAAGATGGCGCGTTCAGAAGATTCTGAAGAAGGCGGCGGTCGTTGAGGAGACCGTCGTTTAGAGAGTGTGGTGTTGAACTATGATACAACCCTATACGGTTTGCTATTCGGCGGACAATTCGGGGGCCAAGAAGGTGATGTGCATCCGGGTTTTGGGAGGCTCTCACCGAAAGTATGCTTCTCTGGGAGATGTCATTGTCGTCTCGGTGAAGGAGGCGTTGCCTCACTCCAAGATTAAAAAGGGGGACGTGAAGCGGGCGGTCATTGTTCGGACCGCCAAAGAGGTGCGACGTACCGACGGGTCGTACATCAAGTTTGACGACAATTCGGTGGTCTTGATCGATCAAAACAACGAACCGGTCGGAACCCGTATTTTCGGGCCGGTCGCGAGGGAACTGCGGAGTAAAAAGTTTACAAAGATTATTTCGTTGGCGCCGGAGGTTTTGTAAATGTTTCGCAAGAATGACATGGTTCAGGTGATGACGGGCAAGGAGAAGGGGAAGAGCGGGAAGATCATCGCCATTTTTCCTGAAAAGGGGCGCGCCTTGGTGGAGAAGCTTAACAGGGTGAAACGGCACCAAAAGCCGAATCAGAAGATGCCTCAGGGAGGAATCATGGAGAAAGAGGCGTCGATTCATCTTTCCAATCTGTTGCTCTCTTGTTCCAAGTGCGGACGAGGGGTGCGCACGAGGGTCAAGACGGACGATCAGGGAAAGAAGCAGCGTATTTGCGTGAAGTGTCGGGAGGCTCTCGGTTAATTTATGGCTCGTGCAAAAAAAGAAGCGGGATCGAAGTTTGAGCTCTTTTATAAAGGGCCGTGCGTTCAGACCTTGATGAAGGAGCTCGGATTTAAAAATCCGTTGCGGGTTCCTCGGGTGGAAAAGGTGGTCATCTCGAGTTCTCCCAAAGAGGCGACCCAGGACGCCAAGGTCTTGGAGAAGGTGTCGGAAGAGCTTTCCCTGATTTCGGGACAAAAACCGGTCGTGACGAAGGCCAAGAAGTCGATCGCCAATTTTAAGTTGAGGAAAGGGATGCCGATCGGCTGCGCCGTCACCTTGCGCCGGCAGCGGATGTACGAATTTTTAAATCGCCTTTTCAATATCGTTCTTCCGAGGACGCGCGATTTTCGCGGGGTCTCTCCGAAGGGATTTGACGGACGAGGAAATTACACCTTGGGGATTTGGGAACAGATCGTCTTTCCCGAAATTCCTTACGATAAGATCGATCATATTCGCGGGATGAATGTGACGATCGTCACCTCGGCAAGAACCGATCTGGAAGGGAAGGCCTTGTTGAAGGTCTTGGGGATGCCGTTTCGGGAGCAACAATAATGGCAAAAACATCTTTAAGGGTCAAAGCGGCCAGGAAGCCAAAGTTTAAGGTCAGGGGATATCATCGATGTCCTTTTTGCGGCCGACCCAGGGCTTTTTTGCGACGGTTCGGAATGTGCCGACTCTGTTTTCGTAAGAGAGCCTTGTCGGGTGAATTACCGGGAGTGATGAAAGCGAGCTGGTAAACTCTATGACTCATCCCATTGCAGATCTTTTAGCTCGAATCCGAAACGCCCAAAAGGCGGGGCATGAGGTGGTTCCCGTGCCTCATTCGAAGCTCAAACTTGGAATCGTCAAGGTCCTTTATGCGGAGGCCTTGATAGGGCCCTACCGGGTGGTGGACCAAGAGGGGGGAAAAAAGGTGATTGAATTGACCCTTCGCTATACCGGTCGAAAGGAACCTTTGATTTCGGAGTTGGTTTTGGGAAGTCGGCCCGGTCGGCGACATTACGTCGGTTATCAGGCGATCAAACCGGTCCGGAGCGGTCTCGGTTTGGCGATCCTCTCGACCCCAAAAGGTATTTTAACGGATAAACAAGCCAGAGAAGAAAAAGTCGGAGGCGAGCTGTTGTTCAGAATTTGGTAATTTATGTCACGAATTGGAAAAATGCCGATCAAGGTTCCTGAAAAGGTCAAGGCCCATGTGGTGGGCGGCACTTTTCAGGCCGAAGGACCTTTGGGGAAGACGGAAGTTCCCTTGGATCCGATGATCGAGGTCAAGGTGACGGATGGATCGATCATTCTCCAACGACGTGAAGAGACGCGTGACGGACGATCTCGTCACGGTCTGATGCGAAACCTCGTGCGGAACGCCGTGGAAGGGGTCAGTCAAGGATATAAGAAGGAGCTCGATATTCAAGGAGTTGGTTTCCGGGCCGAGGTGAAGGGCCCCCATCTCCATCTGGCGCTCGGGTTCAGTCATCCCATCGATTTTCCGATTCCTCAAGGGATCAAGATCGGGGTCGAGAAGCAGGTCCATTTGACGGTGAGCGGAATTTCCAAGGAACTGGTCGGCGAGACGTCGGCCCGGATTCGAAGGCTGCGGGAACCGGAGCCTTATAAAGGAAAAGGGATTCGTTACAGTGATGAAGTGGTTCGAAGGAAGGTCGGAAAGGCCGCTGCCACGGCCGGTGGAGGAAAATAATAGATGAGTTACTCCAGACCCATCGCACGTAAGCGTCGGCATGAAAGGAGTCGGAAGAAGCTCTTCGGGACTTCGGAGCGTCCGCGACTCGCGGTCTATCGAAGTCTGAGTCACCTTTATGCCCAATTGATCGATGACAGTGCGGGAAAAACTCTCTTGGGTGTTGCGACCGTTTCCAAGGGTTTCCCCCATCGAAAGGATGCCGGAAATGTGAAGGGGGCGAAGGGGTTGGGCAAGTTCTTTGCCGAAAAGGCGCTCGAGAAAAAGATCACGCAAGTTATTTTTGACCGCGGCGGATTTCTTTATCACGGAAGGGTGAAGGCCTTCGCGGAAGGTGCGAGAGAAGGGGGATTGAAGTTTTAAGGGAACATTGAACTTATGCAAGACAACCAATCACAATTCATCGAGAGAATCGTTCATATCGCCAGGGTTGCCAAGGTGGTGAAGGGGGGAAGACGGTTCAGCTTTTCCGCCCTCGTCGTGGTCGGAGATGGCATGGGAAGAGTGGGGGTCGGTCATGGGAAGGCGGTCGAGGTCCCCAATGCGATCCGTAAGGGATCCGAGCGGGCCAAGAAATCGATGTTTGATGTTCCGGTCGTCAACACGACGATTCCACATGAGGTTGTCGGTCGCTATGGAGCTGCGACGGTCCTCTTGAAGCCGGCCTCGGAAGGGACTGGCGTCATTGCCGGAGGAGGCGTTCGGGCGATCATTGAAGCGGCGGGGATTCACAACATCCTGACCAAATCGATCGGGACGAACAATCCCCACAACGTGCTGAAGGCGACGGTGGTCGCCTTGAAAGAATTGAAGAGCCGCGAAGAATACGATCGGCGCCGAAGAGCGAGTTAATTTTATGGATTTAGGTTCACTCATCGCCTCGAAAGGGGCGCGAAAAAAGAGGAAACGGGTCGGCCGAGGGGATGGGTCCGGTCACGGAAAGACCTCTACCCGCGGGCACAAGGGCCAGAAGGCTCGTGCCGGGGGGTATCATAAGGTGGGCTTTGAGGGGGGGCAGATGCCTCTTTTGCGCCGGCTTCCGAAACGCGGCTTCGTCAATCCTTTTCGCAAGGTCTTTGCCGTCATCAATCTCAGCGATCTGAACAATCTTCCCAAGGAAACCGTCGTGGATGAAACATTTTTACGGAAGGAAGGGTATGTGAAGAGGCTCTTCGACGGAGTCAAGGTTTTGGGGGGAGGGGAGTTGAAGGTCCCGCTTGTCTTTCGTCTCGGTCATTTCAGTGAATCGGCCAAAAAGAAGATTCTCGCCGCCGGCGGACGGATGGAAGGGGTTTAGGTAACATGGCCCCTTTTGCCAACATCGCCAAAGTCCCCGAGCTTCGGAAGAGGATCCTTTTTACCCTCGGCCTGTTGGCGATTTACCGCATCGGGGTTTTTGTGCCGGCGCCGGGGGTCAATGTCGATGCCCTGCAGCGGCTGATGACGAGCGGGACGGTCTTTGACATCTTTAACCTCTTTTCCGGCGGCGCCCTTCAGCGATTTTCGGTCTTTGCGCTCGGGATCATGCCTTACATCAGCGCCTCGATTATCCTCCAGCTCTTGACGGTGGTGGTTCCGACGCTGGAACGGCTCTCGAAAGAGGGAGAGCAGGGGAGGAGAAAGATCACCCAATACACCCGTTATGGGACGGTCGTTCTTTCCCTCGTTCAGGGTTTCGGGATCAGTTATGGTTTGGCGCAGCAAGGGATCCTTCTCCCCGATGCGGGAGGGATCGGCTTTTACTTTCGAACGATGATGACCCTCGCGGCGGGAACCTGCTTTATCATGTGGTTGGGAGAACAGATTACGGAACGGGGGATCGGCAACGGAATCTCTCTGATTATTTTTGCGGGAATTGTCACGGAGATCCCCGGAGGTTTTCGTGATGCCTGGGCGACGAAGGACCAGTTCGCCGGTTTTTTCGGATTCTTGGCCCTTTTGGCGTTTATCTTCGCGGTGATCTCCCTGATTATCTTTTTTGAGCGGAGTCAGCGCCGGATTCCGATTCAATATGCGAAACGGGTCGTCGGTCGAAAGATGTACGGAGGACAAAGCACCCACTTGCCCCTGAAGCTCAATTCGGCCGGCGTCATCCCGCCGATTTTCGCTTCGTCCCTCATCCTTTTTCCCGCGACGGTGGCTCAGTTCAGTCACAACGACGCGATCAAATCGTTCGCCTCTCTTTTAGGGGTGGGATGGCTCCATATGGGACTCTACGTGACCCTCATCATTTTCTTCACCTATTTTTATACCGCCATCACGTTCAATCCGGTCGATGTTTCCGAAAACATCCAAAAATATGGAGGCTTCATCCCCGGAATCCGGCCCGGACAGAGTACCTCCGATTATATCGACCGTGTCCTTTCCCGGATCACTTTGGGAGGGGCCCTTTATATCGCCGGAATTTGTATTATTCCCGAAATCTTGATTACTCAATTCGGAATCCCGACGACCTTGGCGTCGAGGTTCGGAGGAACCTCCCTTTTGATTGTGGTGGGGGTGGCGATCGATACCTTGTCGCAGATCGAGGCCCATCTCCTCAGTCGTCATTATGAGGGACTGATGGGCGATAGCGGAGGAAGATTTCGAGGTCGGCGGTGAATGTCATTTTGTTGGGACCTCCGGGGGCCGGAAAGGGGACCCAGGCCCGTCGGCTCTCTGAAAATTTGAAGATTCCGCAGGTCTCGGCCGGAGATCTGCTGCGCGCCGCCAGGGCTCAAAAGACCGCCTTGGGCCGGAAGGCGGAAAAATTTATGCAGTCCGGAAGGCTCGTTCCGGATGAGCTGGTCATTGAGATGATCGAGGAACGTTTGGGAAAAGAGGATTGTCGTCGCGGCACCGTCCTCGACGGATTCCCCCGAAACGTCGCTCAGGCGGAAGCATTGGATCAATCGCTGACCGCAAAAGGAGCGGGGATCGATCGCGTCGTGAATATTGAGGTCGATCGCGAAGAGGTCATCCGCCGGCTTTCCGGCCGACGCCAGTGCCGAAAGTGCGGCGAGAATTATCATCTCCTTTTTCATCCGTCGCGGGATGAGAAGGCCTGTGATCGCTGCGGGGGCGAACTCTTTCAGAGAGATGATGATCGGGAAGAGGTCATTCGAAAACGGCTTGAAGTCTATGAGAAGGAGACGGTTCCGTTGATCGCTTATTATCAGAAGAGGAACGTTTTAAAGGAAGTGCGCGGAACGGGGGCCATTGAAGGGATTTTTCAAAAGATCTTGAAAGCTGTTCAATGACGAAAGGACGACATGGTCATCTTGAAGTCTCCGGAGGAGATCGCAAAGATTCGAAGGGCCTGCCGGATTGTGGCGGAGATTCTTCAGGAAATCGGATCGCTGGTGCGGCCGGGGATTACGACCAAGGAGCTGGATCGCGTGGCGGAGGAATCGATCCGAAAAAAAGGAGCGGTCCCCGCTTTCAAAGGGTATCGGGATTATCCCTGCACCCTTTGCACGTCGATCAATGAAACGGTGGTTCATGGGATCCCGTCCAATCGGGTCCTTCAAGAGGGAGATATGATCGGGGTTGATTGCGGGGCGATCATCGAGGGGTTTTACGGAGATGCGGCCCGCACCTTTTCGGTCGGAAAGATCGATCCTGAATCGCAGCGGCTGATCGATGTCACTCAGGAATCGCTTCACCGAGGCATCGGGCAAATGGCGGTCGGAAACCGTATGCACGATATCTCCTGGGCGGTTCAAAGTGCGGCCGAGTCTGCGGGGTTTACGGTGGTTCGGGATTTTGTCGGGCATGGGATCGGGAGAAACCTGCATGAGGAGCCCCAGGTCCCCAATTTTGGGAAGCCGGGGACGGGGATGAGGCTGGTTCCAGGGCTTGTTTTGGCGATCGAACCGATGATTAACCAGGGAGGTCCCGAGGTCAAAATTTTAGATGATGGCTGGACGGCTGTCACGGTCGATGGTAAGAGGTCGGCTCATTTTGAGCATACGGTGGTCCTGACCGATCAGGGGTGCGAGGTCTTGAGTCAGTTGTCTTAAGGAGAGTATGTCTAAAGAGGATGTGATCGAGATGGAGGGAACTGTGATCGAGCCGCTGCCGAATGCGATGTTTCAAGTTCAACTCGACAATGGGCACAAGGTTCTCGCCCATATTTCGGGGAAGATGAGGATGCATTTTATTAAAATTCTCTCGGGAGATCGGGTGAAGGTGGAAATTTCTCCTTATGACTTAAGTCGCGGAAGAATTACCTTTAGGTCGAAATAGAAAGCTATGAAAATACGGTCTTCAGTCAAAAAGATTTGCAACAAATGTCGGGTCACCCGGCGAAAAGGGGTTATTTGGGTACTCTGCCCAAATCCCAAACATAAACAAAAACAAGGATAGGAACTCTCATGGCGCGCGTTGCGGGAATCGACATACCGGGTAAAAAAAGAATCGAAGTCGCTTTGACCTATATTCACGGTCTTGGGCTTACCTCTTCCAACAAGATTTTGAAAACCCTCGGGATCGATAAGAATCTCCTGGCCGAGCAGTTGACCGACCAGCAGGCGGCGAAGATTCGCGAACAACTTGAACAACACGAGATACCGGTGGAGGGGGATCTCCGCAAAGAGGTCTCCATGAATATCAAACGATTGGTCGAGCTCGGGGCCTATCGTGGTCTTCGACACCGGTCGAACCTTCCGGTCCATGGACAGAGGACACATACGAATGCTCGGACCCGCAAAGGCCGACCCAGGATCGCCATCGCCGGAAAGAAGAAGGCACCGACGTCGAAATAAAAAAGTGAGGATAACCTGATGGGAAAGAGAACGACGGTAAAAACGGAGGAAGAGACGGCGGCGGCAGAAACGCCGGAGTCTGCTCCCAAGAAACCGAAAAAGAAGAAGACAAAAAAGAACGTCCCGGTGGGGATCGTTCATATTCATGCTTCCTTCAATAATACCATGATCACGATCACCGACCCGGTCGGGAATACGCTTTCGTGGTCTTCGTCGGGGATGCGTGGATTTAAAGGGTCTCGAAAGAGCACTCCCTATGCGGCTCAGATCGCCTCCGAAGAAGCGGCGCGAAAGGCGATGGATCATGGAGTGAGAACGGTGACCGTTGAGGTGAAGGGCCCCGGAGCGGGACGAGAGTCGGCTCTCCGTGCCTTGTCAGTCGCCGGTTTGCGGGTTACATCCATTCGGGATGTGACTCCGATTCCCCACAACGGCTGTCGTCCGCCCAAGAAAAGGAGAGTTTAAGAAATGGCTCGCAATACGGAACCTGTTTGTCGTCTCTGTCGCCGGGAAGGGTTGAAACTCTTTCTCAAGGGACAGCGTTGTTACACCGAAAAATGCGCCATTGAGAGGAAGCAGTACGCCCCCGGCCAGCATGGCCAAGGCCGGACCAAGCTTTCTAATTTTGCCGTTGAGCTTCGGGAAAAGCAGAAGGTGAAGAGGCTTTATGGTCTTCTCGAGAGGCAGTTCCGAGGCACTTTTTTCAAAGCGGCACGGACGAGAGGGATTACCGGGGAGGCCTTTCTTTTGTATCTGGAGCAACGACTGGATAATATGGTTTATCGAATGGGCTTTTCGAGTTCCCGCGCTGAGGCCCGACAGTTCGTCCTCCACGGTCATTTTTTCGTCAATGACAAGAAAGTAACGATCCCTTCTTATCGGGTTCATCAAGGGGATCGAATCAGCCTGAAAGAGAGGAGTCGGACGATTCCCCGAATGCAAGAGGCGCTCGAAGAGATCGACCGCCGCGGACTTCCGTCGTGGCTGGAGCTGGATAAAAAGAATTTTATCGGTACCGTGAAGGCCTTGCCGACACGCGAGGAACTTACGCTTCCGATGAAGGAACAGTTGATCGTTGAATTTTATTCGAAGAGATAAATTTTTATAAACGGAGGATTTATTTATGTATCGCAATTGGCGCAATCTCATTAAGCCGAAACTTCTCGAGTTTGAAAAAGAGACGGGGACTCCGACCTACGCCCGTTTTATCGCCCGTCCTCTCGAGAGAGGCTTCGGTCAGACTCTCGGCAACGCCTTACGGCGAATCCTACTCTCTTCCCCCCAAGGGGCGGCGATCACCAATGTCAAGATCGACGGGGTCCTTCACGAATTCGGAACCGTTCCCGGAGTCGTTGAGGATGTCAGCGACATCTTGCTCAATTTGAAGCAGGTGCGTCTGAAACTTCATTCGGGGGACCAAGAGACGGTCCGTTTAGAGGCGAAGGGACCGGGAGATGTGACGGCGGGAGACATTTTGGTCGGCGAGAATGTGACCATTCTAAACCCGGATCTCCACATTGCCACCTTGAACGGCGACGGCAAACTGAGGATCGAGATATTGATCCGCATGAACAAAGGTTATGTCCCTTCGGAGAGAAATAAATCAGAGAAGGATGCGATCGGCATGATTGCCCTGGATGCCGTTCATTCGCCGGTCACGAAGGTCAATTATACGGTGACCAATGCTCGGGTCAAACAGATGACCGACTACGACCGTCTCTCGATGGAGATTTGGACTGATGGGTCTTTGGCTCCGGCGGACGCATTGGCCTTTTCGGCCAAGATTTTGAAGGAGCAGCTCCAGATTTTCATCAACTTTGAGGAGATTCCCGAGCCGATCATCGAGGAGATGGCTCCCGAGAAGCCGACGTTTAATGAAAATCTGAATCGTCGGGTGGAAGAGTTGGAACTTTCCGTCCGTTCTGCGAACTGCTTGGCGAATGCCAATATCCGATTTATCGGTGAGCTTTGCATCAAGACCGAGACGGAAATGCTGAAGACCAAGAATTTCGGAAGAAAGTCGTTGAATGAAATCAAAGAGATCCTCTCCGAAATGGGACTTTCCCTCGGCATGAAGCTCGATGGTTGGAGCCTTCCGAAGGAAGAAGAAAAACCAAAAGAGGAAGTTGAGTAACCCATGAGGCATCAGGTTCAAGAAAGAAAGCTCGGGCGGCACTCGGCCCATCGTTGGGCCATGTTCAGGAATCTTGCCACGTCGCTGGTCCTTCATGAAAGGATTGAGACGACCCTCCCGAAGGCGAAGGAGCTTCGCCGGGTCGCCGACCACTTGATCACCCTTGCAAAGGAGGGGTCGTTACATTCCCGCCGTCAGGCGGCGGCTGTTCTCCGGGATCCTGAGGCGACCAAGAAGCTGTTTGATGGCCTCGGAGGCCGCTTCAAAGACCGACCCGGCGGTTATACCCGCATTTTTCAGTTCGGATTTCGGCGGGGTGACGGCGCCGACATGGCGGCGATCGAATATTTAGGCTATCAACCGGTCGTCAAGGAAGCCCCGAAAAAAGGATCGAAAGAGTCTCCTAAAAAAGACGAAAAGAAGAGAAAGATCGAAGTTAAACGGGAAGAAAAGAAAACTCAAAAGGTCGAAAAGAAGAAGGAAGAAAAGAAAAAGTGGTCGGTCTTCAGAAATTGGGGAAATTTGGGAAATCGGGGGGGACGAGGAAACAAAGGCCCGTAACCCGAATTCTCTTGATGGCCGCCGTTTCGGCGGCGGTCGCCTACTTTCTGACTGTCCATGAAGGGGGAGAAAAGATTCGGATCGGTGAACCGGCCCCCTCCTTCACCCTTCCGTCCAAGACCGCGCCCGTCTCTCTCAATCAATTTCGCGGAAAAGTCGTTCTTCTCAACTTTTGGGCCACCTGGTGTCCTCCCTGTCTCCAAGAAATGCCTTCGCTGGAAAAATTAAATCAAAAAATGAAGGGGAAAGAATTTGAATTGCTGGCCGTCAATGTCGATGAGGAAGGGTGGCTGGCGATCGAGAGGTTTCTCCGAAAGATCCCGGTGACTTTCACGATCGTTATTGATCCGAGAGGAGATGTGGCAACGGAATACGGGACTCAGCGATTGCCGGAAAGTTTTCTCATCGATAAAAATGGAGTTGTTGTTCAAAAATACCTGGGGCCGAGGGATTGGACCGATGAAAAGATTATTTCCGAAATTAATCGCCATTAGCGCGCTGTTTTCTTTCTTCGTGTTGACCAGCGGCTGCGCCAAGGATCTTGTCACCGGCAAGACAACCTACAATTGGTTCAATCTGAAGGACGACATCAAGTTGGGTCAACAGGTGATCGACGAGCAGCTCAAGGATTTGAGCAAGCAGCACAAGAAGGTCGATGCCGAGGCCGATCCGGTCCTGTGGAACCGGATCAAAAAAATGACCGCCCGGATCGCCGGCGTCTCGCACGAGCCGAGCTTTCCCTTTGAGGCCCATTACGCCGACGTCGATGTCGTCAATGCCTGGTGCGCGCCGGGGGGGAAGGTGATGGTCTATGCGGGGCTTTTTGATCCGAAGAAGGGGTTGGTTCAGAAGAACAATGACGATGAATTGGCCGCCGTTCTGGGACACGAGATTGCCCATGCGACCGCGCGCCACGTCGCCGAATCGCTGAGCCGAAATTTTACGATTATGGCGGTGGGACAGATCGCCGTTTCCGCGATCTCCGCTTCAGGGACCGGGGTGACTCAAAACGCCTTCAATCGGATGATTACCGAAGGAATCAATCTCTACATTCCCCATTACAGCCGAAAGAATGAATCGGAGGCCGACCGGATCGGCATCCTGTACGCCGCTAAGGCCGGCTACAACCCCCAAGCGGCGGTCGATCTCTGGTATCGCGCCTGCAAAAAGAGGGGAGAACCGACCAGCCTCTACGCCTCCCACCCCCCCAGCTGCGAACGGGCCAAGGCCCTCGAAAAACTCCTCCCCGAGGCGAAGGTGGCCTATGAGGCTTCAAGATAACTTTTCCAGACGGAGAAGGCTGTCGATCTCCTCCTTCCCTATGAGAGCAGTGTATCCGCGATATCACAAGCCATTTTCATGTCTGCTTCTGCCGAACCGGAAGATTGCCGGTTTGCGGAGGCCGCAAATACGCTGAGAAGGGTGATGCCGGCGAATAATCGGCTATCCCTTGTCCATACCTTGCGGTCGATTTCAAATCGTTCTTCGATCCGGTTTCCTGATGCTGCCAAACCAAGCAGTCTATCAAAGTAGGCCCTCTCAAAGTCCTCGATGAGTCGTTCTACCATTGTTTGATCCCCTCTGCCTTGACGTATGGCCCGAACGGCGACGGAGTAGATACTTTGGCCCGCTTCGTAGACGGGATCGATGAACGTGATATAGTCAAAATCGTAGATTTTGACCCGTTCATCTTCGGAGCGGAAAAAAATGTTGTTGGGTTTGAAGTCCAGATGGCCGAGACACCCGATGTGCGCGAATCTTTCGGCGGATCGTAGTGCAAGCTCTTGAAAGTGATTTCGAAGCGAACGACCTGTTCGCGAACGGATCTTCTCCGCTACGCGCCGGTAAGGCTCCGGGGCTTTCTCGCCAGCGTCTTCCAATGCATGGAAGAGTCGCGTCACCCAATTGGGGCCGAGAAGCCATTCTGAATATGTCTCGGCGTCTGGAAATCGAATATCATCTTCCGCAATCTGCAGCAGAGACATCAGCTCGGGATCGCGACTGCTTCTCTCGCGATAATGGCGGGCGATTCCCAAGGTTTTACCGTGAACTTCTCCGAGTTTGTCTCCGAAAATCCGGACGACTTCTTTTTGAGAGGACGAATCCTGCATCTGTTCAAGTTCCACATAGTCCTCTGCGTGCATATCCGGTTGAATAATGACGGATTGGGCGATGCGCTCCAGATCATTCTCCTCGGCCGGACCGTAATAATGACTGCGTGCCACCTCCAGAGGCGGGTACAGGATCGGTATGACTCCTTCCGGGCCCAACACTGCTTCAAAAATCGCATGGGCCAGCACATAAATAAAAGTGTTCTTTCGAGGGGAGTGTCGTTGGAAGAATTGGGATCCCAAGGGGTCATGGTAACGCAGAAAAAGGGACCGATTCCCTTGCGTGCGTACCTTGTAAACGAAGTTCGAGCAGCTGAGTTGTCGTTGTCTCTCTATGGAGACGGGATCTGAAACTTCAAGTCGGGTCCGCCTCAACAGGTCTTGCGCCCCTTGGGAAGTTTCCAGGAAGGCACGAGCTTCCATGGCCCGCTGCACCACGCGCGCAGTCAAGTGGAGGTCGGGATGGTCTCGTTCCGAGCAGGCCAGAGAGCGTTCCATATCGGCTTCGAGCGCCAACTGGATAATTTTAAACTTTTCCTTTTCCGTGATGCCGATCCGCCTTAGCGAACGCTCTGCTGCTTCTCCAATGAGACTGGTCCTTTGAAGCGAATCAATCAGTACGTCAAGTCGGTGGGGAGTAGAAATCAGATCATAGATGAAGCGGTGCGCATCATGGATCAACCCTTGGGGGACAAGAGGCTCGATATGCGTTCGGGAAAGAATTCCCTGTTGTTGAAGGTCATAGAGTTGGTCTCGAATGTGACGAAGCCATTGGTGCCCCAGACGTCTCGTATCTTGAGGTGGTAGACGTTCAATCTGATCGGTGATGGCGGCTGTCCAGGTGCGCCGGAAAACTTCGAAATCGGCGCTGGCGGACGGCCTCCCCAGGGCGCGCGCGCTGTGTATGCGCCATTCAACATCCCTTAAAAGGCGCCTGACGAAACCGGCAAAGGTCGATTCTTCCGGATGTTCGATGAGAAACTGGGGATTGGTATGAATGGGAAGGGTGCTGGTTTCCTCGATCAATTCGGAGGTTTCCCCAAGGATCGCCAAAAGTTGCGATAACGTAAAAAAAACAGTCGAATGAGGTATCGTGCAAATCGCTGCAATTCCGATGAAGTCCCGAAACTCTCTCAAGCGGCGGAAAGTCGGCGAGTCTCATCGTGAGGGCACCGCCATATACATAGGGCAGAGGCGCACCCTCTCGAAGCCAGTCGGGTGATTTCCGTATGGCATTGAGAGAGTGAAAACCCCTTGTTCTTTTGCTGGTGCTATAGGTTCCACTCACTGCCCTGAGCGAAGCATCATCCCGCAAGGCCTGAATGTTCGAAAAGAGCCCTCCGGGCGGGTTCGGGTATCCGATATCGTCATCGGCGATATGAATATAAATCTCTCCGTGCGTTCCAGGGGGTAAACGAGAAAGCAGGCATCGATGCAATAAGTGAAGTGCGGCAATTTTACCCGCAGTGCCGACGTCGCTCTTTTCGAATTCAAAAAAACGAAATTCAATATCCGGATGGAACCGCATGTACTTCAGAAGGAGCCAGATCGTATTGTCCTCGTTGTTGTTAAGACAGACGTTGAGTTCAATGGCGAGACCGCAACGTTGCGCATCG
>OBEQ010555043.1_pt1 | contig 34395 bp, 30 predicted proteins | sample 1670901 | NCBI WGS metagenome assembly OBEQ01 (sample SAMEA104232315, study PRJEB22302) | groundwater metagenome | biome: forest; feature: aquifer; material: groundwater | place: USA | collected 2011-08-07 | depth 5.4 m | reverse complement strand
GCATCGACGGGCGCACCATCGACACCGCCAGCCTGGAGGTGCAGCCGGGCGACGAGCCGACGCCGCTCTTCCGCATCTTCGCGCCGCCGGGCGCGCGCCCGCCGCTGCCGCAGATCCACTGCTGGATCACCCACACGACCGCGCGCACGCACCAGATCATCCGCGACAACCTGCACCGCTCGCCCCTCTACCAGGGGCGCATCCAGGGCGTCGGGCCGCGCTACTGCCCGTCGATCGAGGACAAGATCGTCCGCTTCGCCGACAAGCAGCGGCACCAGATCTTCCTCGAGCCGGAAGGGTGGGGCGTCAACGAGGTCTACCCCAACGGCATCTCCACCTCGTTGCCCTACGACGTGCAGCTGGCGCTCCTGCGCTCGATCCCCGGGCTCGAGCGCGCCGAGATGCCCCGCCCCGGCTACGCGGTGGAGTACGACTTCGTCGACCCCACCGAGCTGACGCCGACCCTGGAGACGCGCCGCGTCGCCGGCCTCTACCACGCGGGCCAGATCAACGGCACCTCGGGCTACGAGGAGGCGGCGGCGCAAGGCATGCTCGCGGGCGTGAACGCGGCCCTGGCCCAGCGCGGCGACGATCCGCTGGTGCTGCGTCGCGACGAGGCCTACGCGGGCGTGCTGGTCGACGATCTGACCCGCCACGGCACGTCGGAGCCCTACCGCATGCTGACCGCGCGCGCCGAGCACCGCCTGCTGCTGCGCGAGGACAACACCGACGAGCGCCTGAGCGCGCACGGACGCCGCCTCGGCCTCGTCGACGACGCCACCTGGGCCCTGTTCGAGGCGCGCCACGCCGCGGTCGCCGCGGCGCACGCGACCCTGGCGCAGGCCACGCTCGCACCGTCCGCGCCGGTCGACGACGCGCTCGCGCGCGCCGGCTCGACGCCGCTCAAGGGCCGGCAGTCGCTGGCCGACTTGCTGCGCCGACCCGAGCTGGATGTGGCCGCGCTGTGCGCGGTCGCCGCGGCCGGCGGCCTGCGCCCCGACGACGTCCTGCCCGCCGACGCTGCCGTGCGCGAGCGCGTCGAGGTGCAGATCAAGTACGCGGGCTACCTGCGCCGGCAGGAGGCCGAGGCCGCGCGCCTGGCCCGCCTCGAGGACGCGCACCTGCCCGAGGACCTCGACTACGCGACCATGACCGGCCTCTCGCACGAGGCGCGCGAGAAGCTGACGCGCGATCGGCCGCGCTCGCTCGGCCAGGCCGCGCGCATCCGCGGCGTCACTCCCGCGGCGGTGGCGGTGCTCGCGACCCACCTCGAAGCGCGCCGTCGGCGCGGCCCCAGCGCCGCGTGACGTCCGGCGCCTCCTGACACGCTCTTGACACTGGTCAGACCAGTCGCGACACGCATTGGAATCATGTAGAGTCGCGGCCGATGAAAAGCTTCGACTTGGGCAAGAGTATGGTTCTCGGAGCCGCTGCCGCGTCGCTGCTCGCGCCGCGACTGGCGTCGGCCGGGGGTCTCTACGCGGGTGACCCGGGCTCGCAAGCGCAGTCACGCGCGGGCGCGTTCGTGGCCAAGGCCGACGATCCGACGGCGCTCATGCACAACCCGGCCGGCCTGGTGAAGGCGCGCCATTTCGACTTCTTCCTCGGCGCCAACCTGGTGCACTTCTCGCAGACGTTCGATCGCGAGGGCGTCTACCAGGAGCGCGCGGCAGACGGAAGCACTCCCGGCGATCCTGCCTTCGCCGGTCAGGAGATGCCCGAGATCAAGAACGATGGGCCGATCCAGCCCATTCCGTTCCTGGCCGCGGTGCAGCGCTTCGGCAACTTCGCCATCGGCGAGGGGGTCTTCGCGCCCCAGGGCTATCCCAACCGCAACTATCCCGAGACCGTCGACGTGAACGGCATGAGCGCGCCCGCGCCGCAGCGCTACGACATGGTCAAGCAGGAGTCGATCGCGGCCCTGCCGTCGATCGCGGCCGCCTACCGCGTGACCGACCAGCTCGACCTGGGCGCGCGCGCCTCGTGGGGCTTCGGCACGCTCAATGCGCGCACGTACCTGTTCGGCCTGCCCAACCAGACCGAGGACGTCGGGACCGACGCCGTCTTCGACATCGATGTGAAGGACAACTTCGTCCCCGCCTTCGGCTTCGGCGTGCTCTTCCGGCCGACCGGGTCCATCGAGCTGGGCGCGGCTTACAGCTCGGAGATCGTCCTCGACATGAAGGGCTCGGGCACGCCCAAGCTGGGCCCCAACGTCGCCTTCGGTGACACGCCCGTCATCGTTTCCCCGCTGCCCGACGACCAGGTCAAGTGCGACAAGGGCGGCACCAGCGAGAGCCTCAAGGCCTGTCTCAAGCTGGTCATCCCCATGACCGCGACGGTGGGCGCGCGCTACGTGCTGCGCGAGCACGGCGCCGAGCGCGGCGACATCGAGCTGGACGTGCGCTGGGAGAACTGGAAGGCCGCCGAGGACATCGTCGTGACCGTCGACGCGCAGGTGGAGAACATCCAGCGCCCGCTCGAGGTGACCATCCTCCACCATGGCTTCCAGGACGTGATCAGCACGCGCCTGGGTGGCTCGTACGGCTTCCCCAACAGCCTGGGTAACCTCATCGTGCGCGCCGGCGTCTCGTACGATACGGCGGCCGCGCCACCCTCGTGGACCCGCCTCGACATGGACGGGACCGAGCGCCTGCAGTTCGCCGGCGGCGTCGCGCTCGAGACCAAGTCGTGGCGCATCGACCTGGGCGGCTCGGGCATCTTCTCGGCCAAGCGCACGGTGACCGGCGACGATCCATTCCAGCCGCAGCCTGCGATGCCCACGCCCCAGGATTCGCGCACCCACCCCGACCCGAGCAACCCGCAGCTCGGGCCCAAGAACCAGGACCTCCACCCGTTCAACCTGGGCACGTACTCGAGCGGTTACATCATCATCGCCACCGGCGTCACCTTCATGCTCTAGCAGCGCCGCGTGGTAGGCTCGGCCTACTCATGAACGAGAAGTTCGACGTCTTCCACGGCACCGAAACCTACATCACGTCTGACTCGCTGCGCCACGCCGTGAACGTGGCCTGGGCGCTCGAGCGTCCGCTGCTCCTGCGCGGCGAGCCGGGCACCGGCAAGACCCTGCTGGCCGAGAACGTCGCCAGCGCGCTCGGCCTCGAGCTCTTGCGCTGGCACATCAAGTCGACCACCAAGGCGGCCGAGGGTCTCTACGTCTACGACACGGTGGCGCGCCTGCACGACTCGCGCTTCGGCGATGGTGACGTGCGCGACATCGGCCACTACATCAAGCTGGGCCCGCTCGGACGCGCGCTCGCCGCCGAGAAGCGCGTCGTGCTGCTCATCGACGAGGTCGACAAGGCCGACGTCGAGTTCCCCAACGATCTGCTGCAAGAGCTCGACATGATGCGCTTCCAGATCGCCGAGACCGGGCAGGAGATCAAGGCGCGCGAGCGGCCCTTCGTGGTGATCACGTCGAACAACGAGAAGGAGCTGCCCGACGCCTTCCTGCGCCGCTGCATCTTCCACTTCATCGAGTTCCCCGGGCGCGAGCTGATGGAGCGCATCGTGCGCGTCCACCATCCCGACATCGAGGACAAGCTGCTCGACCAGTGCCTGGAGGCATTCTTCAAGCTGCGCTCGGTGCCGCGCCTGCGCAAGCGGCCGTCGACCAGCGAGCTCATCGACTGGATCGCGGCGCTGCGCCGCTCGGGCGTGGATCTCAAGCGCATCGGCGGCGGCCTGCCGTTCCTGGGCACGCTGCTCAAGACCGAGCAGGACGTGGAGCTGGTGGCCAAGGCGTAGCGGCAGGATCGACGATGTTCACCGAGCTGTTCTACGAGCTGCGCGCGCGCAAGGTCCCGGTCGCCACCCAGGACTGGCTCCTGCTCATGCGCGCGCTCGAGCTGGGCCTGCACGACTCGTCACTCGACGGCTTCTACCACCTGGCGCGCGCGGTCTGCGTCAAGGACGTGGCCTTCTTCGACGCCTTCGACACGGCCTGGCTCAAGGTCTTCAAGGGCATCGAGCGCGAGGCCATCGAGCTGACCGAGCAGCTCAAGGAGTGGCTGGCCGATCCCAAGCTGCGCGGCGAGCTGACCGCCGAGCAGCTCGAGGCCATGAAGGCCATGAACCCCGACGAGCTGCTCGAGCTGTACAAGCAGCGGCTGGCCGAGCAGAAGGGCCGCCACGACGGCGGCAACCGCTGGATCGGCACCGGCGGCACGTCGCCCTTCGGTACCGGTGGCACGCACCCGACCGGCATGCGCGTGGGCGCGGGCGGCGGCCGCTCGGCCATGATGCTGGCCGAGGAGCGTCGCTTCGCCGAGTACCGCAAGGACGTCGTGCTCGACGTGCGCCGCATCGACGTGGCGCTGCGCCTGCTGCGCGAGCTGGGCCGCGAGGGCGCCATCGAGGAGCTCGACCTCGACGCGACCATCGACAGGACCGCGCGCAACGCCGGCGATCTGGAAGTCGTCATGGCGCCGCCGCGGCGCAACCGCGCCAAGGTCATCCTGCTCATGGACGTGGGCGGATCCATGGATCCGTACTCGCACATGGTCGGGCAGCTGTTCACCGCCGCGTCGCGCACCGGCCGCTTCGCGCGCTTCCGCCACTACTACTTCCACAACTGCGTCTACGACTCGGTCTACGAGGACGCGCGCTTCTACAAGCCGGTGCCCGTGGCCGACCTGCTCGGCGACAGCGATCGCGACGAGCGTCTGGTCATCGTCGGTGACGCCGCCATGCACCCGGGCGAGCTGATGGAGACGGGCGGATCGCTCTACTCGTACACGCGCAACGCCACGCCCGGCATCGAGTGGATGCGCCGGCTGCGCGAGCACTTCCGGCGCAGCGCCTGGCTCAACCCCGAGCCCGAGCAGCACTGGAACATGACCACGGTGCGCGTGCTGCGCGGCCTGTACCCGATGTTTCCCCTGACCATCGACGGCATCCACGACGCGGTGCGGGCGCTGGTCCGGAAGTAACGGTCCGACGCGGTCCTGGCCTCGCGCTTGCTTCGCCTGGGAGCATGAGGACGACCACCAACGATGCCAACGTCCGCCGCCTGCGGACACTGCTCCGCAGCCTCGGGCACGAGCTGTTCCAGACCGAAACGTCTGCTGTGCGGCATTGCCGGCGCGAGGCCGCCCGGCTGGGCGGCGTGCCGCCCGGGTGGGCGCTGGTGGCCGTGGCTGACCATGCCGACGGTGTGCTTCGTGACCTTCCCGCGCTCGCCGAGCGTCATGGCATGCCCCTCGGCGCCGGCGCCCACCTGACCGGCCGGATGTTCTCGGCGCTGCGCCACTTCGTGCTCGACCGCGTCATCGACGAGGAGCGTTCGTACCGCGGCACCTTGCTGGGCATCCGCCACGGCGTCGATGTGGTCCATATGCTGAGCCACGTGGCCATGCGCCTCGAAGACGACGCGCTCGCCGTGTGGTGCGAGGGCTGGCTCGACGTGCGCCGCGAGCTGGCCAGCCGTGTCGAGGACGGCCTCGCCTGGTTCGCCGATCATCCCGTCGAGGCCACCGCGTCGGCGCACCTGCTGCTCGAGCACCGCCGCGCGCACTGAGCGAGTGACACCTGGTGGCAGTGCGCGGCGAGCGGGGACACCGGACGACACGGTGACGGCGGCCCGTCCTCCGCGCCGCTCCCGGATTACCGTGCTCCATTCACGAGTTGCGCGCGCTGAGGCGGTGGCATGACGGCTGCGCGGGCAGGCCGCAGACGCGGAGGAACGGCAGAGGGAGTGATCGGTCGCCCGCGCCACGGTCTGCGGAGCTTCGCCGCCCAGCTCAGCCGACGAAACTTGTAGCCGAGCCCGTGCACGGTGACGATGAGCTGCGGCCGGTGCGGGCTCGCCTCCAGCTTGCGCGTAGCCAGCCCACGGGCACGCCGGCCGCGAGATGCCGGCCGACCTGGCGACGATGCGCGCCCGGCTCGACCAGGACGCGACCGTCACCGTCATCTACGCCGAGCCGGTCGCGGTCGCGGTCGTCCGGGTGGTCGAGTGCGTCAAGGAGGGGAGAGCAGGCGGGTTCACCAGCCTGTCGGCCGAGGTCGAGGTCGGCGGCGCGTGGCGCGCGGTCCCTGGCACGCCGTCGCTCGGTGGCCCGTCGGGGAGCGTGCTCGAGTTCGCGCTCGACGAGCCGGTCCAGGCCAGCGCGGTCCGCGTGACCGGAAGGGTCGGGAGCGGGGTCAGCCTGGCCGAGATCGACGCCCTGGCGGCCGAGTAGCCAGCGTCGACGGAACGAGTAGACCCGGGACAAGTGGGGTCCCGGCGCTTCGCGCCACCTGACTAATCCTCCGCGCCGGTGAGCGACGCGAAGTACTCGTTCAGCTCGAGCAGCTCGTCCACCTCGAGCGCGAGGAACTTCACGCCCATGCCGGGCGGGTCGCCCTCAGGCAACGCCCAGCGGACCTCGGCACGCACGGAAATGCGGGCCGGGCCGCCCGGCACGAGGAGGGTGACCGCCATGAGCGTGCCCGGCGCGTGGGGATCCTTGGTCACGATGAACGCGCCGCCCACGCCAATGTTTCGCGTGAAGGCACGCATGGGCGCGCCGCCATCGATGACGTACTCGACGTCTACCTTGCGTCCCGGGCGCGACTTGCCCCGAAAGTGCGTGCGGCGCTCCCGGTCCGAGGCGGCCATCGTAAGGCATCTTAACCGCCATCGAGGCTCGCCTGCAAATCCTGCGTTGACGCGGCGTTACGTCACAGCTAGGTTAGCCGGCCACGGACCGCCCATGAAGCTTCATCTCACCGCCATAGCAGGCACCGGCATGGGCTCGGTCGCGGGCCTGCTCAAGGCCGCCGGCCACGACGTGCGCGGTTCCGATGCGCACGTCTACCCGCCCATGTCCGACCAGCTGCGCGACCTGGGCGTGCCCTTTTTCGAAGGATTCCGCGCCGAGAACCTCGACTGGGGCCCCGAAAAGGTCGTCGTCGGCAACGTGTGTACCAAGGACCATATCGAGGTCCTGGCCGCCAAGGAGCGCGGCGTCCCGCTGACCAGCTTCCCGGCCCTGCTGGAGGAGCTGTTCCTGGCCCAGCGGCATTCGGTGGTCATCTCCGGAACCCACGGCAAGACCACCACGACGTCCCTGCTCGCGCATGTGCTGCTCGACGCCGGGCGCGACCCCAGCTTTCTGGTCGGCGGCGTGCCCATCGGCTGGGGCAAGGGCTACCGCCTGGGCGGCGGGCCGCACTTCATCGTCGAGGGCGACGAGTACGACACCGCCTTCTTCGACAAGGGCTCGAAGTTCCTGCACTACCGGCCGCGCACCGTGGTCCTGACCGGCATCGAGCTGGACCACATCGACATCTTCGACTCGCTCGAGCAGGTCAAGGCCGCGTTCGCCGCCTTCGTGGCCCTCATCCCCGAGGACGGCGTGCTCATCGTCGCGGCCTCGTCGGCGCACGCGCTCGACGTCGCCAAGGCGGCGCGTTGCCGGGTGGAAACCTACGCCGCGGGCACGCGCGCCGTGGCCGGCGTCACCCCGGCCTGGCATGCCGAGAGCGACGACGCTCCCGGGTCGCCGCGCCTGCGCCTGCGCGTGGGCCACAGCGGCGAGCCCATCGGCTCGTTCCAGGTCGGCCTGGCCGGCGAGCACAACCTCGAGAACACCCTCGCCGTGATCGCCGCGGCCACCGAGCTGGGCCTCACGCCGGCGGAGATCGCGCGCGGCCTGGCCCGCTTCCTGGGCGTCAAGCGCCGCCAGGAAGTGCGCGGCGTGGCCGCGGGTGTGACCGTGATCGACGACTACGCGCACCATCCCACCGCGGTGCGCGAGACGCTCTCGGCGCTGCGCCACCGCCGCCCGCGTGGCCGCCTGGTCGCGCTCTACGAGCCGCGCTCGGCCACCTCGCGACGCGCCGTGTTCCAGGAAGAGTTCGCCCAGGCCTTCTCGGGCGCCGACGAGGTCGTGATCACCAAGCTGCACGACCCCGACGCGATTCCGCCCGCCGACCGCTTCGATCCCGAGCGCCTGGCCGCCGATCTGCGCGGCCGGGGCGTGGCCGCGCGCTACATCCCCGAGGTCATGGACGTGGTCGCGCACGTGGCCGAGCGGGTGCAGCCGGGCGACTGCGTGGTCGCCTTCTCGTCGGGCGCCTTCGGCGGCGTGCACGACAAGCTGCTCATGCGCCTGGGCGACCCGGTCATGCCCGCGGTCGCCGGGGACATGCGCCGGGTGCGCGAGATCCTCGACAAGGCCGGCCTGCCCGGCAAGGATCTCAGCGACGAGCGCGCCGGCGAGGTGCTGGTCGTCCGCGACGAGCAGGGCATCGCCGGCCTGGTCGCGGTCGAGCCACACGACGACGCGGCCATCCTGCGCTCGCTGGCGGTGCTGCCCGAGCGGCGCGGGCGCGGCTTCGGCTGGATGCTGGCCGACGCTGCGGTGCAGCGCGCGCGCTCGCTGGGCGCGCTGCGCCTCTACTTGCTGACCGAGACCGCCAGCGACTTCTTCGCCGAGAAGCTGGGCTTCCGCACCATCGACCGCGCCACCGTCGATCCGCAGGTCGCGGCCTCGCCGCACTTCCGCGAGTCGGCGCGCAGCGCGGTCGCGATGCGCCTCGACCTCTAGGGAGGCACCATGAACGCCATCGAGGCTCGCGATCTCGCGCTCGCCACCGGCCGGGCCGCGGCGGGGGTGCTACGCGACGCGGCCGCCGCCGGACGTCCGCAGGAGATCCGCCACAAGGGCGGCCTCGACACCGACTGGGTCACCGAGTGGGACACCCGCTCGGAGGCCATCATCGTCGAGGGTCTGCGTGCGGGGGCGCCGGGCACGCGCATCCTGGGCGAGGAGGGCGGGGGCGACTGGGGCTCCCAGGTGGGCGGCCGCTGGCTCGTGGACCCCGTCGACGGCACGGTGAACTTCACGCATGGATTGCCCATCTACGGCGTGTCCATCGCCTACGAGGAAGGCGGCCGCGTGCTCGCCGGCGTGGTGCTCGCGCCCAGCCTGGGCTGGGAGTTCGCGGCCGCGCGCGGCCACGGCGCGACCATGAACGGCGAGCCCATGTCGGTCAGCCGGGTCGCGCACCTGCGCCAGGCGCTACTCACGACCGGCTTTCCCGCCGACCGACTGACCTCGCCGGTGAACAACTACAAGCAGTGGGAGCACTTCCAGAACGTCGCCGGCGCGGTGCGCCGCCTGGGCTCGGCCTCGCTCGACCTGTGCCTGGTCGGACGCGGCTGGTTCGACGGCTACTGGGAGTACAAGCTCAAGCCCTGGGACCTCGCCGCGGGCTCGCTCATCGTCGAGGAGGCGGGCGGTCGCGTGAGCGGCCCGGACGGCCAGCCCTTCGACGTCGACGCGGGCGAGATCGTCGCCTCCAACGGGCGCATCCACGACCAGATCATCGAGGAGCTGAGAGGATTGCGATGACGACCAGGTGGCTCTCCTGTCTTGCCGCGCTGGGCCTGCTCGCCGTGGCCGCGCCGGGCGCGCGCGCCGACGAGTCGCTCGGCCCGGTGGCCGCGCCCGCGCCGCGCCAGCGCTTCGACCTCGCCGAGGTGCAGGGCATCATGGCGGTGCAGCACCTCGACGGCTGGCTGCTCTACGATCTGGGCGGCTCCAACCCGATCGCCGCCGACGTGGTCTCACCGTCGGGAATCGTGACCCGGCGCTGGTTCTACCTGGTGCCGGCCAAGGGCGACCCCATCGCGCTCGTGCCTCGCATGGAGGCCATCGCCTTCACCAACGTGCCGGGCAAGAAGATCGAGTACTCGACCTGGCGCGAGCTCGACGCGGGCCTGAAGCAGCTGCTCAAGAACCGCCGCCGCGTGGCCATGGAGTACTCACCGGGCGGCGAGCTGCCCTGGTTCTCGCACGTCGACGCGGGCACGCTCGAGCAGGTCAAGGCCGCGGGTGTCCAGGTGGTCTCGTCGGCGGAGCTGGTGCAGACGGCCAAGACGCGCTGGGGCAAGCAGGGCCGCGAGGCCCACTACCTGGCCGCGCACCACCTGAACGCCATCAAGGACGACGCCTTCGCCTGGATCGCCGCCGAGGTGCGCGCCGGGCGCAAGCCCACCGAGTACGAGGTCCAGCAGCGCATGTGGAAGGGCTTCGCCGCGCGCGGCCTGGCCGCCGACCACCCGCCCATCGTGGCGGTGAACGAGAACGCGGCCAACCCGCACTACGATCCGGTCAAGGCCACCGCCAAGGCCATCGGCACCGGCGATCTCGTGCTCATCGACATCTGGGGCCGCGCGGCCGGCGACCCGCTCGCCATCTACGCCGACATCACCTGGGTCGGCTACGTGGGCGAGACGGTGCCGGCGCGCTACGCCGACGTGTGGAAGGTGGTCACCGACGCGCGCGACGCCGCGGTCGCCCTGGTCAGCGAGCGCGTCAAGACACACAAGCTGGTGCGCGGCTTCGAGGCCGACCGGGCCGCCCGCAACGTCATCGAGAAGGCCGGCTACGGCGACCGCTTCATCCACCGCACCGGCCACAGCATCGACACCAACGACCATGGCGACGGCGCCAACCTCGACGACTACGAGACTCACGACACGCGCACGCTCATCCAGGGCGCAGGCTTCTCGGTCGAGCCGGGCATCTACCTGCCGGGCGAGTTCGGCCTGCGCAGCGAGATCGACTGCTACATCGGTCACGCCGGCCTCGAGGTGACCACCGAGCAGCAGAAGGACATCGTGCCGATCCTCAAGAAGTGAGCTAAGTTTCACTCGCGATGGGCATCCGATGCACAGGCGCCGTGCTGCTGCTTTTGCTGCTCATGGGAGCGGCACCGGCGCCGCCCGGCCCGCGGCCACTTCCGGCCATCCCCAAGGACGGTCGCGTCGTGGTCGTGAAGGTCGAAGGCACCATCGACCTGGGGCTCGCGCCCTTCCTGGTCGGCGCCATGCGCGGCCTGACCGCGAAGGACCTGCTCGTGCTCGACATCAACACCTTCGGCGGGCGCGTCGACGCGGCGGTGGTCATCCGCGACGCGCTCCTGCACACGCCCGCGCGCACGGTCTGCTGGGCCAACCCGCGCGCCATCTCGGCGGGCGCGCTCATCTCGCTCGCCTGCGACGTCATCGCGGTGGCCGACGGCGCGTCCCTGGGCGCGGCCACGCCCATCCAGATCGGCCAGGACGGCGCGGCCAAGCCGGTGGAAGAGAAGATGGTCTCGTACATGCGCGCGGAGATGCGCACCACCGCCGAGGCCAAGGGGCGCAACGGCCTCATCGCCGAGGCCATGGTCGACGCCGACGTCGAGGTCCCCGGCCTGGACGAAAAGGGCAAGCTGCTCACCCTCGACGGCAAGCAGGCGCTCGCCTGGGGCATCGCCGAGCTGAGCGCGGCCGACGAGCCGGCGCTGTGGAAGGCGCTCGGCGTGGCGCCCGCGCGCATCGAGCGGCCCTCGCTCACCTGGGCCGAGCGGCTGGCGCGCCTGCTCTCGGATCCGGCCATCTCCGGCCTGCTCATGACCCTGGGCATGCTCGGCATCCTCATCGAGCTGTACTCGCCCGGGCACATGGTGTCGCTCATGGCCGGGCTGTCGTGCCTGGGCCTGTTCTTCTTCGGTCACTACGTGGTCCTCCTGGCCGGCTGGGAAGAGATCGCGCTCTTCGCCATCGGCGCCGGGCTACTCGCCTTCGAGGTGCTGGTACCCGGGCACATCCTGCCCGGGGTCATCGGCATCCTGCTCATCATCGTGGCGCTGGTCATGGCGCTCATCAACCTGGACGCCGTGCCGCTGGGTGTGGCCTGGCGGCAAGGCTGGGTGCAGCAGGCGCTGGCCACGGTGTTCGGCTCGGTCCTGGTCACCGCCGCGTGCACCTGGGGCATCATGAAGGTCCTGCCACACACACGCTTCGGCCGGCCGCTCGTGCTCAACGCCGCGCTCGAGTCGGGCGTGGCGCGCGCGGCGCGCGCGGTCGCCGACGTGCCTGCGGGCACGCGCGGCGTCGCCGCCACCGACCTGCGGCCCATGGGCAAGGCCAGCTTCGGCGCGCGCCGCCTCGACGTCGTGCTCGAGAGCGGCTACCTGGGCCAGGGCGGCGCGGTCGAGATCGTCCGCGTCGACGGCGGCCGGGTGATCGTGCGCGCCATCGAGGAAGGCGCATGATGACCGCCGCCGCCGTGATCCTGCTGCTGGTGCTGGGCGTGGTGCTGCTGGCCGCGGAGATCCTGGTCATCCCCGGCTTCGGGCTGGTGGGACTTTTGGGCATCGCCAGCACCATCGGCGCCGGCGTGGTCGCGTTCACGCAGCTGGGCAGCGGCTGGGGCATGGCGGCGCTGGGCAGTGGCGTGGCGGTCAGCGGCCTGATGGCCTGGTTGCTGCCCAAGACGGCGGCAGGCAAGCAGCTGGTCCTCAAGGAGACCCAGCGCGGCGTGCGCGTCGGCGACCTGGCGCTGGTCGGCCTGCTCGGCGTCGAGGGCGAGGCGGTCACCACGCTCAGGCCCTCGGGCTCGGCGCGCCTCGACGGTCGCGTGGTCGACGTCATCACCGATGGAATCTACGTGGAGGCCGGCGCGCGCGTGCGCGTTGCCAAGGTTGCGGGCTCGCGCGTCGTCGTCGAGCCTGCCTGAGAGGGAGATGCTCCGTGCCTGAACAGCTGCAGAACATGGGTTGGATCGTCGTCGGCGGCGTGGCGCTGCTGTTCTTCATCTTGATCCTGTACATGGTGCCCATCCGCCTGTGGGTGGCCGCCAAGGCCTCGGGCGCCAGCGTCGGCATGACCACGCTCATCGCCATGCGCCTGCGGCGCGTGCCGCCCGAGCAGATCATGTACGCGCGCATCAGCGCGGTGAAGGCGGGCCTGGACGTGCCGGTCAACCTGCTCGAGGCCCACTTCCTCGCCGGCGGACGCGTCGAGGCGGTGGTCAACGCGCTCATCTCCGCCGACAAGGCATCGATGAACCTCGACTTCCAGCGGGCCGCCGCCATCGATCTCGCCGGCCGTAACGTGCTCGAGGCCGTGGTCATGTCGGTCACGCCGCGGGTGATCGAGACGCCCAAGGTGTCGGCGGTGGCCAAGGACGGCATCCAGCTGTTCGCGGTGGCGCGCGTGACCGTGCGCGCCAACCTCGACCGCCTGGTCGGCGGCGCGGGCGAGCAGACCGTGCTGGCGCGCGTGGGCGAGGGCGTGGTCTCCACCATCGGCGCGGCCGAGGACTACAAGGCCGTGCTCGAGCACCCCGACTCGATCTCCAAGAACGTGCTCAAGAAGGGCCTCGACTCGGGCACCGCGTTCGAGATCCTCTCCATCGACATCGCCGACGTCGACGTGGGCGCAAACATCGGCGCCAAGCTGCAGGCCGAGCAGGCCGAGGCCGACAAGCAGGTCGCGCAGGCGCGCGCCGAGTCGCGCCGCGCGCTCGCCGTGGCCAACGAGCAGGAGATGAAGGCCAAGACGCAGGAGATGCGCGCCGGCCTGGTGCAGGCCGAGGCGCAGATCCCGCTCGCCATCGCCGAGGCCTTCCGCTCCGGCCGCCTGGGCGTGATGGACTACTACCAGATGAAGAACGTCATGGCCGACACCGAGATGCGTACCGGCATCGCGGGCATGAACAAGAGCGACGGCGGCGAGTCGTGACATGGCGGGCAAGCGCGAGCAGCGCGGCGGCGGCCTGACCTTCCTGAACCATCGCGCCGCGTTCGTGCGCCGCTTCGTGCTCGCCGAGGTGCTGGCGCCGGCGCGCGGCAAGGTCGTGCGTCTGGCGCGTCGCATGCCGCCCACCCCTGCACCGGCGCAGCCCGAGCCGAAGCCCGCCGAGAAGAAGTAGGCGAGGGCTCGTGGACGAGGATTTCGTCAAGATTGCCGTCATCGTGGTCGTGGTGCTCGGGCGCGCCATCGCCTGGGTGGCCAAGCAGCGGCGCGAGAACGCGTCGTCCGCGCCCGCGCCACAGCCGCAGCGTCCGGCGCGCGCGCGTCCGGTGCCTCCGCCGCTGGTCAAGCCCGCGCGCACGTCGGCGCCCGCGCCACGACGCCCGGCGGCGCGTCCGCCCGAGCCGGCCCGGCCGCGCGGGCTCGATCCTGCGGTGCAGCGCGCGCTCGACGCGCTCAAGGCACGCGCCGAGCGGCTCTCGCTCGCGCTCGACCAGCAGCGCAGCGCGCGTCGCTTCCTGCCCGCCGTCGACGACTGGCTGCCGGCGCAGCTCAAGGACGCGCGCACGCAGCTCATGCAGTCGGGCACCGAGGCGCAGGCGCGCGGCCGGCTGGCCATCTTGGGTCTGGTGCTCGACGAGGTGGAGCTCATGGCCGCCGACCGACGCCGCGCCGACCTGGGCGGCGCGCTCGGCGACGCCGATGCGCTGGCGAGCGCCTGCTACGCGCCCATCGTGGCGCACGCGCGCAGCCGCGGCTTGCCCCTGACCGTGGCCGAGCCGGCGGCCCGCTGGGGCAACTTCCAGATGGCCATCTGGAGCGGCTTCATCCCCACCGGGGTGGCGCCCATCTTCCTGCCCGAGGACTTCTTCCGCCGCACCGCCTGGTGGCCTGCGGTCGCGCACGAGATCGGGCACAGCTTCCTCGCCTCGCTGCGCGGCCTCGACGCCGGCCTGCGCCGGCAGCTCGGCCTGGTCGACGAATGGACCGGTCGCCGGCCGCTGCAGCTGGGCGAGAGCGGCCTGCAGCTGGCCGAGCTCGAGCGCGTGCTGGGCGGCTGGTTCGAGGAGCTCTTCTGCGACGTCTTCGGCACCATGATGTGCGGGCCAGCCTACGTGCGCACCATGAGCACGCTGTTCGCCGCGCGCGGCGACGCGCGCGAGGTGCTCGCCGTCGCCAGCGACGGGCAGTACTACGACATGCACCCGCCCCGGCACCTGCGCCTCATCGCCGGCTGCCAGGTGCTGCGACGCGCCGGGCTGCACGAGGAGGCCGGCGCCCTGCGCGGCGAGTGGGACGCGCGCCACGCGCTCTCGGGCAACCCGCCCGACCGCATCCTCTTCCCCATGCGCGACGGCCTCCTGGCCGTGCCGCTCGCGCCGCTCGAGCGGCTGGTCGTCGATCTGGCCGACCGGCTGTACGCCGGCCCCTTCGAAGCGCTCGGTGGCGTGGGCCTGGAAGACATCTCCGGCCTCGACTACGGGCCGCACGAGCACCTGGAAGGCATCCGCGCGCGCGACGCGCTCCTGGCCGGACGCGTGCCCAGCGTGCGCGATGCGCGCGCGGTCATCGCCGGCGCCGTCCTGGCCGCGCACGCGCGCCCCGGAGAAGAGGCGAAGATCCTCGAGCGGGCGCGCGCGGCCATCCCCGGCCGTGACACCGGCGAGGTCCGCCCCGACGCCTACCAGCTGGCTTCGCTGCAGGCGGTGCCCCGGATGGCCGGCGCCGCCGCCGCCGCCGCCCGGCGCGCCCCGGCACGGCGCGTGGGCAAGGCCGGTGGCTTCAGCGCCGCCGAGCTGCGCGACGCCATCGTGCTGGGCGCGGTGCTCGAGCGGCCGGGCGCCCGGCGCCGCCGGCCATGAGCCCACGCGTCGCCGGGCTGGCCGCGGCCATCCTCGCCGGCGGCCAGGCCACGCGCATGGGCGGTGCGCCCAAGTCGCTCCTGGTCGTCGACGGTGAGCGGGTGATCGACCGGCAGCTGACCGTGTTGCGCGCGCTCGCCGACGAGATCCTCATCGTCGCCAACGACGCGGCGCCCTACGCGTCGCTGGGCCTGCCCATCGTCGCCGACGAGCAGGCAGGGCAGGGGCCGCTCGCCGGCATCCTGGCCGCGCTCACCGCCGCGCGCGCCGAGCGCGTGCTGGTGGTCGCCTGCGACATGCCCTACCTCGAGGTCGCGCCGCTGGCGCGCCTGGCGGACGCCGATGCCGCCTTCGACATCGTGGTCGCCGACGGCGATCGCCCCGAGCCGCTGTGCGCGCGCTACGGCCGCGCCTGCATCGCGCCCATCCGCCGGCGCCTGGCCGCCGGACAGCGCAAGGCGGCCGATCTCCTGCACGATGCCGATGTGCGTCTCGCGTGCATCGCTTTCACCGCCAGCGAGCGACGATTTCTAACCAACGTCAACACGCCCACGGATCTGGGCCAGCTCTGAAGCTCGCCGTATATGATGCACGGCCCATGCGACGTGCTGTGGTCATCTTCTCGCTGATTCTCGCCGCCTGCGGCGGTGCCGCCGGCAAGCCGCCCGCGCCACCGCCGGGCCCGCCGCCCGAGCCTGCCGCGCTCCTGCGCGTGCGGCACGCCTACAAGACGTTCGCTCCCGCGCAGGCGACCGCTCCCGACTTCGACGCGCTCGCGCTGGGCAGCAGCGAGCGTGAGCGTCTGTCGCCCGCGGCACGCGCCGAGGTCGACCTGGTGCAGGTGCTCGCGGGCGTGCGTCTCATCGAGGCGCACCTCGACGACCTGGCCGGCGCCGACGAGCTGATGGCGGCCACCGTCCTGCCTCTGACCTGGAAGACGCGCCCGCTCGACGGCGAGTCGGCGAGCGCCTTCCGCGATCGCCTGTGCCAGGGCCCGGCCGCCGCCTCGTGCGAGGGCGCGCTGCCCGACTTCTGGGGCGAGGCGCTGGCCTTCGCCGCTGCCGGCCAGCTGGCCGCGCGCGCCAAGGTGCTGGCCGCGACCGGTGCGTGCGCGCAGCGCTACGCCGCCGAGCTGGCGCAGGCCGGCCACGTGGCCGAGGCCGCGCAGGCCCGCGACAGCGAGCGGCGCCCGAGCTGGACGCTCGATCAGGATCACCTGGCGCGCTCCGCCTTCGCCTCGCCCGAGTGGCCTCCCGGCGATGTGCGAGTGCGTGTGCGCCTGGCCGACGTCCTGCCCGCCAAGCGCAAGGCGCTCGCGACCCGGCTGACCGAGCTGCGCGAGGCCGCGCCCAGGCCGGCCGAGGGCGCCGCGCTGCTGCTCGAGATCGAGGCCCTCGCCGACACCAAGCTGGCTGACCTGGGTCAGGTGGCCGCGGCCGCGCGTGACGCCGGCTTCGCCGCGCTGCTGCTGTCAGTACGTGTCGCCGCGCCGCCCAACCCGCGTGGCTTCCTCGCCGTCGAGCTGGCCGCGGCGCGCGCGCCCAAGGGCGCGACGGCACTGAGCTTGCCCGCCGTTAGCAAGAAAGACGCCATGCAAACGCTGGTCGATCAGATCGATGGCGCGTACGGAACCTCGGAGGCCGCGCGCGTGGTCTGGGTCGTGAAATAGCCCGCCAGCCGTGCTATAGGACGCCCTTCGTGTTGCGGATTGGCCCCCACCGTTTCGAGACCACCGCCGTGCTCGCGCCCATGGCCGCGGTCACCGATCTGCCCTTCCGCACCGTCTGCGAGGAGCACGGGGTCGGCCTGACCATCACCGAGTTCCTCTCCGCCGAGGCGCTCACGCGCGGCGCGCAGAAGACCATCGACAAGCTGACCGCGAGCCTGGACGGGCGCCGCTTCGGCGTGCAGATCTTCGGCCGCGAGCCCGAGCCGCTGCAGCGCGCGGCCGAGATGGCGGTGTCGATCGGCGCCTCGCTGGTCGACATCAACATGGGCTGCCCGGCCAAGCGCGTGGTCGCGGGCGAGTGCGGCTCGGCGCTCATGAAGGAGCCCGAGCTGGCCGCGGAGATCGTGAAGACGGTGCGGCGCGCGGTGCCCGCCGACGTGCCGGTCACGGTCAAGCATCGCGCCGGCTGGGACGACCGCAACAAGAACGCTCCCGAGTTCGCCTGCGCGCTGGTGGAAGCGGGCGCCGCCATGATCACCGTGCACGGCCGCACGCGCACGCAGGGTTTCTCGGGCAAGAGTGATCTCGAGATCATCCGCAAGGTGCGCGACGTCGTACCCGATCACATCCCCGTGGTCGGCAATGGTGACGTGGTCAACCTCGAGATGTACCGTCGCATGCGCGGCGAGACCGGTTGTGACGCGGTCATGATCGGCCGCGGCGCGCTCGGCAATCCGTTCCTGTTCGCGGCCATCGCCGCCTTCGAGCGCGGCGGAACTGCTGAAGAGAATCCTTCGATCGCCGAGCGACGCGATGCGTTCGAGCGCCACGTCGAGCTCATCCTGCGACTGTCAGCCGAAAAGAAGCATGTGACCGAGCTGCGCAAGGCGTGCGCATGGTACGGCAAGGGCTTGCATGGTGGAGGCCAGCTGCGCCAGCGCGCGTGGGCCGCGCGCAGTGCTGACGAGGTGCTCGCCGCGGCGCGCGAGTTCTGGAGTCACTTCTTGACACCGACGTGGCGCGAGTCGCTAATGGAACGCGCGTCGGCGTAGGCCCGAAGACGGACCAGACACGGGAATCGATGCTCGGACGCGCGAAGTCTCCACTATCGAAGACCATCGGCGACGACCTGATCGTCGGCGAGTCGGCCGAGATGGCCACCGTGGTCGACGCCATCGAGGAGGGCGCGGAGGTCGACGCCGCGGTGCTCATCGAGGGCGAGCGTGGCACCGGCCGCGAGCTCATCGCGCGCGCCATCCACTACTCGGGTCCGCGTCGTCGCGCCGACTTCGTCGCGGTCAAGGCGGCCAACATCCCGCGCGCGCTGCTCGACGAGGAGCTGGGCCCGCGCACGCTGCGACGCGCCCAGGGCGGCACGCTCCTGCTCAAGGACGTGGTCACGCTGCCGCGCGGCCCGCAGCGCACGCTGGTCAAGGTGCTGCGCCGGCGCGAGCGCGAGCGCGACGACACGCCGCACGAGAACTGGGACGTCCGCCTGATCGCGTCCTCCGACGAGGATCTCGCGCCTGCCGTCGACGCTGACGCTTTCGATCGCGAGCTCTACGATCGCCTGGGCGTGCGCCGCATCAACATCCCGCCCCTGCGCCGGCGCGTGGCTGACATCCCGCGCCTGTGCCACCACTTCATCCGCGCCATCGCCGACGAGATGACCCGCCCGGGCATGACGTTCTCCTCGCGCGCCATCGATCGCCTGCAGGTTTACCCCTGGCCGGGCAACGTGGGCGAGCTCAAGGAAACCATGCGCCGCCTCATGCTGCGCCTCAAGCGCGGCCCGGTCGAAGCCTCCGACGTCGACGCGGTGCTCCCGCAGATGCCCGAGCGCGTGCCCATCGAGGACCTCTCCCTCGAGGAAATCATCCGCTGCAAGCTGCGCGGCTTCTTCAAGCGCGTCGACGGCTACGAGATGAAGAACCTCTACGACGACGTCATCGCGCGCGTCGAGCGGCCGCTCATCACTCTGGTGCTCGAGCAGACCGGCGGCAACCAGCTGCGCGCCGCCGAAGTCCTGGGCATGAACCGCAACACGCTGCGCAAGAAGCTGCAGCAGCACGGCATCGCGACGACGAACGAGCCGAAGAAGCGCTAGGCGCGAGGCTGCGCAGCGTCGAGCCTTTATCCCCGCTCGCGTTCGATCTGCGCCCGGACTTCTTTCTCTCTCTCGCCTAGCTTCGCAATCTCCCGCGTTACTTTGTCGGCGACCTTCTTGTAGAGCGCCGCGCGCGGCTTCTGGCCGCTGAACTCGGACAGGTCGACGGGGTCGCCGAAGACGGCCACGATGGGCCGGCCGCGCTTGCCACCGTCGCGGAAGTTGGATGCGATCTGCTCGACGACGTCGTTGAGCAGGCCGTTCACGAAGACGGGCAGGACCGTGGGGTTCGCGCGCAGGATGAGCTGGCCGACGCCGGGTTGCGCGGGCAGGAGCTGGTAGGGATCGGGGCCCTGGCCGCGCGTGCCCTCGGGGTGCATGCCGACCATGCTGCCCGGCTGGCCCAGGAAATCGACCATCTTCTCGACCGCGTGATCGTTCTCGGCGCGCCGCGCGCTGTCACGCCAGATGGGCGGGTACATGCAGAGCCCGCCGATGATCGCGTTGACCGCCACGCCGGCGGGCCGATCGTAGAAGAAGTTGGCCCGCACCGGGAAGTAGATCCGCTTGCACCAGGGTGCGTTGGCCATGAGGGGGCTGGCCACGGCGTAGCTGTCGAAGAAGGAGCGGTGGTTGACGCACAGCAGCACGCCGCGCTCGGGAGTGAGTGCCAGCGCGCGCCCCAGGCCGTCCACGTGCAGCAGGTTGCCGATGCCCTTCAGCACCCAGCGCGTGCCGAACTCGCGCAGGTAGATGGATTGCAGGAACTTGGCCCGCTCGTCCTCGTTGACGTAGCGGCACAGCTCGATGGCGGCCCGCTCGAAGCGGCCGAACTTCTCGGGAACGTACTTCTCTGGCTCGCGCATCACGCCGAAACTCCATACCATCACCGCGTGCGTCGTGTCTTGACCTTCGCTTTCGTGCTGGCCACCGCATCCTGCGCCCCGCCGGCGTGCAGCGAGACCAGCGAGCGCGCCGCGCGCCAGGACATCAAGCTGCTGGTCGAGGACGAGGGGCCGCTCGCCGAGGCCGCACGGGCTCGCCTGGTCGCGCGCGGCGGCCAGGCCATCGCGGTGATCGAGACCGGCCTCTATGCCGCCAACCCGCCGGCGCGCCTGCGCATCGTACGCACGCTGGCGGAAATCGGCGCACGTGAGACGCTGCCCATTCTCGAACACCTCGCAGCTCACGATCCTGATCCGGGTGTGCGCGCGGCGGCCCAAAGAGCGAAAGAGCAGGCGATCTCCGCGCACCCATAGGGACGGTTAGTCGGTTGACACGCGAAAACGCTTCGCCTATTTTGCCGACGCCTTTCGGGCCCAAGGACCCTCAAGAAGAGCTTATGCCCGTCGAGTTCTCGACCCAAGCGAAGGCCAAGATCGAAAAGATCGCGGCGCGTTATCCCGTCCGGGTGGCCGCGTGCCTGCCCGCGCTCCACATCGCGCAGGCCGAATTCGGCCCGCTGACCGACGAGGTCATCGATGCGGTCGCGCAACTCCTCGGTGTCACCAGCGCCTACGTCTACGGCGTGGCCACCTTCTACACGATGTTCCATCGCGAGCCGGTCGGTAAGAACGTGCTCATGGTGTGCACCAACGTGAGCTGCATGCTGCGCGGCGCCTACGACGTGCTGCGTGAGATCGAGACCCAGCTGGGCGTCAAGCAGGGCGAGACCACCCCCGACGGCATGTTCACCGTCGTCGAGGAGGAGTGCCTCGCCGCCTGCGCCAACGCGCCCATGATGATCTGCGGCACCGAGTACTTCCTCGATCTCGACAAGCGCAAGATCGCGACCATCCTCGCCGACCTGCGCGCGAACCCACGATCGGAGCACGTTCAATAATGGCCGCTCCAGTCGGTTTCAAGATCCTCACCAACCGCTTCGGCGACGAGCGCGCCAAGACCGTGCCCGGCTACGAGGCCACGGGTGGCTACAAGGCGCTGCGCAAGGCGCTGGCCATGAAGCCCGCCGACATCGTCGAGGAGTGCAAGAAGAGCCTGCTGCGCGGTCGCGGCGGCGCCGGCTTCCCCACCGGCGCCAAGTGGGGCTTCCTGCCCAAGGACGCCAAGACCGTCTACCTGGTCTGCAACGCCGACGAGTCGGAGCCCGGCACCTGCAAGGACCGCGAGCTGCTCTACTGGGATCCGCACCAGCTCATCGAGGGCATGATCATCTCGTCGTGGGCGCTGGGCTGCAAGCACGCCTACATCTACATCCGCGGCGAGATGATGCGTGAGTACCTGGTGCTGCAGAAGGCCGTCGACGACGCCTACGCCAAGGGCTACCTGGGCAAGCGCGTGGCCGGCTTCGACTTCGACCTGGACATGACCGTGCATCGCGGCGCGGGCGCGTACATCTGCGGCGAGGAGACGTCGCTGCTCAACTCGCTCGAGGGCAAGCGCGGCTGGCCGCGGCTCAAGCCGCCGTTCCCCGCCATCAAGGGCCTGTTCGGCGCGCCCACCATCGTGAACAACGTCGAGACGCTGGCCAACCTGCCCTGGATCATCGAGAACGGCGGCCAGGCGTTCGCCGACCTGGGCATGGCCAAGTCGGGCGGCACGCGCATCGTGTGCGTGTCCGGCCACGTCAACAAGCCGGGCGTGTTCGAGCTGCCCATGGGCATCACCTTCCGCCAGCTCATCGACGACATCTGCGGCGGTGTTCCCGGCGGTCGCAAGGTGCGCGCGGTCATCCCGGGCGGCTCGTCGATGCCGCCGCTCGATGCCAGCGAGCTGGACGTGCCCTGCGAGTTCGACGCCCTCATGACCGACGCGCGCATCAAGGAAGTCGAGATCGCGCCGGGCGTGAAGTTCGACATGGGCATGGGCCGCACCCTGCGCACCATGGCCGGCTCGGGCGGCATCGTGGTCATGGACGACCAGACCGACCTCCCCGCCATCACCGCGCGCATCATGAAATTCTACGCGCACGAGAGCTGCGGCCAGTGCACCCCGTGTCGCGAGGGCACCGGCTGGCTGGCGCGTGTGTCGCAACGCGTCGCCGACGGCAAGGGTCACGCGGGCGACATCGAGCTGATGGCGTCGATCGCGCACGGCATCGCCGGCAACACCATCTGCGCCCTGGGCGAGGCAGCCGCCTGGCCCATGCTCGGCTTCCTGACCAAGTTCCGCGGCGACTTCGAGACGCGCATCGCCGAGGCCGAGACCGCACGCCGCGCCGGCCACGCGCTGCAGGCGGTGGCGTCGTGAAGCGTGCGCTCACCCTGACCGTCCTGGGCGTGCTCTTGTGCCTGGCCACGGGTGGCCTGGCGCTGGCGCAGCAGGTGGCGCCGCCCGGCGTGCAGGTGGTTCGTCCGCCCGGCAACATCGTGCTGCAGCCGGTTCCCGCGCCTGCGGATGGTGACGCTGCCGACGCGCCGCCGGTGCAGCCGGACCCTTCGGGCAAGGGCACCGCGCTGGCGTTCTGGATCTTCGCCGCGCTGGCCGTGGGTGGCGCGATCGCGACCATCACGCGCCGCAACGCGGTCACCGCCGTGATGTTCCTGGTCGGCACCTTCTTCGCCATCGCGGCGGTCTACGCCATGTTGTTCGCCCACTTCATGGCCGCCATCCAGGTGCTGGTCTATGCCGGCGCCATCATGGTGCTGTTCGTGTTCGTGGTCATGATCCTGAACAAGGAAGAGGAGGAGCCCTGGGCGCTGCGCGGCTGGCTGGGCAAGACCCTGGCGGGCGCGGCGCTGGCCTACTTCCTGACCCGGCTGGTCCAGCACCTGTGGGCCATCAACAAGAGCCCGATCGTGGCCGAGAAGGCCTGGAAGGCGGGCGAGTTCCTGCAGTACGGGACCACCAAGTCGGTGGGCAAGCAGCTCTTCACCAGCTACCTGTTCCCGTTCGAGGCCATCTCGATCGCCTTGCTCATCGCCATCGTCGGCGCGGTCGTGCTCGCCCATCCCGAGCACGCCACCGAGGGCGGCGGCCACGCGCGCGGTCCAGGTCCGAGCACGAAAGGCGAGGAGGGGGCCTAGCATGCTGCACAACTTCTCGATGGGTTTCTGGAACCTGTCGGTGGGACACTTCCTCGGCCTGGCCGCGGTCCTGTTCACCGTCGGTGCGGTGGGCGCGCTCCTGCGGCGCAACGCCCTCATCGTGCTCATGTCGATCGAGCTCATGCTCAACGCCGGCAACATGACGCTGCTGGCGTTCTCGCGTCTGCACCACGACATGCGCGGACACGTGTTCGCGCTCTTCGTCATCGCCATCGCGGCCGCCGAGGCCGCCGTCGGGCTGGCCATCGTGGTGGGCGTGTTCCGGACTACCCGGCACGCCAACGTCGATCGCCTGACCACCCTCAAACACTGAGACCGGGCCTGTGAATACCTCCGCTTCCCAGTTCCCGATTCACTGGATCCCACTCCTGCCGCTGCTTGGCGCGGCCTTCAACCTGATCTTCGGGCACAAGCTGTCGCGCCGGACGGTCCACGCCATCGCCTGCGCCTCGGTCGGGCTGGCCGCGGCGGTCACCTTCTACGCGGTGTTCTCGCAGCTCATCCCCACCTGGTGGGCGGCGCGTCACGCGGCCGACGTCGGCCAGCCGGTGCTGCGCGACCAGGTCTACACCTGGATCCAGGCCGGCTCGCTCAAGGTCGACTTCTCGCTGACCATGGACACGCTCAGCGCGATCATGACCATGACGGTCACGTTCGTGGGCTTCCTCATCCACGTGTACTCGACCGGGTACATGGCGCACGACCCGCGCCCGGCGACGTACTTCGGCTACCTGAACCTGTTCACCGGCGCCATGCTCATCCTGGTGCTGGGCGACAGCCTGCCGGTGATGTTCATCGGCTGGGAAGGCGTGGGCGTCTGCTCGTACCTGCTCATCGGCTTCTGGTTCGACAAGGAGAAGAACGCCAACGCCGGTCGCAAGGCGTTCGTGGTCAACCGCATCGGCGACTTCGCCTTCCTGCTCGGCATCTTCCTGCTCTTCAGCACGGTGCACACGCTCGACTTCGACGGCCTGCGTGAGGCCGGCACGGCGCTGTCGCGGCCGTTCTGGTGGAACATGCCGATCGCGTTCTGGTCGGGCCTGTTCCTGTTCATCGGCGCCTGCGGCAAGTCGGCGCAGATTCCGCTCTACGTGTGGTTGCCCGACGCCATGGCCGGCCCCACGCCGGTCTCGGCGCTCATCCACGCCGCCACCATGGTCACCGCCGGTGTGTACATGGTGGTGCGCCTGGGCTTCCTGTACCTGCAGGCGCCCCAGGTCATGATGATCATCGCCGGTATCGGCACGCTGACCGCGCTGGTCGCGGCGCTCATCGGCTTCGCCCAGACCGACATCAAGAAGATCCTGGCCTACTCGACGGTGTCGCAGCTCGGCTTCATGTTCGCGGCCGCTGGCTGTGGCGCGTTCACGGCGTCGATCTTCCACCTGTTCACCCACGCCTTCTTCAAGGCGGGTCTCTTCCTCGCCGCCGGCTCGGTCATGCACGCCATGGGCGACCGCACCGAGATCATGGAGATGGGCGGGCTGAAGAAGAAGATTCCCATCACCCACGCCACGTTCAAGATCTACTGCCTGGCGATCGCGGGCATCCCGTTCTTCGCTGGCTTCTTCTCCAAGGACGAGATCCTGCTCTCGGCCTTCCATGCCCACTTCGAGGGCTGGCCTTCGTGGTACGGCCACGTGATCTGGCTGGTCCTGTCGCTGACCGCGCTGGGCACGGCCTTCTACATGTGGCGCCTGTACTACCTGGTGTTCGCGGGCGAGTCGCGCGCCGACGCCGAGACGCAGGCACACATCCACGAGTCGCCCTCGTCGATGACCACGCCGCTCGTGGTCCTGGCAGTGGGCACGTGCGTGCTCGGCTTCCTCGGTCTGCCGCGGGTGTTCCACCTGCCCAACGCCATCAACTCGTGGCTGGACGCGACCATCCGCTTCTGGCCGGTGATTCCAGAGGCTGAAGAGGGCGACAAGCTCACCGCGCTCATCCTCATGCTCATCGCCACCGGTTCGGGCGTGTTCGGCATCCTGCTCGCGCGCAGCTTCTACGCCGAGGGGCCCGAGAAGGTGCGCGGGCTGGTCGCCGGCATCGCGCCCCTGCACAAGCTGGTCGTCAACAAGTTCTACGTCGACGAATTCTACGACCTGGTCATCGTGCGGCCGTTCCGCTGGACCGCGACCATGGTCTACAACCTCTTCGATCGCTTCGTCATCGACCTGGTGTTCGTCAACGGCTCGGCCTTCGTCACCGACGTGTTCGGGCGCCTCCTGCGCTTCATCCAGAACGGCGACGTGCAGCGCTACTTCGGCGCCATCGTGTTCGGCGTCTTCGCCATGATCATCTGGACCACGTGCCTCAGCACCGGGCGCGACATCAGCTTCTCCTACAAGGGCGATGTCGCGCAGATGACCTTCACCGCCGACGTCGGCAAGGGTCCGACCGCCAAGAACGCCGAGGTTGCCTGGGACTTCAACGGCGACGGCAATCCCGACAGCCAGGCGACGGAGGCCACCTGGACCTTCGCCAAGCCAGGGCCGCAGAAAGTGACGTTGTGGGTGCAGGATCCGGTGCAGCACGAGGTCGTCAAGGTCACGCGCACCATCACGGTGCCGGATAGAGGCACGGACGTTCCAGTGACACCCAGCTCGACGGATGGCAAGGGCAGTGGAGGTGGCGAATGACCGCCAACTGGCTGCTGTTCATCGTGCTCATGCTGCCGCTCGTGGGCGCGCTGGCCGTGCTCGCCATCCCGCGCGAGGAAGCCGGCGTGGCACGCGCCGTGGGCCTGGGCTTCTCCGCGGTCACGTTCCTCATCTCGCTCGGCATCCTGTCCAGCTTCGACGGCACGCAGTCGGGCTTCCAGCTGGTCTTCGACAAGGAGTGGGTGCCGCTCCTGGGCGCGCGCTTCAAGCTGGGCATCGACGGCATCTCGCTGTGGCTGGTAATGCTGACCACCTTCCTGACCCCGCTGGTGCTGCTGTCGAGCTTCTCGGCCATCGAGAAGAAGGTGAAGGAGTTCACCGTCGCCTTCCTGGTGCTCGAGACCGGCATGCTGGGCGCGTTCCTGGCCCTCGACCTGTTCGTCTTCTACGTGATGTGGGAGATCATGCTGGTGCCGATGTACTTCATCATCGGCGTCTGGGGCGGCGAGCGGCGCATCTACGCGTCGATCAAGTTCGTCATCTACACCATGCTCGGCTCGCTGCTGATGCTGGTCGCGATCTTCTACATCTACACCAAGCATGGCCAGCTGACCGGCACGTACACCTTCGACCTGGAGAAGCTGTACAACCTGCAGCTGACCAAGACCACGCAGATGTGGTGCTTCTCCGCCTTCGCGCTGGCCTTCGCCATCAAGATCCCGCTCTGGCCGCTGCACACCTGGTTGCCCGACGCGCACGTCGAGGCGCCCACGGCCGGCTCGGTCATCCTGGCCGGCGTGCTGCTCAAGTTCGGCATCTTCGGCTTCATCCGCTACGCCATGCCCCTGTTCCCCTGGGCGTCGCACCAGCTGGCGCCCATCCTGGTGGGCGCGGCGGTCATCGGCATCGTCTATGGCGCGGTGGTCGCGTTCGCCCAGGAGGACGTCAAGAAGCTGGTCGCGTACTCCTCGGTGTCGCACCTCGGTTTCTGCGTGCTGGGACTCTTCGCGCTCAATGCCCAGGGCATCGAGGGCTCCATCTACGCCATGGTGTCGCACGGCCTGACCACGAGCGGCCTGTTCCTCGCGATCGGCGTGCTCTACGAGCGGCGGCACACCCGTCGTCTCGACGAGTTCGGCGGCCTGTGGGCGCAGATGCCGGTGTTCGCGGCCTTCTTCCTCATCGTCACGCTGGGCTCGGCGGGTCTGCCCGGCCTGTCCGGCTTCGTCGGTGAGTTCCTGGCCCTCCTGGGCGGCTTCGACGCCGGGCAGTACATCTGGCGTCCCATGCTGGTCACGGCGATCGCCGCGACGGGCGTGATCCTGGGCGCGGTCTACCTGCTCTACATGTTCCAGAAGGTCATGTTCGGGCCGCTCTCCAACGAGAAGAACCGGCACCTGCCTGACCTGACCGCGCGCGAGATCGTCGTGTTCGTGCCCATCCTGCTGGGTGTCTTCGCCCTCGGCATCTACCCGCGGCCGCTCTTGACCAAGATGGAGCCGGCGGTGAACAAGTTCGTGACCTTCTACAAGGAAAAGCTCAAGGACGCGAGCAACAGCGAGAACGGTAAGCCGCGCATGGTCGGCCTCTACCAGGCGAATGCTCCCACGCCGCCGCCGCCGCCCTCCGCTCCCGGCGCCGAGGTGACCCCGTGAATCCCGATCTCCTGCCCACGGGCCCGACGATGGACCCGCTCAACCGCGTGGAAGGCATCGCGGGCACGTTCCAGGTGGGCGACCTGGTCTACCAGGCGCCGCTGTTCGCGCTCGTGCTGGGCGGCTTGCTGGTCATCCTTTTCGACGCGTTCGCGCGCGAGGGCACGTCGCGCAAGTGGCTGATGTACTTCTCGGTCGCCTGCTGCGGCATCGGTCTGCTCGCGGCCGTTGGCCTGTGGCAGTCGCTGGGCACCGGTCCGCGCATGCTCTTCGACGGCATGCTGGTCGCCGACCGCTTCTCCATGCTGGTCACCGTCGGCATCCTGGCCGCGTCGATGCTGACGCTGCTGCTGTCCAGCGACTACATGCGCGAGCATGCCGTCGAGTACGGCGAGTACTACGCGCTCGTGCTGTTCGCCGCGTCGGGCATGATCAAGCTCGTCATGGCGGCCGACCTGGTGTCGGTGTTCCTGGGCATCGAGACCATGTCGCTGGGCGTCTACGTGCTCACCGGCTCGTTCCGTCGTCATCGCCGCTCGACCGAGGCGGCCATGAAGTACTTCCTGACCGGCGCGTTCGCGAGCGGCTTCCTGCTCTACGGCATCGCGCTCATCTACGGCATGACCGGCACGACCAGCCTGGCCGGCATCGCCGCGGCCAGCGCTCGCGTCGACAACAACATCGTCTTCCTGTTCGGCGAGTTCATGCTCTTTGCGGCCTTCCTGTTCAAGGTCGCGGCCGTGCCCTTCCACATGTGGGCGCCCGATGCCTACGAGGGTGCGCCCACGCCCATCACGGCGTTCATGTCGGCGGGCGTCAAGGCGGCGGGCATCGCGGCGCTGCTGCGTGTGTTCACCACGGCGCTGGGCGGCGACGTGCTGCCGTTCGGACGCATGGGCTGGGCGACCATGCTGGCGTTCGTCTCGGCCATCACCATGACGCTGGGAAACCTGGTCGCGCTGCGCCAGGACAACGTCAAGCGTCTGCTCGCGTACTCGTCGATCTCGCACGCTGGCTACTTGTTGATCGGCGTGGCCGCGGCGGGCATCGCGACCACGACCGACGCGCGCGTGGCGGCCATCTCGTCGACGCAGTACTACCTGCTCGCCTACACCTTCACCACTCTGGGCGCCTTCGGCGTGGTGGCGTGGCTGGGCTCGCGCAGCGACGAGCGCCTGCTGGTCGACGACTGGGCCGGCCTGGGTTCGCGCCATCCCGCGGCGGCGCTGGCGATGACCATCTTCATGCTCTCGCTGGGCGGCATGCCGCCCCTGGGCGGCTTCTTCGGCAAGTTCTACGTCTTCCGTGCCGCCATGCAGGCGTCCGACGGCGCGCTCAACTGGCTGGTCATCGTGGCCGCGCTGAACAGCGTGGTGTCCATCTTCTATTACCTGAAGATTGTCATGGCGATGTACTTCCGCGAGCCGGCGCGCGAGCCCAAGCCGCTCAAGAGCGGCGCGGTGACCTTCGCCCTGGCCATCTCGGCGTTCCTGGTGATCGAGATGGGCGTGCTGCCCAACTTCTGGATGAGCATCGCGGGCAGCTCGGTCCTGGGCAACGAGGCGGTGGTCGTGGCGCCGGTCGCGCCCACGCCGGTCGTGGCTCCCGGTGTCCTGCCCACGCCCGCGCCGCCCGCTGGCGGCCCCGTTCCTGCCGCGCCACACTAGCAGTTCGACCCTTCAACCAGCCAGGTGACCCATGTCGATGACCATCGACTTCAAGCACTCGCTGTCTGTTGATGACGCCAAGGCCCGCGTGGCCGCCCTCGGTGAATACCTGACCAACCGTCACGGCATCGGGGTGACCTGGGACGGCGCCGACAAGGCCGTCGTCAACGGCAAGTACATGGTCGTCACCATCCGCGGCCAGGTCACCTTCGCCGACGGCATGGTCCATTTCGAGGGCGAAGACCCCGGCTTCCTCTGGCGCGGCAAGGCCAAGTCTTACCTGACCGAGAAGCTGGAGAAGTACATGAATCCGGGTACTTCGCTGGAACAGCTACCGCGGAAGTGACTCGGACCATCCCCGACGCGCGCTCGCTAGGCGAAGGCAGCGAGGCGTAGCCTTCACCGTGGGTGGCGCGCGGGTCCTGCCGCCGGACTGGGGTGGTCGCCCGTGCTCGGACAGTCCTCGGCGCCGCGCGGACGGTGCGTAGGGTGCGGATGCGCGCGGCGCCTGCGGAACTGCGCGCGGGCGACCACCCCAGTCCGCGTCACCCGCGCGTTCAAGGGGTAGCGCGCCACGTAGGTTACGGCTCGCGCGCCACCGAGGTCCTCGCTTGCGAGGGTACTCTTGGGGACGTGTGCGGCGAGCGCAACATTCGAGGCGGCGACGCTACGGTCGGTGTCTGACGCTTGCGCTCGCTCACGGGCAGGACGTGAGTGAGTGCTTTACGATTGCTCCGAAGGCGGCGAAGGTTCGCGCGCCTCACGGAGCGTCATGTGGTTGGGCCCTGATCCATCCCGATGTCGATGTCGTGCTCCCAGGCAGACCGGACAGATGTCCGCCCGACGGTGGGCAGCGTGACGTAGTCACAGCACGGGCACCGGTGCTTCGGGTTGCGCACGGCGACAGAGCATGGCCGTGACGCTCCTCGTCGCCTCTCTCGTTCAGCGAGAGTGGCCGCGAACGCGGCGTCCGAACGACGCCACTAGAACGCGCGGGTGGCGCGGCCTCGGGGTGGGCGCCCGCGCGCAGTTCCGCAGGCGCCGCGCGCATCGAGCCGTACGCACCGTTCGCGCGGCGCCGAGGACTGTCCGAGCACGGGCGACCACCCCCGAGGCCGCGACAGGACCCGCGCGCCACCACGGTGAAGGCTACGATCGGGAGAGCCGCGTGAGCGCCAACCGAGCCTCAGGACAGGACCCGCGCGCCACCCACGGTGAAGGCTACGATCTTCGCCGCCGCGTGAGCGCCAGCCGAGCCCTTAGGCGGAAGCCTTCTCCGTGCGCTTGCGGGCGTTGTGATCCAGCACGCGCTTGCGCACGCGGATCGACTTGGGCGTGGCTTCGACGAGCTCGTCGTCGTTGATGAACTCGAGGGCCGCCTCGAGGGTCAGGATGCGCGGCGGCGTGAGCACGAGCTTCTCGTCGGCGGCGGTGGTGCGGATGTTGTTCAGTGCCTTCTTCTTGTTCGGATTCACGATCAGGTCGTTGTCGCGCTGGTGGATGCCGACGATCTGGCCCGGGTAGACCTTTTCCTGCGGGTTCACCAGCATGGTGCCGCGTTCCTGCAGGTAGAAGAGGGCGTAGGCGTTGGTCTCGCCCGACTCCTGCACGATGAGGACGCCGTTGAGGCGGCCGCGCAGGTCGCCGGCGTAGTCGCCGTAGTGCGCGAACTGGTGGTAGAAGACGCCGGTGCCGCGGGTGTCGGTGAGGAATTGCGAGCGGTAGCCGATGAGGCCGCGCGCGGGCACCAGGTACTCCATGCGCACGCGTCCCTCGCCCGACGGATGCATCTCCTGCATCTTGCCGGCGCGCCGGCCGAGCTCCTCGATCACCGGACCGGAGTAGGTGTCCTCGACGTCGACGACGACTTCCTCGTAGGGCTCCTGGCGACCCTTGACCGGATCGTCGTGGAAGATCACCTGCGGCTGCGAGACGCACAGCTCGTAGCCCTCGCGACGCATGGTCTCGATGAGCACGGACAGGTGCAGCTCGCCGCGGCCCGCGACCTTGAAGATGCCGGGGTCGTCGGTGTCGGTGACGCGCAGGGCGACGTTGGACTTCACCTCACGGTAGAGGCGGTCGCGCAGGTTGCGCGAGGTCACGTACTTGCCCTCGGTGCCGGAGAACGGGCCGTCGTTGGCCATGAACTCCATGCTGATGGTCGGCTCGTCGACCTCGAGCGGCGGCAACACGCGCGGCCGCTCGATCTCGGTGATGGTCTCGCCGACGTTGAGCTCCTGCATGCCGGTGATGGCGACGATGTCGCCCGCGGCGGCCTCGGCCAGCTCGAAGCGCTTGAGGCCCTGGAAGCCCAGTACCTTCTGGATGCGGAACTCTTCCTTCTTGCCGTCGCGGCGCACCAGCATGACGCGGTCGCCCATCTTGCAGCGCCCCGTCTCCATGCGGCCGATGGCCAGATAGCCCAGGTAGTCGTCGTATGCGAGCGTGGCGGCCTGCATGGCCAGCGGCGCGTCGACGTCGCCGGGCGGCAGAGGCACCTTCTCGACGATGAGGTCGAGCAGCGGACCGAGATCGGTGCGCTCGTCGTTGAGATGACGGATGGCGAAGCCCTCGCGGCCCGAGGCGTAGATCACCGGGAAGTCGAGCTGCTCGTCGGTGGCGCCGAGGGCCACGAAGAGGTCGAAGACCGCGTTGAGCGTGCCGTCGGGATCGCAGCCCGGGCGGTCGATCTTGTTGATGACGATGATCGGGCGCAGGCCCAGCGCGAGCGCCTTCTTGGTCACGAAGCGCGTCTGCGGCATCGGACCTTCGTAGGCGTCGACGAGCAGCAGCACCGAGTCGACCATGCCGAGCACGCGCTCGACCTCGCCACCGAAGTCGGCGTGGCCGGGAGTGTCGACCAGGTTGCAGCGGATGCCGTTCCAGGTGATGGCCGTGCACTTGGCAAGGATGGTGATGCCACGCTCACGTTCCTGGTCGTTCGAGTCCATCGCTCGTTCGGATACGACCTCACCGCGCCGGAACGTGCCGGCTTGATGCAGGAGGCCGTCGACGAGCGTGGTCTTGCCGTGGTCGACGTGGGCGATGATGGCCAGGTTGCGGACATCCTGGCGGCGCGGGCCTTGGTACTCGTAGCGCGACATGTGTCTTTCACTCGATTCTGAACTTCAACAAAAAGGCGAGTATTGATAGACGTTTTCCAGCCCGGGTGCAACCGTTGTGGAGTCCGGTCCTCGCGTTTGAGGCCACACGCCTCAAGAATGGGCCACGGTAGGTGTAGCCGCGACAACGCAACTTACTGAAATCCGGGGCATCCGCGGTCCGGATGCCGCGCCGCAGCGTGGCACAGCCGTTGCTGTTGTAGGTCTCGATAAGGAGACCCCCGGATGGCGTACCTCTACGGTGACTCGACCCCGTTCCCGCTCGATGAGAACTTCCTCGATACGCTTCGCGACGTGACCGAGGCGGCCTCCGCGCTCCTGCGCGTCGATGGCGGCATCGGCCAGGCCCGGGAGCGTGCCGAGGAAGCGCGCCGCGAGGCGACCCGCGAGCAGGTACGTATCGAGGGCCTGGCCGCACAGCTGGGGCGCGCCTTCGAGAGCGCCCTGGGCGACCACGAGGTGCCGCAGGCGGCCCTCGTGGCCTCACGCGCGCTGCAGGCGGCGCGCGGCGTGCTCGACAGCGCGCGCGGCGAGTCGGCGCTCCGGCGCGACGACGCCCTGCGCATGGTCGAGCGCGACATGGGCGACCGGCGCGGCCAGGTGCCCAAGATCATCGAGAGCCTGCTGTCGCGGCGGCAGCTGCCCGGGACCATCTGGCGGCTGCGCTGGCGCGCCGGCACGGGCGAGCAGATCGCGGCCGCGCAGGTGAAGGGCACCGCGCCGGGCGGCCTCGAGGCCGTGCTGGATCTCGACGTGCCGCCCTCTCACATGTGGGCGCACGGCGTGCGTGTCTCGGGTCTGGCGCGCGACGTGGTCGTGCGCCTGCCGCGCCTCTCGGGCGGCATGTTCAACCGTACCGGGCGCGTGGCGATGAAGCTCGACAGCTGGTACGTGACCGAGGTCGAGGTCTCGCCCGAGAAGACCTGCCTGGTGCTGCGCAAGAGCGTCAAGGGTCCCTCGGAGGGCCTGGAAGTGGTGCTGCGTGCGACCGAGGGTCCGTCACCCTCCGTGCGCCGCATGCTGAGCGGCGGCGGCGCCGAGGGCCCGCCCATCCTGATCGACGGTCCCGACGCGAGCGCGCTCGACCGGGTGTGGCGACGCGTCGCCGAGACCATGCGCGACCTGGAGCGCCGGCGCGGCCGTCTGGCCTCGGCCACCGCCATGGGCAAGCCCATCACGGCCATCGAGCGCCCCGCGGCGCTCGCGGCGCTGCTGGTCGACTCGGTGGCGCCGCTGGCGCGCGAGATCCGGCGCCGCAGCGGCGCGCCCGGCGAGCTGTCGCTCAAGCGCGAGCTGGGCAACGGCCGGCGCGAGGAGCTGTTCATCGCGGCGCGCGAGCTGCTGGTGAAGATGGAAGGCCTGACCAACGAGCAGCGCGGCATGTTCGAGGTCTTCGGCCTGGATCTGCCCGCGCTGCCCTCGGTGATCTCGAGCGACCCGTCGGATCTGCCCATGGCCACGTCGCGTGACCTCGAGGCGCGCGCGGGCATCGACGACGTCGTCGATGCGCTGGTCGCCGAGGGCTCCGACGACGACGACGAGGACGTGCCGACCGAGACCGAGAAGCATCCGGGCCGCATGCGCTCGCTGCGTGAGAAGGCCGGGCTACTGCCCGCCATGCCGATTCCGGTCCTTGCCTAGGAGCCGCCTTCTCGCTTCCCGTTGAGACGTTGTCGTTGACGTGTCAGACGGCGACGGCGACGTGGCCGTGAACGCTCGTGGACGTCTCGACGTTGACCTCGGACCCCACGCACCCGAAGGCAGATACAGATGGTCCGTGCGCGCTACTCGACGTGCGCGCGGAAGATGCGGCGCTTGCCCTCGCGGCGCACCATGGTCAGCTTGAGCACGTCGAGGGAGAGGCGCACGAGGCGGCCGCTGGCGAGACGCACGTGCACGTACTCGTCGGAGCCCTCGATGCGCTGGACCTCGCCCTTGCCGAACTTGGGGTGCTCGATGACGTCGCCGAGCGCGAGCGGATCGTCGTCGTCCTTGTGATCGACCATCGGGTTCGCCGCGGGCGCGGGGCGCTGGGCCGAGGCGGCCGCGACGTCGGCCCAGCCGGGTGCGCCGGGCACGAGCGTGGGGGCCGACGGCGGCGCCACGAGCACGGGGCGGGGAGCAGGAGGCGTAGGCGGAGCGGGCGGGGCCGGCGCGGGCGCCGCAGCG
>OBEQ011037067.1_pt1 | contig 34411 bp, 35 predicted proteins | sample 1670901 | NCBI WGS metagenome assembly OBEQ01 (sample SAMEA104232315, study PRJEB22302) | groundwater metagenome | biome: forest; feature: aquifer; material: groundwater | place: USA | collected 2011-08-07 | depth 5.4 m | reverse complement strand
TAAAATTGTCTACCACATGATGCCGAATCTTCCCGGAAGCGACACCGAGAAAGACATTGCCATGTTCCCCAAGCTTTTTGAAGAAGGGAGCGGGTATCATCCCGACATGCTTAAAATATATCCGTGCATGGTACTTGAGCACAGCGAGCTTTTTGAGACATGGAAGAAAGGAGAGTTTCGTCCGTACACGGACGAAGAGCTTATGTACGTGCTCCGTGAGGCGAAAAAAGCCATTCCTCCGTATGTGAGAATTTTGCGCGTAATTCGTGATATTCCCGCAAGCTATATTCAAGCCGGAAGCAAGATTTCCAACATGCGGCAGTGGCTCATGGAAGACCAGAAAAAATTCGGTTGGCAATGTAAATGTATCCGGTGTCGCGAGGTGCGTGAGAGGGAAGTACGCTTTGAAGATTTTGAACTTCGACGGTTGGAATATCGCACGATGTCTGGAACGGAAATATTTTTGAGTTTCGAAAAGAAAGATGGCAACGTCCTCGCATCATTTACTCGTCTTCGTTTGCCGGACAAAGACAAAGAGCCGATTTTGCCCATACTCAAAGATGCCGCGCTTATCCGCGAGTTGCACACCTACGGACGGCTTGCGAAAGTCGGACAAGAAGGAAGCCAAAGCCAGCACGTCGGTTTCGGGCGGAGGCTTTTGGCGGAAGCGGAAAAAATCGCACGCGATGCGGGCTATAAAAAACTAGCAGTTATTTCGGGTGTCGGTGTGCGGGAGTATTATCGAAAGCTCGGGTATGTGCTTGAGGGGACGTATATGGTGAAAATAGTATAGATGATCATCATATTCAATTAACGAGGACGAGCATCAGGCAATCGTATAGCCCACCTTTACCTTTCCTTTTTCTTGTTTTACTTTTCGAACAACTAAAGAAATTACTTCTTTGGTGTTCGCGAGGTGTGTCCCTCCGCATCCGAGCGCGAAGCCGTCAATAATCATTGCTCGAATAGGCTTGTCTTTTGGCATATTCGGCAAAATATTTTTACAAAGCCTTGCAAGTTCTTCCGCATCAACCAAACGAACAATGATGGGTATTTCTTGTTTAATCATTTGTTGGATGGCTTGTTCAATCACTTTTGGTAATTGAACCTTTTCTTCCTCGCTCAAAGAACCCTCAAACTCGACATATGGTCCGTCGGGAAAGTGATATCCTTTCACGCCGACAAGATGAGGATAAGCTTTCTCTGTTGCGAAAGTAAGCATATGTCCCGCTGTGTGATTGCGCGCATTAAGAATGCGGCGGTCTTTATCAACCGAAAGAGTAACTTCGTCACCAGACTTCAATTCGCCTTTCAGAAAAACTCCGTAATGGGTAATCGCACCATCAGGGTGATACAAAACTTTCGTCACTTGAAATTCTGAAGACCCGGAAATAATCGTCCCTGTGTCAGTTGGTTGCCCGCCACCTTGCGGATAGAAAATAGTTTGATCAAGGATTATACCAGTTCCTTGCTCATCACACAGAACCGCCTCAATGTATGCAGGCGACCGAAGCAGGTATGTGTCATTAAAGATAAAGCGTTTTTGTAGGCATGGTTTTATTTCTTCAGGCTATTTTAAGACCACAATATCAAAGAGTCAGACCTTGTCAATCTAAGGTTACTGTGAATTCTGGGGCTGTAAAATTGTGCATAAAATTACCTCATAAACTCTTTCTTTTTCATTAAGTTAGCTGTATTATGACCATAATGAAAAAGATGAGTTTTCAATTACAAAAAATGCAAGACCTTGGCTTTTTGGGAAAAGGCGGAACGGCGCTTGATCTTGGTTGCGGAGAAGGGAATGATACCCTTGCGCTCGCAGAGCTCGGGTATTCTGTAGATGCGGTAGATGTAAAAACCGAAGCGCTTGCCGCTAAATTGCACGAAAACTCCGGAGGGTGGAATATCACTCTCTACGAGCAATCTGTCGCGGATTTTCCTTTTGGTTCCAATAGATACGATATTATTATCGCCAGCAACGTTTTATCTTTTTTAGAAAATAAAGAGTATTCAATCAAAATAATTCACCGCATGGCAGACAGCATGGCGGTTGGCGGGTACATGTATTTCACTCTTTTTGGTCCAAAAGATGAATGGGTGAAGAACTCAAAAATGAGTTTTTTTACTTACGAAGAAGCAAATAATCTTATTGACTTATTGCGGCTTCACTGTGTGTATCGTTCAACGGAAGAGGGTCTCGGTAAAATGATGAATGGAAATATAAAATACTGGCATATCCACCGATTTCTCCTTGAGAAACAAGTATCCCAAGCTAAATCTTTTTGTTCCTCGTAATACCATTTTTAAAATAATATAAGAGGTATCACCGTGGATATGTAAAAAAGATTCAAGTAACCAGTAATGAATAATCCAAGTTGTATTTTATCATGGAACAAGAAAAGCCAATTAAGAAAAATGGCGCAAAGACCAGTAGGCCTCTTTGCGGCTTCATTGGGCAGGGGTGGATTGGGAAGCATTATGCGGACGACTTTGAATCGCGCGGGTTTTCCGTGGTGCGCTATGCGAAAGAAAACGGACAAGAAAAAAATGCCGGGCTCATACAAGAATGCGATATTGTCTTTATTGCCGTGCCCACGCCGACCACTCCGGAAGGGTTTGACGACCATATTGTTCGCGATGTTATAAAGCTGGTTGGGAAAGGAAAAGTTGCCGTCATTAAATCAACCGTTGTACCGGGTACGACCGCCTCCATTCAAAAAGAAAATCCGGAAATATTTGTTTTTCATAGCCCTGAATTTTTACGAGAAGTGACCGCCGCCCATGATGCGGCACACCCTGACCGGAATATCATCGGCATTCCGAAAGACACCGAAGAATTCCGACAGAAGGCCGAAGAAGTTTTACAGGTTCTTCCTCATGCGCCGTTTAAGCTCGTGTGCGATTCTAACACCGCCGAACTCATAAAGTACGCCGGCAATTGTTTCCTCTACACGAAGGTGATTTTTATGAACATGCTGTATGATTTGTCAGGAAAGCTTGGGTGCGATTTTGAAGAAGTGAAAAACGCGATGATAGGCGACCCCCGCATCGGTGCATCGCACATGGATCCGGTGCATGGAGGCGCTCGCGGCGCAGGCGGCCACTGCTTCATCAAAGACTTTGCGGCATTTTCAGAAATGTACAAAAAGAACGTCGGCGACAAGATTGGGCTTTCGGCACTCCGCGCCTTTGAGGAGAAAAATATCGACCTTCTGAAAGCAAGCGGAAAAGACGCAGATTTGCTTCGCGGGGTGTATGGAGATAATTAAGTTGTTGCATTGTGGCACGTATGTGCTACAATATGTAACATGATTACAGTCACAAAAACAGCCATAGTGCGAGCGCGAATGGAACCTTCCGTGAAAAAGAAGGCGGAAATTGTGTTGCGTAAGATAGGGCTATCTCCATCAGAAGCCATCAATGTTTTTTATCAGCGAGTTGCTCGCGAACAAGGTATCCCTTTTTCGCTCGATATACCAAATGCGAAGACGCGCGCGGCAATGAAAGAGATACGAAATGGTGGCGGGGTAGTTTCATCTCTTGATGAATTTACTACCGAAATACAGCAAGGGGCTAAGACGAAACAAAAATCCCGCTAAATATTTGTATGCGCAACGTTATTCGTTCCTCTCAATTTATTAAGGATTACAAGAGGCTAGAAAAACGTGGTGTTGATTTTTCCACTCTTGCCATTGTCGTTGCCACACTTGCTAAAGCGGGTCGGATTGATTCACATTTTCGCCCGCATAAACTTCAAGGAAGTTACTCCGGGTATTGGGAATGTCACTTAAGCCATGACTTGCTTTTGGTGTACGAATTGTCGCCCGATACGGTATATTTATTTCGCATGGGTACGCATAGCGACCTCTTTGAATAGCATGAAACTTCTTATTCTGACTCAAAAGGTGGATAAAAACGACGACGTGCTCGGGTTTTTTCACGCGTGGATAAAAGAATTCGCGAAGCATTGCGAAAAAATAACGGTTATTTGTTTAGGGAAAGGCGAGTATGATTTGCCGGAGAACGTAAAAGTCTTGTCGCTCGGAAAAGAAGATGGCGTGTCGCGCTTGGGATATGTTTTTCATTTCTATCAATATACTTGGCGCGAACGAAAAAATTACGACAGCGTATTCGTTCACATGAATAAAGAATACATTCTTTTGGGCGCGCCGATATGGAAATTTTATCGTAAAAAAATCGGGTTCTGGCATGCTCACGGACACACGGACTTTTTTCTTAAGATTGCGGAGAAGTTATCTGATTTTATTTTTACTTCCACCGAAAGCGGGTTTCGTCTTCCAAGCAAAAAAGTTTTTGTTGTCGGGCAGGGAATAGATACCGAACTTTTTAAGCCGGAGGAGATACAAAGGGCGCGGAAAACATTTGAGATTGTTACCGTGGGGCGCATTTCGCCGGTGAAAGATTACGAGACCCTTATTTCCGCCGCCGCCATTCTTTCAAGAAAAAACGCTATTTTTCATATCACGATCATCGGCGGAGCGAGTTCTTTTGGAGAAAAAAAATATCTTAATTCGCTTCAAGCGCGCGTTTTGGCGGAGCATCTTGAAAAGAATATCCTCTTTGAGGGTGCGGTTTCGAACGCGAAAATTTTGAAGTATTTGCAAGCAAGCAATCTCTTCGTGAATATGAGTCATACCGGCAGTCTCGACAAGGCAATACTTGAAGCGATGTCCTCTGCGCTTCCCGTCATTACTTGCAACGAGGCGCTGTCGGATATTCTCGCGGCATATAAAGACACTTGTCTTTTTCCAAAAAAATCCGCCGCTCTTCTCGCGAAAAAGATAGAACATTGTATCGCGATGAATTCCGCAGAAAGAAGAATTTTCGGCGAACGGTTGCGCGATATCGTCGTGAAAGGCCACAACCTCGTAAAGTTTGCGGAGAAAATACTCGGGGAGTATAATGCCGTTTCCGATACCGTGAAAACGACTATGGAAACGACAGAGGTGAAAAAATTTTATAATGTTGAGATGCCGAAAAAATTCGGAGCGGATTATGAATTTAACCGATGGTTCAAAACGCCAGCCCTTGAAGCCGCCTATAAAATGACGCGCTTGGCGATTGAACGGCACGCGCTTTCTGGCGGAAAAATAAAACAGAATGTCTTTGAGCTCGGTCCCGGCGCCGGAACATGGAGCCGGCTTTTGCTTGAACGCAAATTCGCAAAACACCTCGATATGCTCGATATTTCTTTTCAGATGCTCTCCATCGCGAAAGAGAACCTGAAAGAATACGAGAATGTCAGTTTTACGGAAAGCGACTTCCTTGATTTTTACACCGCGAAACACTATGATTTCTTTTTTTCCTCCCGCGTCATTGAGTATATTCCGGACAAGAAAAAAGTCGTTTCAAAAATTTCTGAAATTCTTTCACCGGGAGGAAGCGGGTTCGTTATTACCAAAACGCCGAAGTATTTCACCAACAAACTCCTCGGCAGAAAAGTTTCGGAGATGCACGGCGGGCAAGTTTCTCCGAAAGAGCTTCGGAGTATCTTTGAGAAGAGTGGTTTTTCCGAAATAAAAATATATCCGGTAACGATGAGTTTTCCGCTGCTCAGATCGCCCGTACTGAACACTTTTCTTTATAAAATTTTTGGTCGCGCTCCGCTCAACCGCGCGAGTGAATTCTTTTCCGAATCTTACGGTATTCAGTTTACAAAAAAATGATTATCGAACTTTACGGACCGCCCGGGAGCGGCAAGACAACTTACGCCAAAGCGCTTGCAGAGGAGGGCGGTTTTGAGGTTGTAAAAATACAAAAGCGCTCCGAGCTTCTTTTTCTCAATTTTATTTTTTTCCTCAAACACCCGATTCGTTTCTGTGCGCTTCTTTTTTATGTCGCCGCATATGCGGGCGGTTTTCGGCTGTTCCGCTACAAATTCATGAATCTTTTTTTGCACGTGAACGCAAAATATCAAAAAGCCGGCTTTTGCCGGAAAGCCGTGATTGACCAAGGGTACTTCCAAAACATACTTTCCCTTTTTGAGAATGTCACAGATGAGAATGTCCTCAAAAAATACGGCAAATGGTTTCTCTTGCCCGACAAATTAATTATGTTTGATATTCCGGAAAATGTTTTGGAGGGGCGTCTTAAAGAGCGCGGATATGGACCTCGAGAAAATTTTTCTGCGGAATATCGTGTAGGGTGGAGGAAAGTATACCGCAAAAACCATACCCTTGTGTTAAAATATCAGCCCAAAAACAGCATTTTCATTCACAACGACAAAGAAGCGAGGGCGGTTTTTGAAGAGTTGCTTCATTCGCCGCGCCGCCTTTACTATGTCGCAAACTCAAGAATTCCTACCGAAAAAGCGCACGGGTTCCAGATAGTTCGCATGTGCGAGGAGTTCGCAAAAAATGGTTTTGCCACTGAGCTTGTTATTCCTTTGCGGAAAAATCCCACCACAAAGAACATTTTTGATTTTTATGGCGTACCTCGAACCTTTTCGATAAGAATCGTCCGAATGCCGGATAGTATTCAGTATAGCCGCCTTCTCGGAAGCGCCGCTTTTTGGCTTCAGTCTTTCCTGTTTCTTTTCAAATTGCGAAACGTGCCGTTCGATAAAACAGGAATTATGTATACGAGAAATGCCGAGGTTGCTTGGTTTTTTAAGCGGCGTGGATTTTTTGTCATATATGAAGCGCACAACTGGCCGGGAAGCAAGATTAAGCCTTATCTTTTTCTGGTGCGAAAAGCGGATTATATCGTCTGTAATTCAAAAGGAACGGAAGAAAAGTTTCGCGAACACGGATTCACACAGACACTCGTTGCTCCAAACGGAGTCGATATTGAAAAATTCATCGTGAGTAAAGACCGTGATAGCGTGAAAAAAGAGCTCGGCATTCCTCTCGAAAAAAAGATTGTCATGTATACGGGTCAATTTTACAAATGGAAGGGTACGGACACGGTCATTAAAGCATGGAAAGAGCATTTTTCGAAGCGCAATGATGCCGCACTTATTTTTGTCGGCGGAGAAATTCGAGGAGAAGGAGGCGAAATTAAAAATATATTTTTTCACGGATACAAACCGCGAACGCTTGTTCCGCGTTATTTGCATTGCGCGGATATTCTCCTCTTGCCAAATGCTCCCGTAACGGATGAGTCAAAATTTTATACTTCCCCGATAAAAATGTTTGAGTATATGGCGGCGCAAAAACCGATTATCGCATCTGATCTTCCAAGCATTCGTGAAGCGCTGAATGAAAAAAACGCGCTTCTTTTTGAGGCGGGAAGCGCCGAAGATTTGGCAAAAAAAATCAGCATGCTTTTAGATGATGAGACACTCGGCAAAAAACTTTCCATGCGGGCGATTGAAGATGTGAAAAATTACACATGGAAAAAACGGGCAGAGAGCATCATTTGTTTATTTTATAAATAAACAAATTGTTCTCGTTGCGCAAAAGTTCAAGCGATGGCCGCGCGCTCATGTCCCATTCCGGATTATTTTGTTTGTCCCACACGACATAATCCACACGATATCGCGCAATATCTTTTGAAAAATCTTTTGAGGAGAGGAGAAAGTCTGTTGTGAAGGTCGTTCTTTCCGGCGATACGAGGTGATACGGCGCGTATGGCGCCCACACTACATTATTTGAGGTGTATACCGGAATGAGAGTTGAGAGTTTCTCGTTTGCAAGCACGACGGAATCCTTTTTTGTATTCGTGTTGAGCCAATCAAAAACCGCCGCATATCTTTGTTCCGCCGTTCTTTGCGGGGCTTGATAACGATACGAAGAGTATTGAATGAATATGCCGACAAAAGACGCAACCGCCGAAACAAATACCAATGCCGCCGTAACAATTTTTCGGTTCAGACCGGAAGAAAATTCTTTCCCTATGACAAAAAGCGCGAGAAAATAAATCGGGGTGTTATAGTACCAATGGTAGTGTCCCTCTTGGACGAGAATTCCCGTAAGTATTTGCTGATTAAGGACGACAAAAGTCGTGAGGAGCAGCCCCCCGAGAAAATATATGCGGGAGGTGATTTTTCTTTGGTAAAGAAAAACAAGGAAAAGAAGAGCGGTCGCGATACCCGCGACACTTATGACCGGAGTGCGCGAAAAGACGATTTGCGAATTCTCTCTCCACAATTGATAATAGGGGTGATGCGCGAGCGTGAAATAATGAAGAAATACCGGCAGCGCGAGTACCAGTCCGGAACCGATGGCGCAAGACATTTTTTTGACGATATCCCAATCTTTCAAAAGGAGAAAACCGGCGAGAAAAACTGCATTTAGGGCGAGGAGAAAAGTGCAGCTGAAAAAATATACATAAAAGGATGCGCCGAAGAGGAGGGCGAGTGCGGCGAACCACCCAAAACTTCTTCGCTCGATTGCCGAGAATAAAATGTGCAGATAACTGAAAAAAAGAATCGAACTGAACTGCGGATTTATCGGGCGCGCATAAATCGCCATGTCTTGGTAGACTGTTTCCAGATAAAAAATATGTTTAATGTCCGGTAAGCTGAGAAGGACATTTCCGAGGAGTATGGCGAGCATGCCCGCGATTGACCACCTCTTATCCATCGTGAGCCGGAAAAACAAAAAGTACGCCAGAAAAGCCGTAATGGATGGGAGGAGAAATTTGTACAGCAAATTTATTTCCGAAACGGAAACGGTAAGAAGCATCGTCGGCAGAGCAAGGAGCCATTCCCCGAAAGTGAATGTGGCGGATGGAACATTCGCTTTGAACTCATAAATGTACGGATTGCCGAGACCCTTTCCTTCGGCGAATTCTTTCATTGTGGCGAGGTAATGAAGCTCCGCTTCGCTTTGAAGATATATTCCATGATAATTATTTCCCAGTCTCTCAATAAGAACCAGGTTCGGTCCGACAATGACGAGACCGACAAAAATACTTGCAAAAAAAGCGAGGATATGTTCTTTGAAGAATCGTTTTGAGAAGATTTTCATTTTTTCTTGGCTCGGATGATCCAACCGGAGCCGTTTGGCGGCGCCTCAACGGCGATGTTTTCAACGCCCCCGACCTTTTGGAGCATTTCCAGAATTTCTTTTTTTGACCAATAATGCGCAATGTCCGGAATGAGTTGATCGAATACTATTGAATGTACATGCCAAAAATCAAATGTGGAAAGTTGTTTCAAATAACCGCTCGGCCCCTTGGATATTTTGACGAACACAAAAAGAGGCATGGAGCAAAAATAACTCAAAAAATGGACGACGGAAACGGGAAGTTTCGAGGTGATATTTTTTCGAACGGGATTCACATATTTGACGATCCACTCATTTCCTTCATAGCCATATACCCAAACAACAAGAAGCCCTTCGGGGACGAGTGCGCGCACCATATTTTGCAGAGCAAAAACGGGGTCTTCGAGGTGGTGAATGACGCCGATGCTCATGGCGATGTCGAATTCATTTTTCCAATCGATTTTGAAAATGTCTTTATAAAAAACTTTCGCATTTTTGAATTCCGAGAGCGTCCGCTCCGCGCTCTTCACCGAACGTTTATCAAAATCAAAAGCCGTAACGCTTTTCGCGCCCCACTTGAGCGGCCAATAGCTGTTGCGCCCCATGCCGCATCCGGCATCCAAAACTTTTTTTCCGCGAAAATCTTCCGGACCAAGAAGAAACACCCAGTTTCGGAACTGGTCTTTATAGCTTTCGCTCATGTGAGAGTATTTATCCCACTCATATCCAAATCTTTCTTGTGATGACATGACAGCAGTATATGATATTTTTTGCATCAAGACAAAGTTCGCTTATTTACAAGCGCGCAATAACATGAGACTATACGCATACCGTGTTTCTAAAAACAATAACATCTGTCTGTCAAAAAAAGAAAACATTGATAGCGGTATCGATGTGTTTTTTCGTTTGGACTTTTCTTCATCTCCCGGGAATTTTTTATGAAACCGACAGGGTGACATTTATGACTTATGCAGGGGACGAACAGTCTCCCGTGAACGGCGCGCTCCACCTGCTTGAGGAAAAAAGCCCGCTCGGATTGCGAAACCGCGAGACTCTTTATTATGGACCGGTCTTTGCGGTCATCGCATTGCCCGCAGTCGTTTGGGATTATGCCTCTCTTCGGGTACAGGGAGCCGTTCGCGGCGCGTCGGACTACAAAAATTCCATTCTCTGGAATTGGGGAGGAATTTTATGGAAAACGCGGGCCATTTCCGTTTTCGCCGGATTTTTCGGACTCATAGCTTTTTATCTTTTTCTGAATACCAAAACGATAAACCCATCGCGGAACAAATATCTTCCATTCTTGGGCTCGCTCATGCTCGCCTCAAATTTTTTCTATTTTGAATACGCTTCTTTTTTCCGGCACTGGATATTCATCGCTACACTGCTTGTGGCTCAAATATACGTACTGATAAAAATCGCTGAAGACGAAGAAAAAAGCGCGAAGTATTGGACATATGCCGGCATTATTTCTCTCGTCGGTTTCGGCATCAGTTACATTTTCATATTTTTTCAAACGATATGGATCCCCGCAATGTGGCTTCGGCGCAGAGGAGAAAATCTCATTTTTTGGCGGCGATTCCGCGGATATTGCGCCGTTTCGATTTTCGGCATGGCGCTCATCGTGTGGTGGCATCCGTACGCTTTCTTCCGCATGTTCGGATGGCTCCACTCCGGCGTGATGGGAGAGGTACCGGAAGCGGGACCGAAAATTTTTTCCTATTCTTCATATCTTCGCACGCTCATGAACGCGCTTTTCCCTTTGTGGATATTGTGGCTCGCTCTCGTCGCGCACCTTCTCGCGGCCAAAAAAGCGCATCGGCTTTTTTGGTTTTGGATGCCTGTCGTTTCCGGCGCAGCATTCTTCGCCGTATTCGGCTCTTACTCGCATTTTGAAAGCCGGTATGTCTTGCCGCTCGTCGCGCTTTTTTTCATCAGCTTTTTTTCTCTGCTCACTCGTTATTGCGAATATCTTTTTTCCAAACCGATATGGAAAGTGTCCATCGCCGCTTTTCTTTCGTTCGCATTCTTTTTCCACGCTACGAGCATCTTTGCGTGGGACTACCGCTTTCTCTCTCGCGTTTCGGAAGAAAAAAAGCTCACTGACACACTGACAAAAAGGCAGGAAGAAAACAAAAATTTTTCCGCTTTGATGATCGAAGGGGACCTTTTGGGTGTTCCGCACACCAAAGAAGCCTACCGGGCGTATCGCGAAAATTGCGAAAAACGCGGCGTGCGCCTCTATGATGAACTGCTTCTCGCGCCATTTCCAAAAGAAGCCGTTCCTCTTAATATCTATTACGGTTGTTCCAATATTGCCAAAAATAAAGAGCGGGGGAAACATGATACAATCATTTTCGTGTTCAAGCCGCCGGTGGAATCCGATTTTTACGATGCGAACGCGGGGTACTTGTGGTTTACGGAAGATTTCCAGACTCGCTATTTTGTCAGCCCCACAAAAACCACTTTATGAAAAACGAAAGAAACACAAACGAAGAGGAGGGGAAAAAGAGAATTCTTATGATTGCCCCAACGGCGTTTTTTTCGCACCGCGGCTGCCATATCCGAATTTATGAAGAAGCGAAATTCCTCCAAAAGCGCGGGTATCGCGTAAAAATTCTCACCTACCATATCGGCGAGAATGCCCCCGGTTTTGATATTGAAAGAATCATAAATATCCCGTGGTATAAAAAAATCGAAGCGGGACCGAGCTGGCAGAAATTATATCTTGACTCGCTCCTTTTGTTTCGCGCATTTTCCACCATGAAACGATTTGCCCCCGGCATTGTTCATTGCCACTTGCACGAGGGCGCGCTTATCGGTATTTTTCTGCGCGTATGGTATCGGAAGAATGTGATCTTTGTTTTTGACAGCCAGGGGTCGCTTACGGACGAGCTGTTGCCGTTTCGTTTTATGAAAAAGAACGGATTTCTTCACCGCTTTTTTTGTCGTTTGGAAAAATTCATTTACCGGCATTCGCCCGCCATCGTCGTCAGCAACAAAAAGAACGCTGGTTTTTTACTTGGCGAGATGCGCATTGCGTCGGGAAAAGTCAAAATAATTCCGGACGGAATTGACATCGCGGCGATTGCGCCCGACGAGCTAAAAACAGCCCTTCTTCGGAAGAAATATAATCCGGACGGGTCAAAGAAAATCTTCGTGTATGTCGGAACCATGAGCGAGGTGGAAGGAATAGAACCTCTGCTCAAAACTTTTTCGCTCCTTTCTCAAAAAAGAAAAGATGTCATTCTCTTGCTCAGGGGGTATCCGAATGCGGACAGGTATTCTTCTCTGGTCAAAGACATGGGGCTTTCCGAAATTGTTTTCGTCGGCGGAAAAGTCCCGTATTCGGAACTCTACGATTATCTCGCGCTCGGAGATTTCGCCGTTTCTTTTAAACTGCCCACTTCGGAAGGGAATGGCAAACTTCTCCCCCATTCCGGCATCGGACTCCCGACCATCTGCTATGACCATCTTTCCAATCGTTCCGTTTTGGGTGATAATGGCTTATATCTTGATTATGAAAAAAGCGATGAAGAAAATGCGACTCAAATGAGCGCGTATCTTGATATGGGCGCGAAAGACTGCGCCACACTTTCGCGAAAATTGAAGGAAGATGTCGCGGCGCGTTTCTCGTGGGAGAACATTATTAAACGGCTGGAAGAGATTTATGAGAAAAATTGATTGTTTCGGGCGATAATTTTTTTAAACATCTTATGTGCAACACAAACTGTCTTGCGTTTACGCTGAAAAATTTCAAGCGGGAAGAAATTGAAGGGAAAAAAGTTCTTGAGGTCGGGGCATATGATGTGAACGGGAGTGCGCAGACTGTTCTGAAATCATGGAACCCTCTCTTGTATGTTGGCGCGGATATAGAGAAGGGACATGGTGTTGATGTGTTGTGCGATGCGGGAGAATTGGTGGAGAAATTCGGAAAAGAAAGTTTTGATACGGTGGTTTCAAACGAGATGCTTGAACATGTCATGGATTGGAAACGCGCGATATCGAATATTAAAAACGTGACGAAGCCTGGCGGTATCATTGCGCTTACCACTCGTTCTTACGGATTTGATTATCACGCTTTTCCCCATGATTTTTGGCGTTATGAAATTGACGACATGAAGGAAATTTTTTCCGATTGCGATATTCTTGTTCTTGAAAATGATGTTCAAGAACCCGGCGTCCTCATAAAAGCCAAGAAGCCGGAAAAATTCATCGAGAGAGACCTTGTAAATTATAAGCTCTACTCCATTGTCGCGGACAAAAGAGTTATCGATATTGCCGAAAAAGATACTCACACGTTTTATTTCAAGAAAGCGGTTCTTAAATACAAAATAAAAAATTGGATATTGAATGTCGGAAAATTCATGTATCAAAAAGTGTAATTATGCCGGTGAAAACACAAAATATAAAATGGGCGGCGAGAGCGTTGGTGTCGTCGCTTCTCATCGGTTTTTTCTTCGCCAACTCGGATGTGCCGAAGGTGGCGCTTTCTTTGCAAAATCTTCCCCCCTCCATTATTTTTTGGTCGGCGGCACTCTATATTTTCGCTTTTTTGATCGCCTCTGCAAAGTGGAAAATTCTTCTGCCCGAATATCCTCTTTCCGCGCTTTTCAAGCTTAACCTCATCGGACTTTTTTACTCCACGGTTCTTCCCGGGCAAATATCCGGGGAGCTGGTCAAAGCGTATCGTTTGTCAAAAAATAGCGCCGAGGCGGAAAGAATTGTCGCGTCAGTGTGGGTGGACAAAATAACCGGACTGTTCGGATTATTTTTGGTCGCTGTTGCCGGAGTATTTTTCACCCCAACTCATTTGCCGCAAAGCATTTTCGTCGCCGTCATTCTCGGCACACTTTGCTGTTTCACTCTTTTGTTTTTTATTCGTTTCAACCCGTGCGGTGAGATTATTTTGAGAATGGTACGGAAACTCTCCAGCCATTTCCCCAAACGACGCGCTCTCCTTGAAAATTTCTCATCTTTCATTTTTGCTTGGAGGGAATATCTCAACCGCAGGGGGCTGATTTTTTCAAGCGTTCTCGCCGGAGTTTTTTTTCAGCTCATCGCCGCGGTCATTGTGATGATGTTTGCGCAAGGAATTGGAATCCCCCTTTCTTTTTGGGATTGGTCATGGATTTTTGGAGCGGTATCCGTCGCACTTTTATTGCCGATTACTGTCGGCGGGTTGGGGATTCGAGAGGGGGTTTTGGCGGGTATTCTGATGTGGCTTCATGTGCCGCCCGAACAGGCTCTCGCCCTCTCTCTTTCAATATTCGGCGTGCAAGTTTTCGGAGCGGCAATTGGCGCGGCGACAGAGATTATTTTTTCACGCAGTTGAAACGAAATTCAATTTCATCGAATCCGCCGACCCAAAAACACCAGATGCGGCTCGTGAATGACGTGGAGATGTTTGCCAAGAAAGTAATGACCGCGTTTATGATGCGCAAGATGGAAATGGCGCTTTTCCCGTATCCCATTGCCGGCATGAGATGGAAAAAAGCGAGCCAGTGAAGTTCCATGCTCACTAAACCAAATTCAACGCCGAAATATCCCGAAGTGGTAAATTTTTTATTGAAGTAGAGCGGGAAAGTCACATCAAAACCATGCGCGTGTTCGGCGTGAGTAAAACCGCGCGAAAAGTGGGGGACTTTAATATGAAGCGTCCCGCCCGGTTTCAAAATGCGATGAAGCTCTTTCATAATCGAAAAAGGTTTGTCCAAATGTTCCAACACGTGGAACGCCTCCACAAGGTCAAAAGTACTGTCGGGAAACGGGTAAGGAAAAACATTGAGGTCGTGAACGGCATCGGGCTTGGTCAGCGCCTGCCAGTCTATATTCACATATCCCTCTTTTTTGTGTTCCCCGCACCCGAGATTGAGTTTTTGTAATGTGTTCTTGGTCGTTTCTCGCATAAATTAAATGTTACCACGGGCCGGTTTGAACGCCAAGAAAAACAGTCCTTGGAACTTTTCAAGAAAACATATAAGATAAAAGAATGAAACTATCCGTCGTTACGCCAATCTATAATGAAAAGGGGAATCTGGAGCGTCTTTACAAAGAGCTTATGGATGTTCTTGGCGTGACCGGAAAGGAATATGAGATCATCGCCGTCAATGACGGTTCGCGCGACGGTTCCCGCGAGACACTGAAAGAACTTGCAAAAAAAGACCGCCGCTTCAAGGTCATACATTTTAATGCGAATCACGGACAGACCGCCGCGCTTCTTGCGGGTATTGATAATGCGTCGGGGGAGATTATTGTCATGATAGACAGTGATTTGGAAAATAATCCGGAAGATATTCCGCGCCTTCTCCAAAAAATAGACGAGGGATATGATGTGGTTTCCGGGTGGCGAAAAGAAAGATGGGGGGATAAAAAATTTCGCCGCAAACTCCCGTCCATTCTGGCGAACAAACTTATTTCAAAAATCACCGGTGTTCCGCTCCATGATTACGGATGCATTCTTAAAGCGTATAAGAGAGACGTTATCGTCGGCATCCGGCTCTATGGCGAGATGCATCGTTTTATTCCCGCATACGCTTCGTGGAGAGGGGCGCGTGTTACCGAGCTGCCGGTTGATCATCGCCCGCGTACTTATGGTAAAACCAACTACGGCATTTCGCGAACGTTCCGCGTCCTGCTTGACCTCCTCGTTATAAAATTCTTGGACAAATACATGAATCGCCCGATGCATTTTTTCGGGGGGTTGGGGTTTGTGTCTTTGGCTCTCGGGTTTGTTGCGGGCGGCATGGCGATTATATTCAAGCTTATTCACTACAGAAATTTCGTAGAAACTCCGCTCCCGACCTTTTCCGCACTTTTTATTATCGTTGGCGTGCAGCTTATTGTGATGGGAATTTTGGCGGAGATACTCATGCGCACCTACTACGAATCGCAGGACAAGAAGCCGTACTTTATTAAAGAGAGGATAAATTTTAACTGATCATGTGCGGCATAGCTGGATTTGTCGTGGCGGCAGGAGAATTTTTTTGCCGGGAAGAATTGGAGAAAATGATAGGCGCGCTTCATCATCGCGGACCGGATTCTTGTGGTGTGGATATGCGGGACGGCGTGGGGTTTGCTCATACGCGGCTCGCCATTCTCGACCTCTCTCCCGCGGGGCATCAGCCCATGTGGTCAAAAGACCCGAAAGACCATGGTGTCTGTATTGTTTTTAACGGCGAGATATATAATTTTCAAGAGCTCAAACAAGAACTCGAAGGTAAGGGGCATACTTTCCGCGGCACATCTGATACGGAAATTATTCTCGCGCTCTATGAAGAAGAAGGGGAGCGAGTTTTTGAGAAACTTGAGGGGATGTTTGCCATCGGGCTCTACGATTTCAAAAGGAAAAAACTTTTGCTCGCCCGCGACCGAATGGGAAAAAAGCCGCTCTATTGGTGCGTGATGGACGGCACTCTTTTGTTTGCGTCTGAGCTGAAAGCACTCACTGCGCACCCGCTCTTCAAAAAAGAACTCGATCTTGAAGCGCTCAATAAATATTTTTTTTACGATTACATACCGACCCCGCATACTATTTTCAAAAATGTTTTCAAGCTTGAGCCGGCAACTTTTCTGAAGTTTGAAAATCAACAAATTTCAAAGAAAAAATTTTGGGAGATGAATTTTCCGGAAAGTGATTTTTCTTTTTCGCAAGCGATGACCATTCTCGACGAAAAGATAGATCATGCCGTGCGGTCGCGGCTCGTCGCGGATGTTCCTGCGGGTATTTTTTTGAGCGGGGGGCTTGATAGCTCCACCATTGCGTATTATGCTCAAAAAAATTCGCCCGAAAAAGTGAAAACATTTTCCATCGGTTTTGAAGACGAGAGTTTTGATGAGTCAAGATACGCGAAGGAAGTCGCCCGCTTTCTCGGAACGGAACACCGAAATTTCCTCGTCAAAGCGGAAGACCTTCTCGACATAATCCCGCGCGTTGCCGACATGACCGATGAGCCGATGGCGGACGCCTCTATTATCCCCACCTACATTCTCTCAAAACACACACGCGAACACGTTACGGTCGCGCTTGGCGGCGATGGGGGAGACGAGCTTTTCGCCGGCTACCCGACATTTCAGGCGGAAGTTTTTGCCGGCCTCTATAAGAAATTTCCAAAATTCGCGCGCGAGGCGTTCCAAAAATTTGCGCACTCTTTGCCCGCCTCACACAAGAATTTCAGTTTGGATTTCAAGATGAAGAAATTTCTTGAAGGCGCGGAGGAGTCGGACACGGCGCATCGGCACGCAAAGTGGCTCGGCACATTCAGCCATGAAGACCGCCGGATGCTTTTTACAGAAAATGCATGGAAAGAACTTTCGGAGAAAAACGAATTTGAAGATATTGACCGATATATGAAAGGCTGGAAGAACACGGATGTTAAAAATGCGCTGCTTCTTCTGTATCAAAGAACCTATATGATGGACGAAGTGATGGTGAAAGTTGACCGTGCGAGCATGCAAAACGCCCTTGAGGCGCGGGCGCCGTTTCTTGACACCGAAGTCGTAGAGTTTGCAAATTCTCTGCCATACAGATTCAAACAACGCGGATTCACGGGGAAATATATTCTCAAAAAACTTATGAAGGGGAAACTGCCGTCAAACATCATTCATCGGCAAAAGAAAGGGTTTGGCATACCGCTCGGGCACTGGTTTCAAAACGAGCTCAAAGATTTCTGCAACGATACGCTTTCGGAAGACAATATAAAAAAGGGCGGGCTGTTGAATTACGATTACATCGCGACACTTAAAAATGAACATTTCTCCGGCGCAAAAGATCACCGCAAAAAACTATGGAATCTTGCGGTGTTTGAATTGTGGAAACGAAAATACCTTGATTGATTACTTGAACACAATGTGTTTGTATGCGAAAAAAGAGAATAAAGCAAGAAAAAATGTTGTAAATATCTGTGCGGAAAGGTACCACACATGTAAGATATCGACGAGGAGATATACGAGGAAAGTGTTTGAAACAAGATTAAAAATGGCAAGCGAAAGATAAGAGAAGATTTGTCTTTTGTAAACCGCCCGGGTATCTTGAAACGCCCAGTATTTTTGTCCGGTGAAATTTACCGCAAGAGCCAAGAGGTATGCGGCTATTGCGGAGGCAAGGTAGTGTATGCCGAGCGCGTCGGTAAATATAAAAAGAAGCCCCCAGTCAACGAGCGCCGTGGTGCCGCCGGTGATGACATATTTCGCATAGACCGCATATTTTTTCATGTGTTAAATATACCACGCCGTTTACCGCCTTTCCATTCCGCACATTTTCGGCTATTCTGTAACTATTATGAAAGTTTGCTACTTCGGTGATTATGATGTGGAATATTCGCGCAATCGCGTGTTTATAAAGTCACTGCAAGAAGCGGGCGCTTCAGTGGTTGAATGCCGTACAAATTCAAAAAGTGTGTGGCGGTATGCGGAGCTCATCCGGAAACTTTTTGCTCTTCGTGGGAAGTATGACGTTATTTTGGTCGGGTATTCTCTTTCACGAATGATTGCCCCGCTCGCTAAAATTTTCGGGAATAAGCCCGTCGTGTGGAACCCGCTTTTTTCGTTGTATGATTCGTGGATTCTCGACAGAAAACTCGCAAGCAAGAAGAGCGCGAAGGCGAAGTATTATTTTTGGCTCGACAAAATCGCGTGCTGTTTCGTCGACGGAATCATTTTGGATACGGAAGAGAACGTAACTTTTTTTTCCGAAACTTTTCATATTCCGCGCGGAAAGTTTACACGCGTTTTTGCGGGAGCGGACGAAGAAGTTTTTCATCCGCGCGAACATAAGCAGAACGATGTTTTTACTGCGCATTTTCACGGTAACTTTATCCCTTTTCACGGAGTTGAATACATTATAAGAGCGGCGAAAATTCTTGAGAATGAAAACATCGTTTTCAACATCATCGGCTCGGGGCAGACATACGCTCGGGACCGCGCGCTTGCGGAATCTCTCTGCGCGAAGAATGTGCGGTTCATATCCAAAGTGCCGTACGAAGAATTGGCGGAGCGTATTGCCACGGCGGATATGGCTCTTGGGGTTTTTGGAGATGAAGACCGCGTGAACCGCGTCATCCCGAATAAGATTTTTGAAGCGGTAGCCTCCGGTATTCCGGCGCTTACCGCGGAATCGTCAGCGGTGAAAGAATTGTTCGCGAACGGAGAAAGTATTTTGTTCTGCCAGAGTATGAACTCGGAAGATCTGGCGAGAAAGATTATGAAATTAAAGGAAAACCCCGAGTTTCGCCAAGCACTCTCGCGCCGAGCCATTTCCGTTTTTCGGGAAAGGGCGGGTGGCTTAAAAATTGGAAACGAGATTTTGGAATATATAAAAACATTTATTATTGTATAAAATATGAAAACTCTTTTTTTGGTTCCCCATTTGAAAATTTCCGGAGGAATGCGGATTATTTTGACGTACGCCGACCTTCTCTCACGGAGAGGAAACGATGTTTCCGTTGTAATAGAGCAAAGAAATACATTCAGAAGAATCGTCTCGAACATTTTGAGGAAAAAACCAAATTGGTTTCCCGCGCTTCACGCTAAAATTCTTCGGGTGCGGAGCTTGGAAGAGGAGTTTCTTCATTCAGCTGACATTATCGTTGCGGGGAATTATGACATTGCTCTTCGTGTGGGGCAGTTTTCCGAAAAAGCGGGAGCTCCTTTTTACTTCATTCAGCACGATGAGGGAATGTACCACGGCGGTCGTTCTTTGGTTGAACGGGCCATTGCCCTCCATTCAAAAAAACTCGTTGTTTCCACGTGGCTTCAGGAACTGCTGCGCGATAAATATGGGCAGCCCTCAAGACTCCTCTTTAACCCGACAGACCGCATTCTTTTTCACCCGCTTCCCAAAGAGCCGCACGCCGAAGTGCGCGTGCTCCTGCTCGACCATACCTATGAGTGGAAAGGAACGAAAGAGGGCATCGAGGTGGTGAAGGAACTCAAGAAAAAATATCCGAATATCCGTTTGCTCGGTTTCGGCGCCCGGCGGAAAAATGCCGGAACGGATTTTGACGAATACTATTATAATCTCCCTCAAGAAAAACTCGCATGGCTGTATTCGCGCGCCGACATTTTTCTTTGCCCTTCATGGGACGAGGGTTTCGGGCTTCCGTCTGTCGAAGCCATGCAATGCAAAACGGCGGTTGTCACTTACGATAACGGCGGGTCGCGCGATTTCGCTTTTGACGGGAAGACGGCGTTGGTGGCGGAAAGACGAAACATGGCGCAGTTGAAAGAGAAACTTGAAGCGCTGGTGAAAAATTCGCAACTCCGTGATACTATTGCCAAGCAGGGGTATGAATTTGTGCAAACGATGCCGACACAGGATGAACAGACGGCGCGATTTGAAGAGATTTTTCAAGAAGCGTTATTAAAATCATGATGTGTTGGAAAAAAGTTTAACTATGAAATGGGCGGAGCGCTTTACGACTCAAGCCCGAAAGCGCGATTTATAGAAAAACTGCTTGCCGGAGAATAATTTTTATGCCAAAAGTATCCGTCGTCATTCCCACATATAATCGTCCCGATCTTGTGAAAAAAGCAATCGGTTCTATTTTGCTCCAGACTTATCATGATTTTGAAATCATCATTGTTGATGATGGAATGCAAAAGCGCGCGCAAAGTTCGGTTGAAGAGATACATGATTCACGGATAGTTTATATCCAAAATGAAAAATCTTTCGGCGGCGGCGGAGCGCGCAATGTCGGCATAAAAGCGGCGAAAGGGGAGTATGTCGCTTTTCTCGATGACGATGACGAATGGCTGCCGGAGAAACTTGAAAAACAGGTGCGAGCTTTCGAGTCTTGTGGTCCGGAAGTCAGCGTCGTTTTTTGCGGCGTTTCAGCCTTTGATGTTTCCGGCGATCTTTTGTATGTGAATTTACCGGGCGAAGATGGAATCGTGCATCCCCACGACAGGCTTCTTCGAAAATGTTACATTTGGACGAGCGCGATAATGATGCGTACTTTGTTTCGAGAAAAAGAGGGGCTGTTTGACGAAGAGCTGAAAAAAAATCAGGAATGGGATTTGGAATTGCGCCTCTCAATAATGAGCGATTTTTATGCGATAAACGAATCGCTCGTACGACTGAATATACTCGACGACGATTCCCACATGGGAGGAAAAAAAAATCTCTCAAACATTATTGCGGGGTATGCTTTTTTTCTAAAAAAGCATGATGAAGAATACCGCAAACACCCTTCGTCGCTGGCGTTGCGGTATTTTCACGTCGGCGCACTTTATCGGGATGTGGGGGAAATGCGAAAAGCGGGACACATGTGGCTTCTGGCGTGGCGGCTCGAACCCAAAAATCTCACCTATTTTTCTCATTTTTTCTTTTCTCTTTTTGGCAAAAAAGTTTATAATAAAATTCGCTCTTTGTTTGGAGCGACGGAACAATGAAAAAAATTATAAAAAACACCTATCGTTTTGCAAAAAAGATTCCATACATGGGGAGAGGCGCGACATTTCTTCGCGACGCTTACAACAATTCTTTTCTTAAAAAGAGAAGTCTTTTCGCGGCGGATAAAAAAAGAGCGCACGAAGTGCTTACGCTTTTTTGGGGTGCAAGCTCTCCCGCGCATGCGTACTTGGATAATTTCATACGGTCTCCTTTTTTTAAGACTGAATTTTCTTACGGGCACTCGGGCAATTTTGACATCATGATGCTCTATTCAGTCGCGCGAATTATACAGCCGCGCGTTGTTATAGAAACCGGCGTTGCGAGCGGGCGATCTTCCATGGCAATTCTTCATGCCCTTGCGGAAAATAAAAAAGGCATGCTGTATTCCATAGACCTCCCGCAGTTTTATGATACGAAACTTCCCGAAAAATATATCACCGAAGAGGGGAATACCGAGTTGCGCGGGTTTGTGCCGTCGGGAAAAGAGCCGGGGTGGCTTGTTCCGGAGGAATTACGACCGCGATGGAAGCTCATCCTCGGCGACTCAAACAAAGAACTGCCTCTTCTTTTGGAAAAACTCGATATGGCAGACATTTTTTACCATGACGGGGATCATAGCTACAAAACCATGTTCGGCGAATTTGAATCTCTGTGGCCGCGCCTGCCGAAGGGCGGGTTTCTTTTTTCCGATGATGTGAAATGGAACGACGCATGGAAAGATTTTATGAAAAGCAAGACCGCTTTTACTTCTCTCGCGTATCGAAACTTTGGGATTATAAGAAAATAATGCCACCAATCATTTTGTGTTTTCAAAAATTTTAAGGAAGTGGAAAAATCTTTGGAGCGATGCCGAAGACACCGGGTCTGCCGTAGTGCGCGGAGCGACGCTTCTGTTCACCACCCGCATGACCATCAAAGTCCTTCAGTTTGTGCGAACGATTATCCTCGCGCGACTTTTGTTCCCGAATGACTTCGGACTCTTCGGCATGGCAGCCGTTTCTTTGGGGTTTGTGGACACATTTTTTCAATCTGGATTTAACGCCGCGCTTGTTCGCGAAAAGGGCAACGTAAACGAATATCTCAACAGCGCGTGGACGACAGGCGTGCTTCGGAACGCCGTTCTTTCTGTGGCAATATTTTTTTTGGCTCCGCTTGCGGGGGCGTTTTTTCATAATGAAACCATCGTGCCGTTTGCGCGAGCGCTTGCCCTCGCCACTTTCATTGCCGGGTTTGAAAATATCGGCATCGTGCTTTTGCAAAAAGAAATGCGCTTCAACCAAAATTTCCGATTCAATGTTTCCATTGTTCTTCTTGAAGTCGTTTCCGTCATCATTGCCGCCTTCTTTTTGCGAAACGCATGGGCGCTTGTTCTTGGCGCCATAGCAAACAGATTTTTCGCGACCGTCTTGTCATATGTTTTTCATCCTTACCGGCCGAAGTTTGAGTGGAATACCAAACGCATTCGGCATCTTTTTTCGTACGGAAGATGGGTGTGGGCGATGTCCATTATTGGGTATCTTGTGAGCCAGGGAGATAATATAACGGTTGGAAAAATGCTCGCACCAGCCGATCTCGGATTTTATCAGGCTGCGTTCGCCCTCGCGCTTCTTCCGTCGGGAGAAATCGCACGATCGTTCGGCAACATTCTTTTTCCGCTTTTTTCAAAAATTGAGAATGATAAGGAGTTTTTGAGACGTTCTTTCATAAGGGTGGCGCGGATTATTTTCGCCATCACTATTCCCGCATCTTTCGGACTCCTCGCGCTCGCGCCGGAAATCGTTTCCATTATTTACGGAGAACGATGGCTCGGTATGGTGCCGATTCTCTCCGTTCTCATCTTCTACGGACTCATTAAATCTTTTGAATTTGTCGTGAACCCGCTTTTTCTCGGAGTGGGGAAGCCGAAAATTTCCGCCGCTTCGCTTTTTTCTCAATTTGCCGCCATGTTCGTCCTGATCGTTCCGCTCACCGCCCGCTATGGTGCGTCGGGTACGGCGTTCGCCGTACTTTCGGGAAGCATTGCTGCGCAAGGAATTCTTTTGTTCGCAATACGCAGGGAAATAGGTTTTGGGTTTTCGGGTTTGGTCGAAACAATATGGCTTCCTTTTTTGAGCGCGTTTCTTATGTATGTCGCCCTCGCCGGAACAAAAAGCCTTTTCCCCGTTCTCGGCGCCCCGGGACTTTTCCTCTCTGTTTTGTACGGAGTCGGCATTTATGTCGCCGCGCTTTTTTCGCTTGATTTTCTTTTCGGAAAAAATATGTATAATTCAGTTATCTGGATAAAGAAAAATTTGTAGAATAACAATTTCAAAATCATGTTTTCCGCCTTAAAAATGCTTTCCGGGACGAGATATCTCGTTCGTCGCCTGCAGACGAGATTCGTCATGCGCGCCGTTTCGGGGCGGTCTTTTGAAACCGTGGCGGACATCGGCGCGGGAAAGGCGCCGTATAAAAAATTCATTTCCTGCAAAAAATACATCGGCGTGGATGTTGAAGATCGCGGCGGCGTCCCCGATGTCCTCATTGAAGACATCAATCTCGGATTGTCGCTTGCAAACGAGAGTGTTGATTTGGTTTTATGCACTGAAGTCTTGGAGCATGTCAAAAAGCCGGCGTTTGTTCTCAAAGAACTGCACCGCATTTTGAAGAAAGACGGTATGCTCGTTCTCACGACACCGATGGTCTGGCCGGTTCACGAGGCCCCGAATGATTATTTTCGCTACACGAATTTCGGTTTGGAATATCTGGCGAAAGAGGCGGGCTTTGACGATGTAACGGTGTGCGGAAGCAATGGCTATTTTTATTCCCTCTGCCAGCTTTCTCTCCTTCGCCTGCGGCATGCGATTTTCATTCCCATAGTTTTGTTCATGAATGCGGTCGGTTTCCTGTTCGGGAAATTTGAAAAAAATACGGAATTTCCTTTGGGACAGCAGATGATTGCGCGCAAAAAGCAAGCTCTTTTTCTATGATACAAATAAACCCTCTCAAACAAAATGAAGTGAATTCCGTTTGGTCGGAAGTTTGGCGGAAAGGGAAATCTTCTTCTTCCCGCGAAGTTTTCCGGCAGAGGCTTTTCGTTGAAGCGTATCCGGTATTCAAAAAATACATTCCGCCGGAAGCGAAAACCATCCTTGAAATCGGAAGCGGGAGCGGACGATACGGCGTCGCTTTCGCCCGCGATTTTCCGAATGCGACCGTTTATCTCACTGACATCGTGGACGAATCGCTCATCGGCGCAAAGAAATTGGCGGAAGAAATTGGAGTGAAGAATGCGGTTTTTCAAAAGGAAGATGCCGGCGCGCTTTCTTTTCCGGACGATTTTTTTAATGTCGTGTTTTGCGATGCCGTGCTTCAGCATGTCCCGAACCGCGCGAACGCGATGAAGGAGATGACGCGTGTCTTGAAACCGAACGGCATACTCATCGTCTCCGCCGTGAATATATGGAATCCTCCGCATACTTTTTATAAAAAACTTCTGAGTGTTTCCGGAAAGCCGTATCCGTACGGATACGAAAAATCATTTTCTCCAAAAGAGTTCAGCGAACTATTCCGCAGCTATTATTTGGAAGTGATTGCGGAAGACGGTTTTTATCCCGCCTACGGAATGTATCGCTGGAAAGAGTTTTACCCGATATTCAAAATTCTCGGACGCATAGCGAATCGCGCGACGAAAATCCTTGACTTTTTTACGGGGCGTTTGGTATCGCGCAAACTCGGTTTTGAAATTTTTTGCGTCGGGAGGAAATATGACATCAAGGTGAAACATTCCGGTATTGTTCGTTTACCCGAAACGAGCGATGAAAAAAAAGGTACGCTTATCATCGGCGAATTTGACAAGGCGATTCCTTTCCCCGTGAAGCGACTCTACCACATCACCGGCGTGAAAGATTTGAAAGCGGTGCGCGGAGGACATGCGCACAAAAAAACCGATCAAGTCATTTTTTGCGTCAAGGGTTCTTTTCGTCTCGCGATGAAAGACGGGGAAGCGATGCAAAAAATTTACCTTCGCAATCCCGCAATAGGAATCCGTCTCGGACCGAAACTTTGGCATACCATGACGAATTTTTCCAAAGACTGCGTTATTATGGCGCTTGCGTCCGAAAATTATGACGAGAGCGATTATATTCGAAATTACGACGAATTTTTAGCATACATAAAAACCAATAAACCTTAAAGCTATGATTCCATTTAACGATTTTCAAAAAAAATATGCGAAATATAAAAAAGAAATAGACGCAGGGATCTTCCGTGTAATGAAAAGCGGCTGGTTCATCCTCGGAAGAGAAGGCGAGAATTTCGAGAAGAAGTTTGCGGAGTATCTCGGCGTGAAATATGTTGTTGGAGTAAATTCCGGCACAGACGCGCTTTTTCTCGGGCTTAAAGCTCTCGGCGTGGGAGAGGGTGATGAAGTGATCACCGTCCCAAATACCGCTGTACCGACCGTTTCCGCTATTCGCATGGCTGGAGCGATGCCCGTTTTTGTCGATATTGATGAAAAAACTTTCACCATGAACTCCGCGCTGATTGAAGCGAAAATAACCAAAAAAACAAAAGTCATTCTCCCTGTGCATTTGTACGGGTATCCCGCTGAAATGGATACCATTATGAAAATTGCGAAAAAATACGGACTGAAAGTCGTTGAAGACGCCGCACAGGCGCACGGAGCGAAATATAAAAACAAAACGGTCGGGACCATCGGCGATATCGGCGCATTCAGTTTTTATCCGACGAAAAATCTCGGCGCATTCGGCGATGCGGGAGCTATCGCAACGAATGACGCGAAACTTGCGGAGACGGTGCGGGGGCTTCGCAATTACGGCGAAATCTCAAAGTATAAAAATAAGATTGAGGGAGTGAACAGCCGACTTGACGAAATACAGGCGGCAACGCTCGCTTGGTCGCTTAAAAAACTTAATTCATGGAATAAAAAAAGGACGACCTTTGCGGAAATTTATCGAAAAAACCTCAAAGGTTTGCCGATAATTTTACCGCCCGGAGGCGACGCGGAACATATCCCCGCGTGGCATCTTTTCGTGATACGAACGGAAGAACGGGGAGACCTCGCAAAGTTTTTGAAAGAGAACGGTATTATGACCGCTGTCCATTATCCCGAACTCGTTTTTGAACAGGATGCGTACCGCTTTTTGAATATTCGGAAAAACGATTTTTCGTCCGCCGCAAAAGTTTCCTCGCAGATTCTCTCGCTCCCGCTCTACACGGAAATGGAGAAAGCTGATATACTGAAAGTATGCCAAACGATTCGAAGGTTTTACGTCCGAAAATAGCTTTCATCGTCGGCGAATTTCCCGCCGTTTCCGAGACGTTCATCACTAACCAAATCGCCGATCTCACCGACCGCGGTTTTGAGATCTCGGTTTTTTCGTTCAGAAAAGGAAAAACGAAAAATATCTCGCAGCGATATTTTGATTGCAAAATGGACGAGCATGCATCGTATCTTGATGTGCCGAAAAACCCGATTGCCCGCGCATTTCTTGCTGTTCCGAAGCTTATAAAAATTCTTTTTGCAAATCCGGCGGCGTTCTTTCGCGTTTTGAACGTAAAAAAATACGGAGGAAATGCGCTCTCTCTCAAATTGGTTTTTTGGGTGGAGCCGTTTATCGGGAAAGAATTTGACCTCGTTCATTGCCATTTCGGAACCATAGCGAACAAATTCCTCATTATTCGCGAAATACTCGGACTCAAGCAACAAATTGTTACCACTTTTTACGGTTACGATGTGAGCCACATTCCGCAAGAGAAAGGTGTCGCATATTATGATAATCTCAAAAAAGCGTGCCACCAATATTTTGTGATGTCAAATAACATGAAAGAACGGGTCACAGGGCTCGGGTTTCCGGAGAGCGAGATAGAAGTCTTGCCAGTGTCTGTGGATGTGGAATCGTACCCGTTCATCGAGCGGACAATGAAGAATGATGAGCCATTTCACATTATTTCCGTTGGACGCTTTGTGGAAAAGAAGGGTTTCGACGATCTTTTGCGCGCCCTCGCCATTGTGAAAGAAAAAACAAACAAAAAATTTCTTTGTTCCATCGTCGGCGGCGGGGAATTGGAGAAAGAGCTCCATTTACTCGCGGACGAGCTTCACATCAACGATGTCGTTGACTGGAAGGGGTACATGAAGATAGAAGATGTTATCAGTTTTTACATGAAAGGACATATTTTTGTGCAGCCGTCAAAAACTGCTAAAAATGGAGATATGGAATAAAAACCTCATGAATGCAACTATCACACAATCGCTCGCGACAGGAATGCTCGTGATTGCGACCAAACACAGCGGTTTTCCCGACCAAGTGAAAGAGGGGATAAACGGCTATCTTGTGCCGGAGGGAGATTATCGCGCCCTTGCCGAGAAAATTATTTTTTATATGGAACATCCCGAGCTGTGGCCGGAAATGTCCCGCGCCTCTCGCGCGCACGCGCTCAAAAATTACGACTCTAAAGAGCTTATCGGCAAGCAAGTTGAGTTTTATGGCAAAATCTTAAAAAGCGAGAATGGATAAATTATTTTTTTCAGGTTTTTTGCAAATGGAGTTTGTTGCGTAAAGAGAACACTTCAAGCTCAAGCTTTAACACTCGGTCTTCAAGAATCTTTACTTCCTTTTGCTCCGCTTTCCCTTTTTTAATTTCGGAAAGTTCTTTTCGTATATCTTTCAATTCGTCCTCTATGTGTGAGAGATACTCCATAATGGTTTTGAAACCGTCCTTCATGGTATTTTCCATTCTATCCATCCGTCCTTCCATCTTATCCATTTTACCTTCCATTCTATCCATCCGTCCCTCAATGCGGTCTCCGCGCTCGTTCGCCATATTTAATCCTTCCACCATGATCGCAAACTTCTCGTCAATATTTTCAAGTATCGCGCCAAAATTATCGTGCGACATGCTTTTAAGAGCATTCTTTTTTACGAGTATCGTGGAATTTTTTGCAGTTTTTATTTTTTTCATACTTGATATTATATCATAGTGCTTTTATAAAACTCAAACGTTTCTCGCACTCCTTCGTCAAAGGTCTTTTTTGGCGACCAGCCGAGGTCTTTTTGTATTTTTGAGGAGTTGATGGCGTAGCGAAAATCATGTCCAAGGCGGTCGGGGACGCGCTTGATGGCAGACTCATCGCGCCCCGCAAGAGTAATGAGAGTTTTTGTTATTTCAATATTCTCAATTTCATTATTCCCGCCGATGTTGTAAATTTCTCCAGCCGCGCCTTTGTGAAAAACAAGGTCGATGGCATCAATGTGGTCTTCGACATACAGCCAGTCGCGCACATTTTTTCCTTCGCCGTAGAGCGGCACTTGCTCGCCCGCGAGAAGTTTCGTGATGAAAAGCGGAATGAGTTTTGTTGCGTCTTGATTTGGTCCGTAGTTATTCGAGCATCGCGTGGTGACGGCATTAAGCCCGAAAGTTTTATGGTAAGCGCGCGCGAGAAATTCCGCCGCGGCTTTTGATGCGCTGTACGGGCTGTTCGGGGCAAGCGGCGTTTCTTCGATAAAAGGAGAGCCGTTTGCATCAAGCGCGCCGTATACTTCGTCCGTCGAAACCTGAAGGAATCGCCCCACGCCGTATTTTTTCGCGAGGAGCAAAAGATTGTGCGTACCGTTCACATTTGTTTCGACGAAGAGGTCGGGGTTCATAATGGAAAAGTCCACGTGGCTCTCTGCAGCAAAATGAATGATGCCGGCCGGTGAGTATTTTTTGAAAATTTCTTCAAGCGCGTCCCGGTCGCGAATATCCGCTTTTTCAAAAATATAATTTAATGCATCGGATACACGGATATTTTTCAGATTGCCCGCGTAAGTCAGCGCGTCGATGTTCACGAATGTATAATCGGGATACTGCGGGACAAATTTATTAAGATAATTGCTCCCGATAAAACCCGCGCCGCCGGTGATGAGAAGTGTTTTAGGCATGTTTTTTTTGCATGTAATTTGAAGCCGTAAGCATGCTGTCGAATGTCCCGACATCAAACCACGGGTCAGTGAGAACGGTCGCTTCAAGCGTGCCCTCGTCAATGTATTTATTGTTCACATAAGTAATTTCCCGCTCGCCGCGTTCGGAATACGGCTGTCCGACCATTTTTTGAAAAACGGAATTGTCGTAAATGTACGCTCCCACGACCGCGAAATTGCTTTCCGGATCTTTTGGTTTTTCCACCACTTTGGTTACTTTCATATCTTTATCGACGGTTGCGATGCCGAAGCGATGCGGATCAGGCACCTCTTTGAGAAAAATTTTCGCGCCGCTTTTGAAATTTTTAATGTGCGGAGCCAGGTCGTCTTCTATGATGTTGTCGCCAAGATAGAGAACGCACGGGTCGCTGTCCACATATTCGGTCGCAATGCAAAGCCCCTCCGCGATACCGCGGGGCTTGTTTTGGATGCCATACACAATTTGTATTTGTTTGCCGGTGCGGGGGGAAATAAAATCCTGCCCCGAGCCGAGCAGGCTCACAAAATCGTCGACGTGGTGCGGCGAAGTGACAATCATCATTTTATCGATTCCCGCGGCGACCAGCTTTTCGATGGGGTGGAAGATAATCGGCTTATCATACAGTGGGAGAAGATGCTTGTTTGTTACGGAGGTGAGCGGACTCAAACGCGTGCCGCTTCCACCGGCTAAAATGACTGCTTTCATAAAAACAATAGGTGTTATTTAATACGCTTACTATAACAGACGCGAGCGAAAAAAGACACTGTGCCAAAAAAGAACGCCCCGAAGTTCATCGGGGCGTTTGTTGTTTCTTCTTATCGAAGAGTGTTGAAGATTTGCGGACGCGCGCAGACATATTTTGCGAGCGCCATGGCAGATGAAATACCGGGCGATTCTATTCCCATAAGGTTTATGAAAAGAGGGTGCACTGAATCAACTCCGATATGAAAATCACCCTCTTCCGCCTTGTCGGACAGTTTTGGGCGAATGCCCGAGTATGCCCACTCAATGTCTTCGGGCTCCAACCGGACACCGAAAGGGTTGGCGACGTTTAAGAACTTTTCTTTCGGAGTGGGGTCTTCGTCGTAGAATGTTTTTGAAGGAACCCTCCGCGCATTCGGTCCGAGGAAAAGCCTGCCGTCCGGACGGGGTCCGAAGTGAATGCCTTTTCCCGGATGTTTTGACGAAACCGCCGGATACACGAGTCGGCTGACGAGATTTCTCTTTTCGGGATTTATCACCTCATAATACTCTCCGCGCCATGGGTATTGCCGGTAGATCTTTTTTCCAAAAGCGCAATTAGCAATTTCGTCGGCATAGAGTCCGGCGGCGTTGATAACCGCCCGCGCCCGCACCACCATTTTTGTCGTTGCAATAATAGTATGATTTCCCTCGAAACGAATGTCGATGACACTGTTTTTGTAAAAGAACTGCGCGCCTTTTGAAACGGCATCTTGTTCAAGCGCTTGTACGAATTTCCCCGAGTCGATGACTGAAACGCTTGGAATGAAAACCCCCATAGCGGCGCGGATATTCGGCTCAAGTTTTTTGATTCCGATGCCCGTAAGAACATCAAAGTCAATATCGTGCTTTTTGCCGCGGCGAAAGAGATTGTACATTGACGCACTTCCTTCGTACCAGAGCGACAGGCGCCGCATCTCAGAAGAAGGGGCGGCAACGAGCATTCCGCTTTCAAGAAGAGGGATATTTTTTTCTCTTGCGAAATCGCGAGCGAGAATGTGCCCAATCTTCGCAAACCGCGCCTTGAGAGAATCCGGTTTTTGGTGAAAGCCCGAATGAAGCACTCCGCTGTTTTTCGAACTCGTTTCAAGTCCGGGAAGAATGTTTCGTTCCAAGACGGCGACGGAATGATTTGGAAAAACTTCAGCCGCGCGGCGAGCTATTGCCGCTCCTGCCGCCCCCGCGCCGATAATGACCATATCGTATGTATCCACAAGCATACCTCTCTTTTATGTTGTTGTAAGGAAGAACCCACCCGCTAGTATATACTCTTTATAAGATTTGTCAATACCCGTGCTCCCGTATGCCATCTCGCCATTGTTTTTTTATTGATATTGAGGTATTATAAATACGCGGGGTGGAGCAGCGGTAGCTCGTCGGGCTCATAACCCGAAGGTCGTACGTTCGAATCGTGCCCCCGCAACACGGTATCAAAACGCCCCGCAAGGGGTGATTTTGTTGAAAATTTTCATAAGAAATGGTAGCCTAGAAGAGATAACGCCGATGTAGCTCAGGTGGTTAGAGCACAGCACTCATAAAGCTGCGGTCGGAGGTTCGACTCCTCCCATCGGCACCGCGTATTGTGTTTACTTTACGTTTTGATAGTATGTCTATAATTGCAGTCGTAGCTCAACTGGTTAGAGCACCCGCCTGTCACGCGGGAGGTTGCGAGTTCAAGTCTCGTCGACTGCGCAATAAAAAGAACGGCTTTTGCCGTTTTTTTTGTTGCGCAGGAGAAGGAAGCAAACTGCTTTGCTTCCGGCGGGACTTGAAAGGCGCAGGCATGTTTTTTTTTCGCAAAAAAACAGACGAGCCGGGGTCGCGGAAAATTTCCAGCAGGAAATTTATCTGTGACCAAGTCTCGTCGACTGCGCAAAGAAGACAAACGCCGATTTGCTTCGGTGGTGTGTGATTTTTTTTGTTTTATCTAAAAAAATTTGCTAAAGGCGCCATTTTTCGTTACAGTAAGAGCATGAACAATAACGCTTTTGAGAAGTATAAAACTCTCGTGATGGTGGGGAAGCCGGGGAGTGGGAAGGGGACGCAGGCGAAGCTTGTCGCCGAAAAAACCGGGTGGAAAGTTTTTTCCACCGGCGACAAATTTCGCGAACTCAAAAAAGCGGACACCCCGCTCGGACGAAAAATTAAAGACACGATAGATAACGGCAAGCTTATGCCGTACTGGTTTGCGAGCTTTCTCTTTGAAGAAGCGGTGGTGTATCTGCCGGCGGAAGAGGGGATAATTTACGAAGGAGCGGGGCGCTTGCCTTCCGAAGCTGCGCTTTTTCATGATGTGATGGAGTGGCTTGAGCGGCCGTACCGCGCCGTATATCTTGACGTGCATGCGGACGTATCAATAGACAGGCTCAAAAAAAGAAAGCTCATTGAAGGCCGCACGGACGACGAGGAGGATAAAATAAAAGTGCGATTGAGCGTCCATGAAAAAGAAGTTGAGCCCGCCATGGATGTTTTTCGCGGCAAAGGAACGCTGCTTCATATCAACGGCGACCAAATTATTGAAAAGGTGCATGAAGAGATACTTTTGAAACTCAAAGATGCTTAGATGCTTTGTTTGCGTAAGTTTTCTAAAAATTTCCAATTACTAATTTCTAATTTCCAATAAAATGTTCAAATTTCAAAATAACCATATTTTTAGCATTTTTGTTTTTGTTAGAAATTGGATATTAGGAATTAGAAATTTATTTACACCATGGCGTCATTCGTAAAAACGGAAAAAGAGATTGAAATTTTGCGCGAGTGCGGGAAACGGCTCGCGCGCGTTTTGGATGAACTCGAAAAAGCGGTGCGTCCCGGCGTGAGCACAAAAGAGCTTGACGCGCTCGCAGAGAAACTCATCCGCGCCACGGGCGACACACCGGCGTTTTTGGGGTATCAGCCGTACGGCGCGAATTTTCCGTATCCCGGGACGCTGTGCGTTTCGGTCAATGATGAAATCGTACACGGCATCGGAAAAGAAAATCATATTTTGAAAGAAGGCGATATTATCGGACTTGACCTCGGCATGATTCATAACGGGCTTATCACCGACAGCGCGCGGACTGTGGCGGCGGGAAAAATTTCCGAGCCGGCGCAAAAACTTTTGGATGCGACGAAGAAAGCGCTTGAGGTCGGAATTGCCGCCGCAAAATCGGGTGCGTATTCCGGAGATATCGGATGCGCGATAGAGCGTTTTGCAAAGCCGCACAAATACGGCATTGTCCGCGAACTCGGCGGGCACGGCGTGGGGCGCAAAGTTCATGAAGAACCGTACATTCCGAATTATGGAACGAGAAAAGGAGTTGGGGTGAAACTGAAACCCGGGATGGTCATTGCCATTGAGCCGATGCTTAATATCGGCAAGCGCGGCATCGTGCTTGATAAAGACGGCTACACCTACCGCACCGCCGACCGCTCTCTTTCCGCGCACTTTGAGCATACCGTGCTTATCACCAAAGAGGGTGCGGAGATATTGACAAAAGTATAACAAATAGTGCATAATAATTAGAGAATTTTTTGTTCCCTAAAATGGGAGGTTTAAGATGAGTGAAAGTGCGTTTGAAATTGGAAACAGTATTGGGTGGAATTTCTCGCCTTTTCCGGGGCTTGTCGAGAAAGACTTCATGAAAAGATATGGTACCGGACCGTTTACTGCGGTTCAGGTTATTGAGGTTCCCGCTGAACAGGTGCGTGGGGTAGGACATACGCAATGGGTGGAGATTGAGACCCCGAAAGGCATCACTCGTTTTAGCGGGATATTTTTTAAAAAAGTTTGAAAAGACTTTTTGGCGGAACAGGCAAAGGATATATCCTTTGCCTGTTTTTTTGTCGGCGGAAGTTTTCCACAGTTGCTCATATGTGACGATATGATAGTATTGTCATATATCAGCAATGAAGCCCGTATGACCGACAAGAAAACAAAAGATGCCGTGGCGGCGCTAAAAGTGATTTCAAACCCCGCGCGATTCAAAATCCTCCGCATTCTTTTGCGCGCGCAAGAGAAGAAGCAGGAGATGTGCGTAAAGGAGATTGCGGAGGCGGCGGACATTTCACAATCCGCGGCGTCGCACCAGCTCGCGCGCCTCGAAGACCGCGGCTTGGTGTGCGCTTCAAGAATGGGGCAGATGAGGTGTTACAAGATTTGCGATTCGCCGCTCATGGGGCGCATAGGAAAGGTCATACGACAATTCGATTATTAAATAATTTTTTATCATTATGAAAAACGTTACGATTTATTCCACGCCGACTTGCCATTTTTGCCACGCGGCGAAAGAATTTTTTAAGAAAAACAATATCGCATTTACGGATTATAACGTTGCGGAAGACAACGCAAAAAGGACGGAAATGCTGAAGAAGAGCGGGCAGATGGGCGTGCCTGTCATTT
>OBEQ010311961.1_pt1 | contig 34411 bp, 30 predicted proteins | sample 1670901 | NCBI WGS metagenome assembly OBEQ01 (sample SAMEA104232315, study PRJEB22302) | groundwater metagenome | biome: forest; feature: aquifer; material: groundwater | place: USA | collected 2011-08-07 | depth 5.4 m | reverse complement strand
ATCTGCCCCGATAACACAAAGGCGATCGGGCGCGTGAACACCCCCAGCAGGATGCCCAAGCCCCCGAAGAACTCTAACACTCCCACAAACCATAGTAACCCCGGGAATGGCGCCGACGCCCCACTCCCTCCCATCCCGCCCAACCAACCGAAGAGTTTTTGAGCCCCGTGCGGCATCAAGAGAAAGCCCGTGACGGTCCGCAACAACGTGAGGGCCCCCTCCGTGCACTTGTTCGGGATGTGCTCAGCCATGGTGTGTTCTCTCCTGTGTTTATGGAGCAAACGCGTGCCATCAGGGGTGGCCTCGGTTGTCTAGACAGCGTTTCGGTGATGATACGTGATGAAACACTGCTCCGGGTGTTAAGCGACTTGTTTCATCTGCGCTGCCAGCAGGCCATAGTAGACCGCATCCGGGGTACGATCGGACAGGGCCTGATGGGGCCGCCGGCTGTTGTAGAAGTCGAAGTACCGGGTGAGCGCAGCGTGCGCCTCGCGGGGTGTGTCATAGGCATGCAAATAGACCTCCTCGTACTTGACCGAGCGCCACAGCCGCTCGATGAAGACGTTGTCCATCCAGCGGCCTCTACTGTCCATGCTGAGCCGGACGCCAGCGTCCTCCAGCGCCCCGGTAAACGCCTGGCTGGTGAACTGGGCGCCCTGGTCGGTGTTGAAGATCTCTGGTCGCCCGGAGCGCGCCCGGGCCTCCTGCAGCACCGCGACACAGAAATCCGCCGTCAGGGTGTTCGACAATCGGAAGCCGAGCACCTTGCGGGAGGTCACATCCAGCACCGCCACCAGGTACAGGAACCCCTTGGCCATCGGCAGGGCGGGGATGTCCGCCGCCCACACGTGGTTGGCCCGCTCGATCGCCAGCCCCGACAAGAGGTACGGGTAGACCGTGTGCGTCGTGTCCGGCAGGCTCGTGCGCGGTCTTCGGTACACCGCCGTGATGCCCATTTGCCGCATCAGGCGAGCCACATGCCGGCGACCCACGGTCTGCCCCTCCTGGCGCAGCAGGGCGGCCAGGCGGCGAGCGCCGAGAAACGGGTACGCCAGATGCAGCTCGTCGAGGCGACGCATTAGCCCCAGGTCCCGTGGGCTGACCGGTCGGGCGCGGTAGTACAGCGCGCTGCGGCACAGCCCAAGCAGCTGGCATTGCCGCGTCATCGACAACTCCCCCGCGCGCACGATCATCACCTGTCGTTCCGACCGGGGGCGCGCCCGAGCGCAGTGGCTAAAAAATCCCGCTCCACCGTGAGCTCGCCGATCTTCTCGTGCAGCCCGCGGACGCGCCGTTCGCTGTCGGGGGCCTGGGCGACACCCCCAAACACCTCGGCCGCCCGCTCAAGCAGCTGCTGCTTCCAAGCGGTGATGTGGTTGGGATGCACGTCGTACCGTTCGGCAAGCTGCACCACGGTCGCCTCGCCGCGCAGGGCGTCCAGGGCTACTTTGGCCTTGAAGGCCGGGGAATGGTTTCGACGGGGTCGTTTCATGATGTCTGCTCCTTTCTCGTCGGTACTGTAGAGCAGTTTCATCACTTATGCCACTGTCCAAATTTCCGGCCCCAGCTCTATCTTCCCTAATGGAAATCTCAGGACTATTCGTCGCAGCCGCCGCCAGGGTGATGGTCGGACAATGCGCACTGAAAAGCAGCAAATTGCGCATAGACTTGGCATAACGAGGAAAGCTCAACCGCCGCCAGCAATTCCGGCGGTCGGCTGCAGCGGTGTCTTAGGCCGCGCCGTGTCAATGTACAAGGTTTGAGACCTCGATGAGGTTCTCATCTGGATCATAGAAGTAGACTGACACGATTGGACCTTGAGCCCCGGTACGGGCGACTGGACCTTCGATGACTTGAACTCCACAGCTGTTCAGGTGTTGAACGACGTGTTCCATGGGGACCGAGGTGAGAAAGCAAAGGTCTGCAGACCCAGGCGTCGCGTGTCGGACGTTTTGATCAATGACGTGGGTGAGCTCGTGAAGATTGATCTTCTGCGACCCAAAGTGAAGGGCAACCCTGCCGTTGCCAAAGGTCCGAGGAGACATACCGAGAACACGCGAGTAGAAGTCGATGGTTCGACTGATACTGGCTACCGTCAGTACGAGATGATCAAGCGAGTCGACTGTCATCAGGCTTTTCCGAGGACGTGCCCTGACATCATCGTGTAGAGGCTGCAGGAATGCGGGTGGGTGGCGCCGCCTAACTATGAATGATCTAGTTCCGTATAAGACCCCAGCTCGTCTCTTCCTGCGGTATAAGCCCTTTGGTTCTCCTGGCAAGGAAGCCGTGTAAGTCGCGGTGTTTCAGGTATGTCCACCATCTCCACTTCGTCTCCCGGGTGTCATAGATGGCTCCATATAGAACCCAGGCCTTCCGCAGAAAGGGGCGCCGTCGAGGTGACTATAGGCAAGTCCCCACGGGGGGTGTCAAGTGGAAACTGAGAGCAGGCGCCGAAGGGACGATCGTCACGCCCAGACTGTCGCCGCCGTCTCGACGATCGTCCTGAGCTTGGCGCGCTGATCCTCGACGGAGATGGCGTTTTCGATGACGGAACTGGCGAAGCCGCTAAAACTTCAAGTCCGCGTCCGCCGCGATCGCGTCAGCCAACGGCGCGCGCTCCATTCGGCGCGATGTTTCCCACGCCACGATGGCGCGCTTACGGACGCGGCCCCAACGGTATTCGCCTATCATGCCGGTCTCCCGAATGACACGATGGCAAGGGATGAGATACGCCAGCGGGTTTTCCCCCACGGCGCTTCCGACCGATCGCGCAGCACGCGGCTGCCCGATCGCTGCCGCAAGCCGTCCGTAGGTCACAAGGCAGCCTGGAGGCACGCGCAGCAGCGCGCGCCACACGCGTACCTGAAAGGTGGTGCCTTTGACAAACGCACGAAGGGTCGGGCGCTTGCTATTTCGGCCGGGTCTCTCAAAGATTCTCGACGCGAGGCCGGCTGCGGTCGTATCGCTCCGCCTCAGGCGTGCCTCCGGCCATGTGTGGCGAAGCTCGTCAAGCGCCGCATCAGGCCCTTCGTCCTCAACGAAAGTGAGATGACAAATCCCGCGCTCACTCTCCCCGACCAGACAGTCGCCGAACGGCGTCGCGGCAAAGCCGAAGAGGACGTTCAGTCCGGTGCCTCCACTCTTCAGCTCCCCCGGCGACACTGCCTCCAGGCTGACGCACAAGTCGTGTAAACGCCCGGGCCCAGACAGGCCCGCTTCGAGCGCGGCGCTGAGCACGCTTTGGCCTTCATGCAGCAGCGCCTTTGCGTGTTCGAGCGTAAGGCATTGCAGGAAATCCTTCGGCGTCACGCCCGCCCACGCCGAGAACAGGCGATGGAAATGAAACTGGCTCAACCCTGCGATCTCTGCGAGCTCATCCAGACCGGGCTGCAGCGTGTGATGCTCATCCAGATACCGAATGACACGCGCAATGCGTTCATAATCGTTCATGTAGGCATCCTACTACCGCAAGCCTTGCCAGTCCACCCGGTTCTTGCTGCGATTTGGACTAAACTAGTAAGTCTAGTGCTCCAACTTGCACTTTTTCCCATTGACAACCTCTGCGCGACTTGCTACAAGCCATCTGCGACACCCCGCCACAATCAACGCAATGATCAAGGAGGTAAACGGTGATGAAAAGGCTTAGTTTCGTTTTTACTGCCGCCCTGTCTGTCATGGCCGTGGCCGGTGTCGCGACGGCGATCGCCGCCGAATTTGGCACCGCGGCCGAGGCCAAAGCCATGCTGGAGAAGGCGGTGAAGGCGGTGAAGGCGGACAAGGCCAAGGCCCTGGCGATGTTCACCAAGGGCGAAGGGGGGTTCAAGGACCGGGATCTGTATCCGTTCTGCGGCGGTCCCGACGGCAATTTCACCGCCCATCCGTCGCTCGTCGGCAAGAGCCTCAAGGACCTGAAGGACAAGGCTGGCAAGGCGCTCGGCGCGGAGATGTACAAGGTTGCCCAGGAGGGCAAGATCAGCGAGGTCAGCTACATGTGGCCGCGGCCCGGCGGCACCGAGCCGGTTCAGAAGGTTAGCTTCGTCACCATGGTTGGCGACCAGGTCTGTGCAGTCGGCTATTACAAGTAAGCGTCTTCCCGGCAGAGCGCGGGAGTCCGCTTCGGAGGTAACTGCTTCGAGGCTGTCTGCCAGGGAGAGAGAGTAGGTCGTTGCCGGGAGATAATAAAGCCCCGGGCTTTCGCCCAGGGCTTTTTTTATTGATTGTAGGTGTTCACGACTTATAGGGAAGTCATTACCACTACGGGATACCCTGCAACCACCGCCCCGTCACTCTGCAAACATCTCCTGAAGCACCCGGAGGACTTGCGAAAGTGCCGCGGGAGTGAGCCGCCCCAAACGACGTACCAAACGCTCGTGATCTACCGTGCGAATCTGGTCGAGAACAACGTGTCCGGCTCGTCTCCCTAACCGGCATGGCACTCGAAATGGGTAGGGATGGCCCGCTGTCGTAAGCGGCGCAACGATGAACGTCCTCAAATACGTGTTGAGCTCATCCGGCGAGACGATCACACACGGGCGACTCTTGCGGATTTCGCCACCCCGCGTCGGGTCGAGACTGACCAGGAAGACCTCCCCCCGACGCACAGACCTGCTGGTCACCACTTCTACTCTCTTTCATCAAATCGCGTGGGGGTGGGAGGATCAAGCAGATGGTCTTCATCCCGCTCTCGCATCCGCCGCGCGGCGTCCGCCCACCCGGACCGCGCAGGGGCCACCCGCGCGATCACGATGGCACCATCCCGGACACGGAGCTCCACTTCATCCGTCAGTCTGGCCTCCTCAATCAACGGTTTAGGCAATCGGACACCGCGGGAATTGCCGACGCGAATCAAGCGGGTCTTCATCAGGAAACCTCCTCACAAGTTGTGTGTAATTACATTATAATCACATGAGGAAAACCTGTCAACGAGATGTCGGGCTAACTATGGATTATATTGTTCCGTATGAGACCCCAGGCCTTCCGCAGAGAGGGAGGACGTCGGGGTGACTATGGGCAGTCCCCCGCGGGGGGTGTCAATTGGAAACTGAGGGCAGGCGCCGAAAGGACGATCGTCGCGCCCAGACCGTCGCCGCCGTCTCGACGATCGTCCGGAGCTTGGCGCGCTGGTCCTCGACGGAGATCGCATTTCCAAGGATCGAGCTGGCGAAGCCGCACTGAGGAGACAGCGCCAGGCGCTCGAGAGGAATGAAGCGGCTTGCCTCCCGGATGCGGCCTGAGAGTTCCTCCACGGTCTCTCGGCGGGGGGACTTCGTCGTGACGAGCCCCAGCACGACCATCCTCTCCTCGGGGACCTCCGCGAGCGGCTCGAATGTCCCGGAGCGAGGGTCGTCGTACTCGAGCAGCAGTCGCTGCGCGCGGATGCGGGGAAAGACGCGCTTTGCAAGCCACTCGTAGCCGCCCGCGACGAGCCAGCGGCTGGCTTGGTTCCCACGGCAGAGGTGAAAGCCGAACGTCACGTGCGGGTGGTTGCCGATCACCCGGTTGTCGAGTTCGAGCCCGAGCTCGAGCCAGCGATCGGCCGGCCAGCCCCGGCTCTCGTAGAAGCTTCGGTAGCGCGGATTCATGAGGAGCAGGTACTGCGGCGCATCAAGCTGGATGTAGGTCGACCCGAGCCGCACGAGCTCTTCGACCTCTTCCCGGAGGATGTCCGCCACGTCCCCGAGGAAATCGTCCAGGCGCGCGTACGCCCCGCTTGAGCGACGGGAGTCCCAGAAGCCGGCGAACAGGCTCGGGCTCGGCAGCGTCACCTTTAACACTCTGTCTGTTCGGGCGCGCGCGTACGTGAACTCCTCGGCCGAGAGAAACCGCTTTCGGCGAAGCTTCCCCACGACGGCGATCGGCGGCCGCTCGATCACCATCTCTCCGAGTTCGTCGCTTTGCCACCTCCCCCACAGGAACGCGTTCAGGTCCCACTCGCTGAACCCTTCGACTGCCGCTGTCATCTGGCTCTGGAAGGAGAGCCGGCGCATCTCTCCGTCGGTCACGATGTCGAGGCCGGCTTCTTCCTGGAGCTCGAGCGCCTCGTCAACGGCGCGATCCTCGACATGCTTGAACTCGTCGGGCGTCATCGCGCCGCGAGCGAGCTGCTCCTGCGCCTCAAGGAGTTCCGGCGGCCGAAGGAGGCTCCCGACGACGTCCGTACGCGCGGCGATCACGACCCTAGCCTGTCGAGGAACTCGTGGACGACGGCCGATACATCGCGGTGGCGGACGTCCACATCGTAGTTCATCCGTCGCATCGTGTCCTCGGAGATCTGCCCGGCGAGTCGTTCGATGGCCGACCGCAGCTCCGGGTGCGCCGCGAGGGTCTGCGTGCGCACCACGGGTATCGCATCGTACGGCGGAAAATACCGGCGGTCATCCTCGAGCATGACCAGGTCGAGTCCCGTGATGAGCCCGTTGGTCACATCGCCGGCAATGAGATCGACGGCGCCGCTGGCGAGCGCGCGGTAGCTGAGCGTGAGATCCATCACCCGCGGCGGCTCGGCAAAACGTAAATGATACGTATTGGCTAACCCTTTGTAGCCGTCCTCGCGCTCAAGGAACTCATACCCGAATGCCGCCTTCCACTTCGAGGTGTGCACTGCCGCGTCGCTGATCGTTTTGAGGTGAAGCCGCTTTGCATCGCCAGCCCTCACTAGAATAGCAAAGGTGTTGTTGAAGCCGAGGGGTGACAGGACGGTCCTGCCACTCTCGGCGTATGCGGCGGTGACGCGCGCGAGCACGTCCGCGCGATCGCGCGACGCCGGCTGATGAAAGATCGCGGTGAGGGCCGTTCCCGTGTACTCGACGTACGCGTCGATGGCGCCCGCGCGCAGCGCCTGTTCGCAGATGAAGGTCCCTCCGAGATTCAGGCGGCGGTCAACCCGCAGGTCGGTCGCCCGCTCGACGGCCTGTGCCAGGAATTCCCCGAGGATGACCTGCTCAGAGAAATTCTTCGACCCGATGATGACGCGCGTTCCCCAGCGCCCTGACAGGACGAAACCGCCGGCCACGATGAGCGCGAGGACCGTGGCGGTGGCGGCCACCCTCCGAAGGGTCACGAGCGGTTGCCTCGCGGCCCCCGGCGCCAGGCGGCGCTCGAGCCAGCCGAGTGCCGCGTCAACCGCGAGCGCCAGCAGCGCAGCCGGGACTGCGCCGGCCAGGATCACGGTCGCGTCGGTCATGGAGAGGCCTCTGAAGATATAGTCCCCGAGACCCCCGGCTCCGATTGCCGCAGCAATGGTGGCGGCTCCTACGCCGACGACCGCCGCCACCCGCACGCCCGCGACGATCGTCGGCATCGCCAGCGGGAGCTCAACCTGCAGCAGCAACTGGCGCGCCGTCATGCCCATGGCCACGCCTGCTTCGCGGGCCGCCCGGTCTATCCCCTGGATGCCGGCGACCGTGTTTCGCATGACCGGCAGCAAGGCATAGAGGATGAGCACGATAAGCGCGCTTTGGGCGCCGACGCCCCCGATAAGCGGAACGGCCACCAGGAAACCGAACATGGCGAGACTCGGGATCGTTTGGACGATGTTGGCAAAGGCCAGCAGCGCTGCGCCCAGTCTGGGCCTCCGGGCGGCGATGATCCCGAGCGGCACCCCGATCGCAATGGCAGTGGCGGTAGCCGCCAGTGTCAGCACGACATGCTGAGCGAGGGCGCCCAGCATCTCAGTGCGGTGCGAGATCCAAAAGTTAATTAATCCCACGGGACATGACCGGCACCGGCGGCAGTGCCTCGAAGAACATCCGGATCCGGGGATCGCTGGCGTGGGCGATTGCCTCTGGGGTGTCGAGCGCCACAAGCCGCCCCTCAGCCAACACGCCCAGCCTGGTGGCGAGCGCAAAGGCTTCGCCCATGTCGTGGGTCACCATCACGACCGTCTTGCGGACCCGCTCCTGAATGCGCTTGAACTCCCGGTGGATTTCGGAGCGAGTAAGCGGATCGAGGGCGCCAAACGGCTCATCCATTAAGATCACCGGCGGGTCGGCGGCCAGTGCTCGGGCGAATCCAACGCGTTGACGTTGTCCGCCAGAGAGCTCGTGCGGAAACCGCCCCTCAAAGCTTGCGGGGTCGAGTCCGACGAGCTCCAGAAGTTCAGTGCAGCGGGCGCGGATGCGGGTCAGCTCCCACCCCTCCAGGTAAGGGACCACCGAGATGTTCCGGCCAACAGTCATGTGCGGAAACAGCCCCACCTCCTGGAGCACGTAGCCGATTCGCCGGCGCAAGGCGATCGGATCCCACTCGGTCGTCGGGCGGCCCTCGACGCGGACCTCGCCGGCGCTGGGCACGAGGAGTCGATTGATCAGCCGGAGAACGGTGGTCTTGCCAACGCCACTGCGTCCAACGAGCACAAGCACCTCACCGGCCTCGACGGTGAAGCTCACATCTTCGATGACTGCGGCGCCGCTCGAGAGGCGGTAGTGCACATGCTCAAATTCAATCGACGCTGCCATTTTGTCGTCCTGTCCTAACCCCCCTCACCCGCTCCTTCTCCCCCGCCAGGGGCGAGGGAGGTTTAGGGATGCTCCCTCTCCCTTGAGGGAGAGGGTCAGGGCGAGGGTGTGAAGTTCTTTCAAGAAGTAAGTATACAGGCTGAAGCATCCTTGCAGGGTGGATCAGGAGGCCAGAAAAAGGCAAAACTGATCCTGGGGATCGGTAAAGCAAGCTAGGACCTGGAAACCGTGGCCAGCCAGCAATGACTCCATTCGCGCCCTGGAATATTTATAGCAGTTCTCCGTATGGATGGTCTCGCCGTGACGGAAGTCGATTTCCAGTCCTAGATCGCCGATTTTTACGCGCTGGTCCCTCAAACTGACCAGATGCATCTCGATACGGCTACGCTCATGATTGAACACCGTCCGATGCCGAAATGCCGCCATATCGAAGTCCGCGGATAGCTCCCGGTTAAGGCGTGCGAGGATGTTGAGGTTGAACTTGGCGGTGATCCCCTGGGAATCGTCGTAGGCCGCTTCGAGCACGGCGGGATCCTTGAGCAAGTCAACGCCCAAAAGGAATCGGTCGCCGGGCCGCAGCCCCTGGCGGAGCATGCTGAAAAATCGTTTAATCTCCTCCTCCGCAAAGTTGCCAACCGTGGATCCCAAAAATGCTGCCAACCGGGGTCCACTTTCATGCGTAGCGAGGTAGCTCAGCCCATCCGCAAATTCGCCCACTAGCCCCACAACCCGGAGTTGCGGGTATTCTTGTAGCAGTTGACGAACCCCGTTCTCCAAGCCGCCCGCCGATATGTCGATGGCATAGTAGACGAGGTGCTTCTGCCGAACAAGGCAGGGTTCGATGAGGTATCGGCTCTTTGTGGAACTGCCGCTGCCCAATTCGACCAGAACCAGGCCCGAAGGGCAGAGTTCAATGATTCGAGCGGCCTGGTTTTTCAGAATGCCCGTCTCCACTCGTGTCAGGTAATATTCAGGTAGGGCACAAATTTGCTCGAACAGTGCCACGCCTTGCCGGTCGTAGAAGTATTTGCACGGAAGCGACTTGATGGGAGCTGTGAGCGTCTGCCGGACATCTCGGGCTAGATCATCCTGGGTGCTCCTCAGAATGATGGTGCTGTACTGTTCTGTTTCTTTCATTGGTCTAGCGTTCCAGGCTGCAGGTGCGAAAGCCGGCCAGCACATCGCGTCGATCTGGCGTGTAGAAATTCCGATAGGAGTTGCGGATCAGGCGAGACCGGGTGGCAAACGCACCGCCGCGCAGGACTTTGTGCGTTCCTCCGAACCATGGCTCGGAGTATTCCTTGTACGGATCGATGATGAAGCCAGGGAATGACTCAAAATCGTCCGCAGTCCACTCCCAGACGTTGCCAATCATTTGTCGGCAGCCGAACGCACTATCGCCGGCCGGTAGCAAGTTGACCGGAATACATCCCTCGCCATGGAGGTCGAGATTCGCCCGCTCGGGGGTAGGAGGAACGTTTCCCCAAGGGAAGAGGCGTTTCTGCGTACGAAGCGCCTGGCCCTCGGCGGTCGGTTCCGCAGAAGCTGCCATCTCCCACTCGGCTTCGGCAGGCAGCCGTCGATTTGCCCATCGGCAGTATGCTTCCGCTTCGTACCAGGTGACATGGATCACAGGAAGGTACTTCTCAATCGGCACGAAGCGGTCATACCTACGGTGCAGCCAGGTTGTGGCGTTCTCACGCTGCCAGTAGACGGGATGGAGCGCCTTGGCCCGCTCTCGCCAGGCCCAACCCGATTCACTCCACAGATCCCGTCGTTCATACCCGCGATCATCCACGAACCTGACAAACTCGGCGTTGGTCACCGGTGCCCGCGCGATCCGGAATGGCCGAACTTGCACGGGGTGTGCCCATTTCTCGTTGTCAAAGACAAAAGGCAGATCAGGAGTCCCCCCCAGCATGTAGGTACCACCCGGTATCTCCACATCTCCCGGCCAGGGTTCGCCGGCTTCTGGACGGAGCAGGGATTCCCGCACATTGGAAGCGCCCAGGGCAGGAGGAGGGTAGGCCAGGGTCTGGCGGCTATAGGTGAATGCCTCGTCATGCATGTCCTCGTGGAAAGTCACCAGGTGAACAAAATAGACCTCCTCTTCGTTCATCTGGTTTCGAGCAATCCGATTGAGGACCCGGTCCAAAACCCGTTCCATGTATCGCAGCGTCTCAGCCCGAGAAGGCAGCGGCAGTGTCCAGCGGTCGTCGTGTGGAACGCCGGCTGAGTCGTACAGGCTATCCCCATCCTTTCGAAGCGGGTCTTCGCCTCGAAGATGACGGAGAACCCAATGCTCCTGGAACCAGGCGATGTGGCCGATCTCCCACACCAGGGGGTTCACAATCGGCAGGCGAGGCCCGATCAGTTGATCGTCGGTCAGATCTTCGACGAGCGCGAGCGTTCGCGCGCGAGCATCGGTCAACATCTGTGCAATATCGGCAGGAGAAGTGGTCACGGCTCTGACTGACATCTGCGATTCCTTCTATCCTCTCAACCTTTCCTCCTCCCCTCAGGGGAGAAGGCGGGAATGAGAGGCCCGGCGAGTAGGAATGCCCGAGCATCCCCCGGCGGGCCATGTGGCATTGCGTTACCCCAGAATAACGGTCTTTCTCCCTCTGTCAAGAAAAACGTCGATGGGGTAGCTCTTCCGGGGATTCGCGTGGACGCGCGGGGGGTGTGCGCGGGAGCGTTTAGACAAGCCGGCCTCGGAGATAGGCACTGAAGTAATCGACCAGGGTGACAATCACGTAGATGGCGAGGATCAGCGTGAGGAGCCGATGCTCCAGGAAGAGGCTGATGGCGATCTGGATCTGCTGGCCGAGTCCCCCGGCCCCGACGTAACCCAGGATGACCGCCTCTCTGATATTGACCTCCCACCTGTAGAGGGTGTACGCGACAAACTCCGGTAAGACCTGGGGAAGGATGCCGTAGAAGAGGATCTGAAGCCGGCTGGCGCCGGTCCCCTGCAGCGCCTCGATCGGCTGGGTCTCAACGTTCTCTACCACCTCCCCAAAAAGCCTTCCCAGGACTCCGCCGGTGTGAATCCCCAGGGCAAGCATCCCAGGGAACGGGCCGAGGCCGACCGCAAAGACCAGGATCAGCGCCCAGACAATGTGAGGGACGGTTCGGAGGAGGTTCAGGGTGGCCTTGGCGCTCAGGCAGAGGCCTGTGCGGACGGCGCGAACCGACGGGCGGCTCCGTTCCATCTCGAAGAGCGGCCCGGCAAACATCAGGTTGCGGCTGGAAAAGAAGACCAAGGCGAGGGCGATCAGGACCGCGAGCAACGTGCCAAGAAACGACATAGCGAAGGTCTCGAGGGTCCAATATCCAGTCTTCAACAGGAAGTCCCTTGAGAGATCAGGTGGAAAGAGCTTCGTGACGTAGGTCCCGATCTGGGCCGCGCTCTCCCCACCGAGCAGCCCGCGTAGAGAGAACTCCGTCCCCACGTAGCTCCAGATCATGAGCGCGAAGAAACCCACCAGAATCATCAGAGTGGAAGTGGAGGGGAGGCCCCGCCCCTTTGGCGGGGCGAAAGCCGCAGCCTGCAGAGGGGCGTTTGCCATTAGACTCTCTGTCGGCCCAGGATGGCGCGCCTGGCCCTGGCGCTCAAGGCATCAACCCCGGCCACCATCACGAACAGGATCGCGACTAAGGTGAAGACTTGGTTGAAGTTGAACATCCGCATCGAGATCTCGAGCTGCTGGCCGATCCCTCCCGCGCCGACGAACCCCAGAATGGCCGACGCGCGCACAGCGCACTCCCAGCGGTAGAGCGTGTAGGACACCACGTTCGGCAGGGCCTGGGGCATAAGGCCGTAGAGGATAATGGCCAGCTTTGAGGCGCCGGTCGCCTGGAGGGCTTCCAGAGGCCCAGGGTTCACGTGCTCTAGGATCTCCGAGTAGACCTTGCCAAGCATCCCCGCATAAGAGATTCCGATGGCTAGGACCCCTGGGAACGGTCCCAGGCCAACGGCGCGGACAAACATGAAGGCCCACACGAATTCAGGGATGGTTCGGAACAGGCTCAGGACCGCCCTCGCCAGGAGATAGGATCCCCTGCGGAGCAATGCACGGGGCCGAGAACCCGCTGTCTCCCGTTCGTTCAGGATCCCTTTAAAGGTGAGCGAACTCGTGGCAAGGAGCCCGAGGGGAAATCCGATGGCCACTGCCATAAATGTCCCCATCAGGGAGATCTGAATGGTTTCGAGGATGGGCCGACCAAGGAGGCTCAAGAAGTTCCAGGAGAGGTCGGGCGGGAACATGCCGGAGACAAACTTCCAGATGTTGCGGCGTCCCTCCGCCTCGACCAGCAGGAGCGGTTGGACCTGCGCAAGCCTATAGCTTCCCAAAAACGTCAGGAGGAACAGGACGGAAAAGACGACCGGGAAATAGGGGGAACGCCTAGCTGATAAGATGAGGTCGGCAGGAGCGGACGGGGCGTCGCTCTGCACGGCTGGCCACCTCCTCTCCGGCCTCGGTCTGGTTTCCGGCGTACAGGGCGGCTAGATGCTCGTCTGTCACCTCGGCAGTCGGTACGTCGAACGAGATCTTCCCGTCCCTGAGGCCGATCACTCGGGGGAAGTGGGCCAGCGCTAGATCAACGCTGTGGAGGTTCATCATGAGGGTCTTGCGAGAGGCCTCGCTGAGCTCGATTAGCAGCTTCACGATCCCCGCCGCCAGTGCAGGATCGACCGAGGAGACCGGCTCATCGGCCAGGATTACCTCCGGATCCTGCACCAACATTCTGGCGATCGCGACTCGCTGCTGCTGTCCTCCTGACAAGGTCTCAGTCCTATCGTACAGCTTTTCCGGGATGCCGACCTGTCTCAGCGCCTCATAGGCTAGGTCAGCTTCCGTGGGGCGGATCAGGGAGCGCACCGCCCGCCACACGGGCCAGGCGCCGAGCTTTCCTGACAGAACATTATGGACGACCGGCAGGCGCGGGATCAGGTTGTGTTGCTGATAGACCGTCCCGATCCTCCGTCGTACCTCTCGCAGCCGGCGTCCGTAGAGGCGTGCGATGTTTAGCCCGTCGAACAGCAGGGTGCCTGAAGTCTGGGGTATTGTCAGATTCAACATCCGAAACAGAGTGGTCTTGCCGGCCCCGCTCGGACCGATAAACGCGAGTTTCTCGCCCCGCCGGACCTTCAGATTGAGCTCGTCAACAGCCATTGTCCGGCTATCGAATACCTTACAAACTCGATCAAGCTGGTACACAGGTTCAGTCCCTCGATTGCCTGGACAGTCGTAATGAGCGGGCGGCTCGGTCACCCTCAAAGGCTAGGAAATTATGCCCTCTCCCCAAACGGAGGAGAGGGTCGGGGTGAGGGGTGTAATCGCCCGCTACTTGAGGAGACCGGCTGCGATAGCTGCCTCTTCAGCCGGCTTGAACTGGTCTGCTGTTACACGGACATACTTCTTCGTCCGTTGCAGGTCCATCAGCGCTTTATCCGATGGGTTGCTGTAGTTCAGCTTGGTGAAGGCCGCGGCGATCTTTTCCACAAGGCTCTTGTCCAGGTCCCCTCGCACGGTCCAGACATAGTCAATGTACGGAGGTGTCGTCCAAAAGACCTTCACTTTGCTGGCATCGACCTTCTTGGTCTGAACGAGCTTATCCCAGACCGCCTCATTCAAGGCCCCGGCATCCACCTTCCCGCTCTCTACCCAGAGGGCGGTGGCGTCATGCGCCCCGCTGAAGCTGAATTTCGCAAAATCTTTCTCCGGGTCGATCCCGTTCTTCAGAAGGAAGTAGCGCGGCATCAAATGACCTGAGGTGGAGCTGACACTGCCGAACGAGAAGGTCTTTCCCTTCAGGTCGGCCAGGGCCTTGATGCCAGTTTCTGGCCTCGTGATGAACTTGCTGTGGAAGTGGAGGTCCTCCTCTCGGCTCACCACGGGGATCGCATTTCCGGTCCGCTTTCGAGCCTGGACAAAGGTGAAACCGCCATACCAAACCATCTCCAGCTTCTTGGCTGCCAGGGCCTCAACCGTCGCTGCGTAATCAACGACGTTGTAGTACCGGACAGGGATGCCGAGCTCTTTGCTCAGATACTTAGCGAAGGGAGTGTAGATCCGCATCAGCTCGGTGGGGTTCTCGTCCGGAATGGCCGAAATCCGGAGCTCCTTCGGTATGTCAGACCAGGCAGCACTGCGAAGACCAACGATCGCCACACCAATACCCAAGATCAACATCAAAACAAGGATCACACGGCGGGTCATGGCAACTCCTTCATGTCATTGCAAACTATGCAAAGCAATCTCATCTTTTTAGATTCGGGTCTCGGTATCTCAAGCTCTTGACTGCAGAGCAGGGCGTAGGTCGCTAACTGCCCGGACGAAAATACAGAGCTTTCACCAATAAGTCAAATTGGAAATTCCTATCAGTTTTGTTCAGTTCATTGACCATCCAGCGGCCATCAATAGCTTTAATCATGCGGTTCGCTCTGAGCTTGTTGATCGGTCGAGAGGCGCATGGTCTCGACCCCCCAGGTCTATCCTGACTGAGGTTACTCTCGGCTTGACGCTCCGGTCGATGGCGGAGTAGCCTGGGGCGACTTCGACGGCACCCCTTCTGACGTTCATTGTGGGGGAGTAACTGGACCAGTTTCGTTAAATCTGTTGGGCGTTCTGGCTTCATGGCATAGGTAGATGATCAAGCCGGGAGATGTCACTTCCTACCTACAGATGTGCCAGCAAGAGGGACTCAGCCTCCGGAGGGGAATCAACTTCCGTATCAACGGTCCTATCAGCGTGATCTTGATGAGCCTCCGGCTAGGAGCTCCTTATGCAGACCGTATTGAGGAAGGGGGAGGATCCTCGTCTACGAAGGCCACGATGCCCTTCGGAAGAAGGGAGGCCCCGACCCCAAGACTGTTCAGCCCATACTGACGGTGGGGAGGTTGCGGCGCTCAAAGATCTTGGCTGAGTTCCTGGCAAAGGGGAAGGTTAAGATTGTGGGGGCGCGGTACGATCTGGGAACTGGGGCGGTCGAGATCACTGTCTCGTGAACCAGATCAGTGATGGGGGTGAAAGGCGGACACCTCCAACGGGCTGGCTGGCGGGATCAGGAATGATGGGAATCGCCGTCCGCAGTGGGGATGCCCAGAAACTTGAGAAAGGCTTTGCAAATGGGAGAGCGTGAACGATGTTGATGGGTCACGAGGTAGAAATCCCTGGTCAGCTTCAGGCCGGCGACACGGACGACCGCCAGTTCGCGGTGCTTGATGTCGCTCTGGACGGCCAGCTTTGAGATGATGGCGATGCCTCCTCCAGCCTTGACTGCCTGACGGATTGCCTCGTTATTGCCCATCTCCCCGATCACCTTGAGGGCGCTCGGTGAGAGGTGGTGGGATTCCAGGGCCTGTTCCATGATCTTGCGGGTGCCGGAGCCCCGTTCCCTGATGAACCACGGTTGAGTGGACAACTCTTTCACCTTGACGCTACTCCTGGCAGCCCATGGGTGGCCGGGATGAACCACGAGGACCACCTCGTCTCCGGCGAATTTCTGGTAGTCGATCCTGGCGTCGTCGAATTTCGCCCCCACGGCTCCAACCTCGTAGGTTCCGTCAATCACTGCATCCAGGATCTCCTTGGAGTAGGAGACCCTGAGGACGACGGAGATGTCGGGGTATAGCGCCTTGAACCGGCTGATCAGGGGCGGGAGCAGGTAGCTGCCGGGGATGCTGCTGGCCCCGATGGTCAACTCCCCCCTGAGGCCACCCTTGAACTCATCCAGGGCCTGTTGCGCCTCTTGCCGGACAGCCAGGATCCGCTTCGCATAGCGATAGAGCAGATCGCCGGCCTTCGTGGGCACGGCGCGGTGTCCGAGGCGGTCAAGTAGCCGGACCCCCACCTCCTCCTCCAGCTTCTTCATGTGGCCGCTCACCGTGGGCTGGGTCAGGTACACGGCGTCGGCTGCCTTCGAGAAGCTTCCCGATTCGACGATTTTACAGAACACTTCGAGGACATGGATATTCACGGTTTGCCTTCCATCACCTACGTGATTCAGCGCCGAGCGCTTCCTCATAGAGCTGGAGATACTCCTGGATCTCTCCTTCCCGGGAGAACTCCCGCTCGATCTTCTCATTCGCCTTCCTTCCCAGCTCCTGGCGGAGCCGAGGCTCGCGGATGAGCCTCTCGGCCTTTTCGGAGAACTCCGCCTCCGAACCGAAGAGCAAGCCATCGATCCCGTCTCGCACGACCGTGCGGTTCCCCTCGATGTCGGAGACCAGGACTGCCCGCTCGCGACTCATCGCCTCTAGGATACTGTTGGCCATTCCGCCTTCGGACAGGGACGAGTTGATCACCACGTCCACAGACCTGAGCATGGCGCACATCTCCTCATGAGAAACGGGCCCGAGGTAGAAGGCCCAGGCTCGGTCCTTCAGCGCCTCCTGCAGCCGAACCCCTTCCTCCGGCTCGATCACGGGTCCCACGAAGACAACCTTGATCTGCGGATAGCGTCTTCTGAGGGCTTCAAGTGGTGCAAGACAGAAGGTGACGTTCTTTACACGCCGGATCCCGGATGGGATGAAGAAGATCAGGTCATCCGGCGCGAACCCCAGTCGGCCGCGGAAGTCGAATGGGACCTCCTTGCACCGAACAGTCTGGCCGATCACTCGTATCCGACTTTTCACCTCGGGCAGTTCGCGCGCGATCTTCGCCCGCATCACGTCGTGGAAGACTACGATCCGCGTTGCCTGGTGAAGGATGTCGATGACCCCTGCTCTAAGCTCAGGATCGAAGAGATCGTTGTTGGCATCAGTCCCGGTGACGGTAAGGATGGATGGTATGCCCAATCGACCCGCGCCGTCCACCACGAGGCGGCCCGAGGCGGTGGCATGGAACCCGTGGACCAGATCGGGCTTGAATTCTTCCAACGCCTGGAGGATCTCCCCTGGCGAAGGGCCGTGCTCCAGGGACCAGACCTGGACCATCAGCCCCTGGTCGCGCAATCCTGACTCGATCCGCTGAACCGTGATCGAATTGCCACGGACGGAAGGAAAATAAAAGGGGGTGACGATGGCCAGTCGCATCTGTCGCATCAGCGGGGGACGAGTTCCCGGAGCACATTTCCCAACGCCTCGCCCCTCTCGCCCTTCATGATCTTGCCCACTTCGGTCTTGATGCGCTGCTCAATGCGGCCGAGCTGCGGCGTCACCACCGGGTTGGACGGTGTCCCGGTCACCTTGGCCTCCAGGGTGGCCTTTGCGACCCTGGCCGTCACGTCAAAGTCCAGGCTCTGATCGTGAAGGTTCATGCTCCCGGCGGCAAAGAGCTTGGCCCCCTCGCGTTGTAGGGACAGATCTCTGGTTCGCAATATGCCTCCATCGAGAGTCCAGTGGGCGCTGAGACGATCGAACTCGTTGAGCGTGGAAGAGATTCCCGCCCCTTTCAGGAGGGGATGGAAGGTCTGGGCCACCTTATCCAAAGGAGGATAGCCGGTGAGGCGCCCCCCCGTCACGATCAGCTCGCTCTGGCCAGAAGCCCTGGTGAGTGCCCCTGGCCCGGGCTGTCCGGAGAGTTCCACTCTCGAGTCCAGGGTCATGGTCCCGCGTAGCCTCCACCGCTCCTCGTGGAGCGCCTTCAGCAACGGTTCAGTCTGGACCCCCTCCAGGTGCGCGGTGATCGAAGTGTGTGACGGTTGCCTACGCCAGTCGAGTGCCGCATCGCCTGACAGACTCCCACCGTAGAACCCGCCTCGGAGTCGGTGAATGGTGAGGAGCCCTCCTGTATAGCGGAGCTCGCCCTCTGCAGGGGTTAGGACCAGCCCGCCCCAGTGGACAGCGCCGGACCGGAGTCGCCCCTCAACATGTGGCCCGGCAAAACGTTCAGTGTGAGGGGTGCCATCGCTGGAGCGGGACGCCACGATTCCGCGCTCGCCCCTGCGGCGGGGCGTGCTGGAGTGGCCCGTCCAAGAGCCCAACCCGGTCGCCATTGCCACCAAGGGTTCGACGGCGAGGTCCGGAGCGTTCAACTCGAAGTGGATCCTCGGCGCGTGCAGGTTCGCCAGGTGGAGGTGGCCGGTAACGGTCTGATTCCTCCAACGCAGGCTGGCCTCAGGCAGGTCGAGTGCCTCGCCGTCCCACCGCCCCTTCGCTCGTAGCCACGTCTTTTCCCCCAGCGCTTTGCTGGCTTCCTTTCCGAATGTCACGTCCAGATGCTGCAGATCGATATCGGCCTGCAGATCGAGGCGCGGCCACTCACCAACGGCCTTCCCTTCCAGATCGACAGTCCCACTGAACGCTGCGGCGGGGCCTGATAGGCCCAGGTACGACGCCAGTTGCGACCCCTCGAGTCCGCGCACCCTCAGTTGCGCCTCGATCGGCAGGCGATCTCCTTCCTGCGATCGCAAGCTCACGGTGAGGTCAAAGGAGCCGGACACCTCACCGGGCAAACGCCCGCTGGCATGGATACGAAGCGGGTTTAGGGGAAGCGGCGCAGGGGCGTCCAGGTTCAGATCCCGGATCTCCAGCCTGGCTGGATCATGGTTCTGTGTGGCGCTCTCGAAGAGGAGGGTGCCATCCCGGATGGTTAGCGCCCCCGCCACCAGGATTGGAAGAACAGGCTGTCCCCTGACCGATGGTGTTCCCTCGGGACGCCGAGGTTCAGCTAATGCCGGCCGCGCGGCCGGCCTGATCAGGTCTTCGAGGTTCCAGCCATCCTGCCCCATGGCTAACCGGATCCTCGGGCGTTCAATGCGAATGTCCCTGATCTGCAGCTCGCCTCGGAGGAGCGGGAGAAGCCTCAGGTTCACATCGAGGCGCTCCGCCTCGATGAAGGATCCTGACCACGGAGCCCGGTCGGCAACCACCAGCCCCCGGACTATCGCGCCGGGCCTGGGCAGGAGACGCACCCGCAAGCTCTGTGCCCTCACTTCCCGACTCAAGAGGTGACTGGCCCGGGCGGCGAGAAGGCTTCGATACCGTTCGGTATCTAGGAGGAGTGGGGCGCCAAGGAGTAAGGCCGCGAGCCCGGCGAGAGCCAGAAGCGACCCGAGCAGCAGGTTCCGCCGATGTCTCATCACGTTATCCACCCCCTCTGGGCGTTTCTCCCTGCAGGCGGGCGCGGAGCAGCTCGTTCACCGCCTTCGGGTTGGCCTTGCCCCGGCTGGCTTTCATCACCGCGCCGACCAGGAAGGTGAAGCTTTGTACCTTTCCCTTCCGATAGTCTGCCACCGGCCCCGGGTGCTGCGCCAGCACCGCCTCGACAATCCGGAGTAGCTCGTCCTGGTCGGAGATCTGTGTCAGTCCTTGCTCCTCGACAATAGTCTCGGCAGGCCTCCCAGTTCTGTACATCTCCTCGAACACCGTCTTAGCGATCTTGCCGCTGATGGTCCCACGCTGGAGCAAGGTGAGAAGGGCAGCGAGCTTTGCTGGCGGGATCGGGCTTTCGGTGATGTCTCGGCCCTCTTTGTTCAACTGGCCCAATAGCTCCACCATCACCCAGTTGCTGGCGGTCTTGGGCTCAGGGAACGCCTTGACCACCTCCTCATAGTAGCTGGCCAGGGGCCTGGAGGTGGTAAGGACGGCGGCGTCGTAATCCGGGATGCCATACTCCCGAACGAACCGAGTGCGACGCTCTCTGGGCAGCTCGGGCAGTGTTGCACGGACCTCATCGATCCATTCCTTCGAGATGGTCAGAGGAACCAGGTCTGGCTCGGGGAAGTAGCGGTAGTCGTGCGCGTACTCCTTACTCCGCATCGGGAGTGTCAACTCCTGCTGGGCGTCCCACAGCCGCGTCTCCTGAACGATCCGCCCCCCCTCCTCGAGGACCCGGACCTGCCGCTCGATCTCATAGGCCAGGGCTTTCTGAACGTGCTTGAAGGAGTTCATGTTCTTGACCTCGGCCCTGACCCCCAGCTCCTCCGTCCCGGCTCGCCGCACTGAGACGTTGGCGTCGCAGCGCAAGCTCCCTTCCTCCATATTCCCGTCGCAGACCTCCAGATAGACCAGGATCGCCCGGAGCTGACGGAGATACTCCGCTGCCTCCTCCGGGCTGCGGATGTCAGGCTCGCTGACGATTTCCATCAGCGGGACTCCACTTCGGTTGAAGTCCACGAGGCTGTAGTCGGCAGCCTGAAACGCGCCAGCGTGCAGGAGTTTTCCGACATCCTCTTCCAGGTGAAGGCGATGGATCCGGACCCGCTTCGTGAGCCCGTTCACCGGGAATTCGACCGCCCCCTGCCGGGCCAGGGGGAGTTCGTACTGAGAGATCTGGTAGTTCTTCGGCATGTCAGGGTAGAAGTAGTTTTTCCTGGCAAAGCGGCACCACTCGGCGATCTCACACCCCAGAGCGATCGCGGTCTTGATCGCGAACTCCACCACCAGTTTGTTCAGGACCGGGAGGACGCCCGGCATCCCCAGGCAGACCGGACAGGTCTGGCTATTGGGCGCGGCGCCGAAGGTGGCACTGCAGCCGCAGAAGATCTTCGACCGGGTTACGAGCTGGGCGTGCACCTCCAGCCCGATGACCGCCTCGTAGGTGGATGTTGTTGGCAATCGTCTGCTCCTTACGTCGCCTACGTCGTAGGGCGAATCGACTCCAGATAGGCGATGTATTTCTCGGAGAGACCATGTTCCTCGGCGCCGCTGATCAGCAGCCGTTTATATGGTTTTGAGGGAGGCATCTCGCGACCTGGGTTGGCCATCACATAGGCAAAAGCAGTGAGTGCCTTGCCCGAGGTGGTCTGCACCTGGACCTCCTTGGTGACGTAGAGATCGGGATAGCCTTCGTACTCGTCCAACACCTTTCGTTCGGCTTCACTGATCTCCCACACAACCCCCTCGACCTTCTTTCCGGGCACGTCTCGGATATTTGCGATCCCGCCGCCCCACATCCTGGAGCTGCCGGAGAAGACCAGCTCGTGGTCGGGGAGGACCGCCGCCGCCACAAATCTGGCCTTCTGGCAAAGCCGTTTCATCTGCACCCGTTCCATGTTGGAGCCGTAGGCGAAGTAGAGCATCTCGCTAATGCTTGCGGGGACGGGGACCACTACCCTTACGCCAGATGGCATGGGGCTCGAGTTTGAAAGACGTCGCCTTGCGATGTTTCTCGGTGATCTCCACTTCGAACCGCGCTTCCTGGCCGGGATCAAGTGCCGCGATCCTGACCGTCTGCTGCCCCAACTCGTGAGAGCGAGTCGGCCTCCGGCGGTGGGGCCGCGTGGCGCTGGCCGCGTCACCATAGAAGCGAACCACGATGACGATCTCCTCGGCTCGATCAGCGCTGACGTTCTTCACCGTGCCCTTGATGGTGTCGATCCACCGCTCCGAGTGGACGATCACCAAATCCTTGTTCGCCGCCGAGGCCGCGCATGGTGCCACGCTGACGACCAGGGCAAGGGCCATTCGGAGGTGTCTCAACCTTGTCCGCGGCGCCTCAGAGAGGGGCCTTGCGGCGGTGCCAGTCTGTCGCCTGCTCATACGCATGCGCCACTTTGAGGATCGTCGCCTCGTCGAATGGCTTTCCGATGAGTTGAAGCCCGATCGGCAGCCCGGCCTTGGTGAACCCGCACGGGATGGAGATGCCCGGAAGGCCCGCCAGATTGACCGAGATCGTGAAGATGTCGGAGAGGTACATCTGGAGCGGATCCTCAGTCTTCTCCCCAAACTTGAACGGGGGCGTCGGCGAGGTCGGGGTGGCGATTACCTCGCACCGTTCGAAGGCCTGCTCGAAGTCGCGACGAATCAGCGTTCGCACCTTCTGCGCTTTGAGATAGTAGGCGTCGTAATAGCCGGCTGACAGGGCATAGGTCCCGAGCATAATCCTGCGTTTGACCTCCGGACCGAACCCCTCCCGCCGAGTCTTTTGGTACATCTCCAGCAAGTCAGCAGGTTTCGAGATCCGGGTCCCATACTTGACCCCATCGTATCGGGCTAGGTTGCTGCTGGCCTCGGCGGTCGCCACCAGGTAGTAGGTCGCCACGGCATAGGGCGTGGAGGGGAGGGAGACCTTTTCCTGCTTCCCTCCCAACTCTTCTAGCGTCTGGATCGCCGTCCAAACTGCCGCCTCGACCTCGGGGTCCATCCCCTCGACAAAATACTCGTCGGGAATGCCAATGCGCATCCCTCGAATGTCCCCGGTCAACGCGGACGAATAATCAGGGACTGGCAGGTGTGCCGAGGTTGAATCGCACAGGTCGTGCCCGGCGATCGCCTGCAGCAGCAGGGCGCAATCGCGGACATCCTTCGCCAGGGGTCCGATCTGGTCGAGCGATGACGCGAAGGCCACCAGGCCGTATCGGGAGACCCGCCCGTAGGTCGGTTTCAAGCCCGCGATGCCACAGAAACTCGCCGGCTGCCGGATGGAACCGCCGGTGTCGCTGCCGAGGGCGCCGGCGCAGAGGTCGGCCGCTACCGCGGCGGCAGAACCGCCCGAACTGCCGCCGGGGACGCAGTCAAGCGCCCACGGATTCCGCGTCTGGAAGAAGGCCGAGTTCTCGGTGGAGGAGCCCATAGCAAATTCGTCCATGTTCGTCTTGCCCAAGAGGACCGCCTCTTGCGCTTTCAGGCGGTGGATCACCGTGGCATCATAAGGCGGCACATAGGGTTCCAGGATCTTCGATGAGCAGGTGGTCCGCACCCCTTTCGTGCAGAGGACATCTTTGATTGCCAACGGGATGCCGGCCAGCGGCGGCAGGACTCTGCCTGTGCCGACGGCGAGCTTCCGATCAACAGCCTCGGCCTGCTCAAGGGCCGCCTCCTCGGTCAGGGTCATGTAGGCCCTGACCTGTCCATCGAGCCGCGTGATCTGATCGAAAACTGAGCGGACGATCTCGGTTGAGCTAACCGCCCGCTTCCGGATCAGCTCCTGCATCTCGTGGATGGTTAGTCGGCAGAGTTCCACCGGGTCACTCCAGGATCCTCGGGACGCGGAGGAAGAGATCGTGCCGGTCGGGCGCATTGGCCAGGGCCTCCTCCTGCGAGAGGGAGGGCCGGACCTCATCCTCCCGGAAGACGTTCGTCATCGGCAGGACGTGGGAGGTCGGCTCGACACCGGACGTGTCCAGCTCATTCAGCTTGTCGATGTAACTCAGGATCGAGTCGAGTTGCGCCCGCATCCGCTCCTTCTCCTTCTCGGTTAACTCCAAGCGGGCCAGCCGGGCCACATGCTCGACTTCCTTGATCGTGATCTTCACGGCGTGTTCCCTTTCGGGCCGATCTGTCCGGCGTCACAGGTGTAACGGGGCCGACCCCTCGTGATAGCGGCCCTTCGCGCGACCGGTCTCGGTGGCCTTCAACCGCCTTCACCCGGTCGTCGATCGCTCGGTCGCCGCAGACCCTCCAAAGTGGTGGGCCGTCTTGCCATGGTACGGATCGGCCCCTTCCCAGGCCGGGTTGACGTGTACGTGGGCATCGGCGAGCCGGGGGATGTGATGAAGCAGTTCGTGCCGTACCTCTTCAGCGATCTGGTGTCCCTCGGCAACCGTCAAGTGCGGGGCGACCTGGATCGCGAGCTCGATCATCATCCGATGTCCGATCCAGCGAGCTCGAACCTCATCCACCCGCTGCACACCAGCGGTCGCCCCCGCGACTCGCTCGATCTGCGCCACCGTTTCCGGCTCGATGGCATCCATGATGCGGGCGAAGACCTCCCGACCGGCGTCCCACGCGATGTACAGAATCACCGCGCTGATCAGGAGCCCCATCAGTGGATCGGCCCAGGGGAAGCCCAAAAACACCCCAAGGATGCCGAGGAAGGCCCCGACAGAGGTCAGCGCATCGGCGCGGGAGTGTTGGCCATCGGCGACGAGGGCCGCGCTTCCAATCGCTTTCCCCACCCGGATCTTGTAGATGGCGACAAGCTCATTGCCAAACGCGCCGATCAGGGCAGCCGCCATCCCGAGTCCAAGGTGTGTGGTCGCGGTCTGGCTGTACCACTTCTGCTCCGCCGCATAGGCTGCGATGGCAGCGCTGGCAACGATAAACAGAATGACCGTCACTCCGGCAATGTCCTCCGCGCGGGAGTAGCCGTAGGTGAACCGGCGATTTGCCTGACGGCGCGAGAGGGCAAAGGCGATCCAGATAGGGATGGAGGTGAAGACATCTGCCAGATTGTGGATGGCGTCGGCCAGGAGCGCCGCGCTCTGACCGATCAACACCACGGCGATCTGCAGGGCGAAGGTCGCCAAAAGTCCCACGCTGGAGACCACAAGGGCCCTGATTCCGCGATCCAGGCTTGATAGACCCGCCGAACCGTGACCGTGACAGTGCCCGCCCGGGGCGTGAGAACCTGCGCCAGCCATCACAGAACCCCCCTATCCCTGTTCCAACTGGGCATACTTCACGAGCAGCTTCTTTTCGCCGACGCCATTGAACTGCACGACCACTTTCAGATTGTCCCCGCTGCCACTCCGTTCCCGTATCACCCCGACCCCAAAGTCGGGATGCCGGACTCGAGCCCCAGGATAGAGGCGATCGATGAACGCCTCGTCCTCTTGGGATCCCGGGTTCATCGTAGATCGTTCATAGAAAGGGAGATCTTCCGCACCCGTATGCTGGGCCTCGAGCACATGGCTTCCCCACCGGTCTCGGACTTCCAGGACTTCCGATGGGATTTCATCCAGGAATCGCGACGGAAGGTTAAAACTCTGGTTTCCGTAGAGGCGTCGCTGCCGTGCCGACGTCAGGTAGAGCCGCCGCTTGGCCCTGGTCATGCCAACGTAGCACAGTCGGCGCTCTTCCTCTAACTCCCTCTCGTCGGCCATGGCATAGGCGTGAGGGAAGATCCCTTCCTCCATCCCGACCATGAAGACCGTTGGGGACTCCAGCCCTTTAGCCATATGGAGGGTCATGAGCGTCACCGCGCCCCGGCCTTCGGCGTACTCGTCGATGTCGGCGCTCAGGGCGACGGAATCGAGGAACGCCTGGAGGCCTCCCTCCTCGCTGCGTTCCACGAACTCCTGCGCGGCCGTCACAAGCTCCTTCAGGTTCTCCAGGCGGCTCTGCGCCTCTGGCGTCCCCTCGGCCTGAAGCTCCTCGGCATACCCGGACGCGGTAATCAGTTCCGCGATCAGCTCCGGAAGCGGGACGATTCCCGATTTCTCCCGGGCCTCCTCGATGAGTCGGAGCAACCCCTCCATCACCCCCCGTTGCTTGGGTGTGAGGAGCTTCTCCCGCACGGCCCGCTGGCAGGCCTCCCAGATCGTGGTCTTATCCTGGATCGCAACGAGCTCGAGCTTCGCCACCGTCGCCGGTCCGATCCCACGCGCCGGCGCATTGACGATCCGCTTGAAACTGATGATGTCGAAGGGGTTGACCACCCACCTCAAATAGGCCAGAAGGTCCTTGATCTCTTTCCGCTCGTAGAAGCGGAGCCCGCCCACGATGACGTACGGGATCAAGGCCTGCCGCAATGCCTCCTCCAAAACCCGGGATTGGGCGTTCGTCCGGTAGAGAATGGCGTAGTCGTCATACCGCGATCCATCATCGGCCACCTGGCTTTTGATCGTCCCGACCGCAAACAGGGCCTCATCTGCTTCGTCGAGGCAACGGTACAGAACGATCGGGTCTCCCGCCTCGTTCTCGGTCCAAAGAGTTTTCCCCTTCCGGCCAATGTTGTGGGCCACCACGCCCCCCGCAGCGTCGAGGATCCGCTGGGTGGATCGGTAGTTCTGTTCTAGGCGGATCACGGCGCAGCCGGGATGGTCCCGCTCGAAGTCCAGGATGTTGTTCAGGTCGGCACCTCGCCACTTATAGATCGACTGGTCGTCGTCACCCACCACGCAGAGATTCTCGTGTTTGCTGGCCAGCAGGTGGACCAGCCGGTACTGGGCGTGGTTCGTGTCCTGGTACTCGTCCACCAGGATGTAGCGCCAGAGGTCCTGATAGGCAGCTAGCACCTCGGAGTGCTGCTCGAAGAGGCGCACCGTCCCCATCAGCAGATCGTCGAAGTCAAGGGCCTGCAATCCCTCCAGCCGCTCCTGATACATGCGATACAACCTGGCGGTCCGCTCCTCCATGTGGTCATTGGCGACCAGCGCATACTCTTCGGGGGAGAGTAGCTCGTTCTTGGCGCGGCTGATGCGGGAAAGGACTGTGCGAGGGTTGAGGGTGCGCTCGGACAGGCCAAGGGCACGCAGACAATCCCGCATCAGGCTCAACTGATCGCCCTCGTCATAGATGATGAACGAGCTCCTGAGGCCGATGGCCCCGCCATGCTTCCGGAGAACCCGAACGCAGGTGGAGTGAAACGTCCCGACCCACACTCTCAGGCCATCCCTTCGACCGGGCTCAGGGCAGGCTGGCTCGAGGAGGTCCGCCACCCGCCGCCTCATTTCATCGGCCGCCTTGTTCGTAAAGGTGACGGCCAGGATGTTCCAGGGTGGGCCCCCGCAGTAGCCGATCAGGTAGGCGATCCGCCTGGTGATCACCCGAGTCTTGCCCGATCCGGCTCCTGCCAGGACCAGAAGCGGTCCTTCGGTATGCAGGACTGCCTCTTCTTGTCTGGGATTCAGATCGGCTAAGATCGCGTCAGCTCTCACTTCAGCATGGTTCTCCATCGATTGGCACATACCGCTCAACTGTAATCTGGGAGGAGGGTCTTGTCAAAGAAAAACCCCCCGTGCTGCGTCCTCGGACGGAGGGTTCGGAGGTCGATGTTCCAGGTTTGTGGGGATTAAGCGTCTCTATTCAACCTGGAACCCGGCACTTGGAACTTGGAGCTTTTTTTACTCCACCGTCACGCTCTTAGCCAGGTTGCGGGGCTGGTCCACGTCGCATCCCTTCCTGACGGCGATGTGGTAGGCAAGGAGTTGAAGGGGAACGACGAGGAGCAGCGGCGTCAGGTGGGCGGAGGTGCGGGGGATGCTCACAAGATGGTCGGCTTTTGCCATCAGGCGAGGATCGGTTTCATCGGAGACGGCGATGACGATCCCGCCTCGGGTCTTGACCTCCTCAATATTCCCCAATACCTTCTCGAAGGTCTTGTCTTTTGGGGCGAGGAAGACCACCGGCATTTCTTCGGTGATCAGGGCGATGGGACCGTGCTTCATCTCTCCGGCCGGGTAGCCCTCGGCGTGGATGTAAGAGATCTCCTTCAGCTTCAGGGCGCCCTCCAGGGCGATCGGGTAATTGATGCCGCGACCCAGGTAGAGGAAATTGGTGGCGGTGTGAAAGCGCGCGGCCAGTTGTTCCAGCTCGGGATCCAGGCGGAGGACCTGCTCCAACTGCTGCGGCAGGCGGACCAGCTCCCCGAGCAACTCCTGGGATCTCGCGCCATCGATGCGGCCCCTGGCCCGGCCCAGGGCTAAGGCAAGCAGGTACAGGGCAGCTAGCTGGGAGGTGAAGGCCTTGGTCGAGGCGACGCCGATCTCCGGGCCGGCGTGGGTGTACAAGACGCCATCGCTCTCCCGACTGAGCGTGGAGCCCACCACGTTGCAGATGGCGAGGGACTTACAGCCGCGGCGATGGGTCTCGCGGAGGGAGACCAACGTGTCGAGCGTTTCGCCGGACTGGCTGATCGTCACGATCAACGTCCCTTCATCCAGGATCGGGTCGCGGTATCGGAACTCGGATCCGTAGTCTACCTCGACCGGGATTCGGACCAGCTCCTCGAGGAGGAACTTGCCGACCAGCCCCGCGTGCCACGAGGTCCCACAGGCCACCAGGATAATCCGTTTGATCGCCGGGAGCGTGTCGTGGAGCGGCTCTAGCCCCTCCAGGTAGAGGTGGCCGGTGTCCAGGGAGAAACGGCCTCGGATGGTGTCCCGGAGCGCCCGGGGCTGCTCGTAGATCTCCTTGAGCATGAAGTGCTTGTACCCGCCCTTCTCGGCCATGATGGGCGTCCAGAGGATCCTCTGGACCTTTTTCTCGACCGGCTCTCCGGCCAAGGTCGTGACGCTCACGCCGTCGAGGGAGAGGACCACCACCTCCTCGTCGTCCAGGAAGAGAACATTGCGGGTGTGGGAGAGGATGGCGGGGACGTCGGACGCGATGAAGAACTCCCCCTCGCCCAGCCCCACCACCAGTGGGCTCCCGTTCCTGGCCGCCACCAGCCGGTGCGGATCGCCACGCCAGAGGATCCCCAGCGCGTAGGAGCCGACGACGCTGGCCAGGGCGCGACGCACGGCGATCTCCAAGTCTGGCGTTTCCTGAAGCTGCTTCTCGATCAGGTGGGCCAAGACTTCGGTGTCGGTCTCCGATTTGAAGCGATGTCCCTCGTGCTGGAGCTTTTCTTTCAGGGCGAGGTAATTTTCAATGATGCCGTTGTGGACCACGACGACATCGCCCGTGCAATCGCTATGGGGATGGGCGTTCTCCTCGGTAGGCCGGCCATGGGTGGCCCAGCGCGTGTGTCCGAGGCCGACCGCTCCCGAGAGGTCACGGCCCCACAGCGTGTTCTCCAACTCCTTGATCTTGCCCACGCTGCGATAGATGACCACCCGGTCCCGCTGGAGAATGGCCAGGCCTGCGGAATCGTAGCCCCGGTACTCCAGTCGCTTTAACCCCTCCAGAAGGACCGGCACGACCTTCTTCTGTCCGACGTACCCCACGATGCCGCACATCACCCTACCTCTTCTGTTGTTTGGCCCGCACGTCGGCGGCGCGGCCAGGCTTGTTGACCTGCTGCGCCCGACCCAATGCCAGCGCGTTGGCCGGCACGTCCTCAGTAATAGTGGAGCCGGCGGCGATGATGGCGCCTCGGCCAACCGAAACCGGCGCCACAAGGTTGGTGTTGCTCCCGATGAACACGTTGTCCTCAATGATGGTCCGGTGCTTGGCAAAGCCGTCGTAATTACAGGTGATGGTTCCGGCGCCGATGTTGACCCGCTCCCCCATGCTCGTGTCGCCGATGTAGGTCAGATGCGGGACCTTGGAGCCCTCACCGATCACCGACTTCTTCACCTCCACGAAATTGCCGACCTTGACGTTTCGCTTCAGCGTCGCCTGGGGCCGGAGGTGCGCGTACGGCCCGACCTGACACCCATCGCCGATCTCGCTTTGCTGGACGATGCAGCCATCGAGGATGACGGTGCCGTCGCCGATCTTTGTATCGCGGATTCGACAGCCCGCGTGGATTGTGGTCCCCTCGCCGATCAAGGTCCGCCCTTCAAGGGTGATGTTGGGGTAGAGGATCGAATCGGGACCGATGCTGACAAGAGGGCCGATGTAGGTACGTTCGGGGTCGAGGAGGGTGACCCCCTCCGCGAGGAGCCGTTCGGCGGTCTTGCGCCAGAGCAGACGATGGACCGTGGCCAGTTCGGCCCGGGAGTTGACCCCTTGCACCTCGTCAGGATCGGCCGCGCGGTGGGCCTGCACGCGCCCCCCACCCTTCCGGAGCAGGGCCACCACGTCCGGCAGGTAGAGTTCACCCTTGACCGCAGAAGGACGGATCGCCTGGAGGGCCTTGAAGAGGGGGACCGCATCAAAGCAATAGAGGCCGGCGTTGATCTCATGGATCTCAAGCTCCTGCGGCGTGGCCTCCGGCTCCTCGACGATCCGAAGCAGCTCTCCTGTTTCGCTCCGCATCACCCGCCCGTAGCCGGCGGCCTGGGCCACCTCCGCCGTGAGGACGGTGGCCTGCGCCTGCGCCTGTCGGTGGGCTCGAACGAGGTCCTCGAGGGTCTTCGGGGTTAATAGCGGGGTGTCACCCGAGAGAACCAGGAGATCGCCGTCGAAGCCAGAGAGGGCCTCCTGGGTCTGGAGAAGCGCGTGACCTGTCCCCCGCTGCTCTCGTTGGGGGACGAATTCGATCGCCTCCCCCGCCAGCGCAGCTTGCACCCGCTCCGCCTGGTATCCGACGATGACCAGCGTCCGCTTCGCGGCAACGCCACGGCACGCCTCCACGACGTACGCGATCATCGGCAGACCGGCCACCTGATGGACCACCTTGGGGAGCCTCGAGCGCATCCTGGTCCCCTGGCCCGCAGCTAATATCACCGCGCACAGCTCTTTCACCTGCTGATCTCCCCCATTCTCTGAAGACTCACCTCGCTCCTTGATTCACATCGCCTAGCTCGGTCCGAATCCGTTTTCACGCAGATAAAGGCGCCACGCGCTGGCCTGATGATACCATACCTTCGGCCGCTGGAATACGATTTCCGACCCTTCGCCGGCCCTATTATCGGCTGAGCAGCATCACCCCTTCTTCCTGGTCGATCTCCACCTTGAACTGATTCAGGAAGCTCATTCCGAGAAGACCGCCGACGGTGGGAGGGAGGTTTGGCACATCGTGGATGATCGCATCGACGCTCCTGACCTCCGCGTCGCCGATCTGGATCAGGTCCACCTGGATCAGGGATGCCTCAAAAGATCCCGAGGCGCTCTGAACGGTCACGAGAGTGGACACCGGACTCGCGGTCAGACCAAGGCGGTCAGCCGTCGCCTTGGTCAGCACACAGAGGGTGGCCCCGGTATCGACGAGGAAGAGGGTCTCCACCTGCTCGTTGACGCGACCGCGAACAAAGATCGCGCCGCCTCGCTGCACGATCGGGACACCGACGGCCATGGCGGTTGGTGCGCGGGGTGCCGCGCCGGCCAAGACAATCCAGACTTTGTTCAGCCGGCCGGCCCGCACGAGGATCAGGCGTTTGTCATCCGGGAAGCCCTGCTGACTGACGGTCATGCGGTAGTTGCCAGGCGGCACATTATGAAAGGCGAAGCGGCCGGCCGCGTCGGTGGTTACGCTCCCGAACCCCTCCAGGCTCACCACCGCACCTACCAGCATTACGCTGTTACTAGAAAGGACCAGACCCGTCAGCGTCTCACTTGATGCCGCGCCGGTTGCCAGGCCCAGGCAGATTGCAGAAGCGAGGAGTCCTGCGGCAAGGGTCAGGGCAGTTTGCCAAGTCCGAGCACGCCGCCTCACATCAGGGCCTCTCGTACGCCGAGTGTGCGCAGGGCCGCTGAGATGATAAAGAGAGAGCCGGTGACGACAACGGCATCGTCGGGGTCGGCCACCGTCCTGGCCAGCGCGATCGCCTCTGCCACATCCTCCAGGATCTCGAGCTTCGGACAGAATCGTTCGGCCTCCACCAGGCCGCGCGGGTCGGCGGCGCGCTCGCTCTCCGGACGTGTGAGGATGACCCGCTTGGCCAGTGGCCCCAACTCTTGTAGCATCGCGGTCCAGTCCTTATCTTGGAGCACGCCGAAGACCAGGATCAGGCGACCGGCAAACCGCTGCTCCTCGAGGAAGGCCCGCAGAGCCTTGGCACCCGCCGGGTTGTGAGCGCCGTCCAGAATCACAGGAGGATGACCGGGGAAAAGCTGTAGGCGGCCAGGCCACCGCGTCCGGCGCAGCCCTTCGCGGATCGAACTCTCCGGAATTGTGGCGCCTCGCGCCCGGAGTAGCCGAGCTGCGGTGAGGGCGGTCACGGCATTGGTGACCTGATGCCGGCCGAGCAGGCGGATGTCAAACTTCTCGGTCGCTTGCCCTGCCTGGGCCACGACGAACTGCTGCCCCGACATGTCGGACTCGCTGATCTCCCAGTCGCACGTAGCGCGGGCATTGAGGAGGGTTGCGCCCCGAGTTCGACAGACCTCGGCGATGACGGCCAGGGCCTCTGGTGCATCGGCGGCGGTGACGACTCGCCCTCCTTCTTTCACGATCCCCGCTTTCTCTACCGCGATGGCCTCAAGAGTCTTCCCAAGATAGTCCTCATGCTCCAGGGCGATATTGGTGATGACCGCCACCTCGGGGTCGAGGACGTTTGTGGCATCGAACTGTCCCCCCAGTCCTACTTCCACCACCGCGTAGTCCACCTTGCTCCGGACGAAGTACAGGAAGGCGAAGGCGGTCGTGAGTTCGAAGAAGGGGGGGGGGGAAACGACGGGGGGTGCGACGTGTGAGGGGCGGGGGTCAAAGTGCGAGGTGCGGGGTGCGAGGTCCGGGGTGCAAGGAAGTGGGAAGAGATCGGCGACGACAGAATGGAGCTCACCGGTGAGGCGGGCGACGTCTGCATAGGCGATGGCCTGCCCATCCACCCGGATCCGTTCCGTGAACTCCAGGAGATGCGGTGAGGTATATAGGCCGACCCGGTAGCCGGCAGCCTTGAGGATCGAGGAAAGAAATGCGGCGGTAGACCCTTTACCGTTGGTCCCGCCGATCAGGATGGACGGAAAACGACGGTGTGGATCGCCCACGGCCTCCAGGAGGCGGCGGATGTTCTCGAGACCCAGCTTCACGCCGAAACGCTGGAGCCCGTAGAGGTAGGCAATCGCCTGGGAATAGGTCACTGAGAGCTCGCGTGAGCCATTCGGTCAGAGGGCATTCAGCGACTGAGACGCCTACTCGAGGTGCCACAGTGCCATCGAGCAAATCGAATTACTTGGCGCAGCGGAACCCAAGGTCACTGATGCGCCGATAGATATGACCCGCTGCCGTCCGGCGGGTCGTCCGAGCTTGCCAAAGGGGATGATACCAACTGCCGCCGCGCTCAACGCGACTGCCTCTGCCGTTGAGATCTTCCCGACCGTCGTGCGGGTCATACGGATACGGCTCGTAAAGGGATGACGTCCATTCCCAGACATTGCCGGCCATATCCATGGACCCATAGGGTGATGCTCCCTTGGGAAGGCTTCCGACGGGCGTGGTTCCTGCCGTGTACCCGACGTTAGCCCGTTCTGCTTCGAAGCTGTTGCCCCATGGGTATCGTCGGCCATCGCCGCCGCGGGCCGCCTTTTCCCATTCGGCCTCGGTCGGCAGGCGCTTGCCAGCCCATCGGCAGTACGCAACCGCCTGCTGCCAACTGATAATCGTCACCGGTAGGTTGGCCTTTGTGGGGTTGTCGTATCCGCGCCCGATCGGCCGCGTGCAGGACCCTGCCTCGATGCAGCGGAGGTAGCGGGCGTTCGTTACCTCGAATTTGTCGATCACGAATGCTCCCACGAAGACCTTTGAAGGCGGCTTCTCGTTGTCGTCGGCCTCCGGGTCGTCCGAGCCCATGATGAACTCGCCGGCGGGGACGGATACCATCTCGACATCGTCGTTCGGCGACATGGCGACTCCAGGCCCGCCCACGCCGGGGACCGCCTGCAGCGGAGACCCGACGCCCATTCCCAACGCCACCCCCCACATGAGGGTCAGTCGAGCCATCCTCCTCGCGGGTGTGCCAACGTGAGCGGTGCAAAGGATCGCTGTTCTATTCCGTTTTCCATCTCGCCAAGCCGCAGGGAATGCCAAGGGGCGTGCTGCAGGCCGATGGGCCGCCTCAAGCAGGCCGGCGGTCGCCTTCCGCGAAGAAGTCTAGGAGCTTGGTCGGCACCTCGCGGAACTGCCTTCGATCGACGATGAGATCCACGAATCCATGTTCCTGAAGGAACTCGGCCCGCTGAAAACCTGGGGGCAACGTCTGGCGGATTGTGTCCTGGATGACCCGTGGACCGGCGAAACCGATAAGGGCGTTGGGCTCGGCGATGATGATGTCTCCCAGCATCGCGAAGCTGGCCGTGACTCCACCCGTAGTCGGATCAGCGAGGAGGGAATGTACGCAATACCTGCACGCCCCAGCCGTGCAAGGGCGGCGCTGGTTTTCGCCATCTGCATCAGGGAGAGGACACCCTCCTGCATCCGGGCGCCGCCCGAGCAGGAGACCAGAATCAACGGCGAGCGGGTGGTGATGGCCCGTTCGACCGCCCGGGCGATCTTTCCCCCTACGACGGAGCCCATGCTTCCACCCATGAAGAAGAATTCCATGACGCCGACGACCACCCGGTGCCCGCTGATGGTCCCGACCCCACTCAGGAAGGCGTCCTCTAATCCTGTCTCTTTTTTGGCCAGTTTTACGCGCTCGGGGTACGCTTTGGAATCCTTGAAGCCGAGCGGATCGAGCGGCCGAAGCCGGGCATCGATCTCTTGGAAAGTCTCGGGATCGAGTAGGAGCTGGACCCACTCGCGGGAGCCGATGCGGAAATGGCGCTGGCACTTTGGGCAAACGTGGCTATTTCGTTCGACCTCGCGCTTGTAGAGGATCTCCTTGCAACTGTCGCACTTGATCCAGATCCCTTT
>OBEQ010609808.1_pt1 | contig 34436 bp, 36 predicted proteins | sample 1670901 | NCBI WGS metagenome assembly OBEQ01 (sample SAMEA104232315, study PRJEB22302) | groundwater metagenome | biome: forest; feature: aquifer; material: groundwater | place: USA | collected 2011-08-07 | depth 5.4 m | reverse complement strand
GCATCTCGTCGTAGCTGATCTCCTCGATCTTCTGGGCGGTTTTGACGATGCGCGGGTCGGCGCTGTAGACGCCATCAACGTCGGTGTAGATCTCGCACTTGTCGGCCTTGCAGGCCGCGGCCAGCGCGATGGCCGTGAGGTCGGAACCGCCCCGGCCAAGCGTGGTGATCTGGCCATCCTCGTTGATGCCCTGGAATCCGGCCACGATGACGACCTTGCCGTCCTTCAGGTCCTTCAGGATGGGCTTCGGATTCATCTTCTTGATCTTGGCCTTGGTGAAGACCTCGTCGGTGAAGATGCCGGCCTGCGCGCCCGTGTAGGAAACCGCCGGCACGCCGATGGCATGCAGCGCCATGGCCGTCAGCGCGATCGTCTCCTGTTCGCCGATGGCCAGCAGCATGTCCATCTCCCGCGTGTCAGGGCGGTCCGTGATGGCCTTGGCGCGGGCGATGAGCTCGTTGGTCACGCCGGAACGCGCCGACACGACAATCACGAGGCTGTGCCCCTCCGCCCGGGTCGCCTGGATGCGCCGGGCCACATTCTTGATGCGGTCGACGTCACCCACCGAGGTGCCGCCGTATTTCTGGACGATTAGGGCCATGGTGGAACCCGCCTAAATGGCCTGCCGGGGCGCCTCTTGGCAAGACGCGAGTGCGGACAGCACGTCATAACCCTGGCCAGCGTGCGCTTACCAGCAGATGCAACCACGGCCTGACTGGTAGCATGGACTACCGGTTGGATATCGGCGACGAAGCGCTGACGCAATTGCGCACGTTGTCCAAAGAGCAGCGCCGCCGGATCGGTCAGCGGCTCGATGCACTCCAACACGGCCTGAAGGGTGACGTGAAGAAACTCGCTGGTCAGGCTGGCAAATATCGCTTGCGGGTCGGCGATTTCCGGGTCCTCTTCACGCTGGAAAAAGACTTGGTCTTCGTTCATCAAGTGAAGGACAGAAAAGATGCCTACCGCGATTAAACGTCCCGCCCGCGCCAAGCCCTCGCTGCATCGCCTGAGCGCCGAACTGGCGCGTCTGCGCGCCCGCGTGGAAGACTTGGAGGATCTGCGCGATCTCAACACCGCCATAGCTCGCAACGCAGGCAAACCCGGCGTCCCCTGGACACAGGCCAAGAAAGCACTCGGTCTCGCCTGAGCGACGGGCTTCCGATCCTGAGGGAACGGTCATCCGTTGCACGAACAGCACGCTGAGTTTCCTAACGAGCGTTCCGGGGCGGTGGTAGTCCGGCCCCCGCGGCGTTGATCTCGAGCAGCGACGTGGCGAAGCACGCGGCGCCGAAGCCGTTGTCGATGTTCACCACAGCCACGTTGGGCGCGCAGGAATTCAGCATCGCCAGCAACGCGGTCAGCCCGCCGAATGCCGCGCCGTAGCCGACGCTGGTCGGCACGGCGATCACCGGCGCGCGCACCAGGCCGGCAACCACGCTCGGCAGCGCTCCCTCCATGCCAGCGCAGGCGATGATCACGGCGGCATCGGTCAGGGCGGCATGCTGGCCGAGCAGGCGGTGCAGGCCGGCCACGCCCACGTCGTGAATGCGCACCACCGTGGCCCCGAGCAATTCCGCCGTGACCGCCGCCTCCTCCGCGACCGGAAGGTCGCTGGTTCCGGCGCTAAGCACGGCGATTTTTCCCGGCAAAGCGCGTGCGGCTTGCTGGCGCAGCGTGACGGCCCGCGCGACCGGATGATGAACGGCGTCCGGCAGGCGGACACAAACCGCGGCTGCGGCCTCCGGGGTGACCCGGGTGGCCAGCACGTTGCCTCCGTTCCGGACCATCGCCTCAAAGATCGCCAAGACCTGCTCGTTCGATTTCCCGGCGGCGTAGATTACTTCCGGCCGGCCGGTGCGCAACGCGCGGTGATGGTCGATCTTCGCAAACGCCAGATCCTCGTAGGGCATCCGCGCCAGCCGTCCCATCCCCTCCTCGGGCGTGGTCTTCCCCTGCTGGATCGCCGTCAGCAGTTGCAGGAGCGCCTCCGGGTTCATGGCGACTCCTTTCGATAGGCCTGGAGGGCGGTTTCGATGACTCGTTTCAGCGGCACGCCCCGGGCCTCGGCGAGGCGCCGGCAGTCCTCGAATTCGGGCGCGGCGTTGACCTCGGCTCCGCGATAGCGGCCGACCTTGATGCGGACCGGGCCCCAGGGCGTCGCGGCCGTCACGTGGCTGCGTTCGAGGATCACGCGCCGCTCCTCCCGCATGCGCAGCCCGAGCGTGCTGGTCTCGCGAAAAAGCAGTTCCTCGAGTCGGGACGCGTGCTGCCGGTCGGTCAGGATCGTCAGCAACGTGCCGTGCCGGTTTTTCTTCATCAACACGGAGGTGCTCATGACGTCGAGCGCACCCAGCGCCAACGCCCGCTCAGTGACATGCGCCACCACCTGCGGATTGAGATCGTCGAGGACGGTTTCCATGACGGTCACCATGTCCCCGGCGGCGGGCGCGTCCGTGGCTTCGCCAACGCTGAGCCGGAGCACATTGGGAAGTCCCGGTGGATTCCGCGTGCCGGCGCCGTAACCGATGGCCGACACGCGCATCGCCGGGACCGGGCCGAAATCACAACCGAAGGCACGGACAAGCGCGGCTCCCGTCGGCGTGACCAGTTCCATCAGCGGCCTGGCCGAATAAGTGGGGACGCCCTTGAGCAACTCCGCCGTGGCCGGCGCCGGAACCGGGTAGCGACCATGCGCGCATTGCACCGTGCCTCCGCCGACGTTCAAGGGGGAGCCATACCACCGGTCGATGCCGAGCGCGTGGGCCGCGGCGGCCGCGAGCACGATGTCGACGATCGAATCGACCGCGCCGACCTCGTGAAAATGCAGCGACTCCACCGGCACCTGGTGGATTTTCGCCTCGGCCGCGCCCAACAGATCGAAGGTGCGCAGCGCCGTCGCCCTGACCGTTTCATCCAGCCGCGCCCGGCCGATGATTTCCCTGATCGCACTCAACGAGCGGGCGGCATCATGAGTGTGGCCGTGGGGCCCGTGGTCGTGATCATGCGGCGGATGGACGTCGTGGGCGGCATGGGTGTGCGCCCGCTCAGCCGGCTGCCCGTCGACGATGACCTCCACTTTCAACGCGTTGATGCCGCTGCGATCCACCGGCGTGATCGTCAGCGTGGCCCCGAGTCCCAATCCGGCGGCCGTTTCCTGCAGCAGCGCCGCCGGGACACCGGCCTGCACCAACGCCCCCAGCAGCATATCGCCGCTGATCCCGGAAAATCCCTCAAGATAGGCGATGCGCATGGGAGGTGGCCTCGAGGGGTTCGGACAGCCTGGCATTCATGGAACCGGAGCGGAATCCCTCACAGTCGAGGGTGACATAGAGAAATCCGAGCGCCTTGAAGGCGGTCGCGAACGTGGCGAGCATTTCCGGAGTCGCCGCGGCGGCGAGTTCCGAGCGGTCGATTTCGATCCGTGCGATTTCCCCGTGATGGCGGACGCGAAACTGGCGGAAGCCCAGCTCGCGCAGCCGCTCCTCGCCCGCTTCGATCTGTTGCAGGCGCTCGCGCGTGACCGGACGGCCATACTCCACGCGGGACGACAGGCAGGCCGAGGCGGGCTTGTCCCAGACTTCGAGCCCGGCCTGCCGCGCGAGATCGCGGATGTCCTGCTTGCTCAGGCCGGCATCGGCCAGCGGAGCCAGCACGCCTTGTTGCCGCGCGGCATCCTGGCCGGGGCGAAAATCACCGCGATCGCTCGCATTCATGCCATAGGCCAGGTGCTGGAATCCCAGGCGCGCGCGGACCTGTTCCATCACCGTGAAAAGTTCCTGTTTGCAGTGGAAGCAGCGCTGGGCGTCATTCTTCGCATACGCCGGGTTGTCGAGCTCGTTGGTCGAGATCACATCGAGCGGGATGTCGTGGCGCCGGGCAAAGGCGATGGCGTCCGCCAGGTGGCGCCGGGCCAGCGAGGGCGAATCGGCAATGACCGCCCGCATCCGCGCTCCGAGCACCTGCCGGGCGCTCCAGGCCAGGTAGGCGGAATCGACGCCACCCGAATAGGCGACCAGCACGCCGCCGAGTTCCCGCAAGCGCTCGTCGAGCCGGCGGCGTTTCGGGGGCGATTCGGATGTGTTCATGGAATACGGCCTTCGAGTTAGTGCACCGGGCGCGCATTCGCAAGCAGCCAGGCCGGGCGGTCCTTGCCGGGCATCGGGCGCAACGGTCAGGATTCCCCCGGCGGCTTCCGGGCGAATTTGTTCTCGGTGCCGTTCAGCAGGCGCGTGATGTTTTTCCGGTGCCGGACGATCACGAAGAGTCCGATCAGCGTGACGACGATGTTCAACGGCAGCGGATTGCCCCGCAACCAGCTCGCCAGCGGCACGGCAATCGCCGCCAGGATGGAGCCGAGCGAGACATACCGTGTCGCGTAGAAGGTCACGGTCCAGACCGCCGCCCCGATCAGGCAGGACAGCGGCATGAGCAGGAACACACCGCCGGCCGCCGTCGCGACCCCTTTGCCGCCCCTGAACCGCGTGAACATGGAAAACGAATGGCCCAGGATGGCGCCAATGACGCCCGCCAGCCCCAGCAGCCGCCAGCTCTGGCCGGCAATCACGGCAGCCCCGCCCTGCCCGAAATCGGCGGACATGCTCAGCCCGGTGTAGGACAGGAGGCTCCAGGACGATGCCAGCGCGCCCTTGAGCACATCCAGGGCGAAAACCGTGTTGCCCGCCTTCGCGCCGAGCACGCGCTTGACGTTGGTCGCCCCGGGATTGCCGCTGCCGGCCTTGAAGATATCGACGCCGTGAGCCTTCGCGACGAGATAGCCGAAGGGCAGCGATCCCAGCAGATAGCCCACCGCGCCGGCCAGGATCATCGCCCAGTTCATGGGTGGTCGAGGGCCTGTGCACAGGCCGCAGGGAAACCCGTTCCCGCCCCCGCGGGATCAGAATGCCAGAGGAATAATCTCAAGGAAAGACGGCCGGTCATCAGAGGTTGACCACCACAGCCTGTTTGATGGCGCGATGGCTGGTCAACTCCTTAAGGGCCGCCTCGGAGGGCTGGCTGTCGAGATTCAGGACGCAGAGCGCCGTGCCGCCGGCATTGTTCCGGCTCAAAGACATGGCGGCAATGTTCACCTTGTCGCGCCCCATCAGCGTGCCGACCATGCCGATGATGCCGGGCTCGTCGTGATTCTCGTAGATCAGCAGCGCACCGGACGGAGCCGCCTCGACTTCGCGGCCATTGAGGGCCACGAGCCGCGGATTGTTGGCCTTGCCGAGCAAGGTGCCCGCCGCCGAAACCGTGACCCCATCCGCCTGGACCGCCTCGATGAGGATCAGGTCCGAGTAGTCGGCGTCGCTGTTCGATTTGATGGTCTCCACCTCCAGGCCGAGCCGCTGCATGATCGTCGGGGCATTGATGAAATTGAGGCCCTCGCCGCTGATCCGCTGCAGAAACCCGCGCTGGACGGCGCGCGTCACGGGATTGGAATCGAGATCGACGATCCTGCCCCAATAGGTGATGCGCAGCCGCTCCACGCGGGTGGTCGCGAGCTGCTGCACCAGGGTGCCGAGCTTGGCGCCCAGCTCCAGGTAAGGGCCGATCACCTTGAGCGTGGCGGCGTCGAGCGAAGGCATGTTCACGGCATTGCTGATGACGCCGCCGTTGAGCACGTCGGCGATCTGTTCCGCGATCTCGATGCCGACCGCGTCCTGCGCCTCGGCCGTGGAGGCACCAAGGTGCGGCGTGAGGGTGACGTTGGGCAGCGTGCGCAGTTCGCTGTCCTTGGCGAGCGGCTCGTCCTCGAAGACGTCAAGGCCCGCGGCGGCGACCTTGCCGGCCTTGAGGGCGGCGACCAGCGCCGCCTCCTTGATGATGCCGCCGCGAGCGCAATTGAAGAGCCGGACGCCCTTCTTGCATTTCGCGAGCGCCGCCTCGTCGATCATGTATTTCGTCTGTTCCGTCAGCGGCATGTGCACGGTGATATAATCCGCCTGGGTGAGAAGATCGTCGAGCGCCACGGCCTCGACCTGCATGGCCTTGGCCCGGCTGGGCGCGAGGTAGGGATCATAGGCCAGGACCCGCATGCCGAACGCCTGCGCGCGCTTCGCCACCTCGGTGCCGATGCGGCCGAGCCCGACGACACCGAGGGTTTTCTTGAAAAGCTCGATGCCCGAGAAACTCTTGCGATCCCACTGCCCGGCCTTCATCGAGGCCGCGGCCTGCGGCACGGGCCGCGCGCCACAAAGGATGTGCGTGAAGGTCAGCTCCGCCGTGGCGATGGTGTTGCCCAGCGGCGTGTTCATCACGATGACGCCGTGCTCCGTCGCGGCCTCGACGTCGACGTTGTCCACGCCCACGCCGGCGCGGCCGACGACCTTCAGCAAGGGTGCCGCGGCGAAAACCTCGGCCGTGATCTTCGTCTCCGAGCGCACGGCGATGGCGTGCACGTCCTTGACCAGCTCGAGCACCCTGGCCGGGGAGGAGCCGTAAGCCTCCACCACTTCAAAGCCCGGCTGCTGACGCAGGTAGGCGACTCCCTTGGGTGAGATCTTATCGGCAACGAGGATTTTCATGGGAATCGCCACAAAAGCACTTCCCGGGCTGAAAAGGCAATCCCGCAGGCGGATTTTACCACGCAACCGAGGGCGAATTTATGACATCACGCGGCCCGCGTCGGATAGTCGGTGTAGCCGCGCTCCGAGCCGCCGTAGAAGGTGGTCGAATCGGGCGTATTAAGCGGCGCGTTAATTTGGGGCGGCGCTCTCGCATTGCCCTCCGCGCCATTCGTGTCTTTCGTCTCTTTCGTGGTGAACCCTCCCCTCCCCTCCGCCGAACGACTCCACCGCCAGATCGCCTTCCTCACCGAGGTGGACAAGCTCAAGGAAGTCTTCCGGCAGACCATCCTCACGCAAAGCCGCCGGGCCGAGAACAGCGCCGAGCACTCGTGGCACTTCGCGCTGATGATCATCATCCTCGCCGAGCATTCCAACCACCAGCCGCTCGACGTGCTTCGCATCCTCAAGATGGTGCTCATCCACGACCTCGTGGAAATCGACGCCGGCGACACCTTCGCCTACGACACGAAGAACATGCTCGACCAGCACGAGCGCGAGGCCAAGGCCGCCACGCGCATCTTCGGCCTGCTGCCGCCGGACCAGGCCGGCGAGTTCCGCGCCCTGTGGGATGAATTCGAGGCGCGCCAGACCCCCGAGGCGAAGTTCGCCTGCGCCTGCGACCGGTTTCACCCGATGCTCCTCAACTGCCTCACCCACGGCCATGCGTGGCGGAAGCACGGGGTCACCCACGACCGGGTGCTCGCCCGCAATGCCCACGTGGCCGATGGCTCGCAGACCATCTGGGAATACTCCGTGCGGATGATCGATGCCGCCGTCGCCGCCGGCCACCTGGCGCCGAAGCCATGAGCCGCGGCCCGGAACGCGGCAAATTCATACTGTCCGTTATTATCAGCCGTTTCAATTTAGCTTTCCGTCGCAACTTCGGCTTCGTTGTTCGCGTCGTCACCGCCGCGACTACTTTTCAAGGCATTGCGCTGCCCGCGCCCCCGACATTGGCTTGAGCCATGCTGCAATCGGACTATCCACTCTTCCCATGCTCCGCCCCACCACTCCCGCCGATGCCGAAGCCATCGCGGGTATCTACAATCATTACGTTCTCAATTCGATTGTGACCTTTGAGGAGGAAGCGGTCAGTGCCGGCGACATGGCCGGCCGCATTCGGGAGATCCTCGGAGCCGGACTGCCCTGGCTGGTTTGGAACGAAAAAGGCCGGGTGCTCGGCTATGCCTATGCCAGCAAATGGAAGTCACGGTGCGCCTATCGCTACTCTGCCGAAGCGACCGTCTATCTGGATCAAACCGCCATCGGCCGCGGCATCGGCACCAAGCTCTATGCCGCGCTGTTCGATCGCTTGAGGCAGCAGAAGTTTCACACCGTCATCGGTGGCGTAGCTCTGCCCAATGCAGCGAGTGTCGCCCTGCACGAGACCCTCGGCTTCCAGAAGGTCGCCCATTTCAAGGAAGTCGGCTGGAAATACGAAAAGTGGATCGACGTCGGGTATTGGGAGTTGATTCTCGACGCCGCGGAGGAAGACGCCGCGAAATCTCCCCGGCGCTGAATTGCGTCGGCGTGCACACCGAAAAGATCGGCGACAGCACCGGCAAGTCTGACGCGGTGTTCCTACCGGCCTGAGGCGGCAACCGTAGTAGGCCAGCGAGCTTGCTCGCGCTCTGCTTGGCGCCCGCAAGCGGGCTGACCCACAACGGGCCATCAATAGCATTGCCGCACCCGGTCCGCCCAGTTTGACTCCAAACCGAAACCTGCCCCGCAATGAACAAGCAAATCCGTTGGCTCATGGCAGAGATCGACCGCTGGCAGGCGGAGGGGATCGGGTCGGCCCAGCCGGCCGCCCGCCTGCGCCAGTGTTACGCCCAGTCACCCGTCGAGGCCGTGCCCTGGGGGCTGCTCGTCTTCGCCACCGCGGGCGCTATCGTCATCGGCCTGGGCGTGATCCTGCTATTCGCCTACAACTGGGACGAGATCCCGAAGTTCGGCAAACTCGCGCTGGTGTTTCTGGCCCTGATCGCCGCGCACGCCGCCGCCATCCGGCTGCTGGCCAGCGACGGCTGGCAGCCCAAGCTCGGCGAGGCTCTCGCCGCGCTCGGCACCATGTTCTACGGCGCTGGCATCTGGCTGGTCGCCCAGATATACAACATCGACGAGCACTATCCGAACGGCTTTCTTTTCTGGGCCCTCGGGGCGCTGGCCATGGCTTGGGCCATCCGCTCGACCGCCAATGGCCTGCTCGCCGTCATCCTGCTCGCCATCTGGGGCTGCACCGAGGCCTTTGAGTTCCACCACCCTGAGTTCTGGTCCGTGCTGCTGGTGGCCGGCGGGCTGCTGCCGCTGGCCTGGCAGCAGCGCTCGGGTCTCCTTCTGGCCGCGACGCTCGCCGCCATCCAGCTCCTGCTCGCCGTCAATGTCGTCAGCTGGTCCGGCGGGGCCCATGCCTTCACCGCCAGCCTCGCGTGGGGCGTGCTGCTCGTCGCCGCCGCGCGCCTGACCGAGGCCGACCGGCCCGACTTCGCGGGCGGCGCGCGCGTGATGACCTTCTTCGGCTTCGGCGCGTTCCTCGTCTGCGCCTACCTGCTCTCGTTCCACGATGCGGCCGACGATCTGCTCGACTGGACGCGCCGCAGCGGCCTGCGGCCCGGCCTGGCGTCGGCGTTCGGCTGGTCTCTCTTCGTCGTCGGTCTCGCCGGCTGGGCCTGGCTCGTCCGCCGCAGCCTGCTGCTGCGCGAATTCGAAACCCGGCGCGAGGAATGGCTGCTGCCGATTGCCCTGCTCTATTGCTTCGGCCTCGCCGGCCTGGGCGCGCGCGACTGGTCGCTGTTCGTCTCGTGGTCGTTCAACCTGATGCTGCTCGGCCTGGCGATCATGTGGATGTGGCGCGGCTGCCAGCAAAGCCGGCTGGGCCCGACCGTGCTCGGTTCGCTGCTGCTGGGCGCCGTGGTGCTGGCGCGCTACTTCGACCTGTTCCAGAGCCTCGCCTCGCGCGGCGTGGCCTTCATCATCCTTGGCGTCATCTTCGTGGCGGAGGCGATGTATTACCGCAAGGTGCGGAAGCAAACCGGAGGATCCGCATGAAGGTGCGCCTCGCCCTTGCCGTCGCCGCGCTGCAGGTGCTCGTGCTCGCCTTCATGGCCGGGCAGCGCGAATGGATCTCGCGCACCGGCCGGCCGCTTACCCTGCGCACCGCCCCGATCGATCCCAACGATCCCATGCGCGGCGCCTACGTGCGCCTCGATTACGAGATCAGCTACGTGCCCGCCGCCCTCTGCCGCGGCGAGACCGCCCAATGGATCAAAACCATCGACTATCGCGAACAGCAGCGGCTGCGCGACCGGGGGGTCTATGCCGTGGTCCTGCCCGACGCCCAGGGGATGGGCCAGCTGATGTCCCTGAGCGACACCGAGCCGGACAGCGATCCCTACCTCCGCGGCCGCGTGGTGAGCACCGATCCCGGCGGCGTCCGGGTGCGCTACGGCATCGAGGCGCTGTTCATGTCCAAGGACGCCGCCCGCCGGACCGAAGCCACCGCCCTCTATGAAAAGATCGGCGCCCCGATGAATGTCCGGGTTGCCGTCGGCTCCTCGGGGACGGCGGTCTTGAAGGATTTTGCCTGGGAGCCGCTCGGCATCACCATCGCCCTGGACCGCCCGCCGCCGCGCGCGAACAACGATCCCCAGCGCTGGCAGCCCACACCGGCCACGGGCCTCACCGTCACGCTGCACAATTACGGCGACAAGGATGTGGCCATCGTGGACCTGCCCGACGGGAAATCCTTCCGCTTGCCGCCGAACACGCGGCAGATAGGCGGCAACTACACCTGGGTCGGACAGAAATCCACCGGCCAGCCCGCGCCCACCGCGGCCGACATCCTCGTCCTCCAGCCCGGCGCCAAGCATGCCGTGCATCTCGACCTCACCCAGCCGCAATGGTGGATCGTGGACACCCGCAAGCCCGGCTCCGAGCCGATCCCTTTGCAGAAGGTGACGGAAGGCTGGTCGGCCAGTTTCCGGATCGAATACGCCCCGCCCGCCGCCGCCGCCACCCGCGGCCTGCCCCACGCCGACCTCATCCGTCACACTCCGCTGCGGTCGCGGGCGTTCAGCGCGAATCAAGGCGTGGATTGAGCATGAATCGAAGCGTGAAACCTTGCTTCCCAAAAATCAGCTGCTTCAAGGAAGTCGGCTGGAAATTCGACCAGTGGATCGACGTCGGCGACAGGGAGCTGGTTCTCTGAGGCCGTTTGTTGCCAGCCTCACGGAGCAGTCGGATTTCGTTCGGGATGTCACTCCTTTCCTGGCTTTCCGAGCGGGAGCGGAGGCAAGTTCAACTCGCTGAGATACTCGTTATGCTTCCGGGTAGCCTCCCGGATTCTCCTCTCAATGCTGACCAACTCGGCGTGAGTTGCTCCTAGGTCGATCTCCGGTTCGGCGGTGGCGGTGCTGATGTAGCGGGAGATGTTGAGGTTGTAGCCTTCCTCGGCGATCCGCTCCATCGAGACGCGCTTGGAGTAGCAGGCCTCCTCCCGGCGGTCGCGATAGGTTTCGACGATTTTGTCGATATGCTCCTCGGTGAGGATGTTCTGGCGTTTGCCTTTGTCGAAGTGCTCGGCGGCGTTGATGAAGAGGACGTCGTCGGGCTTCTTGCACTTTTTGAGGACGAGGATGCACACGGGGATGCCCGTGGAGTAAAAGAGATTCGCGGGCAGACCGATGACGGTGTCGATGTGGCCGTCTTTGAGGAGCTTCGTGCGGATGCGCTCCTCGGCGCCGCCACGGAAGAGCACGCCATGGGGGAGGATGATAGCCATGACTCCTTGGTCCTTGAGGTAGTGGAAGCCGTGGAGGAGGAAGGCGAAGTCGGCGGCGGACTTGGGGGCGAGGCCGTAGTTCTTGAAGCGCACGTCGTCGCTCATGTCGTCCTTCGGCTCCCAGCGGAGGCTGAAAGGCGGGTTGGCGACGATGGCGTCGAACTTCGGCATCTTGGCCGGGTTGGTCTCGCGGAGGAGGTCCCAGTCGTTGGTGAGCGTGTCGCCGTGGTAGATTTCGAACTCCGTGTCCTTCACCCCGTGCAGCAGCATGTTCATGCGTGCGAGGTTGTAGGTGGTGATGTTTTTCTCCTGCCCGTGGATCTTGCCGATGGTTCCGCCCTGCTTCTTGAGCTGTTGGCGGACGTTGAGGAGCAGCGAGCCCGATCCGCAGGCGAAGTCGAAGACGCTGCCGAGGTGTTTCACCGGGCCGGTCTTGGGTTCCTGGCTGTCGAGGGTGACGATGCGCGAGAGGATGGTGGAGATTTGCTGCGGGGTGTAGAACTCGCCCGCCTTTTTGCCGGACCCGGCGGCGAACTGGCCGATGAGGTATTCGTAGGCATCGCCGAGCGCGTCGATGTTGGTGGAGAAGTCGGCGAGCCCCTTGGCGATTTCCTTGATGATGTCGCAGAGCTTGGCGTTTTTGTCGGCGTGGGTGCGGCCGAGTTTTTCAGAGCTGAGGTTGATCTCGGAGAAGAGGCCGAGAAAAGCGCTCTCAAAGGACTCGTTTTCGATGTATTTGAAACCGTCGCGCAGCGTATCGAGCAGGTCGCCGCTCTGGTTCTTGGCGAGGTTGGCGATGTTGGCCCAGAGGTGGTCCGGCTTGATGACGTAGTGGACCTTGCGCCGCATTTGCTTCTCGAAATCCACGACGTCGCCGGGGTTGTTGGCATACCAGATCGCGAGCGGGACCCGGGGATCATCGGCGCCGAACTTGGGGTAGTCGGAGCCCAGCTCCTTCTTCGCAGCGACCTCGTAGTTATCGGAGAGGTAGCGCAGGAAGAGGAAGGCCAGCATGTAGTCGCGGAAGTCGTCCGCGTTCATCGCGCCGCGCAATTGATCGGCGATGGCCCATAGGGTTTTGCCGAGGCGTTGTTGGTCTTGGGCGGTCATTACAAGAGTTGTTGAGTGTCGTCGGATTTGGCGTCCGTGCCGGGTTTCGGCAGGTGGCCGGCTTGTTTCTCCAGCTTCTTTTCGTCGGTTTTGACCCGGCGTTCCAACTTCTTGATGTCCTCCGCCGGGGGCAGGCTTTCGGGCCGGATGCCGCGCTGGGCGAGCATGTCGCGGACGCTGGTGTTGTTTTGCACGTGTTCGCGGGTGATGGCTGTCTCACCACGCATGTCGGTCTGCTGCACGTTGTGATTGGTCATCTCGGTAGCTAGGTTCTTAGCCGCGATGGTGAGCGTTGGCAAAAAGTCCGCCAACGGACGGTATTGGGTGACGCCGAGCTTGTCTTTCATCGCCTGCGTGGTGTGGCCGCCGAACAGGGCGGCATCCCCCTTCGAGCGGATCCGGCCGAATCCTTCGTCGTCCACACCGCGCTCGAAAATGTTGTCCGAAAGGGCTTTTTCGGAGGCGCGGAGCTTCTCACGGGCTTCCAGCCGGCGCATCAGCTCCAGACGTTCGGCGATCAGCTCCTGCTTGCGGGTCTGAATGGCGAAATAGCTCTGGGCAAAGGCAATGGGCTCCTTGCGCGGATCGCCATTCTGGGCGATAAGGTAGCACGCATAACGCGTGAGCATGAAGTCATCCACCGGGCGTTTGGCACCGCTGCCGATCTCGACCATTTTCGTGACGCCACGAAAATGGTGCTCCGGGTCGTAACCCGTTGTCTTGCAGGAATCAATGGCTCGGCTGATCGCGGTGAGAAAGTTCTCCCAACGGGCGTAGCCGAGGGGCTCCTGCAAGTCGCGGGCGAACCAAAACTCCACCTCCTGCGCGTCGGGATGGGTGCGCGCCAACGCGTCAAACTGACTGCTCATCTGGAGAATGATTTCCTTGTTCATGGGGATGGGGCAACGGCAGGTGTCGGAGGTCTGGCGGCAGGTGCCTCGTTCAGAAGCGCAGGCAGTTCGAAGGCGTGTTTGGCGAGGAAGGCGGCGAGGATGTTGCGGAAGAGTTGCTTGTTATCCTCTAACATCTCGACTGGCTCATAGAGCGAATACTTACCGTGGCTGAGGAGGTTGAGCACGCGGGAATACAATGCCTCATCCTCAACCCCGGCGAGACACTCCGAAAAGTCCTTCTTCCCGAAGAAGGTGGCAGTCTTTTCGAGGATACTACGGAGCATGTTGAAGTGGTAAGTGTAGAGCCTTCCGCTGGCTGGATCGGCGGCCTTCTTCAACTCGCTCAGTATTGCGACGTGGTGAAAGAACGGCGTCTCGTCGGTGGCGCGGAGCGTATAGTCTGTTGCATTTAATGAGCGGTGCAGAAAGTAGTGTTTGCATCTCGAGGTCTTGAGCTCGTTGAAGACCACATTGAAGAACAGTGAGTGATGGGAGGAGACGACCACCTTGATAGGATCGCTTTCCTTGCTCTCGGCGAGAGCTGAGTCGCCGGTTCGGGCTGCCAACGATTTTGTGCGATCTTTTGCTTTGCGGAGAACCTTCGCAAGGTCGCTAGCCATGGCAATGGCGTTGTTTTCGTCCAGCGACGAGACTGGGTCGTCAATGTAGAGGTATTTAACCCAGATGTAAGAGCTTTCTCCGCGTAACACCTGCTGCACGATAGCGAGGAACACGCTCCATATGAAAATCCGTTCCTCGCCTCGGGATATCTTTATCCACTCGTCTCCCGTGCGTGGTCTGAACCGGATATGCTTAGGCTTGGTTTCCAATTCATTCCCGAACCTTCGGTAAAGATCATGCGAGGCTGACTTGGGATCCGCCATCGCCGCCACTTCCTCGGCGCTGTAGAGTGTAATTTCAAATTTCGCGGTGGAGTATCTACCAAAGTGTTCTGCGATGCTTTCACTGAGCGCGAGGTCTTTGAATCCCAAGATAAGACTGGAGTTTGGATTTACCAACAGGCGGGGCTCCAGATCTTCCTCCAGATCGTTGTCCCAATAGAAAAGGTCCTCGGTGAAGGCGTTGAAGTAGAGTGTATCGCGCTCGAGAACCTTGCTGTCGGCATCCAACTTTTTGCCGGCGTTCTTGAACGCGGTGGAGAGGCGGGTTTTGCCTGTTCCATTGTAAGCGAAGAGGAGGATAAAATCCCTATCCCCACTCTTGAAATCATCACGTAGGCGAACGACGACTCGTTCGAGGGATGGATAGTGGAAAATCTTTACCTTATCGCTCATGCGTTGGCCTCCACGGGGGACGGGAAGAGCTGCTGGAGGAGGCCTTGCTTGTGGGTCTGAAGGGCGGCGAGCCGGTCGCTTTGAGCGGTGATCAGGTCGTCGAGCGAGGCCAGGAAGGTGGCGATGCGGTGCTGCTCAGCGGACAACGTGGGAACCGAGACGATTACCTCTCCTATCTTTATCGGCGATGTATGCCGCACCTTCGCGCCAGATGCACTAGCATCGATTGCCGTCCGAACAGACTGGCTGTTGAAGACGTGAAAAAAGAAATCGTTTGTCCACGTCGCGCCGGGTTTGGGAATGACAAGACCGAGGCGCTGATTGTGAAGATATCGTTCTGATGCGGGGACGACAAGCGGACTTCCGAGGAGGCCGGCGGCTTGCTCGGTCATCGCAACAAGCATGTCGCCTTCGTTGAGCACGTATTCGCGAGGAATCTCACCAGTGTAGAATTTCTGCTTCTCCGCTCGGTCTCGATAGCCGCCTTCCTCGTAGAAGTTACCGGGGGTGAGCAGCACGTAGTCGCCCGCGTCGCTGAAGAACTCACTCTCAAATGCGTAGCCGTGTTTGACGTCGCAAAGTTCAGAGAAGGGCTTCTTCACCCAGTCACCGATGTTTTGGAACTCGGGGAAGCGGAGGCGGGGAAGGGTTTCGCCTTCGCGGGGGAAGAGCAGCTGCATGAGCCCTTTTTTGTGCGCCTTGAGCGCGTCGAGTTTCTGGCTTTCGGCTCCGATCAGACCATCCAGCGAACTCAGGAACTCGGCGATTTTTTGTTGTTCGTCCGAACCGCGTTTCGGGGCGTAAACACTGGTGGAGAGAAAGCGGTCGATGGAAACATTGAACCGGCCTGCGCGAGCACCCTCGTTCGCCAGACTGCGGAGTTGCGCTTCGTGAGCACCCGCCTCGAAATACCACTCCCAGAAACCGGGAAGTTCGCCAGATCTGAAACGGAAGCATTTGTAGATCGGTGAAACGATGCCGTGGGGGTGTTTCGTGAGGCGTTTGATCGTTCCGTATTCTGAGGCCTTGGTCGTCCGGTCGTTGTAAACGAAGTCGTCGCGTTCGATTTTAAGGTATCGCTCAGAGTTGGTGCCGGCGATCTGCTTCCCGAAATACTCGCTCTGGAGCACGAGACCATGTTCGCCGGATAGAGTGAGGATATTGTTTTCGTTCTCGTTGGCTGCACGTTCCGTGACCGGGTCTGCGATCAGGTGAAGTTCCTTGCTCTCCCATGCCGGTTCGTCCCGAAACTCCGGAAAGCGCAGCTTGGGCGTGAAGGCGGGCTGGGCGTCGCGCGACGTGGCGGTCGGTCGCGTCATGATTCGTAGGCGTTGAGGCCGGAGATGTCGCGGCCGGCGGCACGCTGTTTAAGCAGGGGAACGAGGTCTTCCATCAACGCGAGTTCGGCGACGCGGCGGGCCCTCCAGTTGAGGGCGAGCGGGGCGAGGAGCTCGGTGAGCTGCTCGCCGTCGAAGACGAGGCGCTGGAGGATGGCGTCCACGAAGGTCTGGAGGCGGTCGGGAGCGAGGGCGTGTTTTTGGGCGACGGCGGCGAGTTCGGCGGTGTGACGTTCGTCGCGGAAACGTTCGAAGCCGGCGCGGATTTCCTTTTCCGAGCGGCCGCGAACGGCGCCGAGGGAGTCGATGTATTCGACGATGAGCCGGCCGTCGTCCATGAAGCGCGCCTCGCTGCGGATCAGGCCGACGAGCTGGTCGCGGGTGAGCGTGAGTTTGCCCGGCGCCTGGTTGGCGTAGCGGGTGATCAGCCCCATGATGTAGTCGTAGTCGATGTCGGCCGAGGCGAAGAGGACGAACTCGAAGTCGAGCGCCTCGACGATCGGACTGACGGTCCCGTCCTCGAGGCCTTGCCGGGCCTTGAGGTCCCGGGCGGTTTCAAGGTAAGCACCGCGGAAGGAGGTGAGATCGTCCCTGGGGAGAATTCGTTCGACCTCGGTGCGCAGCGCGGGCGGGAGATCGGTGTATTGGTCGAGCTGGGTCTTGAGCCGCTGGACATCGCGGAAGCGCTCGATGAAGGTGGCGCGCGCCTCATCGCCAGAGAGTTTCGGGACGTCCGCCGCGACCGGCTGCAGTTCCTGGGAACGCATGAAGTCGGTGAGCTTGCCGACGGCGGCGGTGAAGCTCTTGACGATCTCGGGGGCGGATTCGACGAGCCAGATCTCGCGGGCCGCCTCCTTAGTCTTCAGGCCGGAGAACATGAAGATGGCTTCATTCACGGCGGACTCCTGCTGGCGGAAATCGAGGACGTGGCCGTGAGGCTTGGTCGCGTTGATGATGCGGTTGGTCCGGGAGAAGGCCTGGATGAGGCCGTGGTGCTTCAGCGTCTTGTCGACGTAGAGCGTGTTCAGATATTTCGAGTCGAAGCCCGTGAGGAGCATGTCGACGACGATGGTGACATCGATCTTGTGCGCGTGCTTGGCCTCGGGATAGGCCTTCCGCAAATCCGCGTCGGGGAACTGCTGGTCCTTGATGCGCTTTTGGATGTCCTGATAGTAGAGGTCGAATTCGTTGACCGAATGGGCGGCGCCGTAGCGGGCGTTGTAGGCGTCGATGATGGCGACGAGGGCGGCGCGTTTTTTTTCGGGATCGTGCCGGTTGTTCTCCTGCTCCGTTGGCAGGTCCTCCTGCAGCTGTTCGATATCCTTGGCATTCTTGTCGTTCTCGCTCGGTGGAACCGGCGGGGAGAAGACCGCGGCGACCTTGAGCGGGACAAAGTCGGGGTCCGCGGCCGAGCGCTCGGTCTGGAGGCGCGCGAAGAGCTCGTGATACTCGATGGCGTCGTCGATGGAGGCGGTGGCGAGGAGGGCGTTGAAGCGGCGGGCGTGGGTGGCGGCGTCGTGCTTGTCGAGGATGGCGCGGATGACGGCCTGCTTTTCGAGAATGCGGCCGGGCTTCGGGGTTTCCTCGCCCTTCAGCTTGTAGTAATCGACGTGGAATTTGAGGACGTTCTTGTCCTCGATGGCGTGAGTGATGGTGTATTTGTGCAGCTCGCGCTGGAAGATGTCCTCGGTGGTGCGGTAGGAGGCTTGGTTGCCCTCAATCTGGATATGGGAGGAGTTTCCCTTGAAGATAGGGGTGCCGGTGAAGCCGAAGAGCTGGGCGCGGGGGAAGAACTCTTTGATGGCCTCGTGGTTGTCGCCGAACTGGGAGCGGTGGCACTCGTCGAAGATGAGGACGACGCGCTTGTCGCGCAGCGGCTCGAGTCGCTCGCGGTAGGTTTCGAGGCCGCGCTTTTCGCGCTGGCGGTTGCGTTTGCTGGATTCGTCGAGGGCGAGGCCGAGTTTCTGGATAGTGGTGACGATGACCTTGTCGGCCTTGTCCTCGGAGAGGAGGCGGTGGACGAGCGTGGCGGTGTTGGTGTTGGCCTCGACGCAGCCCTCCTGGAAGCGGTTGAACTCCTCGCGCGTCTGGCGGTCGAGGTCCTTGCGATCGACGACGAAGAGGCACTTGTCGATGGCGGGGTTGTCGCGGAGGAGCGTGGAGGCCTTGAAGGAGGTGAGGGTCTTGCCGCTGCCGGTGGTGTGCCAGATGTAGCCGTTGCCGTTGTTCTGCTCGATGCAGTCCACGATGCTTTGGACGGCGTAGATCTGATACGGGCGCATCATGAGGAGCTTTTGCTCGCTCTGGATGAGCACCATGTAGCGGCTGATCATGCGGCCGAGGTCGCACTTCTGGAGGAAGGCGTCGGCGAATTCGGCGAGACCAACGATGGGCTGGTTTTCGCGATTGGCCCATTTGTAGACGGGCAGGAACTGCTCCTCCGCATCGAATGCGAAATGGCAGGCGTTGTTGTTGGCGAAGTAGAAGGTCGAGTCGCGGTTGCTGACGATGAAAAGCTGGACGAAGCAGAGGAGCGTGCGGGTGTAGCCGTTGCCGGCATCGGCCTTGTAGTCGGCGATCTGCTGCATGGCCCGGCGCGGGCTGACGCCGAGGGTCTTGAGCTCCACCTGGGCGACCGGGACGCCGTTGATGAGAAGGATGACGTCGTAGCGGTGGTGGCTGTAGTCGGTGTTGATCCGGAGCTGGTGGACGACCTCGAAGTCGTTTTTGCACCAGTCGCGGATGTTCACCAGGGTGTAGGAAAGCGGGGTGCCGTCGTCGCGGGTGAAGTCGTTTTTCTCGCGGAGGCGGACGGAGTTTTTGAAGACGTCGGGTGAGACGAGGTCGTCGAGAAGCTTGGCGAACTCGGCGTCGGTGAGGTGGACGCGGTTAAGGGCCTCGAACTTCTGGCGGAAGTTGGCCTCCAGCGAGGCGCGATCACGGATGTCGGGCCGGTGCTCGTATTTCAGATCCACGAGCTTCGCGATGAAAAATTCCTCAATCTGCTGCTCGTTGATCTTCCAGAGCTTCCGCTCATTGGCTTCTGGATAATCTTTGAGTGCTTCTGACATGTGCGGTGCGGAGAAAAGCGATTGGCCCGCTGCACGGCAAGCTCCACGACGGAATCAGGACCGGCGCTCAGCGGAATGGGCCCGCACGCACGCTACGCCGGCCCGGAAGGAAGTGACAAGGGGCAAGTGGCAAAAAACGGGGGTTGACGGTTGTCAGCCGGGCCGGTGGCGGGATCAGCGATCCTGCCCGGCCAACTCACCATCCGTGCCAATCCGTGAAATCCGTGGCTAAAAAACCGAATTGACTTGGGGCGGTGCCTTGGTCGGGCATTGGGGTGTGCGTGTCTACTACGACAAGCAGATAGCCTTTTTTGAAGGCATCTATTGATCAGCTCAAATCGCGGAAGCTGCCGAACTCGGGATCGCACAGCCGACGGTAAGTCCGGACCGCCATGCCGTCGGTCTGGCCGGCGAGGAAATCGCAGGTGCGGCGCGGCTACTTGCCTGAAGCAACCCAGCGAGAAGATCGTTTCTCCGGAGGCAACTCCCGCACGAAGGACCACGACACCTCGGCTTTTTCCCCGGTGTCGTAGGTCACGTCAAAACCGGAACGCAATTCCTCGTCCAGAGTGACCTGCACTGGCCTGGCCCTAGCCGAAATACCGTTGGCCTTACGGATGGTTTTGTGGGGCTCAAGAAAGCTAAGGCCATCATCGAAATCCACGTCGAAAGCGTCTTCCCAAGCCAGATAGCGCACGCTGCGAATTCGAGAGAAACGGGCTTTGCCGAAAGGCGCCTTGAGATTGAGTGCTGGTTTCATAGCCGTCCCTCCTTCTCTAGCTCGGCGATCACGGATAGCAACTTTTTCTCTGGCTCCCAGCCTTCGATCCCGCGTTTGGTTTCGAGATTGAGCCGGCCTATCATTTTGCCCTTGTCGGTCTCCACATGCACATGGCGCGGGTGGTGGTCGCCTTTCCACCAAGTGATAATGTAGCCGCCGCGTCGGATTCTGCCCATATTAGCTCAGGTCGCGAAATGACCCGAACTCCGGGTCGAACAACCGCCGGTAAGTCCGCACCACCATGCCGTCGGTCTGGCCGGCGAGAAAATCACAGATGCGACGCGCCTTGCCGTCCTGTGTCTTCTCGGCCTCGATCAGCCGGCTGACGTTAGCGGGCAGGATGCGGATGATGCGCTCGTTGCGCTCGGCGTAGTTTTCCCAGATGGCATTGTAGAGCGCCATGAGGATGACGCGCGCCTTGTGCTCCAGCTGCTCCAGCTGCGGGCTCTCGAAAATGATGTCGTTGGCCATCTTCTTGAAGAAGTCCGCCTCGCCACGCGCCGTCTCGTCGATGACGAGGTCGTATTTGTAGCGGTTGGTTTTCTCCGTCATGAAATTGTCGCGCACCTTGAGCCGGCATCCCTGGATGAAGACGCCGATCTTGTGGGAAAAGGTGTTCTCGAGCCGGTCGCGCTTGAGGGCGTCGAACAGCGTGTCGAGGTGCCGCTGCTCGGCCGCGCCGATCGTCTCGCCGTCGGCCCAGCGCTCCACGCGCTCGACCGTCAGGAAGCCGGCGCGCACGCCGTCGACGATGTCGTTGAGCGAGTAGGCCGCGTCGTCCGCCCAGTCCATGATCTGGCACTCGACGCTCTTGAAATCGTTGAGCGTCCCGCCGCGCATGAGCGAACCGGGAATCTTTTCGCCGCCGAAAACCCAGTCGCGCACCGGCGCCTGGCCGTCGTAGATGAAGTGACTGAGCGGCGGCGTGGCGAACTCGGTGTAGAGTTTCTTATATTTGAGCACGCCGTCCAGGAGGGCCCGCGTGGGCTGCATGCCCTTCACGCCGGATTCGTTCTGGTAGATGGTCTCGCAGAGGAGGTGCAGGGTCTGGGCGTTGCCCTCGAAGCCGCCGCGGCGCTTCATCAGCTCCTGCAGGGTGCGCTCGCCGGAATGGCCGAACGGCGGATGGCCCATGTCGTGCGCCAGGCAGCTGGCCTCGACCAGGTCGGCGTCGATGTAGAAATCGTCGCTCAGCGGATCGCCGCGGCTGCGCAGGTAGGCGCAAATGGAGCGTCCAATCTGGGCGACCTCCATCGAGTGGGTGAGCCGGGTGCGGTAGAAATCGTATTCGCCGGAGAGAAAAACCTGCGTCTTGGATTGCAGCTTGCGGAAGGCGTGCGCGTGGATGATGCGGTCGCGGTCGATCTGGAACGGGCTGCGGTAATCGGGCTTCCGGCTGCTCCCCCACTCCTGCAGGTCGAAGGCGTTGTAGAAACGGTTTTGCGGCATGGAAAAGGTGTGATTGGCGAGGTCTGGTCAGATTGCAGGGCCGGCGTTCGTCGCCGTGCCGGCATCAGGCCGCGGCCTGCCGGCGAGCGGCAGCCCTGCATTCGAGGTCAGGAGAAATCCCGGTCATGATTCGCTCGGACAGAAACAGGAGAATTCGCCGGATGCCAGCCTTATGCCGCGCGACCGTTCGATCACAGGGTCGGTTCGGCGCAATCCCGAATTGGTCGCCTGATTTACGCTCTCGTAGCAAATCCCCGGGGGAGCGAGCCTGCCCGTGAACATTTTTTTATTCGCCTGCCCGTGCGCTCCCACAAGAATGACCTCCATGCCCCATGCGTTTTTTCCCACCGAGTTCGGCACTTGTGGCATAGCTTGGAACGAAGCCGGCCTGACCGGATTCCAGCTGCCCGAGGAAAGCGAGGAGGCGGCCGAGGAACACCTGTCGCGCAAGGCCAACAGCCTGCTGGCCACCGAACCGCCGCCCGATCGGGTGCGAGCAGTGGTCGAGCGCGTGCAGCAGCATTTCGAAGGCAGGCTGCAGGATTTCTCGGGCGCCATGCTCGATTGGTCGCGCGTCACCGATTTTCAGCAGGCGGTCTACCGGCAGACCCAGGCCATCAAGCCGGGATACAAGAAAAGCTACGGCGAGATCGCGAAGCTCATGGACCTGGGCAACGAGGCGGCCCGCGCCGTGGGTGTCGCCCTGGCCACGAATCCCTGGCCGCTGATCGTGCCGTGCCACCGGGTCGTGTCCGCCGGCGACAAGATGACCGGCTTTTCCGCTTCCGGCGGCGTGCGCACCAAGACGCGCCTTCTCACCCTCGAAGGCGCCGAGTTGCTGTCGGAATGACCCCAATGAAACCCAAGCTGCAATTCGACCCCGCCGCCGCCCTCGCCCATCTCCGGTCAACCGACGAGAAACTTTCCGCGCTCATCGAGCGCATCGGTCCGTTCGCGCTGGAGCTGAAGCCGGCCGCGAGCCTCTTTGAGGCGCTGCTTCGCTCGATCGTCTATCAGCAGTTGCACGGCAAGGCAGCGGCGACGATCCACGGCCGGGTGCTGGCTGAACTGGCCAGGCACGGCGGGGCGACGCCCGCGGCTCTCGCGAAGGCGACCGATGCGGCCCTGCGCGCGGCCGGCCTCTCCGGCAACAAGCTGCTCGCGGTTCGCGACCTCGCCGCCAAGTGCCAGGCGGGGACGGTGCCTTCACTGAACGAGGCGCACAAGCTGGGCGACGAGGAACTCGTCGCCCGCCTGACCGAAGTCCGTGGCATCGGCCCCTGGACGGTGCACATGCTGCTGATCTTCCATCTTGGCCGGCCCGATGTGATGCCGACCGGCGACTACGCCATCCGTCTTGGTTTCAAAAGACTCTACAACAAGCGCCAGGAACCGGCACCGGAGGCGATCCTCAAGCAGACCCGCCGCTGGCAGCCCTATCGCTCGGTCGCGAGCTGGTATCTGTGGCGTTCGCTGGACGCGGGGTGAGATCGCCCGGCGGTAGCGCGGTGCTTCAGCCCGCGTTCCGGACGCAAGCCGCGGGCTGAAGCACCGGGCTACCTCGGGCTTTGCTCAGTCAATCCAGAGGCTATCCGGAAACTCCGATCTCAAGGCATCATTGGATTTATTGTAGGGGCGCAGTCTTGCTGCGCCCGCTCGTGTTCGAATGTCCTTGGGCGCAGCAAGACTGCGCCCCTACGCGACAATACAGGTTTCCGAATGGCTTCTACTGTAATTTTCAGCTCCAACAGCTTCGAATAACCCGAACGGCGCATACCTTCGGAGTTGTTTCACCTCGGCAAGCGGTTAGGCTGCGAACCATCATCCCCTCTCTCGCCGTCGACCAGGCGCGCATCCGCACGCAGGTTTCCGCCGCGCACAGCCGGGAGGACCTGGCGTTTGCGGTCAATGCCTTCGCCGAGGTCAAGCAGGAGTTTGGCTTGTAGTTTCCCGGCGCGGTCATTCTGAGCGAAGCGAAGAATCCAGCAGCCCACTCGCGGCGTGACAGCCCATGGATTCTTCGCTTCGCTGCCAATGACAGCGCCAAAATGAAAAGCCCCACCCCCACCCAGCTGCAAAAACTCCAGGCCGCGGCCAAAACCGCCGCCGGCCGGGCCCACGCCCCCTATTCAAAATTTCGCGTGGGCGCGGCGGTTTTGACGGCATCCGGCAAGATTTACTCCGGCTGCAACGTCGAGAATGCGTCCTACGGGCTGACCAATTGCGCGGAGCGCACCGCCATCTTCAGCGCCATCGCCGCGGGTGAAACGAAGCTGCGGTGCGTCGTCGTCTACACGCCGACCAAGGGCGCCACCGCACCGTGCGGCGCCTGCCGGCAGGTCATCCATGAATTCGGCCCGGAGGTCCGCGTGATTTCGTGCTGCGCCGGTCAGGACAGGATTGATGTGTCCATCGGGGCGTTGCTCCCAGGGGCATTCGGCCCGGCGGATCTGGCGTAGGCTGCACGCGGAATTCTCCCGGCCGAGCTGCCAGCTCCAGTTCGAGGTAGCGCGGTGCTTCAGCCCGCGTTCTGAATATGCCGTGTGGTTCAAGCGCGGGCTGAAGCACGGCGCTACTTTTCAAGGGCCACCCAGCGAATCGGTGAACTGCCTGAGCACTTCCCAATATCGCGGGCCGGTGGAATCGGCGAGCCCGCCGTGGCGTCCGTTATCGACGAAGAGCTTTGTCTTGCGAGCGGTCGTCGCCGCATAAAGCGCCTCCCCATGCCAGACGGGCACCGTGCCATCCTCCCTGCCGTGAAGGTAGAGCACCGGCACGCGCAGATGCGGCACCTTGGCGATGTTGACGAACTTGTCGCCCGGAAACAGCGGAATCCGGGTCATGACCCGGTAAGCGCTGGTGAACGTGCCCTGGAGCACGAGTCCCGCCACCGGTTGGCGCAGGGCGAGCTCGATGCCCGGTCCGCCGCCGAGCGAGTAACCGAAAATCACAATCCGATCCGTCGGCACGCCCAATTTGGTGCGCAGGTAATCACAGGCCAGCTGCGTGTCGGTATAGGTGTTGGCCTCGGTCGGTTTGCCCCCGCTGTGGCCGTAGTTGCGATAGTCGAGGGCAAAGACGGCATAGCCGGCGTTGATGAACCCCGCCACGTATTCGCCGACGCTGCCCAGGTCCTCATAGTTGCCGTGCAGATAAAGCAGCGTGTATTTTGCCGTGGGGTTTGGCCAATGCCGGGCCGCAAGCTTGACCCCGTCGGGTGCGGTCAGCTGGACGTAATCGCCGGTCAGCTCATATTTCACCGGCGGCCGGGGGAAGATCATGCCCGGAGCGACGAAATGAGCGCCCACCGCGAGGAGCGCGTAAGCGATCCCGAGCAGCAAAAGAATGCGTCCGGCACTGAGTGCGAGTTCGGGCATCTTGGTCATGTCAGCCAGAGCCACGCGAGGGATCCATCATGGTTATACGCCGCAACCTTCATTCTGGATTCCACGCATGCTCAGAATGGCGGGTTTCGGACGATTAGTGCACCGAAAGGAAGTCCCGCACGACCGCCACCACCTGCCCGCGCGGCACCTCCTGCTCGGTGCGTTCGGACAAGTCGCGGATCTTCACGACACCCTTGGCGAGTTCGTCGCCGCCGTAGATGAGCGCAAGCCTGGCTCCGGACTCGGCGGCGGCCTTGAATTGTTTGCCGAAGGCCGACTCCTTGAACGGATAGTCGACGCGGAAGCCGGCGGCGCGGAGGGCATGGATGTCGGCAAACGCGGCCGGGCGTTGGGATTCGCCGCCGATAATGGCGTAGACCTCGGGTGCGCTGATGAACTTGGGCGTCAGGCCGCGCTGGTCGAGCAACAATCCGGTGGTGACATCGCCGATGGCAAATCCCACGGCCGGCAGATCGGGCCCGCCGAGTTTTTTCACCAAATCATTGTAGCGCCCGCCGCCGGCGAGGGCGCGCAGGTCCCCCTTGCGGTCGAAAGCTTCGAAGACGAAACCCGTGTAGTAGGCCAGCCCGCGCACGACCGACAGATCGACCGTGATGAAATCCTTGAGCCCCATCGCTTCGAGTCCGGCCAGCACCTTCCGCCAGTCGGCGAGGCGGGAGTCGAGTTTGTCCGACTTGAATGGCGCCAGAGCGGATTCGAGTTCGGCGAGGCCCTTGATCTTCAGAAATGCCAATACCTTGTCCCTGGCTTCGGCCGCCAGCGCCCCATGGGCCTCGCCGTAGCCCTTGAAGGCGGCATCCCCCATTTTTTCGTAGCGGTCGATCGCAGCCAGCAGGCTGCGGGACTGCGCGTCGTTGAAACCGAGTGCCTCGAGATAAAAAAACCAGAGATCGCGGTCGCTGAGCCGGATGGTGAAATCCTGCGCGTTCAGGCCAAAACCGGCCAGGCACTGGATCAGGAGGGCGATAAGCTCGATTTCCGCCTCGGGTCCGGGCTCGCCGAAGATGTCGGCATTGAATTGATGGAAGGCGCGGAGGCGGCCTTTTTGCGCGCGCTCATAACGATAAAACTCGGCGACACTGAACCACTTGATCGGCCGCTTCAAAGAGCCGGCTTTGTCGCCGACCATGCGGCAGACCGTGGGTGTCATTTCGGGCCGGAGCGCCACTTCGCGCCCGCCCTTGTCCGTGAAGCTGAAGAGCTGCGCCTCGATCTCGTCGCCCGACTTCGCCTTGTAGAGTTCGAGCGGCTCGAGGACGGGCGCGTCGTATTCCGCAAAACCAAACGTGGTCGCGGCTTGCCGCCAAACGCGGAAGATGTGCTGCCGCCGGGGAAAGTCCTCCGGGTAGAAATCCCGGAATCCGGGAAGCGACTGAAAACCGGCCATGCCGCGCTGCGACTGGGGCGCTCAGGCCGTGGCCGGAGGCGGCGGGCTGCTGCGCAATTTGTCGAGGCTGAGCGCTTTGATTTTCTGTTTAAGTATCTTGCCGGACTTGAATTTGACGACGGCGCGCTCCGGGATGACGACCTCGGTTTCGGGCTTGTTGGGATTGCGGCCCACCCGGGCTTTGCGCACCTGCACTTCGAGCACGCCGAAGTTGCGGAGCTCGACGTTGCGGCCTGCGGCAAGTGCATCCATGACAATATCAAGGGTCATCTGCACCGTGTCTTGAATTTGTTTCTGCGGGAAACCGGTCTTCTCGTAGATTTCCAGCACGATTTCGCGTTTGGTCAGGTTGGTCGACATGGCTAGACGTGGGTTGATTGTGTAGGGGCCTTGGAAGTTACAGCCACAAACAATTCACTACCCAGTGCTTGCGTCAACCGCAAAGCCGCACAAAGGCTAGGCTTTCGCAATGCCCGATTCCCAGGCCGTCAACTCCATGTTTGCCCGCATCGCCGGCCGCTATGACGTGGCCAATCACCTGCTCAGCGGAGGGGTGGATTACTGGTGGCGGCAGCGTCTGGTGCGCGCCGTCCACGACGCCGGGCCGGGAGCGGTCCTCGACCTGGCGACCGGCAGCGGCGACGTGGTCTTTGCGCTGGCGGACGGCCTGCCACCCGGGGTGCAGCTCTGCGGGATGGATTTCTGCCAGCCGATGCTGGATGAAGCGGTTAAAAAACGCGTCAAAAACGCCCGCTGGAGCCGGATTGAATTCCGCCAGGGTGATGGAATGGCCCTGCCGCTTCCCGATGCATCATTTGATGCGCTCACCATTTCCTTTGGTCTGCGCAACATGGCCGACCGGGCCAGGGCGTTGCAGGAGATGCGACGGGTGCTGCGGCCCGGCGGCCGGCTTTTCGTGCTGGAGTTTTCGCAGCCGTTTTTCTGGTTCCGTCCGCTTTATTATGCCTACTTGAAACTTGTCCTGCCCGCCGTGGCTGCTGTCATCACGGGCGATCGCTCGGCTTATGAATACCTCTGCGGTTCCATCGAGCTGTTTCCCGGGCGTGAGGAGATGTCGGCGGAGATTCGCCGCGCGGGGTTTGGTTCGGTCGGTGCCACGCCCCTCACCCTCGGCATCGTCGCCCTGCATGAGGCGCAGGTTTGAGGCCTGGCATGGCTTGGCCGGCAGCCCGCGCGAAGCATCCGTCCGTTCAAAGTCGCGCCACACGCCGTGCCGCTTCCCCTGCTCCGCATCGAATGACCGCCCCGCCGCCAGTCCGGGATCCGTTGCCCGGGCTAGTTGAACGACTTCCCGCACCCGCACGTGCTCTGAGCGTTGGGATTCTTCAGCTCGAAGCCCTTGCCGTGCAGGCCGTCGTCGAAATCGATATTGGTGCCATCGAGATAAGCTAGGCTGGTCGGATCGACCAGGAGTTGGACCCCTTCGCTTTCGAACAGCCGGTCGTCGGCCTTGGGCAGATCGAATGACATGCCGTATTCGAACCCCGAGCAGCCGCCGCTTTCGACGAACACGCGCAATTTCTTCTGCGCATCGGCCTGGGCGGCGTGCATGGTCAGAACCTGGCGGGCGGCGCGAGGAGTGAGTGTCAGCATAAGTCGCACCGTAGCCCTGTAGTTCCCGCTGTCAACCGGCGCCTCCCCGCGTCGCGTCAACCTTGCAGCAGGAATCATGCAAATATAAGTGCTGTGTTCTTGCCACCCGCCAAAACCGGCGTTTTCCTAGCGGGGTGGCTGCCCTCAAGCACATCTTCAACGAACTCCAGTATGAACTTATCCGCAAGCTGGCGGAAGGCGGCATGGGATTGGTCTACGAGGCCGTGCAGCGCGGCAGCGGCAATTTCCGCAAGACGGTCGCCATCAAACTCATTCGCGAGGAATACTCGAGCATCCCGGAGTTCCAGAAGAATTTCATCGGCGAGGCCCGGCTCGTGGCCGACTTGATCCATACCAATATCGTCCAGACCTATCACCTGGGTCAGATCGGCGACCAGTATTTCATGACGATGGAATTTGTGACCGGAGTGAATCTGGAGCAGTTCATCGACCGCCACAACGAGCTGGGCCGGCAGGTGCCCGTGGACATGGCGGTGTTCATCGCCTCCCGTGTCTGCCGCGGCCTGAGCTACGCCCATGCGAAGCGCGACGCCGAAGGCCGCCCGCTGGGCATCGTGCACCGGGACGTCAACCCCAAGAACGTCATGCTCGCGGCCGAGGGCGACGTGAAGTTGACCGACTTCGGCATCGCGAAGGCACTCGACCTGATGTATAACGAGGAAGGCAAGGTGATCCCGGGCAAGGACGAATACCTCTCGCCCGAAGGCGCCAGTTACGCGGTCACCGACGGACGCTCCGACCTCTTTTCCCTCGGCATCGTGATGAGCGAAATCCTGCTCGGACGGAATATTTTCCGCGGCGCGACCCGCCTCGATTCCCGCCGCAGCATCCTGACGATGCCGTTGCCCCAGTTCTCGAGCCTGCGGGCTGACATCGATCCCAAGCTCGAAACGATCATCCACAAATCGCTCCAGCGTGACCGCGACAAGCGCTACCAGTCGGCCTTCCAGATGCTGACGGACCTGGAACTCTATCTCTACAGCGACCGTTACGGCCCCACCAATGAAAAGCTGGCCGTCTATCTCGCTGAGGTTTTTCCGCCCGCCAAACTTGGTTCACCCCCCGCCGTCGCCCTCCCGCCCATCCCCAGCATCTCCACGCTCGAAAGCCAGCGATAACCCCGTGCGTGTATGAGCGGCCCCGGACTCCATCAAGGTTTCCACCAGCGGCAGACCCAGCAGCTCGTGCTGGCGCCGCAGATGCGGCAGTCTCTGAAGATCCTGCAGGTCGCCGCGCTCGACCTGCGCGCCACCATCCAGGAGGAATTGCAGTCCAATCCGACGCTGGAGGAGCAGCCGATGGACGACGTCAGTCTCGAGAAATCCGCGACGAGCGGCGACGAGAAGGCTTCGCCGAGCGACGATCCGCGGGACGAGATGGATTTCAACAAGGACTTCCAGGTGCTGGAAAAAATTGGCCAGGATTGGCGCGACCACATGACGGACACCGGCGGGGTGCGGCAGACGACCGGCGAGGAGGACGAGCGCCGGCAGCACTTCTTCGACTCGCTGACGACCGACACCTCGTTACAACAACACCTGATGCAGCAGGCGGAACTGGCCGATTGCGCGCCCCCGACCCTTGAGGCCCTGCGTTTTCTCGTCGGCAGCATCGACGATCGGGGCTATCTTACCTCGACGCTTTCCGACCTGGCGCTGCTTTCCACCCTGCCCCTCGCGACTATGCAGGAGGCGGCGCAAGTATTGAGGACCTTCGATCCCGCCGGCATCGGCGCCGAGAACCTTTCCGATTGCCTCCTCATCCAGCTCAGCCTGAAAGGTCGAGGGAAGTCGGTGGCGGCCCGCATCATCCGCGACCACCTGCCGCTGCTGATGCGCCGCCGCATCCCGGATCTGGCCCGCAAGACCGGCCTGTCCCCCGAGGTGATCCAGGAGGCCATTGAGGAAATCGGCACGCTCGACCCCGCCCCCGGCCGCCGCTTCGCCGACGATGCCAACCGGGTGGTCATCGCCGACGTTTCCGTCGAAAAGGACGGCGAGGAGTGGAAGATCTCCCTCAATCACGACTACATTCCCCGCCTGCGGCTCAGCAACACCTACAAGGAACTCATCGCCAAGGGAAAGTTAAGCAAGCAGGAGAGCGACTACCTGCGCGAGAAACTGCGCTCGGGCAAGTTCATCATCAACGCCATCGAGCAACGCCAGCGCACGATCGAGCGCATCACCCGCGAGATCATCAAGCACCAGAGCGAATTCTTCGAGCAGGGCGTCGCCAAACTCAAGCCGCTCACCATGACCCAGATCGCCGACATTATCGGCGTGCACGAGACCACCGTCAGCCGGGCCTTGGCCAACAAATACATGAAGACCCCGCACGGCGTCTTCGAAATGAAATTTTTCTTCACCTCCGGCTACCAGTCGGATGCGGGCGCGTCCGTGGCCAATACGAGCGTGAAGGAAATGATCGCCGACATCATCGCGGCGGAAGATCCCGGGAAGCCGCTGAGCGATCAGGCCATCGTCGGGCTGCTGCAGGCCAAGGGACTCAACATCGCCCGCCGCACGGTGGCCAAATACCGCGAGGAACTCGGCCTGCTGCCCAGCAATCTGCGCCGGCGTTACGAGTAAGCGCGAACCGTTGGCCGCACCGCGCCCTCAGCTGTTCAGGCCGACGCTTTGTGGAGATGCCGCCGCAATTCGCCCATGTCGACGGGCTTCATCAGACACGCGGTGAGCCCCGCGACGGTGATGCTGCGGGAAATCATATCCGGGTTGATGTAGCCGGTCATCAAGATGCGGCGCGCCTTCGGCTGGCGATCCATCGCCTCCACCAGGAACTCCAGCCCCTGCTGACGGCCCGGCAACAGGTAGTCGCACAGCAGGACGTCGAACGAGCGGGCGGCAATCAGCAGCCCGGCCTCCTCGGCATTGGCCGCGCGCTCGATCTCGAACTCCCGGCCCAGCGTGAACATGATCATCTCGGCCAGCGACGTATCGTCCTCCAGGAGGAGCACGGACGGACGCTGACTGTCCTCGTCCGTCATCGCGGCACGCCTATTTGTTGGCTGCCACGGTCTGATCGTGCAGCTTGGCCGCTTCCTGCACGGTCTTGATGAGTTCGGGCAGCGAAACGGGTTTCAAAAGGTAACGATAGAGCGCCGCTTCGTTCACGCTGCGCAGCAGCATCTCGGGCTTCATGTAGCCCGTGACCAATACCCGCTGCGTATCGGGATACTCCTCGCGGATGTCCACCAGGAAGCTGAGACCGTTGCCCCCGGGCATCAGATGGTCGCACACCACCACCTTGAAGGATATCTTATGCATGATGTAGCCGGCCTCACGGGTGCTGGTCGCCACCGAGACGTCAAAGAGCGGCTCCAGCGCCTCGGCAAAAAGCGAAAGCAGGGGTTTCTCGTCGTCAATGAGCAGAACGGCTCCCTGTTTGGACTTGGAAGTCGGAACGTCTTTGCCAGCGGTCATCATCAGTCGGAAGGCTGCGGAAGTTCGCAAAGTTGGCAAACCAAATGAACCGTGCCCTTCGGCACTGTCCGGTTTTAGTTTGCCTGCCACGGTGCCGGCCTTTTCTTTGGTCGGATTGGATGGTAACACTTGATCTTCACACGGCGGCCCGCGAACGAGGTTTCCCCCAGATACCCGCGGATGCACTCACGAGCGAAAACCTGACCAAAGGCAACTCCTCGGGCAGCACGCCGTTGCATATCGCGGCGAAATACGGCTCGCTCAACCAGCTGCCGGCCGGGCTCGTTACGCTGGAAAATGTACTGCGCAGAAACGATGCGGGCTACACCCCTCTCCACCTCGCAGCCCGCAACGGTTTCCTCGACCAGATTCCGGCGGACTTGCTCACCCGCGAAAACCTCCTGACCCGTTCGAATAGCGGCTACACCCCGCTTCACCAGGCGGCCGGCGGCGGGCATCTCGGCCAGTTGCCCCCCGGGCTGCTGACGCTGGACCTTGTCCAGATCAAAACCGACCACGGCAACACCTTGCTGCATGAAGCGGCCGAAGCCGGCGCGCTCGACCGGTTTCCGGCGCAGTTTATCAACCGCGAGACGGTCAACATGCAGAACATCGGCGGCGAGACTGTCCTGCACGTCGCGGCGTTCAACGGCCACCTTGACCAGATCCCGGGCGCGCTTCTCACCGCGGAGAATCTGCTGGCGAAGACCGCCAATCGCGACACCTGCCTGCACGCCGCCGCCATCGCCGGGCACCTCGACCAGATCCCGAAGGAACTGCTCACCCACGACAATCTCGTCATCTCCAGCAAGTCGGGGCACACGCCCATCCATGCCGCGGCCGAATCGGGCAATATCGGGCAGATTCCCTGCGAGCGGCTGACCATCGACCTGCTCATTTCCCGCAATGATTTTGGCGACACGCCGCTGCATGCGGCCGCCGTCGAGGGCCACCTCAATGCGATTCCACGCGAGTTCCTCAATCAGGCGACGCTGACCATTCGCAATTACAACGGTGGCACGCCGATCGGCGCCGCCATCCGGCATGGACACGCCAACCAGTTGCCCGTGGAGTTCATTCCGAGACCGCCGACCGCCTGGCAGAAATTCCTCTACTGGGTCGGCGCGAGCCGCCCTCCCCACACCTGAGCCAACCGGCGGCCGCCTCAGGCGAGGCCGACCTCCGCCCCCGCGCCAGGCAAAACTTTTCCGCATGAACACGACCATAACCGCCATCACCGCCCGCGAGATCCTGGATTCGCGCGGCAATCCCACCATTGAGGTGGACGTCAAGCTCGCCTCCGGCCAGATCGGCCGCGCAGCCGTCCCCTCCGGCGCCTCCACCGGCGAGCATGAAGCCCTCGAGCTCCGCGACGGTGACAAGAAACGCTATCTCGGCAAGGGTGTGCTCAACGCCGTCGCCAACGTAAAGGCCAGGATCGCGCCTGCCCTTGCCGGCATGGACGCGACCGACCAGATCGGAGTCGACCGCGCCATGCTCGCGCTCGACGGCACGCCCACGAAGTCCAAGCTCGGCGCCAATGCGATCCTCGGCGTCTCCATGGCCACGGCCCACGCCGCCGCCCATGCGCTCGGCCAGCCCCTCTACAAGTATCTCGGCGGCCCAAACGCCAAGGTGCTTCCCGTTCCGATGATGAACATCATGAATGGCGGCGCGCACTCCGATGCGCCGATCGATTTCCAAGAATTCATGATCATGCCCACTGGCGCGAACTCCTTCCGCGAAGCGCTGCGGATGGGCGCCGAGGTCTTCCACTCCCTTAAGAAGGTGCTCAAGGACAAGGGACTGGCCACCGCGGTCGGCGATGAGGGTGGTTTCGCCCCCAAGCTCGCCTCCACCGAGGCGGCGCTCGACGTCATCGCCCTCGCGGTCAAGAACGCCGGCTACAAGCTCGGCAAGGACATCAATCTGGCCCTCGACGTCGCCGCCTCGGAGTTCTACGTGAAGGAAAAGAAGAGCTACGTCTTCAAGAAGTCCGATGGACGCTCGCTCAGCGGCGACCAGATGGTGCAATTCTACAAGGACCTCGTAGCGAAGTATCCCATCGTCTCCATCGAGGACGGCTGCGCGGAGGGCGATTGGACCACGTGGAAAAAACTCACCGACGCCATCGGCGGCACGACGCAACTCGTCGGGGACGATCTCTTTGTCACCAACACCGAGTTTCTCAAGAAGGGCATCGACACCGGCACGGCCAACTCGATTCTCGTCAAGGTGAATCAGATCGGCTCCCTGACCGAGACATTCGATGCCGTCGAGATGGCCAAGGAGGCCGGCTACACTGCCGTCATCTCCCACCGTTCCGGTGAAACCGAGGACGTGACCATCTCCGACATCGCCGTCGCCACGAACGCCGGCCAGATCAAGACGGGGTCGCTCTGCCGCACCGACCGTGTGGCGAAATACAACCAGCTTCTCCGCATTGAGGAAGAGCTGGGCAAAAGCGCCATTTATGGCGGCAAGATGTAGCCTTGCAGCCGGTCCGCATCTGACTATCACTCCACCCAACGAAGCGAGCCTAACACCAAGCTTCGGCAGCACACACACTGAAAAGGCCGGACCTCGCGGTCCGGCCTTTTCCTTGCCCGGGTTCCGGTGCGGACATCTACCCTTGCGGGCCAAAGCCGGGTCCAGCAAACTTCGTCCGTGAATCCCTCGTTCCCCCGCCCTTTGCTGCTCTCTTTCTTACTCACGATCGGTTCCAGCCTCCTCGCCGCGCCGGAGTCAGCTCCGACGGGCGCCACCGATCCCAAGCCGGCGGATACCGCCACTCCCGTAGCCGCCATTACCCTGCCGACGATTCAAGTTCACCCAAGCCGCATCCGCGAACTCGATGCCACGATCCGCAAACTCGACAAGCTGATCGTCCGCGAGAAAAAGAAGGTGAAGCCCGGCGAGCTCGACCGGGTACTCAACAATCCCCAACTCGCCCGCGCTGCCGCGATTTTCGGCGGAAACTCCGCCGACCACCTTTCCGCCGTCGCCGCCACCCGGGTGGCCCTGCTCGAGACCGAACGCAGCGTGCTCGAGGCCATGAAGCGCCCGGTGACCCCCGAGGCCCTGGCCAACCTGGAGACGGAGTTGGAGCAGCTTCGCACGACCCGCCGCAATCTGGACAACGTCCGGCGCTAGGAGTTTGTCGGACTTGGGACCGAAAGCTGGAAAGAAGCCCGAGAATCGCTCCGCCCAGCGAGCAGGCCTCTCCGACAAACTCCTTAATTCGCCGCGCTGCGGCGAAAAACGAGGAATCGGCTTGGT